>Ga0137403_10007724_pt1 | contig 12105 bp, 9 predicted proteins | sample CZOMad2_1_16fung_FD_122057 | JGI IMG/M metagenome (GOLD analysis project Ga0137403, IMG submission 122057) | Vadose zone soil fungal communities from Angelo Coast Range Reserve, California, USA - CZOMad2_1_16fungal (Hybrid Assembly) | ecosystem: Environmental > Terrestrial > Soil > Vadose zone...
GGAAGAGCAGCAGCCATCGGCCGAATTGCTCGGTTTTGGCGTTGATCAGGAGCTCGCCCATACTGGATTCGTATCATTGACGTTTATGAAAAGAAACAGGCGTATCTGGCCACCGCTTATTGCGGCGGCGCGCTGGAATTGATGCGTTCTTCCGGCGGGCGGACGTGACGAAACATCGCCAGCAGCGTGAGATCGTAGCCGATCTTCAGCACCCCTCCGATCAGCAGCGGCCAGCCGAAACTCGATAGGCTGATCAGGTAGCCGGCGATGATGGGGCTCACCGCCGATGCGAGGCTTCGGGGAACCGCAGTCAGGCTTGCCGCGGCGGGACGTTCGGGTGGCGTCACCACGGCCATGACATAGGAGGTCCGCGTCGGGACATCCATTTGGGAGAGCAGGCTGCGCAACAGCAGAAGGCCAATGACGACCGCGAGATTGGGCATGAAGGGAATGAGAACCAGGCAGAGATTCGATGGCAGATGCGTGAACACCATCGTGTTGATAAGGCCAAAACGCCGGGCAATCGGAACGGCCGCAAGATAGGACGCGGCGGTGAACAGGTTGGTCCAGAAAAATATCGTCGAGGCCGTGGCGACCGGCAGGCGGAATGCTTGCAGCAGCCAGAGCGCCAGAATGGTCTGCACAAAGAAGCCGCCGCCGAACGCATCCACGCTGAAAAGCGCGGTGAGCCGATAGACGATTGCCCGTGACGCACCGAGCGGAACATGTGGCGTCCCTCCCACCTTGACCCGTGTGTCGGAAACGCCGCGATAGATGAACGCTGCCGCAGCCCCGAGCGCGGCATAGAGGACGAAAAGGAGTCGCATGATGTCCAAAGCGCCGATGCCGAGCCATTTCGGACCGAGATCGGTAACCGCCGCGAACAACGTCCCCAACGCACCCATGAGAGAGCCGGACACGCTGTAAAATGCGAACAGCAATGTGCGGTCTTTGTCGCCCACCGACCGAGCCAGCAGCGATTGCTCGAGGGGAAGAAAAACGCTGACGTCTCCCGACGAAGGATTAAGCGTTCCCATGAAGGCGATCAGCAGCAACGGCCAGAACGCCTGGAACCCTGCGAAGCCGAGCCCGGTGAACATCATCAAGGCCAAGGGCTGCCCCAAATAGGCCGTCCGGCGAAGCAATGGGAAGACCGCCCGGTCCCGCAGTGGGATCGGGCGGTCCGCCAATTACGACTTCTTCGGCGGAAGAATCGACGAGGTCCGGGTCTACAGCCGCTCTCTCACGCAGGCGGAGGTCCAAGACAATATGAACACGCCAATCGTGCCGTAGCGGGGCGAGATGATCCTCCGTGGCGGGTGAAGCTCCCGCGTTCAAAGAAACATCTGACGCGACGACGGAGGTCCGCGTACCGATCCACTGGGACAGAGACATCGTGGCTGCGCGGCACGAGGGGCGAGCGCTGGCCTCGCTCCTGGGGTTCTCGTCCAGCGAGGCGACGCTCGTCGCGACGGCCATCTCGGAGCTGGCCCGCAACATCGTGCTCTACGCGAAGCACGGCGAGATCGTTGTAGGACTGGTCCGCGACGGCGCCCGGCAGGGCGTCATGGTGGTAGCTCGCGATGAAGGCCCCGGCATCCCGGACATTCCGCGGGCGTTGGTCGCTGGTCACTCCACCTCGGGCGGGCTCGGACTGGGCTTGCCGGGAGTCAGCAGGTGTATGGACGAGCTCCACATCGAGTCCGAAGTCGGAAAAGGCACGACGGTGGTGTCCCCGAGGTCGAATGGGCGACCGCCGCGTTGACCTTGCCAGAGCATCACCACATCGCCCTCGCGGCCGCGCCATCGGACTGGGCTTCCCGAGCCGGCGTCGAGAGCGCCCCTACGGCGCCTCGCGTCAGGTCGACGACGATGTGATCGGGGCCGATCGCGGCAAGGGCGAGCGCCGCCTCCCGGCTGGCGCTTCCGACCACCAGGACTTCCGCGTGGTCGAGGAGCCGCTGGATGTCCTCGCACATCAACGACGCGATGTGGGGGATCTCCTCTTCGATGTACCGACGATTGGCGCCGACCAGTTGCGCGAGCGAGACGCTTGGGTCGAGAATTCGGACGTCGCATCCCTTGCCGATGAGCGCCTCGACCAGCGTGACCATCGGACTCTCCCGGAGATCGTCCGTCCCCGGCTTGAAGGAGAGGCCAACGACTCCCACCCGACGCTTTCGGGTTTGCAGCACGGCGTCCATTCCTCGGCGAATCTGCGCCTCGTTGGAGGGCAGAATCGCGGAGAGCACCGAGGGCGACACATCAGTCGTTCGAGCGGCGTACAGCAACGCCCGGAGGTCCTTCGGAAGGCATGAGCCACCGAACGCGAAGCCCGGGCGCAGATAGGCCTCGGACACGTTGAGCTTGCGATCCATCAGGAAGATTCGCATGACCTCCTGCGCCTCGGCGCCGAGGGCCGCGCACAAATCGCCGATCTCGTTGGCAAAGCACACTTTGAGCGCGTGGAAGGCGTTTGCCACGTACTTGACCATCTCCGCGTTCCTCACCCCTGCGTGCGCGAACGGGGCGTCCACCCCGGCATAGAGTGACCGGAGTAGCCCGACGGTTTCGGGGTCGTCGCATCCCACGAGGGTGAGCGGCGGCGTCGAGAAGTCTCGCAGCGACGAACCCTCACGCATGAACTCGGGGTTCACGGCGACGCGCAGGCGGGGCCGATAGGCCGGCCCGGCACCGGAAAGAATCGCGGGGACGAGAACGCCCTCCGTGACGCCGGGCAGCACGGTGCTCCGGAGCACGACCGTGTGGGTTTCGCTACGGGCTGTGAGCGCCTCGCCGATCGCTCGGCCGACGCGCTCGATGGCGCGCAGGTCCAGCTGCCCGTTGCTGTGCCCGGGGGTCCCAACACAGATGAGCGAGAGCGCCGAGCTCGCCACCGCCTCCGGGACAGACGTCGTCGCCCTGAGTCGTCGCGCGCCCACCACGTCGGCCAGGAGCTCGGCCAGCCCCGGCTCGACGACAGGTGAAGCGGCCGCGTTGATCATGTCGACCTTTTCCTGGTTGACATCCACGCCGACGACCTCATGCCCGGCTCTGGCCAAGCAAGCGGCGGTGACGGAGCCCACGTACCCTAGCCCGAAGACGCTGACGCGCATGCTGAGCCTCCTCGCTCGTGGTTCAGACTCTCGAGTCATCGCGTATTCTCGACGTGCGTCCGCTCACGGCGACCGCCCTGGAGCCAAGGGCCCGGCCTCGTTCCCGGAAATCGGCGATGAGCATCTCGCGGAAGATCCCGGCGCACTCACGAAGGGTCAGGGGGTGGCTCTCGACCCGGACCTGGCCCTTGCGGATGGCACCGAGCACTGATGCGACCGTCGGCGATCCCTCGATCAGCGAGTAGGTCGTCCCGAACTGCCGGATCACGTGGCTGTCCGACGTCCCGAGGAGCGGTAAGCCGGTTTCCTTGGCCAGCCGGACAGCAGAGCGGTTGAAGTCGATCCGTGACGTGTAGAAATGGCTGAATTCGATCGCATCGAAGAGGTCGATCTCCTGGAGAAGACGGTCCCGGAGACAGATGGAGCCCGGAAAGAACGGGTGGGGCGCTGCCACCAGCCACTCCGGGCGACGGAGCCGGCGCAGGTCGGCGAAGGTTCCGATCCGTTCGAGGGGAACGTCGATGTTGTAGAGGAGGACGTGTTTGCCCTCGATCGTCGCCTCGACCCCGGGGATCAGCAGAATACCCCGCTCCCGGGCATAGCCTTGCAGGTGTGCACTGAAGGTGACGGTGTCGTGATTGGTGATGCTGAGGACGTGAAAGCCGGAACGCGCCGCCCGGTCGATCAGGCCCTGCGCATCGTATGCGATGAATCTCTCACGCTCCCGAGTGTGGAGATGAAGATCGGCCCTGAGCTCCACGCGTGCGCTCCTCCTCCCTAGCCCGCCTCGGGGCTGAGCTCGCCGCGTCTCACGGCCGCAACGATGTACTGCGTCCCCAGCCACCCCAAGAGCGATGACTCCTCCAGCACCGTGCAGCGGCGGTCGATTCGACGCGAGAGATCCGGAAGGAACCGGTCGAGCGGATAGAAGCAGAAATGCGAAAACGCCCACGCCTGTTTTCGGAATCGCGCACGAGCGAGGACGCGGTCGAGTCGCCAGGGAGCGAGAGGATGCCGGGGGTGATCGGGAATCTGGCTTCGCCGAACGGATCCGGTCACGAGGCGACGGATGCCACGGTAGGAGGGGCCCACGAACCGGTCGAGCACGCTCTGCGCGAGGTGGTAGGGCGCGATGCTCGAGGGAACGCTGACGACGAGCAGCCCGCTCGGCCGCAGCACGCGGCGCACCTCGGAGACGAATCGGTGCACATCGGGCAGATATTCCAGCACCCCCATCGCGATCACGGTGTCGAAGGTCGCCGTGGAGAAGGGGAGCGCCTCGGCGTCCCCGACGACGTAGTGAGCTCGATCGCCCCAGGAAGCCTTCTCGGCCTCCGCGCTCGCCCACGCCACGGCCGACTCGAGCAAGTCCAGTCCCCACACCTCCCATCCGCGCTCGACGAGCGCTTCGGTCATGAGACCCGAGCCGCATCCGATGTCCAGCGCCCGGCCGGCGCGCCCGCTGAGCATGGCGCACACCCGACGCTGCTGAGCCAGGAACCGCCAGTCGTGGGCTCGTTCGTGGAGGTAGTAGGGCAGCATCACGCGGAAGAGCTCCGTGACGCGGTCTTTGTCGGAGGACCCCGGCGGAGCCTGGACGGTCATCATCAGATCCCGTCGAAGTCCGACATGGTGAGATACCAGGCCCGTTGATCGCTCGGGAGATCGTCGAGGCTCGGCCGCCAGAGAACCCAGTCGCGGCCGCGAGGGAAAAACCCGACCGACCGGAGAGCGGATCGCAGAGTGGACTGTACCGAGGCACACTCCTTCGCGATCCACGTGTGGACGGTCTGGGCCCCTTCATCTGAGCACGACCGAAGAATTCCCCTGGCCAACGCTACCTGGGTAGCCCGATCCTCGCGTCGGGCGAGGATGTCCACCAGGTAACCGATCCGCCGTGCGCCCCACTGCACGACGAGCCCGACCCCGTATCCGCGAAGCCGACCGCTCCCGTCGCGGGCGGCCAGGACCGTGTAGTCAGTGGGATTCTGCTGGTACCGCCACTCGAGGTACGTCCGGTCGCGGACGACGATGGCCGGGTAGTCGCCGGCTACCGCCTCCCAGAGGCCGTCGAACTCCGCGCCGAAGATCGCCTCGCGGGTCAGGAAAGGTGGGCCGCTCGATGCGCGAACGGCGAAGAGCTTGTCGAGTGGTCGACCCCAGGCGTCGAAGGGCCAGCGCCCGAAGCGCTGGGCGAGGATGCGAGAAACTCGGATGGGACGTGCCAGCGTTTCGAGCTCGAGCAAGGGCCTGAAGCCGAGGTGCTTCAAGAGCGCTGGGGCGGAGTCGGCGTTGGGCTTGACGTAGCTGAAGGCTCCCATCGCGGCTGACGCCTCGCACGCTTCCCGCCCTAACGTCGAAAAGACTCCCTGTCGCCGATAGCCGGGACCCGTCAAAAGGTCGCCGAATTCGAACGCGGTGAGAATCTGCCCTCCCAGCTTGATCCGTCGCGGCAGCATCGCCACCACGCCGATGAGTCCATCGACGCCGATCGCCAGCCGGACGCGGTTGGATTCGCCGGGTCCGTTCCCGTACTTCCAGCGATAGTAGGCGCTCATCTTGCCGCGCAGCCGCGAGCTGAAGCTCTCGTCCCCCAGCGGGACGAGGAACTCCGCCAGAGGCCCGAGATCCTCCACCCGGTAGGCTCGTGTCCGCCACATCAACGGAGGGATCAGCAAGTGAGATTCAGGAAAGGAAGGTGAGGAGGTCGCGAAGTCCGTTGAGAAGACCGCTCACTTCGGCAGCAAAGACGCTGACCGGACCGAGATCCCAGGGGTACCGACCAACCGTGAGGCGATCGACCGGCGTCTGCCCGACGTGGCGGGCCCCCGCGAACGCGGCCTCGAAGCCGGCAGCCTCTACTGCATCGAGGGCCGCGCGGCAGACGTTGTCGTCCGGGTACGCAAAGTAGTCCACTCGACGACCGATCCGGCTCTCGATCAGGGCCTTTGATGTCGCGATCTCATGCTTCACCTCGGCAGTCTCGGTTCGGGCGAGGATCGGATGGGTGAGCGTATGGGAACCGAAGCCGATGCCGGTTTGGACCATGCGCTGGCACTGCTCCCAGGTGAGCATCATTCCCTGATCCGGTTCGACCGAGAGGCTCTCCTCGAGCTCCTCGACAGCCCGGCGCCTGACCACGGTTCCGCACGTCTTGAGCAGCGTCTGGAGGGTCGTGAGCGCCTCGACCCTCTCCGCCTGACTGCCCAGCGAGAACACTCTCGGCTCTGGCAGGCTGATTTGCAGCCTCGTTCGTTGCGTGCGCTGAAGCAGGTATGCGACTCGCTCGGGCCACGGAATGCGTCCCGTCTCTACACATTCGGAGACGAGGAAGATCGTCGCCGGCACTGCATCGCGCTGCAGGATCGGATACGCCAGGTGGAAGTTGTCGGCAAAGCCGTCGTCGAACGTGATCGCGACCGCGCCGCGCGGCAAGGGGCGCTCGTTCAGAACGGCCGCGACGACCTCGCCCAGCGGCAGCACCCGGTGGTGTCGGGTCAGGTAGGCGAGGTCGGCCGCAAACCGCTCCTGAAGGATCCCCGGAAAGAATGGATCTTCCCCGGAAACTACTCGATGAGCGCAGAGGATGATGGGCTGGTGCCGGGGGAACCATCGCGCGATCAGGACCGTCAGACCGCTATAGTAGAAGCACCCGCAAACCAGCTCCTTCGCGAGCGTCCGCATGGAGCGCTTTCGCCTGCTGTAGGTGGCGACCGTGGGGGACGTCTGGAGCCGGCTCACCATGTTCCGCTCACCCCGGAACCGCGACGAGCGGTCTCAGGACCGGCGACTCGTCCAGCACGCGCACGATGATCTGCGCGATCCGCTTCCCAGCGTCTCCCTGGCCGAAGGGATTCCCGCCCTTGCCGACGTGGTGAATCCAGCTTCCGTCCTCGTACGCCTCTTCGAGCATGAGCGCCAAACGCGCTGGCTCCCCCCCAACGAGACGTGCGACGCCCGCCTCGATTGCTTCCGGCCGCTCCGTGTTTTCCCGGAGTATGAGCACGGGCTTGCCCAGCGTCGGCGCCTCTTCCTGCACACCGCCCGAGTCCGAGACGAGCAGCCAGGCGCGCGAGAGGAGGACGATGAAGTCCTCGTACCCGAGCGCGGGAACGAGATGAATCCGCGGGTGTCCGGAAAGAATTTCCGTGGCCGGAACGAGGACGTCCGGATTGGGATGGACGGGGAAGAGAAGGGCGACATCGTTGCGACGCGCGACGAAATTACGGAGGACTTTCAAGTTTCCGGCCATCACTTCGCCGAAGCTCTCGCGGCGATGGGTCGTCAGGACGATCCGCTTCAAGCCGCTCGTCGCCCCGAGCAGTCTCGCCACGACGGGCGAGACACCTGCGCGTTCGAGGATGGCGTGCAGGGCATCGACGACGGGGTTGCCCGTAACGAACACGGCATCATCAGGCACGCCCTCGGAAAGAAGCGTGGCGCGATTGCGATGCGTCGCCGAAAAATGGTAGGTGGCGAGACGCGTAATGAGTCGCCGGTTCATCTCCTCGGGATAGGGACTGTAGGCGTTCCCCGACCTCAAGCCGGCCTCGACATGGCCGATCGGAATGCGGCGATAGAATCCCGCGAGGGCGCCCGTCATGGCCGTCGTGGTGTCGCCCTGGACGAGGATCAGATCCGGTCGTTCTTCGGTCAGGAGGAGGTCCAGCCGGGTGAGCACCCGTGCGCACACCTCGTTGGGGCTCTGCCGCGGTTCCATGATGTGCAGATCGTGATCGACCCGGATGCCGAACATGCGGATGAAGGGATAGAGCAGATCGGTGTGCTGCGCCGAGGTCACATTGACGGTTTGGATCGCATTGCGCTGAGCCTCGAGCTGCTCGATGACCGGGGCCAGCTTGATGACCTCGGGACGGGTGCCGAAGAGGGTCAGAACCTTCTTCTGCGACAGCATTTATAGCAACCCTCTCAGCCCCAGGACCGAAAACCGGGCGGAGACGGCGGTGTTTCCGGTCACGGTGACGGTACAGGTACCGGTGCCGCCACAGCCGCCGCCCGTCCAGCCCTCAAAGGTCGAACCGGTGGCGGGCGTCGCCGTGAGAGTCACGACGGTGCCGCTCTCGTAGGAGGCCGAACACACGGCGCCGCAGTCGATCCCCGCGGGACTGGAGGTTACGGTGCCGCTCCCGGTGCCCTCACGGGTCACCGTGAGGCTCACGCGGGGGACGGCGAAGCGGGCGAAGACGGTCGTGCCGGCTGTGAGGGTCACGGTGCAGGGACCGGTCCCGGCGCAGCCACCGCCCGTCCAGCCCTCAAAGGTCGAGCCGCTGGCGGGCGTCGCCGTGAGGGTCACCGCGGTGCCACTGTCGTAGGAGGCTGAGCAGGTGGTGCCGCAGTCGATCCCCGCGGGACTGGAGGTCACCGTGCCGTTCCCGGTGCCCTCACGGACCACCGTGAGGCTGGGCCGAGTCACCACCGTGACCGTGGTGCTCCCGCTCCGGCCGCCAGAGGTGGCGGAGATTGCGGAGGATCCAGGGCCACGGCCCGTGGCCAACCCGGCTCCATCGATTACTGCTACGGTCGTGTCGCTGCTCGTCCACGTCACGCCGATCCCGGTGACAATCACGGGGGTGAACGCATCGGTCGTCGTCCCGTTTCCGAGCTGGCTGAAGTTGTTCTGACCCCAGCACCGCACGGAGCCGTCCGGAAGGAGCGCACAACTGTGCACGGCACCCGACGCGAGGGCCGTAGCGGTGGCGATCCCGGTGACCGGCGCCGACGGGATACTGGAGATCGTGCCAGGCGCGGTCCCGTTGCCGAGCTGGCCGAAGTTATTGTCGCCCCAACAGCGCACCGTGCCGTCCCGGAAGAGCGCGCAGCTGTGCTCGGCACCGGGTGCGAGGGCAGCGGGGGTGATGCCGCTGACCGTGACGGGGACGGAGGAGCTGGTGGTGGTTCCGTTGCCGAGCTGGCCTTCACTGTTCCGCCCCCAACAGCGCACGGTGCCGTCCTGCAGGAGTGTGCAGGTGTCGAAGATCCCGGCTTCGACGGCGAGGGCGGTGGTGATTCCGCTCACTGCCACCGGGGTGAGAGAAGGAATGATCGTCCCGTTGCCGAGTTGCCCGTCCTCATTCCGCCCCCAGCAGCGTACGGTGCCGTCCTGCAGGAGCGCGCAGGTGTGCCAACCGCCGGCTGAGACGGCCACGGCGGTGGTGATTCCGCTGACCGCCACCGGGGCGAAAGAATTGAGGATGGTCCCGTTACCGAGCTGGCCGAAGGTGTTCTGCCCCCAGCAGCGCACCGTGCCGTCCTGAAGGAGCGCGCAGGTGTGGAAGCCGCCTGCCGTGACGGCGGTCGCGGTGGAGATGCCGGTGACCCGCACCGGAACTCTGGACACGTCTGTCGTGGTGGCCGGGTCGCCAAGCTGGCCGGCGTCATTCCGTCCCCAGCATTCCAGCGTGCCGTCCGGAAAGCGCGCGCAGGTGTGATAGCCACCACCCGTGACGGCAGCGGCGCCCGTGATTCCAGCGACCGCCACCGGCGTCGAGGAGCTGGTGGTGGTCCCGTTGCCGAGCTGACCCGAGTCGTTCAGCCCCCAGCACCGCAGCGCACCGTCCTGAAGGAGCACACAAGTGTGGAAGCTCCCGGCGTCGACGGAGATGGCCGAGGTGATTCCGGTCGCCGTGAACTGCCGATTCTGACCGACGGAAATGGTGGGATTGGCGGGAGACACGGTGATGACCTGCGCAGCCACCTCGGCCTTGGCCAAGGCGCAGACCAGCGCAAGGCCGGCCAAGGCCACGAGGAGGAGCTTCGCCGTTCTGTTCATCTCCGACCTTTCCCTTCGACTTTCAGGCTCTCGTGAACCATCCTGGAGTCTCGAGCGTGACAGACCAATCCGGCGGAACCCTGAATCAGCCACGGAGAAACGCTGAAAGCTGGATGTGGCGAACGCTCACCCCACCACGCAAAGGCAGGGCAGCAGCCTCCGGCCTCGGCGCCGGGTGCTCCAGAGACTGGCGTACGCTGTCCCTAGAACAGTCCCAGGAACGAGAACCTGGCGGTGACTGTCGTGTTCGCCCGCAGGGTCACGACGCAGTTGCCGGTGCCAGAACAGCCACCGCCACTCCAGCCTGCAAAGCCGTACAGCAAGCCCGGCGTCGCCCTGAGGGTCACGACGGTGCCGCTGTTGTAGGAGGCCGAGCAAGCGCTCCCGCAGTCGATCCTGCCGTCGGGGGAAATGGAAGTCACCGTGCCGTTGCCCTGACGGGTCACCGAAAGGGTGAACGTCTGCGGGGCGAAGACGGCGGTGACTGACCTCGCCGCGTTCATCGTCACGGTACAGGTCGCGCCAGAGACCGTGTCGCATCCGCTCCAACCGGTGAAGAGGGACCCGGCGACCGGTCTCGCCGTCAGGGTCACCGGCGTCCCGCTATCGTAGGAGGCCGAGCAGCTGGCCCCGCAGTTGTTGATCCCGCCATCATTGGAGGTCACCGTGCCGCTGCCGGTGCCAACGTTGTTGACCGCGACTGTGAGCGTGAAGCGTTGCCGGGCAAAGGTGGTGGTGACCGCCCTCGCCGCATTCATCGTCACGGTACAGGTCGCGCCCGAGACCGTGTCGCATCCGCTCCAGCCCGTGAAGATGGACCCAGTGGCCGGTCTCGCCGTCAGGGTCACTGGCGTGCCGCTATCGTAGGAGGCTGTGCAAACGGCCCCGCAGTTGTTGATCCCGCCGTCATTGGAGGTCACCGTGCCGTTGCCGGTGCCCACGTTGTTGACTGTCACCGTGAGGGTGAAGGCGGTCGGGCGGGAGACGCCAAAGCTGGCAAAGACGGCGGTGGAGGCCGAGAGGGTAACGGTGCAGGGACCGGTGCCGGCACAGCCGCCGCCGCGCCAGCCCTCAAAGGTGGAACCGGGGTCGGCGGTTGCCGTCAGGGTCACCGAGCTGCCGCTATCGTAGTCGGCCGTGCAAGCGGCTCCGCAGTCGATCCTCCCGTCACCGGATCTCACGGTGCCGCCGCCGGTGCCCTCGCGGATCACCGTGAGGGGGGGGCGAGTCACGACGGTCAGGACGGTGCTCCCGCTCCGGCCGCCAGACGCGGCCGTGATCGTGGTGGATCCGGCGCCACGTGCCGTCGCCAACCCGTTCCCATCGACGGTGGCGACCGTCGTGTCGCTGCTCGTCCACGTCACCCCGCCGATCCCGTCGACCGCCACCGGCGTGAACGCACAGGACGGGCTGTTCAGGCAAGCGCGCGTGCGGGGGTCGGTGAGCGCAACTCCGAGCCGGCCGAAATTGTTGTTCCCCCAGCAGCGCACCGTGCCGTCCTGAAGGAGCACGCAGGCGTGCTCGGCCCCCGACGAGACGGCGATGGCCGTGGTGATCCCGGTCGCTGGCGCCGCCGGCGTCGGCGACGTCGTGCCTGCCGCAGATCCGTTGCCGAGCTGCCCCCAATTGTTGTCCCCCCAGCAGCGCACCGTGCCGTCCCCGAGAACGGCGCACGTGTGCTCGGCGCCGGCCCCGAGGGTGATGGGACTGATGCCCTGGACTGCCGTCGGCGTGGAGGAATTGGCGGTGCTCCCGTTGCCGAGCCGGCCGTCCCCGTTGCGTCCCCAGCAGCGCGCGCTGCCGTCCTGAAGGAGAGCGCATATGTGGAAGACCCCCGCGTCGATGGCCACCGCGGTCGTGATCCCACCGACGGTGACTGGCGTGGACTCAATGCGGGTGGTGTTCGGCGCGATGGGGGCGCCGTCGCCGAGCTGGCCGTACGTGTTGTCCCCCCAGCACCGGATCGTGCCGTCCTGGAGCAGGGCGCAGGTGTACCAACCGCCGGCCGACAGGGCCACCGCGGTGGTGATGCCGCTGACCGTCACCGGCGTGGGGTTGAAGGTCGAGGGAATGTCGGGCACGGGATCGCGGGTCCCGTTGCCGAGCTGCCCGTAGTCGTTCTGGCCCCAGCAGCGCACCCTGCCGTCCCCGGGCAGCGCGCACGTGTGGAACCCGCCGGCGCTCACCGCCGTCGCGGTG
>Ga0137403_10007725_pt1 | contig 12103 bp, 10 predicted proteins | sample CZOMad2_1_16fung_FD_122057 | JGI IMG/M metagenome (GOLD analysis project Ga0137403, IMG submission 122057) | Vadose zone soil fungal communities from Angelo Coast Range Reserve, California, USA - CZOMad2_1_16fungal (Hybrid Assembly) | ecosystem: Environmental > Terrestrial > Soil > Vadose zone...
ACTTGTTTGCCAATCCCGGCGCGCCCGCGCCCGGTATGTTTAGCTGCGTCACCATGACGCAGTCGACTCAACCGGACCGGAAAACACTCTACGCCAGCGTCGCCGACTCAGGACTCGCCGCATATCTCGGGTCTCTACAAATCCGTTGATACGGGGTCAAACTGGAAAATACAGCCAGGAGCCGCGCCCGCAGCAGCGCCCCCCAGCGGTCAGTTCGGCTTCAACCAGGCTTGTACAAGACCACTCTGGATCACAATAATTCGCGTCCGCTGCACAATATTGTTTTCCAGTCCGTGACGTGGTTTGCGTAGGATTCTCAGACCGTCAGGTAGCTCTACGTGACCGCTGAGGACGACGAGTTCGAATCACCTGGGGTTTGTTTTTGGCTATTGCGGCGCGTGCCAAAGGCATAAATATCACCCCCTTTGTAAGGTCCGGGTTATGCCGGGCAGTCTTCTGTCGCGCTCGGCTGCCAGCGCCTGCTGGGCTTTGATGAATTTGTACACCAACAGTTGTACCAGGGCCTCTACGCCATCGGTGCAACTAGTAGAACTAGCCTCTTCCAGCTCTTCGCAAACCTTCGCAACCTGACGCAGGCCGAGAGTGCTGCTGCTTCCTTTGAGCGTGTGAGCAGCGTGTTTCAGCGCGACCCACTCTTTTTCAGCCGCGGCGTTGCGGATTGCCAGAATCCGCGGAAGAGTGCTCTGCAGATACAGTTCTATCAAGTCAACGACCAGGTTTGAGCCATCATCCGTCTTTACCTTTTCCCAAGCCGTTAGCACCGCAATGTCTAATGCTTCGTCTGTATCACTGCCACGCGGAGCAAGCTGGAACGAATTCTGTTCCGTCGTTACATTTCTAATCTGGTCAAATGACATCAACTCCTCCTGTGGACGAAATCAGCTTGCCCTTCTGGTCGACTTGCGGCTCCCGATCAACATCCGAATGGCGCTTTCTAACTGCTCGGGCGTAAAAGGCTTCGCGAGAAACGCGGTCGCCCCAGCCGACAAGCTATTGGACATCACTTTAATGTCCCGCTCGGCGGTTATCATCATTATCGGAATCGTGTTGAGGCGTCTTTCCGATTGCATGTAGTGAATAAGGTCCAGGCCTTCAAGGAAAGGCATACTCATATCCAAAATCGCGGCCCTAAATCGTGAGTCAGACTGAAGGATGCGATAAGCCTCACGGCCGTCTTTAGCCACGACTGGTTCGCATTGCTGCTGCTTGACTATCGTCGTTACGAGGTGCGTCATCACCGGATCGTCGTCCGCGATAAGGACCCGGTTGGGAGTTGGTTCTTTGAATGTTACTTGAAATTGTCTCATCTGAGTGGCCCTTCATAATTAGAATCACGGAGCAACCCTATTATGAATGTGTAGAGTTCGAGCAATACTTGCGGCGACTTTTTGCGTCACTTAGGAGCGCTAATTAACCGTTCCGCGCGGTCTAAATATCTATTCGCCTGGCGCCAGTGAATTACGACGGTATAAGGAACTGTTGACATTAGAGCTTCGTCCGATGTCGTTGTAGTAGAGCGAAGATTCATTGTTGAAATATTTACGACTCGGGGCCGTTGTATTTTTCTCCACCAGAAGCCGCCGTCGCGGAATGAATACAGCGCATTGCTAATTTCCATCTTCAATTTGCTTTGCGGTAGCCGAGAAAGTATTGGTTCCACTTCGTCCAGTACTTCCTGCAATTCATTCTGAAAAGTCTCATAGGATACTCGCGCCATTTTGCCGTTCGCTTCAAACTCCCCGAGAGAACGATAAATCAAAACGTCATTCTGGAGACGCTTCAGCGCCGCAATCGCGCGGCTGGCCCTGGTCAATTCACTGTGCTGGTCTGTCTCGTTTGGCAGAGTTACGGAGATCTCGAATGCGGTATCGTTTTGTTCTAACGATAGGGCCCGAGCTACAGATTGTGCGTGCGCTGCGGTGCAATTCAGAAGCAGAGGAAGAAGGATTAGAAGAAGCGTCGCCGCCGCCGGTCCTTTGCATTTAGCAATGACGGAGCCGCAGTCTTTCGGAATTGCACGGTGGCTTGGAATGACAAACTCAACGCAACTGACCATAACAATGAATATACACATCCGACCCGTTGAGAAATGTGACGATTCTATTGCGTAGTTTCTGAAATCTTCTCTATGAGGCGAAACAACCCATAAGAATGACAAGTTTTGGCAGTCATAGGGGGAAGCCAGGGGTGCCGCCTCAAAAATGCAATAGTCTTTGAGAGATTTCTATTGACCAACGTCTTCTGAATTTATCAGAATCAATATTAGAGGAAGCTACCGACCACAGCAGCTTTCTTACAGATAGTGCTGTCCCCTGCAACGCGTGCCCTTCCTTACCGGAGCAAGAACAAATGGAATCCAAAGTATGGCCCCTGAGTAGATATGCGCTTCTCTCGCAGGCCTGCGGGCTGCTGGTAGCGATCATTAGCGGCGCGGCGCTAATCGGTTGGTTTGCCAGCTCGGCGGCACTTAAGGGCGTCCGCGCGGACTATATTCCGATGGCGCCTAACACCGCTTTGGTGTTCTTGTGCATGGCAGCCATTCTCGCAATCTTCTTAACGAAGTCGAAAAAATATGTTTGGACCGTACGCGTTGCGGCGCTTGCCGCTTCCGCGTTAGCAGGCACCCGATTAAGCGAATACTCTACGTCGCTCGAGCTCAAAGTTGATCATTGGTTCTTTCGTTTCCCCGCTGAACAGTTTGGGCTGGCGCCGGTGGGAAAGATGGCTCTGGCTACGGCCATCACCTTCACGCTCCTGGGAGCGTCGTTTTTCGTGCTTACGTTGCCTCGTCCGCGATGGGTCAATGATGTTGCGAAGGTTTTCTCAGTTGTGGTGGGCTTCATAGGAGTTGCTTTTCTCCTCGGGTATTTCTATGGCGCGCCCCTAATGTACAACGGGCGTTCAATACCCATGGCGATGAATACCGCAATCTGCTTCGTGCTTGCTGGCGTCGGAGTTTTCATTAGAGCCTCGATGCGAGACATTGCTGAGCGACGATCGGCGAAAGAGGCTTTGCGAAAGGCGCATAACGAACTGGAGAGTCGGGTCAATGAAAGGAGCAATGATCTGCGCGGTCAAGAGGAGTTTTTTCGCGCTGTAGTCGACACTAGCCCGAACCCAATTTTTGTAAAGAATTCAGAGGGCCGTTTCACGTTGATTAATAAAGCTGTCGAGCGCGCTTATGGAAGATCAGCGCAGGAAATCCTGGGCAAGACTGAGGCGGACCTTAACGGTTACCACCATGAGATACAAACCTTCCTTCAAGACGACGAGGAGGTAATCCAAACGCGGAAAGCAAAATTCATCCCAGAGGAGCAGCTCACTAATCCAAAGACGGGTGAGACCCGTATGTTTCAAACCATAAAAGTGCCGCTAACATTACCGGGAACGGAAACTGTAAATATTCTGGGCGTGGCCACTGACATCACCGATTACAAACGATCCGAACAGGCATTACGCGAAACTGAAGAGCGATACCGGTTACTCTTTGAGAGCAACCCACAGGCAATGTGGGTTTATGATCGCGAGAATCTGCAATTCCTGGCTGTAAATAACGCCGCCATCCTTCACTACGGATATTCCCGTGAAGAATTTCTTTCGATGACTATTAAGGACATACGCGCCGAGGAATATCTCCCAGCCCTGCTCAATAACCTCTCCGATGCAAACGGAATTCAGGTGGCGGGCTCCTGGAACCACCGAAAGAAAGATGGGACCACAATCGATGCAGAAATAGTTTCACACCCTTTGGTATTTGCCGGAAGAAACGCCAAGCTGGTGTTGGCTAAGGACATCACTGAGCGTAAGAAAGCTCAGGAAGCGTTGCGTGCGACTGAAGAACAATTGCGTCAGTCGCAAAAGCTTGAGGGTGTCGGACAATTAGCCGGCGGCATTGCCCACGACTTCAACAACCTGCTCACTGTCATTACCGGATTCAGCGCGCTGGCGATGCGCGGCCTACACCCTGAAGATCCGTTGCTTGCCAACCTTGAAGAAATACAAAAGGCCTCAGCGCGCGCGGCCTCATTAACTCGGCAGCTGCTGGCTTTCAGTCGCCGCCAGGTACTGCAACCAAAAATACTCAACCTTGATTCCGTCGTATCGGAGATGGAAAAAATGCTTCAACGACTGATCGGAGAGAATATCGATTTGCGCGCAGTCCTCGAGCCGAAGCTTGGGAATGTAGAAGCCGATCCCGGCCAGATTGAGCAAATCATTTTGAACCTGGTGGTCAACGCTCGCGATTCAATGCCTGAGGGAGGAAAAATCACGATCGAGACCGATAACGTTTATCTTGATGAAGACTACGCCAAAACCCACGTCGGCGCGCAGCCTGGTCCGCACGTGATGTTGGCAGTTAGTGACACCGGTAGCGGTATGGATGTGAACACCCGAGCGCGTATCTTCGAGCCTTTCTTCACGACAAAAGAATTGGGCAAAGGTACCGGCCTCGGACTCTCGACAGTTTATGGCATCGTCAAACAGTCTGGCGGAAATATCTGGGTATACAGCGAGCTCGGACGCGGAACGACGTTCAAGATCTATTTACCTCGCGTCGATGAAGATGCTCAGAGTTATGAGGCAAGTGCTGCTCGCGGGCAGGCTATTCAAGGTACGGAGACGATCCTACTGGTAGAGGACGAAGAAATGCTGCGCAAGCTCGCCCGTCAAACTCTGACTATGTGCGGCTACCAGGTTTTGGATGCAGCCAACGGTCAATCTGCAATTTCACTATGCGAGGAGTACCAGGATCCAATTGACCTGGTGGTTACCGACGTAATAATGCCGGGAATGAGTGGCCGTGAGGCAGCCAATCACCTGCTCCAGCTTAAGCCTGAGATGCGCGTGTTGTTCATGTCCGGCTATACCGATGAAGCGATCGTGCATCAGGGTGTGCTGGAGGAGGGGGCGAACTTCATTCAGAAGCCGTTTACGCCAGACTCGCTCGCAACGAAAGTGCGGGAGGTTTTGAGCCAATAGAGTTGTTGCCTCAAAAGTCGGAACTAGCTAAAGGCAGGAGGGTTTTGCTTCGTGTTGGTTAGTGTGACTTCGTGGAGCGTCCTTAAGTTTTCCGGACAAAAGAAACGTTCCACGAAGTCACGCGAACTAAACACGAAACTCGTTACCACCGAAATCGACTTTTGAGGCAAAGCCAGCCAATAGAATACTGCTTAACCAAATGCCGGCGAACGCAGAGAGAAACCCATGACTGAAATCTCTAAACAGAAACCCGCGATCCTAATCATTGACGATGATGAGCAGATTCGGAGGCTACTCAAACAGCTTCTCATGGCCGAGTATGACTGTACGACTGCCGACTCTGCTGGAGCTGCGCTCGCGGTTTTGGATGAAGCGGATTTCAGTGTAGTGATCAGCGACATCAACATGCCCGGAATGACGGGGCTGGAGTTTGTTCCGGCACTGCTTCAGAAAAACCCTGGTGCCGTAGCGATAATGATAAGCGGACAGCAGACAATCGATTATGCCATTGAAGCGATGCGGGCCGGAGCGTTCGACTACATTACCAAGCCACTGGATATACGGCACGTTGAGGCTGCTGTTCTGCGAGCACTTACTCACCACCGGTTGCTTGAAGAGAAACGCCGTTACGAAAACCATCTCGAGGAACTGGTCAGGGATCGCACTGCCGAGATCGAGCACCTGGCCTACTACGATAGTCTGACGGATCTGCCCAATCGAAATCTGTTCGCCAAACGCTGCTCGTTAGCTATTGAGCATGCAACAGTCTCCCGTTGTCCTTTGGGCGTTATTTTGATCTCAGTCGATCGCTTTAAGAATATAAACGACACGCTTGGACACGACGCCGGCGATCAGCTCCTCAGAGAAGTAGCCATCAGGATAGGAACCTGCATAGGAGAGGCCGGCACTTTGGCGCGATTCGAGGGCGCGGAGTTTGCCTTATTATTAACGGAAGAGATCCATTCGCATACGGCGGAAAAAGTTTCGGCTTCGATAATGGAATCTTTGAAAGATCCTTTTCATTTATCAGCGCAAGAGGTTTATGTGACGCCCAGTATCGGTATGAGCTTATTTCCTCTCGACGGTGAGAGCACTAATAGAATCTTGCAGAATGCCGGCGCTGCATTGTATCGAGCGAAAAAACTTGGAGGCAATCAACATCAGTTTTATGTGCCTGAAATGAACTCGCTGGCCCTTAACCATCTGGCGCTCGAGGCCAGCCTGCGCAGGGCCGTCGACAACCAGGAATTCGTAACACACTACCAGCCCGTCGTGGATCTCGAATCTAATAGGATCGTCGGGTTGGAAGCCCTGGTTCGTTGGCAACACCCTGAGATGGGTTTATTACCTCCCGCAGAGTTCCTGGGTCTCGCGGAAAACACTGGATTGATTTCAGATATCAGCGCACTGGTCATGCGGTCCGCTTGTGATCAAATTCGACAATGGCAGCTGCAGGGTTTCAGCGACTTGCGAATAGCCGTGAATGTGTCCGCTCGTCACTTTCGCCAGAAGGATTTTATCGATAGGATTCGTCAAATTCTTACGCATTCGGGCCTCCATCCAAACTTCCTTGAATTGGAATTAACCGAGACATCCATTATGGAGAATCCGGAATCAGCCCGGGAAATTCTGACCGAGATTAGACAGATGGGCGCCAGAGTTGCTATTGATGATTTCGGCACCGGCTATTCCTCCCTTAGCTATCTGAAACGATTTCCGATTGATACCTTGAAGTTGGATCGGTCATTCGTAAATGGAGTCACCACAGATCGACACGACGCGGCTTTAGTTACAGCGATGGTAACTTTGGCACACAACCTCGACCTAAGAGTCGTTGCCGAAGGCATTGAGACCAAAGAGCAATTAGGTTTCCTGCGGCGCCTGAAATGTGATGAGGGGCAGGGTTATTTATTCAGTAAGCCACAGCCACCGGAAATAATTCATAGTGTTCTCCGAGACGACACATTCATCCAATTACAGGACCTGCGGGTGGGCCAGTCTACTGCCGTCGTGGCGGGCACCAATACTAAAGTCCTTGCATATTAGGCCGCGGCTTCGAATGAACACATCTTCTGTCGAGTGGTGCGGGCGCCTCAAAGGATGCAGGCTTTCCAATCTGCTCGAGGTATGACGTTGAGAAGAAATCCCGGCAGGTGGGAATTCGGCTAGAGGCTTCCCCGGAGGGCGACTCGCGATCAGGAGCCGGTATCGAAGAGCTCCTAATGAAAGCCTACTCTTCTGACATGGTTCGATTCGAACGCCTTAAGGAATTCTACGAGCAAGTGTTTTTTAGAGCAGACTCCAACTTCAAGAATGTCACCGGCTCTACCCCAACACGGCAGTGGGTCGACGAGACCATTCATTATTGTTTTCTACTTGCACACTTTCTCGAAGCTGGCGCGAGTGGCCGACACGTTGTTGTCATTTCGTTTAACCACGATCTTTGCGTCGAAGAGCTAATGCTGACTTCGCAAAACACTTCGCAAGTCCCAGCATATTTCAAAACGCTCTATTTGAGAACCGTATTGAGCACCAACCCCGGACCCGCGACACTAGTGCGATTCGTACTTCACCTGGGCTTAAGGGGCTCAATGAAATCCTTGTCCTTCACGCCCTGATGACAAACTACGCACGACTGCTGGCCACGCTCCTCCAGGTCGGACACCAAAGCATAAGTCAGCCCACGGTCAGACCAGGTGAGCACTTTCAATCCATTTATGGAGTTGTAATGAAAGGTGATTCCCTTGGCGACTATCTGCTCACCGTCCGTTGGCTGCGCGACTTTGTCTGAGGTCACTACCAAACTGATTGGACGCGTTCGCATCTGATAGGCCACATAAGCCGCGTAATCGTTCTTGTAACCAACGAGGCGCGCGCCCTCAAGTCGATATGTTTTCTCCTGCCCTGATGATTCCTGATAGTTAGGCAGCTTCACCATGAAAGGGACTTTGCCGGCAAACCAGTTAGAGATTTCCTGGGGTACATCCGTGACGACCTCAAGCGGGAGTTGTCCACGAATATGTCTCTGATGAGTGTCGGCGGCCATCATGGCAAACTGTGATGGGCCGTGCAAGATTGGTGACCGGTTGCTTCTGTTTAGGAGCCATAGGCCAACCAGAATAGCAACGGCCAGGACTGCAGAGATAGCAATTGCCGGGCGCGCGAACCGGAGTCTTGGGCTGCGTGAACTGAAATGGTCGGCCGTTCGGCGTATCCGATCGCGTAATTCAGGCGGAGCGAACTGCGCCATCGGACGATCGTTCACCAACTTTTCCATACGCGCGCGTAACTCCGGTCGCGCGACGTGAAGCGGACCGCACCCGCGAACATTTTCAAGCAAGCGTCGCTCACTATCGAAACTTGCGCGGCAAGAAGCGCAGTCAGCCAGATGGACCGTTATATTTCCGCACTCGCGCGCTTCCAGTTCGTCATCCAGATACAAACTCATCCGGTCGAGAATTTCTTCGCAGTTACTCATAAGCTATTTTTTCAAACCGCTTTCGCTGCCGCCCTCAGTTGCCAACTCACCAGCGCGCGCCTCAGCTTCGCTCGGGCCCGCCCCAACCGAGACATGACGGTACCGGCTGGGCACGAAAGCATCGTGGCGATCTCCTGATAACTGAAACCCTCGAGATCTCGCAGAACTATTATTTCGCGGTAAAGTTCAGGCAGGCCGGCGATCGCCATCCGAATCTGCTCTCGCTCCAACTTTCTCAAATAGACCACGTGCGGGTCGTCGTTCACCCGGTCGTTCTGGTAAAAGGATTCCACGTTTTCGTCATCCAGCTCCACAAAGCGCGGTCCACTGCGCGTATGACGAAGCTGGTTGAGCCAGGCGTTGCGCATTATCACAAAGAGCCAGCCCTTCAGGTTGCTGTTCGCCATGAGTTGTCCAAACGCACGCACGGCCCGCAAATACGTCTCTTGCACCAGATCCTCGGCCGCGGTTTGGTCGCGAGTCAGGATTAGCGCATAACCGTAAAGCGAGTCCAGATGCTCAAGCGCAGCTTGACTGAAAGTTGCGGTGCTCATTCACTCTTCCTGGTCCGGCCCTATCTTATAACAACACTTCACCCGCCAAAATATTCCAAGACCATGAACAGCTGATGGAATGGGGAATAAACGAGAGGCTGGCGTGTTATTTCCACAACGTGGCTTTGCAATCGGTCCGTTGGGCGTGGAAACAGGTCGAGCGGCCCATTCAACCCGACCTCTGCTTGCGAGCGACGGTCAACTTTGCAGCTAAGAAAAAGGAGCGCCTATGACTACAACCAAGCGAACCAGGATTCTAACAACTTTCACCATTCTCTTGGCCCTGGTGGCCGGCACGCTCGTCGCGCGACAAGTTCGAGCGCAAAAACAGCAGGATCCAAAACCGTCATCGTTCACGCCAGTCATAGAAGAGCCGTTTGATGTCGTAAGGGCGCGAGACAAAGCCGCGAAAGCGACCGTGATGGCGGCCCATCGCAAACTACTGGAAGAGCGTTACGATCTCACGCGGCACGTCGATGAAAATGTTCGGATGACGCGCGGCAAACCGATTCCGGTAGGGCCTACTGCCAGACTCAAGAGCGGCGCGACGTGGGAACAACTCGGCCGCATGTCACCGGATGAGATCAGAGAGAAAGGTGTATTCCCGTATCTGCCGCTGCCGCATGTCAACCATCCGGTCGGCGGCATGGTCTTTCCGCAGGCAGAGATTAAGTCTCTCGCGCGACTCGAGCGTTTCGACGTGGACTTTGATTTGCCGGACTGGTTCCTGCCGGAATTTCCGGCCGCGATTTTCCTGACCACCCGGCCCGATCTCGGCGATGTTTCTAAGGGACAGGTCGTGACGATTGATAACTTTTACGAACTGTTCAACGGTATTCTCAATCCGAAGCAACTCGATGGTTTGCGCTTGCTGGTGACACAGTTTCCGCAGCAGCAATTCAATGCGACGGCAGATCGCAAGACGGAGAAGGCCGACGGTATGCGGGGTGTGGCCTGCTTCGATTGCCACGTCAACGGCCACACGTCTGGGGCATTTCATCTGGTGGGAGACATTCGTCCGCAGGAAAATCGCCGCCGGATTGAGACGCCATCTCTGCGCGGCGTTAATATTCAGCGCCTGTTCGGTTCGCAAAGAGCGCTCAAGACGGTTGAAGATTTCACTGAGTTCGAGCAGCGCGCCGCTTACTTCGACGGCGACCCGGTCCTCGCCACCAAGAAGGGCTTGAACATTCTTGACCGCGGTTCGCAGGTGCATGACATGTCGGAGTTCCAGGAGCTTTTGGATTTTCCGCCGGCGCCTAAACTAAATATTCTTGGCCGTCTCGATCGGACGAAGTCAACCGAAGCCGAGGGGCGCGGCGAAGACCTTTTCTTCGGCAAGGCCAATTGTGCAGCTTGCCATACGCCGCCCTTCTACACGGACAATTCAATGCACGACCTGAAGGTCGAACGCTTCTACAAACCGCGGATGGAAGGTGGCATGCTGATTACAGCGCAAGGACCGATCAAGACCTTCCCGTTGCGCGGTATCAAGGAATCGCCGCCATACCTGCACGACGGGCGGCTACTGACTCTCGAAGACGCGGTGGAGTTCTTCAACCTGGTTCAGCAACTGAATCTAACGCAGCAGGAGAAGTCTGATCTAGTGGCCTACCTGCGAGTCCTGTAATGAATTACCCATTCGATGTGAAGGAGGGCGCGTAGAACGAAGCATCCTCTTTCGCTAGTGGACTCCCTGAAATTCGCCAATCGATCGATCACCTGGCACTAGCCCCACCGTTAGTGAGGGCTCATGTCCTGGCGACATGTAAAGATTTAGCCCTCCCTTACGGTCGGGCTAGTGCCCCGTTAGCATCGTAGAATCATCTGTCGTTTCAACCGCGCCCCTTCTCCTTCCATTCTTGAAGTTCCTACAAAAATAATTTTGTTGTTTTATTCTCGGCCCCCGAAGACCGCGGGAATATTTTGCCGGCCCAGTCGGTATGCATTGTTGAAGCCAGGGGAATGGGAATTTAAGTTTAGTAAGAGCACGGTCTAGTTGAGTGGGGAACCAGGCCGTGTTCGAAGGTAGGCGCACTCTGTCAGACGTTAGGTTAAATTTTTTCATCGGGTTGACCTGCTGACAAGTGCGCTTACCGCCATCATCAACGAGTGATGCCGTGCTGTGCGTAAAGGGAATGGAGAAGAGGAATGATCAATTACTTAAACAGAGAGTTTCTACTCGTCATCGCGATGAGTTTGCTGAGTTTGTTTCTGGCAGCATGCGGCTCCAGCGGCAGCACGGAAACGCAATCGCCTCCCGCGCCGACCGTATCTCGAAATTCAAATACCGAAATGTCAAAGATGGAGATGCCCGCAAGACCATCGCCTGGGGCGGGCAAAGATCTGCCAACTAGTTCGACTCCGAACCAGGTCGCAGTGGAAAACTTCTCCTTCCAACCCGGCACCCTGACAGTCAAAGCCGGAACGACCGTGACCTGGGTTAATCATGACGACGAGCCGCACACAGTGAATGAAAACAACAAGACCTTTAAGTCGGGCACTCTGGATACGGACGCGAAGTTTTCATACAAGTTCACCTCGCCGGGCACGTACAGCTATTTCTGTTCGCTTCACCCCCGAATGACCGGCCAAATAATCGTTAAGTAGATTTCTTAGAAGGAGGCACACTGATGTCAGACGAAGTAAAAAATGAAGAAGAGAGTAACGGAGTCGAGCGTCGTAGTTTCCTAAAATGCATGGCGTGGGCCGGCACCGGGCTGGTCTGGGCCATGAACGCGGGAGTGCTCACCTCCTGTAGTCTCCTGCCCGGCGCTAAGCAGAGGGGTGTATTCAGCTTTGTCCAGATCAGTGACAGTCACATCGGATTCAACAAAGAGCCGAACCAGAATGTGACGAAGACCTTCCAGGAGGCCGTGGACCGAATCAATGCCCTGGAAGAACAACCCGCATTTCTAATTCATACGGGTGATATTACACAGCTTTCGACACCCGATCAGTTCGACACGGCGACGCAGGTGCTCAAGAGCGCTAAGGCGAGCCAGGTGTATTACGTTCCCGGCGAGCATGACGTGTTCTCGGATGACGGAAAGATTTATCTCGAGCGATA
>Ga0137403_10007726_pt1 | contig 12103 bp, 10 predicted proteins | sample CZOMad2_1_16fung_FD_122057 | JGI IMG/M metagenome (GOLD analysis project Ga0137403, IMG submission 122057) | Vadose zone soil fungal communities from Angelo Coast Range Reserve, California, USA - CZOMad2_1_16fungal (Hybrid Assembly) | ecosystem: Environmental > Terrestrial > Soil > Vadose zone...
CCGGACCGTCCTATCAGTATTCGCACGGATTATCTGTCTACTTCCCCTGGAGCGAGCCGACAGCGGATTTTCCCATTATGCAGGAGTATCAGGCGTATGACTTTGCCGGAACATTATGGTTGGATTTTTTGCGAAGCTACTTTGACATGACCATGCGCGGTACACGCAAGGATTCGAGTGAGCATGATCCGAGAACTCCTGTGCCGGAGCCGAGCGATGAAGACACTCTACTCGAAGACATTGCGAACCTGGTTTATTACGCCCAAGGTGTGCAAAACGGACAGGGCGTGCTCGCCGGCCCCAAGACCGATCCGAAGGATCCAACGGGGGATGACTGTGATTGTGGGTCGATAAAGAACTACCCGCATGATACGCGCGCTCTGCGTGATCGACTGAGGAAGGCGGACGCATCTTCTTCGATACCGATCAGTCCAGGGTTCTTCAACCGCACCCAATATTTGGACGAATAGACTAGATTGATCGAATTGAGCTGAGCATTTCCGTCAAATTTCCTAGCGATCCTATAAGGCAAGGCATGGCAAGAGCAAACATGCTGGATATCGCCTGCGCGGCTATGCTCTTGTTGTTTCCCAGCATTGCTGCAGCAACAGCGCAGCGTGACGCAGATCCCGCACAGCAAGTTCGCGAACTGCTGGCCCTTAGTGATCTTCAGAACAACACCAATCACGCGCAAGCTATTCTCACTGCGCAAAAGGCTCTCGATCTCTCCCTGAACTCTAACAATCTGGAAGGCGTGGCGCGAGCGTATTCGCAAATAGGTCGCTGTTTTATGGCCCAGAGTGATTTACCCCAGGCCACACAAAACTATGACGAGTCGCTTAGACGATGGCAGGAACTAAATAACACGACGGGTCAGGCCGAAGTCTTGATCATGCTGGGTTACATCGCGGATCGCCAAAGCGAATGGTCGGAAGCGATCTCCCGCTTTATGCAGGCGCAAGGACTAACCAGCGAAAACGATTCCCCGTTGATGGGCCAGATTGCTGCTGGATTGGCGGACGCTTTCAACGAGAGCGGAATGCCGGAAGTTGGTCTCGTCCAATATCAACGCGCTTTGGATTCTTATCGCAAGGCCTCTGACACCCGGGCCACGGGCAGAATGATCTGGGCGCTCGGTGCCACCTATTACTTACTGAAAGATTACCCGCAAGCGCTTTCGTACCTGCAACAGGCAAACGCTGGTTTTGATCCCAGTTCTTTAGATGCGGCCCAATGCAACGATTATCTCGGCCGCGTCTATGTCGCGACTCATGAAAATGGTCGCGCACTTCAACATTTGCGGACTGCCTTGACCATCTATCGCAACGCGGGAAATCCGCGAGAGATTGGTTTCGTCCTTGGTTTCATGGGACAGGCCTACGAGCAAGAAGGGGAGTTTGACCTCGCGCGCACATCCTATGAGCGTTCCGTGCAGACGCTGAATGCAGATCGAATGAACGAAGCTGCGATCTATTACGCACTCGGAAAGTTGGAGATGCAACAGAACGATCTGCCTCAGGCGGAGATTTACTTACGACAGTCTATCGCCATCACCGAAGACGTCCGCCGCATTCCCACGAGCAATGATCTGATGGTGGCTTTTTCCGCCAGCGTACACGACCGTTACCGTTCCTATATAGAATGTTTAATGCGGCGGCATAAAGCGAACCCTTCCAACCGGTTGTCGGACCAGGAGCTGGAAACGAGCGATTTGTCGCGAGGGCGAGCACTGGCTGAGTTATTGCGCACGACCCAAACCGATCTTGTGCCGGGGTTGGAGCCCGGGCTCGCAACGCGTGAAAAGATCCTTCGACAGTCTTTAAGAGTAAGAAGCGATAATGAAGTGCGGTTATTGGGCACCCGGTATCGCAAGGAAGAGCTCGATGCCGCAGAGAAGGAATCAGCGGCATTGGAATCGGAATACAAAAGCATTCGGGAAAAGATTTCCAGCCGCTACCCTGCCTATGACCAGATAACCCGGCCGGTAGCCTGGAATCTGCAACAGATTCAACAACAAGTAATCGCGGACGACCAGACGTTGCTCCTGGAATACAGCCTCGGAGAAAAAACCAGTTACGTTTGGGCGGTCACGAGCACAACCTGCGCGACTTACGAGTTACCCGGCGAAGCGACAATTGGCAGTGCCGTAAGCCGGGTCTACGAATCCGTCAAAGAGCCACCTTCAGTTGCTTCAGCCCAGCTGAGTGATGCTGCTCACGTTCTTACTGATTTGGTTTTGTCGCCCGTCGCAAACGAATTGCGCCAGCATCGTCGCCTCATTGTGGTCGCGGATGCGTCATTGAACTACGTGCCATTTCAAGTGTTGCCTCAACCTGGAAGCGAGGAACCGTTGATTGCCGCCCATGAAATTGTTAACGCACCATCAGCGACGATCCTTGGAGAGTTACAGCGAGAAGCATCGCGACGACCCCTACCTACGAATGTGTTGGCGGCGTTTGGCGATCCCGCGTTTGTTGCCAATTACAATCACACTACAAACATTAAGAATGATCACATTGCCACGGCAAATTCGTTAGAAGACTATCGCTGGCAGGCGGCGCTGCGGGACATTGAACCGACGGCAGACCTCAACGATCATCTGGAACTTCGGCCACTCTTTTATGCGCGCGAAGAATTAGCTAACCTACGAGCAATCGCCGGCGATCGATCATTCATCGCGTCCGGATTTGCAGCCTCCCGCGCTAACCTACAAGCGACCAATCTGAGCAGTTATGCGGTTCTTCATTTCGCAACTCACGGCATTCTTGATCCAAAGCGACCAGATAAATCGGGTCTGGTGCTTTCTACCTTTACGCCTGACGGAAAAAGACTAAACGGCTTCGTCGGTCTTAACGATATTTACGGCCTTCGTGCTCCCGTGGATCTCGTCGTGCTAAGCGCCTGCCGTACCGGTTTGGGAAAGGATTTTCAAGGCGAGGGACTGATCGGCCTGACGCGAGGTTTCATGTACGCCGGCGCCTCGAGCGTGGTGGCAAGTTTGTGGAAAGTTGATGATGAGGCAACAGCCGAGCTGATGAAGCGTTTTTACTCAAATTTACTTGAACGTAAAATGCCCCCGGCCGCTGCATTGCGCGAAGCGCAGAATAGTCTCCGGCGAGATCCGGAATGGAGCGCACCTTACTACTGGGCGGCGTTTACGCTGCAAGGCGATTACCGCAATCCGATAAGAGTGAATCCTTCCGCCGAATCCCTGCACAACCTGGAAATCATCTTAGCGGCTTTGGCGATCATGTTTCCCTGGCTGATTTTCAGCCATCGGCGCATGAAAGCTCGCTTGTAGCAATCGTTATTGAAGATTGAAGCGATAGCTACCGCTAATGCGCTGACTCGCACCGTCGGACATAACGGCGAATAAGATCAGCGAATATTGCCCGCGTCTCAACTCTCCTGACGGCAGCATTACTGTCAATGACTGGTTATCCTGCGTAACCGGTTCCACGAAACGCTTATCCCCATAATCGGTTTCCATTTGCACGCGGTAACGCGTCGCCGGCAAAGACTGGCTCGGCAGAGCGATCACAATCCTTAGTCCATCTTCACGCAAAGGAAGATTCAAAGTCGGCACTTCGGTCACGTCTCCGGATCTCGTGCCTTGACTGACAGTCAGACGCAAGACAGCAAAAGTCGCCGGCGTCGATCGATTGCGAAATGTGATCCATAACACACCCGCCACGATCACCACGATCGCGGCTATGGCCGCGGCACGAAATAGGAAAGGATTGTTGGGCCAGAATGAGCTTGAGGATTTGCGCGCGGGCTGTTTGTCGTCAGCCGCCTTTACCCCCCGATTTAGAGCGCGTGCAAATCTCAATTTCTCTTGACGTTCGGGAGGATTGAGGAAGTATTGATCAAATAGAGAGCGATCTTCATGAGATAGCTCGCCCGCCAGGTATTCATCAGTGATTTCGTCTTCGACTATTAGCAGTTCCTCGAACAACTCATCGCTGGTTAGCAGTTCTCTTTCGACCAGCTCACGATCATCGTCACCCAGACTCCCGAGCAGATACCGCCTTAGCTTCTCTTGCACCTCTGGCGTAGGCGTCATTTGACAAACTCCTTCGGGCCCGAGGAAGCCACTGATTTATATGACCTGCCGAGTGAATTCATTTCAATGCGCCGGCTGTTGTTCAAGACATCCATGAACGCACGCTTCCAGGGTGCGTCGAATTCGGTGCGCGCGGATTCTGAGGGCGTTGACAGCGATTCCCATTTCCTGGGCCAGCCGTTTGTGATGGTCAATCTTCGCTTGTTTTTCCTCCTGGTAATATCCCAGCACCAGTTCGCGATTGTTAGCGGAAAGTTTATCGAGACAACGTTCCAAACAATCATAGTCGCGTTCAATATCGTCTGTTAGACAATGGATGGTCGGCGCCAATTGATCAGCAGCGGCTTCTACCGGAACTTCAGCTTTTCTGGCTTTGAACTTGCGCAAGTACTCGAGGTGTATTTTTTGAGAAACGGCGTAGAAATAGAGAGCCGGATCGCCGTGATAGTCAACCGCGATATCGCTTAACCTCGCGACGACGCGATTAATAGTTTCGTCCGCAAGCTCTTCCGCTTCCGAACAGCCGCGACAAGTAAATATCTTTATTAATCGCAGCCGGATCGTTTCGTATTTACTTCCGGCGCGGTCACGATCCGCGTCGAGCCAAGCGAGGAGTTCGTCGAACGCGTCCTGAGTTAACACCCACTCTTTTTTCATTGGGAGCGCTACTTTGAATAGACCTCAATCACCTCAACCGGTGAGTCCGATGGGACATTTTGCGGGGGCTGTTAATCGGGACGCGAACTCTCACCGCACTGAGGTCAGAAGACTTCATTCCTGGCGGTCAAAACCTCGTCAAGTAATTCGCTAAATGCTCTTTAGGCAAATTCGTAACCGATCTTGCGCGAAAGGCATGCGGAGATTAGCCAGATCATCAGTCGATGTCAATATCTGCTTTTCAAGAATGGTTTGTTGGTCGGCTGGCTGCGTTAGATGAAATCGCGGCCCGCATTCGGGACGATGAAATGTCTCGAGCGGGTGCGACATTGTGAGTAGAGACGGAGTTTTGAACTAATCGAAGGAGCAAAAACAATGAAGAACTTCCTGACCATCATCATCATCTGCGCCGCCTTTGCCGGTTCGGCGCTTTCGACACTCGCTGAAGTGCCGAAAGTCAAACCCACCCAAGTAACCGTCTGGAAGGATACGGACCTGAACAATCTCGATCCAACTGGAGGCGGCGCGGTCACCCAAAAGAATCCGGTAATCGACAAGGAAAACGCGCGCGCACTCCTTGATTTGCTTCTGCCGGTAAATCAAGCGGTCAGCGGAATCACGCGAACGGCAAGCGATGTGGTCGTGATCCATCTTGTTAAATGGAAAGCCGTCGCAGGCAAGAATGAGTTCGGCCAATACAAGCAGAATTGGTACACGTTTGACGGAGACCGCGTCTATAGCAACAGCTCCGGCACCACTGTAAAACTTCAGGGCACCCCACCGATGCTGACATTCAGTAAGCAGGAGTTCGAGGGCACCCGAATCTTTGGCAAGAAACGGTTCATCGTCCTGACGCTCTACTTTGGCGCCAACATGGTCTATGACAACTTTAAGACTTGGGATCTTGAGTACGACCTCGCGGTCACACCCAAGATACCAACTCCATTTCAGCATTTGATCGACTTTCTTGGCGGGGCCGTGGTGGCTGTTGTGGGCGCGCCGCCAAAAGATGGGGCGTGGCGAGCCGCACTCTTCGAGAAGGTTCACGTGCCTTCCGATATGACGCTAAATGAAACTGTAGAGCCGAGGGATGCTACGGGAAACCCGCTACAAGATCAGATCACCGCCAGCAATAGTTACAATAACGAAGGCCGTTATTTCTTCGATTTCAGTGCCGGTCTCCCCGTCAAAGGAGTCAAGGAACTTAAATATGATGCCTCTGACAACGTGGTTCGCGCTAAACAAGTGACGCGTGAAAACGCGTATGGATTTCTAAACCTTTTCTTCACCCCACAGGACGCCTCATCCGATAGCGTTTTGCGCCCGCCTCACATCGTTTTAGGCGTCCCTATTTCTGGCAAACCGCTGGACAGACCTGTCATCGGACTCGGCATGGGTTTCGCGAAGAAAAACTTTATCCAACTCGACGGATACGTTGGAGTCGTGTTCAATCGCGAGATCGTGCCGGGGACTTTGAAGTCCGGGCAAGCCGCAACTCAGAATCAGTTGGAATCCGATCTGCGTTCGCGTCGCGTTCGCAAGCTCGCAATCGGCATCAATCTTCCCGTTGGTCAATTCCTGAAGGCTTTGAAAAGCAAGTAACTACAACGCGACACTATCCGGAAAAGGAGGCGCGGCCATGTTTGCTACGGATGTAACCATAACCACCACGCAGATTTACTGGTGGAACGTGCTGGGAGTTGTAATCAGCGTCGTGTTGCCAATTCTTCGCGGGCTACTGCCCCGTCCGGTTAGCCCGATTATGGCGAATGCGGCAACGGTCGGTTTCTGGAAGGCTTTGTGGGATCACGCTACTCCATACCTGATACTTGGGGTCTTCTCGATGATAACGGGACTTTTGATCGTCGTATTTACCTACGGCACGCTCAACGACTGGAGAGGTGCCCTGTTAGCCGGCTACGCCTGGGACTCAACGCTGCAAAAGCTGGGCAAACCGTAGACTTGCGGCACTATTGCCGCGCAGAGTTTCTGGAAGGAGAAAAAGAAAATGGATCTACTGGAAGCCAAACGAGCGCTAAGCAATCGGTTTCTTGCCGCCGGAGCGGAAAGCAGAGTAGTCGGTATGTTTCCGACGTTGAGTGTCATGGCTGCCGCTTCAGCAGCCCAGCAGAACGTGCACGCCGTAGGCATTGGGCGAAAGATCGTGGAAGACAAATTGACGGAACAGCAGTGCGTCCGGCTTTACGTCATCCAAAAGATGGCGAATAACCTTTTATCGCTAGCCGATGTTCTGCCTGAAGCCATTGACGGAATTCCCACGGACATAATCGAATCACCTCCAGCGTATATCATTCCCACTGGGGACCAGGTCAGCGTCGCAACTAACGCCGCCGCTGCGGCAGCATGCAGCGATTCCCGCAAGCAAAGACAGCGTCCCATAATCGGCGGTATCAGTACCGCTCATTTTCAGGTCACCGCCGGCACGCTTTCTTGCTTTTGCCGTTCCACGGCGACTGATGATGACCCGGAAAAGGTCTACGCTCTCAGCAACAATCATGTTTATGCGGACGTCAACCGCTCCCACATCGGCGATGACTTATATCAGCCTGGGCCAGCGGACGGCGGCACGGCGAACGATAGATTCGCCACCCTGCATCGTTACGTTCCGATCCAACTTGGGGGCAACACTCCTAACCGAGTTGACGCGGCTATCGGCGAGGTACTTCCCGATATAGAGATCGATAGAGAAATCTGCACGATTGGCCAACTGACGGGAATAGGAGATGCTCAGGAAGGGCTTCGGGTTTGTAAGCACGGACGGACCACCGGTTACACCGAGGGGATCGTATTCGATGCTTCAATAGACGCTCTCGTGGGAATGGACCATAATGATTCGAGCCTGGTTGCGAAGTTTGAGAATCAATTGCGCATAAATGTTGCGGCGCCGTTTTCCGCTTTCGGACTCGGGGGCGACAGTGGCTCATTAGTTGTCAATCAAGAGACGCGCGAAGTTGTGGGCTTGTACAACGCCGGGCCTAGTGGCGGCGGATATGGACTGGCAAACCGAATTCAGGACGTTCTGGCCGAAATGCAAATAGATCTGCTGATGTGACGCTGGCGTTGCAGCGGAGGTAATCGTGTGAGCGAATCTCTGGACGAGATCAAAGCGCGTGTGGCTAAGAGGTTTCTTGGAAAATCAGGAATTCATTCGATCGGCATTAGTCGCGCGGACAACACCCTTCGCGTATATTTGGAAGCGGAGCCGGATAGTGAACTCGAAGAGCTGTTAAAACAAATCCGAGCTGAGGCCGCTCCTTATGAGGTGGTCGATATCGCGTCCGAGCGCGCTTCGATCACGCGTCCAGCCTCGTAAATCGCTCTGCTCTTGTCTGCCGTTCGCGCAAACGGCCGGTCCGCTACGAATTCAAAATCCGCAACGCCGCACTGACCATCGGTCGCAGCTCTTCTTCTCGGAGGGTTGCGTTCCTCAGGCTATGACTGCCTGACGTAGTCGCGAACACGGCCGTCTCAGCCGCGAGGGTCGCTTTCACGTTCTTAATCTTCTCTTCCAGAGCTTCGTTCGATTGCAACGCTTGTTCTTTGACGGATTGCGAGGCGTCGGCGCGTTGCGTCTGGCGGCTGATTTCCTGCTTGAGAGTTTTTTCGTTTTGCTGACCCGGCAGCCGTCCAAAGTAATAGCCGATGATCACAAAAATGATGGGCTCAAGCCTCATTACCATTTTTTCATCGGCCAGAGGTTTGAGCCATCCGATTAGCGCCGCGCCGTACAAGGAAATAAAAACGAGGGTGAGGACCACCATAATCCAGTTCTTGAGCGTGTCCGCTGTCGCTGGTGGGGTCGTAGGGTGAGTAATTCCGGTTGCCATTTTTGCCTGTAAGTAATTAATTCGATATGAAAAGATTGATCTTGAAAAACCCCGCGATAGTAGCTATAAAATGCTCACGCTTTCTCTTGAAGGCTGCCGGGTCCTGATTTCACCCGGAGCGAGGTATCACGCCGAGCCGTTTACCTCTTCACTAACACACGCACCGGCGATCTTAAGAAACTATCACCTGATGCGAATTTCTTTCTGGTGTAATCCCTAGTTGTGATGCGGTTATCTTGAACAGCTAACCGCGCGCACTATTCATCCCCTATGACGTCCGACGCCGACATTACTGCGCTGTTGGTCGATTGGAACAACGGTGACAAGTCTGCAATCGAGAGGCTCTTGCCGCTGGTCGAGAGAGAACTGCATAGACTCGCGCACAGCTATATGCGGCGCGAGGATCCCGACCACACGCTGCAAACAACCGCGCTCATCAACGAGACCTACCTTCGTCTGATCGATCAAAGAAAAGTCCAATGGCAGAATCGCGCCCACTTTTTCGGCATCGCGGCGCAGATAATGCGGCGCATTTTGCTGAATTATGCCCGCGATCAGAACCGTATGAAGCGAGGCGGCAAGACAATCCACGTGTCACTTTCTGAAGCTATGGTGATGTCCACAAAGAAAGATGGAGAGTTAATTGCGCTGAATGACGCGTTAACTAAGTTAGAGGCAATTGATGAACGCAAGGGCAAAGTTGTCGAGTTGCGCTACTTTGGCGGCCTTACGGTCCCGGAAGTTGCCGAAGTTCTAAAGGTTTCGGAGATCACGGTGATGCGGGACTGGAAATTTGCCAAGGCCTGGCTCTTACGAGAAATGCAAAATGGCCAATAGCAATCTGGCGGAAGTCGAAGAAGTCTTTCACGAGGCGATGAGCCATGACCCCGAGAAACGGGTTGCTTATCTCAGCCGTGCTTGTGAAGGCAACGCCGTGTTACGGCACGAAGTGGAATCACTCGTGTCCGCCTACGAAAGCGGACGCGGACTGCTGGATCACACTGCGGTCACTTTGGCCATGAAGGTCATCGGTTCTCGCCCCGATGATTCAATGGTGGGCCAGGAGATTGGCGTTTATCGCATTGTCAGTTGCCTGGGCCAGGGCGGCATGGGGACCGTCTATTTAGCGGGAGACCTCCGTTTGCATCGGAAGGTCGCCTTGAAGTTTCTGTCCAGCGATTTCATATCTGACACCTGGGCGAAACGACAACTGATCAGGGAAGCACAGGCGGTGGCAATGTTGGACCATCCCAACATTTGCGCGGTCTATGGTTTTGAAGAGATTGGCGACCACAGTTTCATCGTCATGCAGTACATCGAAGGTGAGACGTTGGCCGATCTAATCCGCAGCGACAAATTAAAGAACACCCAAGTCGTACCGTTGGCCCAGCAGATCGTCAGCGCCCTCGGCACGGCCCACGCGCACGGCATCATTCACCGCGACATCAAGCCAAAAAATATCATGGTTACGCCCGGTGGACAGGTGAAGGTGCTCGACTTCGGATTGGCATAGACGATGCCGAAGAATCTCGAGGACGCCACGGAAAGTATTAGTCAACTTTCGAAGGACGGCCTGCTGGCCGGCACGATTGCTTACATGTCGCCGGAACAGTTGCGCGGCGAGAAACTGGATTATCGCAGCGATATTTTCAGCATGGGCACCGTGCTTTATGAAATGGCCTGTGGGAGAAATCCGTTTGCTCACAAGATCGACTCCAAAGGCAGCAAGTCAAACGCTGAAGTGATCTCAGCGATCATGAGCGGCGAGCCGCAATCCTTGCGACAAGTCTCGATCAACTGTCCCCGAGGAGTTGATCAAATCGCCGACAAGTGCCTGAAAAAAGAACGGGACGAACGTTATCAATCGGCCGCGGAATTATTGATCGATCTGGAAAACCTGCAGCGAGGTATCTCTTTGCCCCTGCCGATCAACCGATACGTAAACGTCCGATACGCTGCCCTGGCAGCTATGCTCTTGCTGGGATTTGTGGTGAGCATGTTCATCTATCGAGGCGTGGCCGGCCCGGCTCATACGCTGGCCATTCTGCCAATCGTTTGTGAAGGCGTGAGCCCAAGTCAGTGCATGGGCCAGAAAGTGAGTGACCATCTGGTTCGCGCCATGTCAAATCGAAGGGGCCTGAGCGTCAGGTTGTCTCTGGTTGAGCCATCGCTGTTCGGGCCTCAGGCTTTGAGCCCTGAGAAAGCCGGACGCGATCTGGATGCTGATACAGTCCTTTATGGACGAATCCGTCAGGGCGACACTGGTCTTATTCTCAACATCCATTTGCTTAGCGTCAAGGACGGAGTCACCATCGCGGACGAGGATTACGTATTCACGCCCGACAAGACTTCCCTGCTCGAGCAACAGCTCTCTGAGGATACCGCGTACTATCTTCATCTACCGACTACCGAAGATGAGAAAAATAGGTCTTTCGCGCTGGCCGCCCAGCAAGGCCGCGATGCCGAAGCTGAAGACCTTTATCGCGATGGCAGAATCTACTGGAACAGCCGTGGGGACAGTGAAAGTCTTAAGAAAGCGATTGCAAAATTCCAACAGGCCACCGAAAAAGATCGGTTTTACGCCAAAGCGTACGCAGGTCTAGCCGATTGTTATGTCTTGATGAATACCGTCGCCTTCGATCCTGAGGACCGCAAGGAGGCGATGAAGCGCGCCGCAGCGGCCGCCGAACTAGCGTTGGATTATGGCAAGGACCTGGCTGAAGCACATAACGCCAAGGCCTCGGTATTAATGAAAGGATCCTGGGACTGGGACGGCGCCGAGAAAGAATTCAAACGCGCGATCGCGATTAACCCTGACTATGCTCCCGCCCAGTGGGGTTATTCAAATCTGCTGGCCACCACGGGTCGATTCGACGAGTCGATTGCCAAAGGCCAGATCGCGAAAGATCTGGATCCACTGCACGCGTCGGCAATCATGAATTTCTGCCGTACGCTTTACTTCGCGAGGCAGTTCGACCGGGCCTACCCCTGTTACGATCGAGTGGCTGAAGAATTTCCCAACTACTCGCCCGGCAAATACGCGCATGGAATAATCTTTGCGCTGCAGGGACGGTATCCTGAAGCCATCAAAATTTTTGAAGAGTTCTATGCAAAAGAACCGGCCCACGGCGGGGCGATGCTGGGTTTTTCTTACGGACTAGCCAATCGGCCGGCCGATGCGCAGCGCATTCTCACCGAGATGCAGGAACTGCAAAAGCAACAGAAACTGCCACCGCAGGAACTAGCCATCATCTATATGGGGCTTAACGATCTCGATCACGCGATCCCGCTGTTCCAGCAAGCGGTTGAAGAAAAATATCCGCCCACCCAAACCATCTTCATAGATCCCATGTTCGATCGGCTTCGGTCCGATCCGAGATTTGCTCAACTGGCGCGGACGGTCAGGCTGCCGTCCTTTTTCGCGAACGCGGTCTCGGCGTGGCCGAGTATTTCTTCGACAGTCGCGCTCACCTCAGATCGGCGATGCGCCGCGTCATCGAAGCCCGCGCGTACACAAGACCATAGCTCGGCG
>Ga0137403_10007727_pt1 | contig 12103 bp, 12 predicted proteins | sample CZOMad2_1_16fung_FD_122057 | JGI IMG/M metagenome (GOLD analysis project Ga0137403, IMG submission 122057) | Vadose zone soil fungal communities from Angelo Coast Range Reserve, California, USA - CZOMad2_1_16fungal (Hybrid Assembly) | ecosystem: Environmental > Terrestrial > Soil > Vadose zone...
AAATAAAAAAGCGGCCCGTGGGCCGCTTTTCTTGAACCGGGTGGAAATGCGGGGGCCGACAGAGCGCCGGGCCGCTCCCAAGCCGGTCGGCATCCCTTCGGGGGATCGGCGGCGTACCCGCCGACGAGGGGCTGTCATGACCCTCGCTTGGTGCCGTGGCGCCGGCCCTTCTTGTCCATGCCGAGATTTTCCAGATTTTCTTCGCGGCGTTTGGCCACGCGCTGGTCCATTTTTTCGACCTCTTTGCGTTTGGTATAGCCCGAGCCATCGGCCCAGGCCCACCACACCACGGCCGCGCCGAACGGCCACAACACGGCCCACCACGACCAGCTGGCCACGACACCGAGATCAGCCACCTTCATGACGAGCAGCAACACGCCCAAAACGATGAAATACATGGAATCGTCCTTGCCCGGATGCCTCGGCGGTCAGATGTGCGTCAACCCCGGGACCTAAACTGCGTTGAGTGCGAAGTGGTGAAAATGTAGTCCACTTGAGGCTCGGTGCCACCGGAAGGAAACCATGAAGTTCCCGCTTTCACTGATTGTTGCCGCTTCCGCGTGGCTCGCCACGCCGGCGTTCGCCAACGCCGACCTGGCGCAAAAGAAGAACTGCATGGCCTGCCATGCCGTGGACAAGAAAGTCGTCGGGCCGGCCTACAAGGACGTTGCGACCAAATACAAGGGCCAGAAAGACGCGGTCGACAAGCTGACGCAAAAGGTCTTGAAAGGCGGCGCCGGCGTGTGGGGCCCCGTGCCGATGCCGGCCAACACGCAAGTGACCGAAGCCGAGGCCAAGACGCTGGTGAATTGGGTGCTGTCGCTGAAGTGAGGTCGCTGGCAGCACGCAACCCAGGTTCGACAGCCTGATCCGCAGGCGCCGGGGCGCGCGGCGTTCACCGACCCGCGCGCCGAACATCACGACCCCCAACGCCGCAGCCACGCAGCCGATGCCGGCCCATTGCCAGGCCGTGACGTGTTCGCCGAGCAGCCCCATGCCCGCAGCCATTCAACGGGTGGGAGCGAGCCGAATCTCGGCGATGACGGCCTTCAGGTAATGCCTTTCGCAGACGCCGCGCGTCCGAACGCGCGACCGTAGCGGAAAACATCGCGGGTACCGCGCTGTCTCAGCCCCCTGAAGCCTGTCGGGCTGTGGGTCGAGCCCGCGTTGGGCCTGCAAGGGGGAAACGAATTTCGACCGCCTCAAACGGTACCCAGACCATGCCCTCTTCGGCACGCTCGATGAGCCCCAACTCTTCCAGGCCCGACACATCGGAGTGAACGTTCGAGTAGTTGCGCTCCGCGACCTTCGCAAGGGCATATACGCTGCAAGGCCCGGTGCGGCGCAGTGTGTCCAGCAGGTCCAGGCGCGCTGGGGTTAACTCGGCAAACAGCGAGCGCGCCGACTCGAAGCTCAGACGGTAGTCTGGCGTTCGGCCTCGACGCGAGCCGGCGACCTGTTTTGCGACGGCTCCGAAGATCGAACCCTTGCGGCTCAGTTCAATGATTGCCTTCATGAGGAACTCCATTCGTTCACATCGCGCTCGAAATCGGCCATGAGCTGTTCAAGCGTGGTGAAGCCGTAGTCCTCCTCTCGCTCGCCCAGATGCCGGTGATCACCCTTGCCGCGTTCGTTGTCGTACCGAACCCGGCATACGCCTGCAGCACCGCGGTGGAGGCGGTACTTGTCGCTGTGCGTCGACGGCGACAGGGGCTCCGAAAGCTCCCAGATCACGACCTCGACGATTGAGCCATCGTCACGAATTTCCTTGGCTTTGGCTGCGAGCACCGCGGGCATGTATTGCATGGTAGCAATATAGGCACCATGCGTCTACTGGGGCCGAACGTTTGAACTGAGCGGCCCTCGCCGGGGTGAACCAGCCGCCGCGCAATCGACCGCGCCACCGCGCTCAGGCGCTTCAGCCCAGGCGTGGCGGCGATGTCGCGGCATCGCTGCGGGCAGCCCCCGTCTGGCGCGATCGCGCACGCTGCAGCAGCAGCGACACCAGCAGCGCCGCGGCCGCAGAACCCATCATCACGGGCGACGCGCCGAGCATCTGTGCCAGGCCATCGACAACTTCCACGCTGACCTGCTGGGCGTGGTCGACCAGGGCCACCACGTCGGTGGTGCGCACCTGTTGAATGTCCTCGAAGCGAATGCTCAGGTTGCGCCAACCGCTGCGCAAGCGGATCTTTGCAAAGATGCCGTCGGCGATGGCCACCAGCGACAGCACGCCCAGCGGCCGCAGCAGGTGCTCCAGCAGGTGGCCGCGTTCGGCCGCCGGCGCGGCCTCATACACCTCGGCCACCAACTGCGGAACCGTCATCTCGGACGCCGCGCCGACCGCTTCGACCAACACAGGGGCAGACGGGCTTGGAAGAGGATTCATGGCGGGTCGACTCCGTGGGATGAGGCTGATGAAGTGCCTGCCCCAGCCTTGCTTGCCCCGAGGGCAGCGGCCAGAGCGTTCGATGCAAATGCGCCATGCTCCGTTCGCGACGGCGGCGGCGTGTGTCGCAACCGCAGCGCCTGTGTTGCATTTGCAATCCAGACCCGCCTGGCCACCTGATGCCACGGGCCATCTTGCGAAGAGCTTGCGGCGTCCGCGTTGCGGCGTGACGGCTTGCCCAGGACAGAAGCAGCGCAGGCTGCAACGCGCACTGCGCCCTTCCCTTGCTTCAGTGCCGCTGGCCGGCCAGACGCAGGTCCAGGTCGAACGACTGGCCTTGTGCGAGCGCGACCGTGTAGCAACGCCGCGTGGCGCCGCTCTGCGTCGAGACGTGGTAAGTGCCCGGCGGCAAGGCGACTTCGACCCATGGACCGGCAGCGTCGAGCGCAAGCATCTCGTGCCCTTGCAGATCGCAGATCTCCAGCGCCAGCGGCGCCCGCCCGTGGCGCGGTCCCTCCAGAAGGTGCGCGCACAAGCGCTGGATCAGGGATTCATCGCGCCGGCCGGCGTTTGCGGCGTCGCAGGCGACGCGAATGCGCAGGCGCGACACTTCGTTGGCAGTGCCCATGTCAGGCGCTGCGCACGGGGGTTCGGGGTTGCGCCATGCGCCAGCCGGCCAGCCACCGCGGCGCGCATCCGCCCCGGCCTTCACAGCGCGTGGCTCAGGCCTGCGGGCCATCCGAACCCATGCTGGCCAGCGCGCTTTCGAGTGCCTGCTCGGCCCGCTCGTACTGGTCATGGCGTGTCAGCCAGGCCGCCCGGTCCAGTGCCGCGAGCGTCTCGGCCGGCACCACCGCGAATGACCCACGCAGCTGTTCGCTCGCCGCGCGGATGATCGCGACGGCCTGCGTGTTGTGGCCGCAATAAATCTCGACGCGGGCGCGCTGGATGTCGGCCACGGCCTGCAACGGGGCCGGCGGCACCGCGGCAGCGTCCGGAACCTCCTGGGCATAGGCGCCAGCACCCACCAGTGCGCTGACGAGCGTGAACATCGGCGTGGTCGTGAACATGATCGAACTCCTTGAGGTGAACGGACAAGTTCAGTGTCGGCGTCCGTCATGCCGCCCAGGTGTCCTGCGCCGCGCCGCAGATGACAGATGACGCAATCCGTGGCCTCAGTGCAGCAGCTCCGCCAGGGCACGCGAGAGATCGGCGCGTTGCAGGGGCTTGGCCAGCACCCGCGTCACGCCGGCCACGGCGGCTCGCTGCGCCAGCAACGAGCCGCCGTAGCCGCTGACCAGCAGAACCGGGACATCGGGTGCAAACGCCCGCAGTGTCTGCGTCAGCTGGGTGCCGCTGAGCTCCGGCATCACCTCGTCCGTGATGACGGCCGCAAAACGCTGCGGGCGCTCACGCAGCGCCCGCAGGGCGGCCGCCGAATCGACGTAGCCCTCCGGCTCGTAACCCAGGCCCAGCAGCATCTCGAGCGCCAGATCGACCAGTTCGGGCTCGTCGTCGACCACCAGCAGCCGCTGTCCGGCCCCGCGCAGCGCCACCGCGACCGGCGCATCGGTCGCGCCAAGCGCCTCGGCGCATTCCGGAAAGTACAGCCTGAAACGCGCCCCCTGCCCCGGGCTGCTGGCGACGTCGATCGCGCCACCGAACTCGGCCACCACGCCATGCACCACCGCCAGGCCCAGGCCGGTGCCGGACTGTGCACCGCGCGTGGTGAAGAAGGGCTCGAACAAATGCTCCATCACATCCGGTGTGATGCCCTCGCCCTGATCCGCCACGGTCAGCACCAGGTAGTTGCCGGCCGCCAGCGAACTGTGCGAGAGCACCCGGGCCGCCGCCACAGGCTCGCGCCGCAACTGGACACTCAGCATGCCGCCTTGAGGCATGGCCTGCATCGCGTTGGCGCACAGGTTCATGACGGCCTCGAAGGCCTGCGTCGGATCGCCGCGCAAGCGTGCCGCCGGGGCTTCGAGCGCACGCTCCAGCACCACGCCGGGTCGCAGCGATGCCGACAACAAGGTCAGCACCTCCTGGACCACGGACTCCAGCCCGAACACGGTCGAGGTGCGCGCGCCGCCGCGGCTGAACGCAAGAATGCGATCGACCAGCGCCTTGCCGCGCAGCGCCGCTTGCAGCACCTTGTCGAGATGGCGCGCCTGGTCGCTGCCCTCAGGCGCGGCATCCTGCGCCATTTCGCCGAACCCGACGATGCCCGCGAGCACGTTGTTGAAGTCGTGCGCCACGCCACCGGCCAAGGTGCCCAGCGATTCGAGCTTGCTGGCCCGTGCCAGCTGCGCCTGCAGCACGCGCTGCGCCTGGTTGCGCCGGCACTCGGCGCGCTGCACGAAATAGACCGCCGCCGCCATGACGGCAAACAGCAGCGCGAGCGCGACACCGGCGCCCTCGGCCGACTGGCGCCACGACAGGAGCACCGCCGCCAGGTCGCGCGTGACCGCCACCTTGATGTCGTAGCGCGCCACAGCGTGCAGCCCGATCAGGTTCTCGCTGCCATCCTGGAAGGTGCGCAGTTCCATGGTCGGTCGATTCGCCAGGCGCTGCGCCATGGTCGCCTCGTCGAGCGGCAGCCGGCTGATGTTGGCGCTCGCCAGACGCACCCCGTCGCTGCGAAAGACAGCCATGTGCGCGCCGGCGGCGGGCAAGGCCGCGCTGGAAGCCCCCAGCAGGGTGTTCGCCGGCAGGCCGGCCAGAATCCAGCCGCCGATGGTCCCCGGCGCATCAGGGAAGCGAATCGCCAGCGCCACCAGGGGTTCGCTGCGGCCCGGGTCGACGAAGGGCCGGCTCAACGACGCGGCATCGACGGCAAGGCTGCCGAGCGCCGGCGCGAAGCTCGGCAGACGCGGCGCCGGCGTGGTGTCGGAGGCAGCGATCACACGGCCCTGGCGGTCCACCAGCCACAGGGTTCGCACCAGCGGCATCAGACCGGCGCGCGAACGCAGCGATGCGGCAGCGGCGGCGCCCGTCGCCAGCAAGCTGCCCTCGTGCAGTTCGCCGCGCAGCGCCTGCAAACCCACTTCCACGCCCCGCACGCCGCGATCGATCTCGTCGGTCAAGGCCAGCGACAGCAGGCCCAGGTCGCGCATCTCGCTGTCCACGGCCTCGCGCCTGAGGTGCCACAGGGCGAGCGCCGCAATGGCCGCGAGCACCATCCACAGCGCCAGGGCCACCAGCCACGGCCTCCATAAATTCGCAGAACGTGGCGGTGGTGTGTCAGCTTCCATGCGCTGGATTGGACTGCAAGCAGCGAAGGAGGTTCAGCGTGGCGTTCGGAGGGACAGTGTCAGCGCGGTTTCAGGGCCTGTGACATCTGACATCCGGCCCCCGCGCGCCGCCATGTTCCGGGCCGACGGCAGCCCGACACTAAGGATGCCACCTTGGCACGCGCCCTGCGCGCCATGGGGCGCAGCGGTGTGTGCGCTGCCCCTGCTGGCAGCAGGCATGAAGGTGCATGCGCTAGGATGCCCAGGCAGCCTCTGGCCACGGAATTTCGGGCCTGTGCCTGCGCCCCTGCCGCCGACCATGAACACCGCTACCGCCCCGCACATTCTTGTCATCGACGATGACCCCGATGTTCGCGAGCTGGTGGCCGAGTACCTGGGCAAGAACGACATGCGTGTCAGCGCCGGCGGGTCGGGACGCGCGATGTTCGAGCTGTTCGACCGCGAGGCCATCGACCTGGTGTTGCTGGACCTGAAGCTGCCCGGCGAGGACGGCATGCAGCTGGCTCGCAGCTTGCGCCAGCGGGCCACCGTGCCGATCGTCCTGCTGACCGGCCGCAACGAGGAAGCCGACCGCGTGATGGGGCTGGAACTCGGCGCCGACGACTACGTCACCAAGCCGTTCAGCCCGCGTGAACTGCTGGCCCGCGTGCGCGCGGTGCTGCGCCGCTACCAGGTGCAGGCCACGCTGCCCGAGCGCGACAACACGCGCCGGGCGTTCCGCTTCTCGGGCTGGGAGCTGAACCTGCGCACGCGCCGCCTGCTGTCGCCCGACGGCACGTCGGTGGAGTTGTCCAACGGCGAATTCAGTCTGCTCAGTGCGCTGTGCCGCGCACCGCAGCGTGTGCTGACGCGCGACCAGTTGTTGTCGATGTCACGCCTGCATGAGGCCGAGGTCTACGACCGCACGATCGACGTGCAGGTGCGGCGGCTGCGTCTGAAGGTCGAGGCCGACAATGCCAATCCGGTGCTGATCGTCACCGAGCGCGGGGCCGGCTACCGGCTGGCCAGCGACGTCGACACCCTGTACTGAACCCGCGCCGGCCCCGCACCCGGCTTCAGGCCTTGAAGTCCAGCACACCGTCCTCCAGTGCGCCATACCGAAGGTCCAGCAGATCACGCACAAAGTTTTGATGCGGCCGCCACGGCGCCTTGGCGCCTTGGCGCGGAAACTTCTTCAGCGCGCGCAGCACATACCCCGGCGAGAAATCGAGCTTGCCGGCGCGCGTGCCGGCGGGGTCGGGGTGGCGCGGCGTGCATTGCCGGTAGCCCTTCTTGTCCATGTGGCGCAGCACGCGGCACACATACCCGCAGGCCAGTTCGCACTTCAGCGTCCACGGCGCACGGGTGTAGCCGAACGAGGCGGCCAGGTTCGGCAGGTCGCTGAACATCAGGCCCTTGTAGTTGAAAGTTTTTGCCAGCTCGATGGGCCGCCCATCGACCGTGAGTGCGATGTCGCCCAGCAATTGAATCTCCAGCCCGGTGGCGCTGACCACCAGGTCGGCCTCGATCTCGCGGCCCGAGCGCAAGCGCAGGCCGCGCTCGGTGAAGCTCTCGATGTGGTCGGTGAGCACCGAGGCGCGCCCGCTGTTGATGGCTTCGAACAGGTCGCCATCGGGCACCAGGCAAAGGCGCTGCTCCCACGGTGGGTAGTGCGGCGAGAAATGCGTGTCGACGTCGCAGCGGCTGGCGTCGACGGTTCGCCGGACGCGATGGATCAGCCATTGCCTGGCACGCTCGGGAAAGCGCCTGGACAGGCCGACAACCAACATGCTGAGCGCCAGGTTCTTCCAGCGCGTGAGGCGGTGGGCCACACCCAGCGGCAGGCAGCGGCGCAGCACCTGCGCCCAGCGGTCTTGCGCCGGCACCGAGACCACATAGGTCGGCGAACGTTGCAGCAGCGTGACGTGCGCTGCGTGTTGGGCCAGTGCCGGCACCAGCGTCACCGCGGTCGCGCCGCTGCCGATCACGACGACGCGTTGGCCGCTGGGGTCGATGTCCGGCGTCCACTGCTGCGGGTGCACGACGCGGCCGGCAAAGCGCGCGATGCCCGGAAAGTCCGGCATGTGGCCTTGGGCATAGCGGTAGTAGCCGCCGCAGATGAACAGGAAATGGCAACTCAAACGCACAGGCTCCCGCGACGGTCCGCGCTCGACCGTCAGCGTCCAGCGTGCGTCCTCGCTCGACCACGACGCGCTGCGCACCTGGTGCTGAAAGCGGATGTGGCGATCGACGCCGTGGGTCTGGGCCGTGTCTTCAAGGTAGCGCAGGATGTCCGCGCCTTCGGCAATGGCCTGGTCGCCGCGCCACGGTCGGAACGAATAGCCGAGCGTCGACATGTCGGAATCGGAACGCACGCCGGGGTAGCGAAACAAGTCCCAGGTGCCGCCCGAGCGCTCGCGGCCCTCCAGAACGATGAAGCGCTTGTGCGGGCATTCGGCCTGCAGATGAACCGCGGCTGCGATGCCGGCCAGGCCGGCACCGACGATCAGCACATCGACGTGTTCGATGCTGTCTGTGTGCTCCGCAGGCCGACCAGTATCGCCACGCGGGATCGGCGGCGTACCCGCCGACGAGGGGTCGTCATCCCGCCGACCGAGCGCCGGGCCGCTCCCAAGCCGGCCGGCATCCCCGCGGGGGATCGGCGGCGTACCCGCCGACGAGGGGTCGTCAATAAGCCTGCCCCAGTTGCTCCAAGATCGCCGGGTTCTCCAAGGTGCTGGTGTCCTGCGTCACGGCCTCGCCTTTGGCCACCGAACGCAGCAGGCGGCGCATGATCTTGCCCGAGCGCGTCTTCGGCAGGTTGTCGCCGAAACGGATGTCTTTCGGTTTGGCGATCGGGCCGATCTGCTTGCCGACCCAGTCGCGCAACTCCTTGGCCAGCACCTTGGCTTCGTCGCCGGTGGGCCGCGGGCGCTTCAGCACGACGAAGGCGCAGATGGCCTCGCCCGAGGTCTCGTCCGGCCGGCCGACCACCGCGGCTTCGGCCACCAACTCGGTGTGCGCCACCAGCGCCGATTCGATCTCGGCCGTGCCCATGCGGTGGCCCGAGATGTTGAGCACGTCGTCGATGCGGCCGGTGATCGTGAAGTAGCCGGTCTTGGCATCGCGTATCGCGCCATCGCCCGCCAGGTAAAGCAGGCGGCCGTGAAAGTCCGCCGGGTAATAGCTTTTCTTGAAGCGTTCGGGGTCGCCGTAGATCGTGCGGATCATCGACGGCCACGGCTTCTGGATCACCAGCAGGCCGGCCTGCCCCCACGGCAGTTCCTTGCCGGTCTCGTCGACCACCGCCGCCATGATGCCGGGGAAGGCCAGCGTGCACGAGCCCGGCACCAAAGGCGTTGCGCCCGGCAGCGGTGTGATGACGTGGCCGCCGGTTTCGGTTTGCCAGAAGGTGTCGACGATCGGGCAACGCCCGCCGCCAATGTGCTGGTGGTACCACTCCCAGGCCGCCGGGTTGATCGGCTCGCCCACCGAGCCGAGGATGCGCAGGCTGGTCAGGTCGTAGCGCCGCGGGTGCACGGCCTCGTTGCTGTCGGCGGCCTTGATCAGCGAACGGATCGCCGTCGGCGCGGTGTAGAAGATCGACACGCGGTGGTCCTGGATCAGCTTCCAGAAGCGGCCGGCATCGGGGAAGGTCGGCACGCCCTCGAACACCACCTGGGTGCCACCGAGTGCCAGCGGGCCATAGGCCACGTAGCTGTGGCCGGTGACCCAGCCGATGTCGGCGGTGCACCAGAACACATCGTCGTGCTTCAGGTCGAAGGTCCACTGGGTGGTGAGCGCAGCGTGCAGCAGGTAGCCGCCGGTCGAATGCTGAACGCCCTTGGGCTTGCCGGTGGAGCCCGAGGTGTACAGCAGGAACAGCGGGTGTTCGGCACCGACCCATTCGGGTTCACAGGTGTCGGATTGCTTGGCGGTCAACTCGTGCAGCCAGTGGTCGCGCGCGTCGTTCCAGCCCACCTTGCCGCCGGTGCGGCGGTAAACGATCACGTTCTTGATGCTGTCGCAGCCGCCGAGCGCCAGCGCCTCGTCGACGATGGACTTGAGCGGCAACTTTCTGCCGCCGCGCAATTGCTCGTCGGCGGTGATGACCATCACCGCGCCGGCGTCCTCGATGCGGTCGCGCAGGCTTTGCGCCGAGAAACCGCCGAACACCACCGAATGCGTGGCGCCGATGCGTGCGCAGGCCTGCATGGCCGCGATGCCCTCGACCGACATCGCCATGTAGATGACGACGCGGTCGCCCTGCTTGACGCCTTGCGCCTTCAACGCATTGGCCAGGCGGCAGGTGCTGGCCAACAGTTCGTCGTAGGTGACGCGCGTCACCTGGCCGTCATCGGTCTCGAAGATGATCGCCACCTTGCCGCCCAAGCCGGCAGCGACCTGCTTGTCGAGGCAGTTGTACGACACGTTCAACGTGCCGTCTTCGAACCACTTGAAGAAAGGCGCATCGCTGCTGTCGAGTACCTGGGTGAAGGGCTGCTTCCAGGTGACGAACTCGCGCGCCAGCCGGGCCCAATAGCCTTCGTAATCGGCATTGGCTTCAGCGCACAGCTTGTCGTACGCCGCCATGCCCGACACGTGGGCAGACTGGGCCAGTTCTTTGGGCGGCGCGTAGCGCGACGTCACTGATTCGGTCATGACGGATCTCCTGTGGCGTGCTGTGTCGGCAACGGTAAAAGCAAGGATGCGACAACTGCGCTTGCGCGCAATTGACATTGACCCTGAATGTTGTGCGGGCGCGGCCTGCGGATCCAGCGGCGCCCCGCCCTGCCTGCCCTGGGCCGGCCCGATTCTCGCGCGCCCGGCGTCTTTTATGCATGGGTCGACCCGAGGCCCATGCTGCCTCGGCCATCACGCCTGCAGACGCCGCAGCCGCGCCGCGCTGCGGCGTTCGGCACGCCACAGCATCAGCGTGCCGAGGACGCCTGAAATCAGCGAGCCGCAGAGCACGCCGAGCTTCAGTTCGGTGTCGAACACGGCTTGCTGGCCCTCGAACGCCAGGCCGCCGATGAACAGGCTCATCGTGAACCCGACGCCGCACAGCAGGCACATGCCGAAGAACTGCATGCGGTTGGCATGCGCCGGCCATTCGGCGCCGAACAGCTTGACCAGCAGCCAGGCGCAGCCGAACACACCGATGGCCTTGCCGAGCACCAGGCCCGCAGCAATGCCCAGCGGCACCGGCTGCAGCAGGATGTCCAAGGACAAGCCCTGCAGCGACACACCGGCGTTGCTGAACGCAAACACCGGCAACACGACAAACGCGACCCAGGGGTGCAGCGAGTGTTCGGTGGCCTCGAGCGGAGAAGCGTCGCCGGTCGGGTTGCGCAAGGGCACGGCAAACGCGGTGGCCACGCCTGCCAAGGTGGGGTGCACGCCCGACTTCAGCACACACAGCCAGACGACCAGACCGACCAGCACATAGGGAGCCAGCCGCATCACGCCGCTGCGGTTGAGCAGCCACAGCACGGCACAGCCGGCGAGCGCGAGGCCGAGCATCGGCAACGACAGCGTGCTGGTGTAGAACAGCGCGATCACGAGGATGGCCCCGAGGTCGTCGATGATGGCCACGGCCGTCAGGAATATCTTCAGCGACACCGGCGCACGTGCGCCCAGCAGCATCAGGATGCCGAGGGCAAACGCGATGTCGGTGGCCGACGGGATGGCCCATCCCGCCAGCGCGACCGGGTCGCCACGGTTGATCAGCGCGTAAATGAGTGCCGGCACCACCATGCCGCCCAGCGCAGCACCGGCCGGCAGCAGCGCCCGGCGCGGCGTCGACAATTCACCGGCCATCAGCTCGCGTTTGATTTCCAGCCCCACGAGGAAAAAGAACGCCGCCATCCACAGGTCGTTGACCCACACGATCAGCGGTTTGGACAGCACCAGCCAGCCCGGGCCGATGTGCAGTTCGCCGGGGATGCGGCGGAAAGCCTCGTAGCTGTCGCGCCAGGGCGAGTTGCTCAGCCCCAGCGCCAGCACGGTGGCCAGCGCCAGCAGGATGCCGGCGGACGATTCGGCGGTGAAGAAGCGGCGAAATGCCGAGTTAGCACCTGTCATCCACGTCCCCTTGAGTAATAAACTTGCACGCGAAGCCTTGTTCCCGTCCCACCGATCCGTTTCGCGCAGCCTGCAGCAGGGGCCAGCGCCTTCACCGTGAGCCGTCCATGACCACCATCGCCTACGCAGACCTCGTCGAGAGTGTCGCCGCCGCCCTTCAGTACATCAGCTACTACCACCCTGCGGACTATATTGTTCATTTGGCACGCGCTTACGAGCACGAGCAAAGCCCGGCGGCCAAGGACGCCATTGCGCAGATTCTGACCAACTCGAAGATGTGCGCCGAGGGCAAGCGCCCGATCTGCCAGGACACCGGCATCGTCAACGTGTTCCTGCAGATCGGCATGGACGTGCGCTTCGAAGGCTTTCCCGGCAGCATCGAAGACGCCGTCAACGA
>Ga0137403_10007728_pt1 | contig 12103 bp, 10 predicted proteins | sample CZOMad2_1_16fung_FD_122057 | JGI IMG/M metagenome (GOLD analysis project Ga0137403, IMG submission 122057) | Vadose zone soil fungal communities from Angelo Coast Range Reserve, California, USA - CZOMad2_1_16fungal (Hybrid Assembly) | ecosystem: Environmental > Terrestrial > Soil > Vadose zone...
CTCCTCGCCCGGGTGCGTCAGTAGGCCCAGCGCATGGCACAGCTGATCGAAGGCCTGCTCCAGTTCTCCCGGTTGGGGCGGAAGCCGCTCGACGTGACGTCCGTAGACCTGGCCGCTCTGGCGCAGGCAGTGGTACTGGAGCTGCGGCAAGCCAACGCAGACCGGAAGGTCGAGGTGGCGATTGCGCCGCTCCCGCCCGCCGTGGGCGACCGCGCGCTGCTGCGCCAGGTCCTCACCCATCTCATCGGGAACGCCTTCAAGTTCACGCGCCAGCGCCCGGACGCCCGGATCGAGATCGGGTCTCGGGAGGAGAACGGTGAGCGCGTCTATTACGTGAAGGACAACGGCGCGGGCTTCGACATACGGTACGCCGGTAAGCTGTTTGGCGTATTTCAGCGCCTGCACCCGGCCGCCGATTTCGAGGGCACCGGGGTGGGCTTGGCCTTGGTGCAGCGCATCATCCTGCGCCACGGGGGACGCGTCTGGGGCGAGGCCCGATTGAACGAGGGAGCGACATTCTCATTCATGCTGAACGCCGGTCCGTGAGGCGCGGCCTGCGCCTGGCTGGGGCGCTGCTGCTCTGCGGCGTCGTTGCGTGCGGAGACGGCTCCGGTCCTCGGGCCGCGCGGTCGTTCCTGATGGGATTCTCCGCCATCCCGCCCCGCTTGGACACCGCGATCCTCGTCCCGGCCATCAACCTCTGGGCACTGCGGGCCGATGCGGCGATCATCCACGCCTCTCCCCCCTGGGCTGCCCTGGTTGGGGGCGTCTCCCCCGCTACGGCGGTCGATACCGTCCAGGTCCCGCTTGCGAACTACTTCCGTGGCAAGGGACTGGCCCTGGTGTTCACGGTCGATGCGACCGACGGTCTGAACCGCGCCGCCGAGGCCCCGGAGCTCGTGGCCTTGGGCCGGAGCGTGACCGATACGGTCATTCAGCGGTTGTATCGCGAGTGGGTGTTCGCGGTCGCGGACAAGCTGCGACCTGACTATCTCGGGCTCGTCGCGGAAACCAACCTCATCCGTGCCATCGCTCCGGATTCCGTGTACCGGGCGCTCGTGGTCATGGCGAACGCCGTCGCGACGCAGATCCGCGCCGCGGCGCTGCCCTCGCGGCTGTACGTGAGCGTGCAGGTGGAAACCGCGTGGGGTCGCCTGACCCCCGGTGGGGGGCCGTATGAAGGAATCGCGCCGGACCTGGCCGATTTCCCATTCGTCGACGCGATCGGCCTCTCGAGCTACCCCTACCTCGGCGGCTTTGTGCTGCCCGAGGATCTCCCGCTCGACTACTACAGCCGGATCGTTCAGGGCACGACGTTGCCGGTCCTGGTGGTCGAAGGCGGGTGGCCGTCGATCACGGTCGGCGCGGTCACGTCGACGCGGGGCGTCCAGGCCCGCTACATCGCCCGACAGGTGCAGCTCTTGGACCAGGCGAGCGCTCGCGGCCTGTTCCAGCTCACCTTCTACGATCTCGACACCACCGGGATGGCCCTGCCGCCCGGGTCCATCCTTCCGCTGTTCATCCACCTGGGCCTGGCGGACAGCGCCCTGCAGGCGAAGCCGGCACTGAGCACCTGGGACTCAGTGTTCGCGCGCCCCTACCGGCCATGAAGCCCGTGCGCATCGATTTCTGCGATTTCTGGCCCGGGTTCCGCAAGGACGACAATCGGATTTACAACCTGCTGAAAACACGCTATGCCGTGGAGCTGCATGACCGGCCGGACTTCGTGATCTATTCCAGCTTCGGACACCATCACCGACTGCATTCCTGCACTCGCATTTTTTTCACAGGCGAAGCCCATCGCCCGGACTTCTCGACATGCGATTACGCGTTCACCTGCCATTACCTGGACGATCCACGGCACCTGCGCTGGCCGCTGTATGCCTTCTATTACCAGCCGGCCATGCTGGTGAGAGAACACGATGATGTCGATAGGATCATGGCGGCCAAGACCCACTTCTGCTCGTTCATTGCCAGCAACACGCGTCACCCGAGAACCACCCGCAAGCGGAACGAGTTCTTTCACCGCCTCAGTCGCTACAAGAAAGTGGACGCCGGCGGCCGCGCGTTCAACAACATCGGGTACCGGGTGCCGGGGGGGCCGTTGGGCAAGATCGAGTTCTTGAAGCGGTACAAGTTCAACATCGCCTTCGAGAATGCCTCCCTTCCGGGATACACCACGGAAAAGATCGTCGAACCCATGGCGGCGCGGTGCGTGCCCATCTACTGGGGCAATCCGGTGATCGAGCGTGAATTCAACCCGAAGAGCTTTCTCAATTACTTCGATTTTCAGGACGAGGACGCGCTGATCGCAAAGATCATCGAGCTCGATGAGAGCGATGCGTTGTATCGCCAGTACATGACCGAACCGTACTTCCACCACAACCAGCCCAATGAGTTTTTCGGGCTGGACCGGGTCCTGGACCATTTTGAAATGATCTTCTCGGCCTCGACCCGCCCGGTGGCGCAGCGACCACGCCTGTTCGGCCGATGGACCCTGGCGAGGAGGGATCCCACCTGAAGCTCCAAAGACCGCTGGTCACGTTCTTCCTGCTGACCTACGCGCTGATGTGGGCCTGCTTCATTACGGTCGCGGTGGCGGGGATTCCCATATACGCCCCGCTCGGTGGTGTACTGGTGTTGCTGGGCACGTTCGCTCCCTCCCTGGTGGCACTGTGGATTACGGCGCGGACCGAGCGCGAGGGCGGTGTGCGGGCCCTGCTGGGTGGCGTCCTCAGGTGGCGGGTGCCGGCGCGATGGTATCTGTTCGCCCTGGCCTACATTCCCGCCATCAAGCTGACCGGCGCGCTCATTCATCGCCTCGCCACGGGCGCGTGGCCCCGCTTCGGCGACGACCCCTGGTATTTCATCCTGGGAGCCATCGCCGTTTCGACGCCTTTCCAGGCGGGGGAGGAGATCGGCTGGCGCGGCTACGCGCTGCCCCGCCTGGCGGCGCGCTTCGGACTCGCGCGCGCGAGCATCCTGCTCGGCCTCATCTGGGGCTTTTGGCACTTGCCTCAGTTCTTCATTCCCGAAGCCGACACGTACGGGCAGTCGTTCTTCGTGTACGTGTTGCAGGTGACCGCGCTGTCGGTCGCGATGGCGTGGCTCTACGCGCGCACCAACGGGAGCCTGCTGCTAGTCATGTTGTTGCACGCGGCGGTGAACAATGCCAAGGACATCGTCCCATCGGTCCTGCCGGGTGCCAACAGCACGTTTGGCCTCGACGCTTCGCTTGTGGCCTGGCTCACGGTCACGCTCTTGTGGATCTGCGCCGGCTACTTCCTCGCAACCATGAGACGTCGAGCAGATACGTCACGCACAAGCGTCTCGTAAAAAACGTCGCGAGGAACCGTAGTCTACGATTCCTCGCGACGTTTCTGCGTGACGTCTTTTCGCGACGTCTTTTCTCGACGCCTTTATGTACCTATGGGCCTGAGTGGAGTTGAACCACTGACCTCACGCTTATCAGCAAAGCCCGCACTGTCGAGGCTAGTCGAGCCTAGTCGGTAACCGCTTCGTCTAGAAAGTAGAAGGTCTTGAAACGAAAGGGAGTGAGTGGTCCTATCAGGCCTCTTTGGGCCTCGCACTATGGACGCGCTATGGACGCGCTATGGACGGGCTGCTGCGCGCGCTCGCTCGGCGGCACTTCCAGCCGGAACGCGACGACCTTGTCTCGATGGTGTTGGCCGGTAGCAGCGGTGAAACCGAGCCACAGTGCGAGGAAGAACACCGGGGCGGTCGGACCACGCATCGCCTCGATTCGAGCGAGGCGCCATGGGTCGAAGAGCCATCACCCTCCTCAACGCGATGACGACTTCGCCTTCAGCTCCTCGAACCAGTTCTCAACGACGATCAGCTTGTCGGGCGTGTTGGTCTCCAGCGACCGAACCATAAGGAAGCGCCGGTCGTCCCGAGCCACCGCATACTGCGGGGTAAATCGCAGGGATGCGTATCCAGCCGCAGGAAAGAGTACTCTCGAGCGCCCGACCGAGAATGTCCGATTGGCGTTCACGCCGACCGCCACCAGGTTGCCGGAAGCATCCCGGTAGAACAACTCCGTTCCGCGATGGGACCATACCGGCTCCGTCCCACCGTCCGTCGAAACCGGCCACTTTCCTCCACGCGTATTCGGAAAAGGGACCACGTAGATATCATCTTTTCCGCCTTCGTTCGAGACGTACGCGATCTGCTTCCCATCCCGCGACCAGCGTGGCGCGGTCGCGTCGAACTCGCCGTACGTCAGCGGAAGCGGATCCCCGCCCTCGCTCGGCATCAGCCACAGCTGATTCCACTGCCTGCCGAGGTAGGAGCTGTAGATGACGCGGGTGCCGTCAGGCGACCAGTCCGGCCGCGCTTTCCACGTGGTTTCCTCGTAGCGCAGCTCGCGCATCGCGGCTCCGGGCTGCGCCGCCATGCGCCAGAACCCACCGGTGCCGTGGATGTGGCCGCGATTGGAGACGAGGATGATCTCCTTGCCGTCAGGTGACCACGTCGGCGAGATGTAGTGATCCCACTTGCTGTAGTAGTAGCGCGACAGCTTGCTGTCGTTGTCGTCGGTAATCCGTAGGGGCGCAGCATGCTGCGCCCCTACATCGGGCACGGCAATGATGAAAATGTGCCAGCGGCCGTTGTAGATCGACGAGACGAACACGATCCGCGAGCCGTCTGGTGACCACCGGGGCTCGAGGTTGACGGCGTGGTTCGCGGTCAGCGGGGTGACATTGCCCGAAGCGAGGTCGAGCAGATCCAACTCGATTGCGTCGCGCGCGTAGCGGGCGAATACGACCGTCCGCCCATCAGGCGACCAGTCGGGTTGATAGTCGTAGACCGGCCCCGACGTGAGCTGCACCGCGGTGTCGGATCCAATGTGCTGCCGCCAGAGCGTGCCCTGCATCGAGTAGATCAGCTCGGTGCCGTCCGGCGACCAGGTCGCGGAGCTGGGCCCGCTCGTCGCCTGGGGCACGTACATCTCGCGCCAGTAGTAGGCGTGCGGCAAATCGACCTGTTTGAGCACGCCTTCGCGCTGCGCCTGGAGGGGCGCAGCATGCTGCGCCCCTACCAACAACGCCACGCCTAACGCGAGGCGTCGATCCATCGCTCGATCATGGCACGGAGCATCGGGAGCGGCACCGCGCCGTTCTCCAGCACGTGGTCGTGAAAGGCGCGGACGTCGAATCGCGCGCCCAACTGGCGCACTGCGAACGCACGGAGCCGGCGGATCTCCAGCCGGCCCAGTCCGTACGACAAGCCCTGCGCCGGCCAGACGGGATAGCGATCGACCCCGACCTCGGCCCTGAGCAACGGCACGTGCGTGTGCTCGCGGATGTAATCGATCGACTGCTCGCGAGTCCAGCCGAACGCGTGGATCCCGGTGTCCACGACGAGCAACGTCGCCGAGAGTGTGATGTCGGCGAGCATCCCGAAACGGGCGGTGTCCGAGGAATACAATCCCATTTCGTCCGCGAGCTGCTCGGCGTACTCGGCCCACCCCTCCCCCATGCCCGGCGACCAGAAGTAGCGCGCGATGGCGGGAATCGTATCGCCCCGTTCGAGCGCGATCGTGCCCTGCAGGTGATGGCCGGGGATCGTTTCGTGGAACGACAGCGCCTCGAGGTCGGCGCGCGACTTGTGCCGCGGATCGTACGTCGAGAGGTAGTAGATGCCGGGCCGGCTGCCGTCTTCGGCGGGAGGATTCCACTCGCCTACGCTCTGGCGCTCGCGAAACGCCGGGTACGGCTCGACGACGACGGGTGCCCGCGGCAACCGGCCGAACCAGCGCGGAATCGCCCGGCGCGCTCGCTCCAACGTTTCCCGCGCCCGCCCCAGCATCTCGTCTCGCGTATGGAATGTGTACGCGGTGTCGCTCCGGAGGCGCTCGAGCAGCCTGGAGACGTCGCTCGTGCCGAACGATTGCACCGCGATCAAGCGCATACTGTTTTCGAGCTGCTCGACCGTCGCGAGGCCAAGCCGGTGCACGGAATCGGGCGAGATCGCGAGGCCGGTCGTCGCGCGAATGCTGGCGCGATAGCACTCGGACCCGTGCGGGTTGGCGAACACACCGATCTCGGGGCGCGCCCGCCCGAGATACTCGGTCGCGAGAAAATCGCGGTAGCCCCGCATCGCGGGGATGATCTCGCGCTCGATCAGCTGCGCGAGCTCGGCACCGAATCCCGGCGTCGAGTCGCGCCGCGCCGGATTGTAGAACGGCGAGACTTCGATCGGCGTGGCAAGAAGCGTGTCGATCTCGGTCAACGCGATTTCGACGTTGTGACGCGGAGCGGTATAGCCCCGCCGCAACCCTTCCCGATGGTTCGCCAGTTCCGTCGCGATGTAGGCCGGGACGGCGTGCCAGCGCGAGAGTACCTCGCGGCGCGCGTCCTCGGTACCGACGGCCTGGAGCGCTGCGAGCGCGGTGATCGTGGACAGCCATCCGCCACCGGTGTGCGCTACGCTCCAGAGCTCGAAGCGACACACGCGCGTCCCCACCGACCCTTCGATGGCGTCGCGCATGATCCCGTACGCGACCCATTCCGGGCCCGCTAATCGCTTCGGATCGATCCGCTTGAGCGCCGCGAGCCAGTCATCCTCGCGCTGCTGCCAGCGCGCCAGCGCGGCGGGCGAATTGTCCGGCAGCTTGTCGTGGCGTGTGTTCGCCACCCCGTCGAGCGTCGCCTCGTCCGGATGCTGCTCGAAGTACGCCGTGAGGTAGCTGTCTGCGAGCTGGCGGACCCGCGTCGCCAGGGAGGAGTCGCTCGTCGTCTGAAGTACCAGCGCCAGGGCGAGAATCATGATTTGAGATAGAGCCGTTGCGGGTCCAGCACTTCCCGTAACAGGTGCAGCTCCGTGGTGGTGGGTGGGTCCAACCGGTTCAGGCGCGCGCGCGACTCGAGCTTCCACCCGACGCCGTCGCCTACTTCCGTCGCCTCGATCCCGGGATAGAGTCCGGCGAGCACGAGATCGCCGCTCGCCTCATCGCGCTCGAGCACGCCCTTGTCGGTGATCACTTTGGCGACGCGCTGCCCCGGACTGGTCACGAAGTCGACCCGCTCGGGAAACGCGCGGGGGGACAGCTTCGAGACGATCAGAATGCGGTGCGCGTGAATCGCGATCTCTGCCGCGCCGCCGGAGCCCGGGAGGCGGACCTTGGGCCGCGCATACGGCCCAATGACGGTGGTGTTGATGTTGCCGTGGCGATCCACCTGCGCTCCGCCGAGAAAGCCGACCTCGATGCGTCCGTTCTGCAGAAACAGCTGAAATACGTCCGCCATGCCGCACACCATCAGCGAGCCGGTGACGAGCGCGGGATCGCCGATCGAGACGGGAAGCCGCGACGGCGTCGCGCCCACCGCGCCGGACTCGTAGATCAGCACGAGGTTGGGCGCATGGGTGCGGCGTGCCAGGTTGCACGCGAGGTTCGGCAGGCCGATGCCCACGAACACGACCTCGCCGTCCGCCAGCTCGCGCGCGGCGACGACGGCCATCATCTCGTCGGCCGTGTAGTCAGAAACCGTAATTGACTCCGGCGCAGCGCTGCTCTCCCGCCTTCAGCCGCTCCGCCAGCCTCGGCTGTTTCTGCATGTACTCGGCGCGGTCACGCACGCCGTAGACAAATTCGTCGAGATAATGACTGAGCCCTGCGGACTCTCGCGAGATCGTGTCCCAGCCGATGTAGAATTCGTTGTCGCGGTCGTAGTAGCCCTGCGCGTACGACGGATGCGCGCCCCACGGCTCGACTACGACGGCACTCACGATCGTCGCCGGAATCAGCGTCCGGTTCGGATCGGAGCGGATCACGCGCTCTTCTACCAGCTCCTCCACGACGACGATGACGCGCTGCGACGCGAACGCCGCCTCTTTCTGGACGCCGAGCAGTCCCCAGATCTGCGTGTTGCCCTGCGCGTCGGCGCGCTGGGCGTGCACGATCGTGACGTCGGGATTCAGGGCCGGGACCGTCGCCAGCTCCTCGCCGGTGTATGGACACGTCACCGACTTGATGCGCGGATTGGCGCGCGGCAGATCGGTGCCCGCGTAGTCGCGCAGCGTCCAGAACGGCAGCCGCGCGGCTCCCGCGCTAAACCTTGCTACCATCCCAAAATGCGAATATTCCTCGATCTCGAGCGACTGCCCTTCCACGGCGCGGCGAAATGCGTGCAACGAGCCCACTCCCGGATTGCCGGCCCAAGAGAACACGAGCTTCTTCGCGCAGCCCGCGGCGATCATCTGATCGTAAATCAAGTCAGGCGTGAGGCGGCACAACGTCAGATCGCGGCGGTGCTGGCGGATGATCTCGTGTCCCGCGGCGAACGAGATGAGGTGCGTAAACCCTTCAATGACGACGACGTCGCCGTCGCGCACGTATCGCGCCACGGCGTCCTGCATCGAGACGACTTTTGACGCTAGTCCGACATCTCGTGCAGGCACTCGTCGATGATCCGGAGGGCGGTGTCGACGTCATACTCATCCACGACCAGCGGGGGCGCGAGCCGCAACGAGCTCTTCCCACAGCCGAGGAGCAGGAGGCCTTTCTTGAAGGCGCGGCCCACGATTTCGTGGGGGATGTCGGGCGCGGGCTCGCGGGTTTCGCGGTCCTTCACGAATTCCACACCAACCATGAGTCCACGCCCGCGCACGTCTCCGATCACCGCGTACTTGTCCTGGAGCTTGCGCGCGCCCGTGATGAGCCGGTCCCCCATCTTTGCCACGTTCGGGAGCAGCTCCTTCTCGACGATGTCGAGGGTAGCGAGCGCGGCGGCGCAGCACACGGGATTGCCACCAAACGTGGTGCCGTGCGCGCCGGGCTTCCATTTCATGATGGATTCTTTGGCGATGATCGCGCCGATCGGCATTCCACTGCCCAACCCCTTCGCGGAAAGCAGAATATCAGGCTCGATCCCTTCGTATTCACACGCCCACATCCTCCCGGTGCGGCCCACGCCGCACTGCACCTCGTCGCAGACGAGCAGGATGCCGTAGCGATCGCAGATCGCGCGCAGGTCTTTCAGGTAGCCGGCCGGCGGGACGACGTAGCCGCCCTCTCCCTGGATCGGCTCGACAAAAATCGCCGCGACGCTGTCGGGCGGCACCTTCTTGGTGAACAGCTCCTCTTCGATCCACGACGTGCAGCGCGTCGTGCAGGCCGACTCGCCGCGGCAGTACTCGCAGCGGTAGCGATAGCCGTATGGGACGTGATGGACTTCCGGCAGGAACGGCCCGAATCCCGAGCGCTGCACGGCTTTGCTCGCGGTCAGGCTCAGCCCACCGTAGCTGCGTCCGTGAAAAGCGCCGAGGAAGCCGATGATCGCGGGGCGGCCAGTCGAGTGGCGCGCCAGCTTGATCGCGCCTTCGACCGCTTCCGTGCCCGAGTTCGATAGAAAGACGCGCTTCTTGCTCGGCCCGGGGGCGAGCTGCGCGAGCCGCTCGCACAGCGCCGCAAAGCTCTCGTAGTAAAAGTCGCTGCCGCAGATATGAAGGAAGCGCGCCGCGGCATCCTGCACCGCCTTCACGACCTTGGGATGCCCATAGCCCGTGGAGGCGACCGCGATGCCCGCCATGAAGTCGAGGAACCGATTGCCGTCGACGTCCTCGACGACGGCGCGCTCGCCGCGGGCCACCGCCAGCGGATACTCCTTGGGATATGATGTCGAGGCGAATCGGTCCTGCCGCTCGACGATGGCGCGCGCCTTGGGACCCGGCGGCGGCACGACGATGCGCGGATAGTCGCGCGCGGTAGTCATGCGCGAACCTTCACTTGCGAGAGAGTCTTCTCGAGCGCTTTCGTAAAGCGAGCGACGATCTCATCGATTTCGGTTTCGGTAATGATGAACGGCGGAGCGATCAGCGCGGCATCGCCGCTCGTGCCGTCAGCGTGCCCGACGTTGGGCCAGACGGTCAGACCGGCATCGATCGCCGCGTCGGCGAAGCGCTCCGCAAATTTCGCCGAGCGCGGGAACGGCGCACGGCTCGCCTTGTCTTCGACGAACTCGAACCCGGCCAGCAGCCCGCGGCCGCGGACGTCGCCGACATGGGGGAGGTCGGCGAGCAGCCGAATCCGGTCATGGAGAACCCGCCCCATCTGCGCGCACCGCTCGACCATGTCATGCTTTTTGAGATACCGCATCGTCGCCACGCCGGCCGCGCACGCGACGGGGTGATGCGAGAAGGTTTGCGCGTGAACGAAGCTGCCTGATCCTTCCGCGATCGCGTCGACGACCCTCTGCCCCGCAGCGATTCCCGAGAGCGCGGCGTAGCCAGCCGACACCCCTTTGCCGAACGTCATGATGTCGGGCGCGACGTCGTACGGTTCGATCGCCCACCAGGTGCCCGTACGACCGACGCCGACGAGCACCTCGTCGGCGACGAAGAGCACGTCGTGGCGGTCGCAAATCTCGCGCACGCGCTTGAAGTAATCGGGCCGCGGTGTCGAGGCGCCGGTCGAAGATCCGCCCACGGGCTCCGCGATGAACGCCGCGACGTTCTCGGCACCGAGCTGCTCGATCGCCTCTTCCAGGACGGCGGCGCTGCAGACCGGGCAGGCGGGGCCGCGCCCGCCACACTCGCAGCGATACGGATAGGACGCGGGAATGCGGTGCACGTCGACAAGCCACGGTTTGAACGGCGCCTTGTGCGCCTCGCGGGCGGACGCGGACAGCGCGAGCAGGGTGCTGCCGTGATAGCCGGGGCTGAGCGCGATGATCTTGTGCTTGCTGGGACGTCCCTGCTCGACCCAATACTGGCGCGCCAGCTTGAGCGCCGCCTCGACCGCCTCAGAGCCACTACAAAGGAAGTAGAGCTTGGAGAGGTCGCCGGGGAGCGTGTCCGCGAGCTCGTCGGCGAGATCCTCGACCGGGCCGTTGGTGAACATCGTCCCCGAGAGGTATCCGAACTGCCGGCACTGCTCGGCGACGGAGTCGGCGATCTCGGGGTTCGAATGACCCAGGTTCGCGACGTAGGCGCCGCCGACGGCGTCGAGGTAGCGCTTGCCGCGCTCGTCGATGAGCCAGCACCCCTCCCCGCGCACGATCTTGGGGTACTCGTAGCCGAGCTTGCGGTAGAAGACGTGGCTGTTGGGATAGCGGTGCGAGTTCACCCGTGAAAAGCTACGGTGGGCAACAAGAAGGGGCGAGCATGGCGGCTCGCCCCTTATTAAGTTCAACTCCCGCAGGTTACTGGCCCCTCGTCCAATGGCAGGACAGCGGACTTTGGATCCGCGAATCTAGGTTCGAATCCTAGGGGGCCAACTTACTACGAATGTCCAATGTCCAACCGTAGAATGTAGAATTTCGAAGTTCCATGACACGAGACGGCATCGCCGCATTGCGCATGCGCACCCAGCGCCTGTGGGGAACGCGTTTTGACACCCCGCAGGACGTCGTGCGTTGGCTGGGGGCAATGCAGGCCCAGGAATTCCCGGTGGCCAAATGGTCGATCGCGCAACGCACGCGCGGCGCCACGATGGCCGACGTTGACGCTACGTTCGCCGCCGGCGTGATCGTGCGCACGCATGTGCTCCGGCCCACCTGGCACTTCGCGCTCGGCGCAGACATCCGCTGGCTGCTCCAGGTCACTGCGCCCCGCGTGCACGCCTTGAACGCGTACTACAACAAGCAGCACAAGCTCGACAGCAAGGTCCTCACCAAATCCAATTCGCTCATCGCCAAAGCATTGGAGGGTGGAGCGCACCTGACCCGAAGCGAACTGGCCGCGGTGCTCACCCGTGGCGGAATCCGGGCGGCTGGCAATCGGCTCGCCTACATCGTCATGCGTGCCGAGCTCGATGCCATCGTGTGCAGCGGAGCGATGCGAGGAAAGCAGCACACCTATGCGCTGCTGGATGAACGAATCCCAAGGCGGAAACCGCTGGACCGTGACGCGGCGCTGGCTGAGCTCACGCGGCGCTATTTCGCGTCCCGCGGACCGGCGACGCTGAATGATTTCGCGCGGTGGTCGAGCCTGACAGCAGCCCAGGGTCGCGAAGGCCTGACACTGGTAGCGAACGAGCTGGAGAGTGAGATCATCGACGGCAGGACCTACTGGTTCGGCACCCTGCCCCGCGCGAGCACATCGGCGAAGCCTGTGGTCGATCTCGTGCAGGGCTACGACG
>Ga0137403_10007729_pt1 | contig 12102 bp, 10 predicted proteins | sample CZOMad2_1_16fung_FD_122057 | JGI IMG/M metagenome (GOLD analysis project Ga0137403, IMG submission 122057) | Vadose zone soil fungal communities from Angelo Coast Range Reserve, California, USA - CZOMad2_1_16fungal (Hybrid Assembly) | ecosystem: Environmental > Terrestrial > Soil > Vadose zone...
TCGCTCCTTCAAGCGAGCAAGCTGGCCATCCAGGCTGCCGTCGACGATCAGACTGCCGATCTCGGCGACGAAGCCGCCGAGCAGGTTCGTGTCGACGACGTCCTCCACCGCGACATGCTTGCCGCCGAGTGCTGCGCCCAGGCGTGAAGCCAGCGCCGCGCGCTCGGCGTCGGTCAACGGCACGGCCACGCGCACGCGGGCGCGCGCGCGATAGAGGTCGGCGTCGACGAGCGCGCAGAATGCCTCGCCGATCTCCGGCAGCAGCTCACCGCGCCCGTGCGCCGCCACGAGCCCGAGGAAATCGCGCACGAGCTTGCCGACGCCCAGGCGCTGCGCGAGCTCGTCGGCGGCGCCGCGCTTGGCCGTGGCGGACACGCCGGGACGCGCAAAGAAGTGCGCGAGCGCGGCGTCCGTCCGCACGAGCTCAACCGCCTGCGCCAGCTCGGCGCCGACCGCCTCCGCCTGGCCGCGCTCGCGCGCGAGGTCGTGCAGCGCCTTCGCGTAGGAGCGCGCGGCGCCCTGCGACTTCACCGGCCGATCCGCGCGATGGCCTCGTCCACGACGCGCCGGTGCTCCTCGTCGTGCAGGCTCTTGCGTAAGAGCTTCTCCGCGACGGCGATCGCGATCTCGCTCACCTCGCGCCGCAGCTCCTCGCGCGCGCGCCGAATGTCCGCCTCGGTCTGCGCCTTCGCGGACTCGACGAGCTGCTGCGCCTCGCGGCGCGCGGCGTCGACGAGCTTGCGCTGCTCGTCCGCTGCTTCCTTGAGCGCCGCCGCCCGAATCGACTGCGCCTCCGCGTACGCCGCGCGCAGTCGCTCGGCGTTTTCCTCTTGCTGTTTGGCCGCGGCCGCCCGCGCCGCCTCCGCCGCCTCGAGCGACATCTTGATGGCCTCGGAGCGCTCCTGCATCTTGGCGAGCAGCGGCTTGTAGAGCAGCCGGTGAAGGATCGCGAGCAGGACGAGGAAGTTGAGCATCTGGATGATCAGCGACTTGTCGAGGCTGATCAGTCCCCCACCGCCGCCGTGCTCGCCACCCTCGGGCGCCGCGAAGACCAGTGCGGGCAGGAGCACCAGGCATACGGACGCGATGGAGCCGAGCCACGCGGAACGACGCTGGAGCATTGGGCAGATTCCCCCGGTCAGTGCTGCCGCAGAAGGTTTGTGAAAACTATCACCCGAATCCGGGCCCTGTCAATCACGGTGGTCGCCTCGGACTGCGGGCCCCAGCCCCGCGAAGTCCTTCGGCTCGCTAATCAGCAGCGGCGGATGACGCCGCCGCCGACGACGAGGTCGTCACGGTACCACACGACCGACTGGCCCGGCGTGATCGCGCGCTGGGGCTCGTCGAAGACGACCTCGGCCTCGCCGGCGCCCGTCGCGACGACGGTGGCCGGCGCCGCCCGGTGGCTGTGGCGGATGCGCGCCTGCACGCGCAGCGGCTCGCGCGGCGGCTCGCAGGCGATGAAGTTGACGCGCGTGGCCGTGAGCCGGTCGCGCTCCAGGCCCGCGGCGGGGCCGACGGTGAGGCGATTGGCGGCCGCGTCGATGTCGACGACGTAGCGGGCGCTCCCCTGTCCGAGACCGAGCCCGCGACGCTGGCCGACCGTGTAGGCGGCGACGCCGGCGTGGGTGCCGAGCACGCGGCCGTCCCCGTCGACGATCGGCCCCGGCTGGAACATGTCCGGATCGCGCCGGCGCAAGAAGCCGCGGTAGTCGTCGTCGGGCACGAAGCAGATCTCCTGGCTCTCCGGCTTGTCGGCCGTGACGAGGCCGAGCCGCCGCGCGTGCGCACGCACCTGGTCCTTGTCGAGGTCGCCCACGGGAAAATGCGCCGCGGCGAGCCGTGACTGATCGAGGGGCCAGAGGAAATCGGACTGGTCCTTGCGCGCGTCGCGCCCACGCCACAGGAGCCAGCGCCCGCTCGCCTCGTCGCGCGTGACGCGCGCGTAGTGGCCGGTGGCCACGCCCGCGGCGTCCCAGGCACGCGCGCGCGCGAGCAGCGAGCCGAACTTCAGATCGACGTTGCAGGCCACGCACGGCACCGGGGTGCGGCCGTGCCGGTACTCGTCCGCGAACGGGCCGATGACGGCGCGATCGAACTCCGCCTCCATGTTCAGGACGTAGTACGGGATACCGAGCTCGCGCGCGACGCGCCGCGCGTCGTCGACGGCCTCGCTGCCGCAGCACGAGCCGAATCGGCGCGTCGGATCCTCGGACTCCTTCCACGGCCACACGCGCATGGTGACGCCGACCACGTCGACGCCGCGCTCCACCAGGAGCGCCGCCGCGACCGAGGAGTCCACGCCTCCGGACATGCCGACGACGATGCGAGAGGCCATGACGTCGATGGGATTGATTATAAGCTCGCCTCGAACGGCGGGATTCGATCACAGGCTCGCCTGCCGCGGCGGCTCGCACCGCGGCCCGGCGACGTTCCGGCTCGCGCTACCCGCGCGCGCCGAGCAATTCGGCGAGGCGCTCGAGCTCGTCGGCGTTGGCGTACGCGATCTCGATGGTGCCGAGCCGCTCGCTGCCGCGGATGCGGACGCGCGTCATGAGCGCGCGCTGGAGCGACTGCTCGACGGCCGCCAGCTCGGCCGAGTGCCGACGCGCCGGTCTCGGGCGCACGGTGCCGCGCGCCGCCTCGACGGCGCGCGCGGACTGGTCGGCCGCACGCACGGTCCACGAGTGCGCCAGGATCTCGTCGCGCAGGCGAAGCTGATCGGCCTCGCGCGTCAGCGACAGCAGCACGAGCGCGTGGCCCATGGTGAGCCGGCCGCCGCGCAGGTCGGCCTGGATCGGCTCCGGCAGCCGCAGCAGCCGCAGCGCGTTGGCGATCGACGAGCGGTCGAGCCCCACGCGGTGCGCGAGCTCCTCCTGCGTCCAGCCGAATTGCGCGAGCAGCTTCTGATACGCCTCGGCCTCCTCCATCGGGTTGAGGTCCTCGCGCAGCAGGTTCTCGACGAGCGCGATCTCGAGACTCTGAGCGTCGGTCGCCTCACGCGTGACGGCGGGAATCCGCGTCAGCCCGGCTTGGCGCGCGGCGCGCCAGCGCCGCTCGCCCGCGATCAGCTGGTAGCCCGCGCCGTGACGGCGCACCACGACTGGCTGGATGACGCCCGAGGACCGAATCGAGGCGGCCAGCTCGCTCAATGCCTCGGAATCAAAGAGCTTTCTCGGCTGGTTCGGGTTGACGTCGATCTGATCGATGGGGATCTCGCTGATCGTTTCGTCGGTCCCCGGCGTCGAGGACAGCAGGGCGCCGAGACCGCGTCCGAGGCCGCGCTTATTCATGTCGGATCACCTCGCGAGTCAAGTCGAGATAGGCGATCGCGCCGCTGGATCTCAGATCGTGGAGCATGACCGGCCTGCCATGGCTCGGCGCCTCGGTGAGCCGGACGTTACGTGGAATCACCGTCTCGAAGATTTCGCCCGGGAAGTAACGCTGCACTTCGTCGCGGATCTGGAGCGCGAGACTCGTGCGGCCGTCGAACATCGTGAGCACGATGCCCTCGATCGCGAGACGCGGGTTCAAGCGCTCACGCACGAGCTTCACGGTCTTCAGCAGGTGCGTCAGTCCTTCGAGCGCGTAGAACTCGCACTGCAGCGGCACGAGCACGCGGTCCGCGGCGGCGAGCGCGTTGATCGTCAGCAGCCCGAGCGACGGCGGGCAATCGATCACGACGTAGTCGTACGCGTCCAGAACCGGCTGTAGCGCTTCCGCGAGGCGATGCTCGCGCCGCTCCAGGCCCACGAGTTCGATCTCGGCACCGACGAGGTCGATGTCCGAGGTTGCCAGCCGCAGGTCCGAGAGCGCGCTGTCGCGGATGGCCTTCTCGAGCGGCTCCGCCCCGAGCAGCACGTGATAGACCGTCGGGTATAGACCGGACTTCTGAACGCCGAGGCCCGTCGTCGCGTTGCCCTGGGGATCCAGATCGACCAGCAGGGTCGACCGACCCGCCAAGGCCAGGCCGGCGGCGAGGTTGACCGCGGTCGTGGTCTTGCCCACGCCGCCCTTCTGATTGACCACGGCGATGCTTTTGGCGCTCAAATCCGTGTCTTTCCGTGTTTATCGTGCAACATATCCCGTCACCTGATGAGCATCATGTTTATCGACAAACAGTAGGCTGACTGCGCCAAAAGGTCAAGCAGCCTGATCATGGGGGCTGATACGTCCAGAACAGCCGTCGACCTCGAGGACCATCAACCTCCTGCCAGGAGCCTACCGCGATGCGTCGGCTCTTGGGTGGTCCGCTGGCGATCACGACGCCGCCAGGCCGCAGCACAGGAAGCGCGGCCTCGTACAGGGTCGTTGGATCGCCGGCGCAACGCATCACGACGGCGTCGTAGTGACCGGCTCGGCCCTCATGAATCGCTTCGAGGCGCCCGTTCAGGACCTCGCACGCGCGCAGTCCGAGCTCTCGGACGACCGTAGAGAGAAACGAGATGCGCTTCGCACGCGCTTCGAGCAGCGTGAGCGCGGCATCCGCGAGCACGATCTTGAGCGGCACGCCCGGGACCCCGGCGCCCGAGCCGACATCCAGGATCCGCCGCGCGTCGGCCGGCAGCAGCCGCACGAACAGCAGGCTGTCGAGCATGATGCGATCGACGATCCAGTGGGGATCGGAGGAGCCGACGAGACGCTGGCTACGCTGCCATTTCAGCAACAATTCCAGATACTTATTGAACAGATCGGCTTCTGGCTCGGTGAGGGGCCGGCCCAGGATCGCGGCGGCGCCAGCGCGGAGCGACTCAGGCGCGAGAGCCGTTCTTGACCTCGCGTGCGGCGCCGGCGGGCGCCGCGGGACGGTTCATCGACCACTGCTGAGCGATCTGCAGGACGTTGGACACGGTCCAGTACAGCACGAGCCCCGACGGCAGGTTCAGGAACATGATCGTGAAGAACACCGGCATGATCAGCATCACCTTCGCCTGCGCGGGATCGCCCGAGACGGGCGTCATCTTCTGCTGCACGAACATCGTGACGCCCATCACCAGCGGAAGGATGTAGAGCGGATCGATGTCGGCGAGGTTGCAGATCCACAGCGACTCCACCCACGACGCGCCCATCGCGCGGAATGCGCGCGCGATCGGCTGCAGGACGTCGAAGCAGAGAAACGGCGCGTTCTGCAGCTCGGCGGAGTTCGCGACGGCGAGATAGAGCGCGTAGAAGATCGGAATCTGGGGCAGCATCGGCAGGCAGCCGCCGACCGGATTCACGCCGTGCTTGCGGTAGAGCTCCATCGTCTCGCGCTGCACGCGCTGCGGATCGCTCTTGTACTTGCTGCGGAGCGCGTTGATCTGCGGCTGGAGCGTCTGCATCGCCTTCATCGAGCGCATGCTCCACACCGTGAGCGGATAGAAGAGCACCTTCGACAGCACGGTCAACAGGATGATGGCGACGCCGTAGTTGTGGACGTGGGCGTAGAGCCAGTTCATGAGCGACAGGATCGGCACCGCGAACCACTTCATGGGCAAGCCGCCGCACTCGCGCGGGAGCGGGAAGCCGCCGAAGTTGATCGACTCCTCGAGGCCGACGGCGTGCAGGTGCTGGTACTCCTTGGGGCCGGCGTAGACGACGAAATTGCCCTCCCACGCGCCGCCCGCGGGAATCGTCGGCGCCGCGCGCAACCCGACCGCCGTTCGCAGGGGCATCGTCGGCTTCACCTTCGTGTCAGCGGGCTTGGCGTCGGAGGTCGTGAAGATCTCGAAGCCCGGCGTCTTCGCGATGAGCGCGGCGGTGTACCAGCTGCTGCCCAGCGCGATCCAGTCGCCCGGCGCCGCTTCTTTCTCGATCTGGTCGCCGTTCTTCGTCGGGCCGCGCACGGTGCTCAGGCACCCGTAGTACCAGCCCGGATGGGCGAGGTCGTCGGTATAGCGCAGCTCGCCGCCAGCGGACATCGCGATCGTCGTCGGATGCTGGCCGAGGAACTTCGCGGTCTTGCCTTCCCATTCCTGCAGTGTGGTCCACGGGAAGGCGAGCAACGCCTGGCGCTCCCCGCCGCTCGCGTTCTCGACGCGGACCCTGGTGTCGATCGTGTAGGTGTTGGCGTGGAAGGTGAGCGTCTTCCGCACCCGGAGCCCTTGGATTTCGCCCGTGAGAACCAGCTCGCCTATCGGGCGGTCGGGCCCCAGCTTGAGCTCGGTCGCCGACAGCTCCATGGGAACGGCCTCGGCCCGGCCCGTTGGGCCCGCGACGAGTCCCCCGGGACCGAGCTCGCCCAGGATGACCATCGGCTTCTGGCCCCGGTACTCCAGGGTCAGCTCCTGGAGCTTGCCGCCCTCGCTGCTGACGACCGCGCGATAGAGGGGGGTGACGACCGTCGCGAGCCGCTGAGGCGGACGGGTCCGCGGGGTACCCGGCGCGGGCGTGGGGGAGGCCGGCGGCAGCTTTTGCTCGTCTTTCCGAGCGGTTTCGGGTCTCGGTGCGGGCTCGGGCCGGGCAGGGCTGGCGGGCTTGGGGGCTTCGGCCTTGCCCGGCGCCTGCTGCGTGTCGGGCTTCGTCGGGGAGGGCGTCTCTTGCGTCGCGGGAAAGAAGAAGTACTGGCCGATGAAAAACACGAGGGCCATCAGGACGGCCGCCAGCACCGCGCGCTTCTCCATGCTCACGTCGCTCGTCGCCTCGTCGGGGGCGGATCCCAGCCGCCCGGATGAAAGGGGTGACACCGCGCCAGCCTCCACGCCGCAAGCGCCAGGCCGCGCACCAGCCCGTGCTCGGCAAGAGCCAGACGCGCGTATTCCGAGCACGTGGGCGCGAACCGACATGCGGCGGGCAGTAGGGGAGACACCAGGCGCTGGTAGACGACCACCGCGCCGGCCGCGAACCGGCCCGGCATGCTCACGCGAGTCTCGGGCCGGGAATCGCGGCGAGCGCCTGGCGCATCTGCCCGAGCAGCGTCTCGAACGGCGCGTTCAGGGCCGCGGGCCGGCCGATGACGACGAGCGCCGCGCGCGCGGGCGCCACGTCACGCGCGGCACGATACGCCTCGCGCAATCGCCGGCGCGCGCGGTTGCGCTGCACGGCGAGCCGCAATTGGCGGCTCACCGCAAAGCCGACACGCGTGGATTCGGTCGATTCTCGCCAGAGCACGATGAGCGCAGGACGATCGATCCGCTTGCCCCGCTGGAAGAGCGCCTGGAATTCGGCGCCGGTGGTCAGTCGCTGGCGTCGGGAGAGGCCGCCGCTCAGACGGTCAGCCGTTTGCGGCCTTTCGCGCGACGGCGCTTCAACACCTTTCGTCCGCCCTTGGTGCTCATGCGCTCCCGAAACCCGTGCGTCTTCGCCCGGCGGCGCCGATTCGGTTGAAACGTCCGCTTCATCGAGCAGTTCTCCCTTCCGGTCGTTGAACCGACACAGTGTAGGCATGCACCCCCAAGCAGTCAACCAACGAACGCTCTTGCGAGGCCGCGAAACGCCGTGATAACGTGCGGGCTCCGTGATGGGCTGGTCGTGAGGTTCGCGTGGTTGTTTGTGTCCCGTTGGGCCGGCGGTTCCGGCGCGGATACTCCTATCGAACAAGGCGCTCAACACTATCCACACCTGTGGATAACTATGTGTGTAAGTGAGGGCTTCGCCTGTGCTGGATAGCCTTTGGGGTCGCCTCCTCGATACGATCGCACTGAAGCTCGCCCCCGCCGTCATCGACCAGTGGGTGCGTCCCTGCCGCCTCCTTGCGGTCGAGGGCGACCATCTGAAGATCGGCGCGCCCAACCCGTTTTCGCGCGACTGGCTGCTCCAGCATCATTTCCAGGCGTTGCAGCAGGCGGCGCAGGCCGTGATCGGAGGCCAGCCGCGGATCACGATCGTCGTGGAGGAATCGCTGGAGCAGGCGCTGGCCGCCGACGCGCCCCCGCCGCCACTGGCGGCCCGGCCGGGCGGGGGGTCGACCGAAGGCCTCAACCCGCGTTATACCTTCGACACGTTCGTGGTCGGCTCCTCGAACCAGTTCGCCCAGGCGGCCTGCCAGGCGGTGGCCGAGCTGCCGTCGAAGGCCTATAACCCCCTCTTCATCTACGGCGGTGTCGGTCTCGGCAAGACGCACCTGCTGCACGCGGTCGGCTACCAGAGTGCGAAGCTCTTCCCGGGGATGGTCGTCGTCTACATCACGTCGGAGCGGTTCACCAACGAGCTGATCAACGCCATCCGCTACGACCGCACGGCGGAGTTCCGGGGCCGATACCGGAACATCGATCTCCTCTTGATCGACGACATCCAGTTCATCTCGGGCAAGGAGCGCACGCAGGAGGAGTTCTTCCACACCTTCAACACGCTCTACGAGTCGCGCAAGCAGATCATCGTCTCGAGCGACTCGCCACCGAAGGACATCCCGGAGATCGAGGAGCGCCTGCGCTCGCGGTTCGAGTGGGGGCTGATCGCCGACATCCAGCCGCCGGACTTCGAGACGCGCGTGGCCATTCTCAAGAAGAAAGCCGCGCTCGAGCGCGTCCGGCTCGCCGACGACGTCGCCTACCTGATCGCGAGCCGCGTGAAGTCCAACATTCGCGAGCTCGAGGGCTCGCTCACGCGGATGATCGCCTTCTGCGCGCTGACGGGCCGGGAGATGTCGGTGGACCTCGCCCAGGAAGTGCTGGGCGAGCTCTGGGGTGAGGAAGAGAAGATCATCACGATCGAGCAGATCCAGCGCAAGGTGGGCGAGGCCTACGGGGTCAAGCTCTCGGACCTCAAGGCCAAGAACCGCACGAAGGCGGTGGCCTTCCCGCGTCAGATCGCGATGTACCTCGCGCGCCAGCTGACCCACGCCTCGCTGTCCGAAGTGGGGCGGGCCTTCGGCGGCAAGGACCACACGACCGTGCTGCACGCGGTGGATAAGATCCAGGTCCTGCTGCAGGAAGACCCCAAGCTGCGCAAGACCATCGACGGACTTATCCAGGGCATCAGTCTATGATCCACCGCGCTTCCCGCGCTCTCCACCGCGTTGTCCCCGGAGGCCGGCGACCGAAAGACCTACGGCCGTCGACGCTTGCGGCGCACGCGCCCCGTCCACACCGCTCGGCCTCTGCTCCGACTACGGAGTTGTTTCTGTCTTCCTTCTAAAAAATACTGGAGTTACCTATGGAAGTCGTTCTCAACCGTGACGCGTTCCTCAAGGGCCTGCAGATGGTCCAGAACATCGTCGAGCCGCGTCAAACGCTGCCGATCCTCGCCAACGTTCTGCTGGAGACGGACGGCGAGGCGGTGCGCCTGACGGCGACGGATCTCGAGGTGGGCGCGCGCGTCGCGGTGCCGGCCCGGGTCGTCGGCAAGGGCGCCATCACGGTGTCGGCGCGCAAGCTGGCCGAGATCGTCAAGGAGCTGCCGACGGCGGATCTCTCCCTGCGCGTCCAGGACAACGCGTCGGTGAGCCTCAAGTGCGGCACCGCCTCCTACAAGCTGGTCGGCATGGCGCCGGACGATTTCCCGCCCGTCGTGCCGTCGGCGCAGGCCGCGTGGATCAACCTCGAGGCGAAAACCCTGCGCGAGATGCTGGCCGCGACCAGTTTCGCGATCTCGCACGACGAGACGCGCTACGCGCTGAACGGCGTGCTCTTCGCGCTGACCGGCAAGGACGCGCGGCTCGTGGCGACCGACGGGCATCGGCTCGCGCTCGCCAGCCGCACGGTGGGCAACGTCGGCGCCGCGGTGACGGGGATCGTGCCGCGCAAGGCGGTCCTCGAGATCCAGCGGGTGCTGGGCGCCGGTGAGGAGGTCCAGATCGCGCTGACCGAGAACCAGTTCCTGCTGCGGATGCCGAATTTCGTGATGACGGCGCGGCTGATCGAGGGGCAGTTTCCCAATTACGAGGCGGTCATTCCCAAGGGCCACCCGGGCAAGCTCGTGATCTCTCGGATGGCGCTGGCCGGGGCCCTGCGCCGCGTCGCGGTCATGGCCGAAGAGCGGAACAAACCCGTGAAATTCGTCCTGGCGCCGGCAGCGCTCAAGCTGTCGGCCTCGAGCGCGGACCTGGGCGAGGCGGAGGAGACGCTGGACGTCGACTACGGCGGGGCCGAGGTCACCATCGGTTTCAACTCCAAGTACGTCCTCGACGCGATTTCGCCGATCGAGCGGGAGCAAATCGTGCTCGAATTCAAGGACGGACTGAGCCCCGGCGTCATTCGGAGCGTGGAGGACGATGGATACTGCTGTGTGATCATGCCGATGCGTATTTAGCAGGTAATTTAAGAGGAATTTCGGACCGAATTTTCGACGGGAAATGGTACCCTTGAAGGGTGCAAATTGGCTGCTTGGTTTTGCGTGATTTTCGCAATTATCAGACCCTCTCCTATCGACCGACGGGCCGGCTGAACGTCCTCACGGGACGTAACGCGCAGGGCAAGACGAACCTCCTCGAAGGCCTCGGTGTGCTCCTGACGGGACGGTCGTTCCGGACCTCGCGGCTGGCCGACCTGCCGTCGTGGGGGGCCGAGGCGGCGACGCTGGGCGGCGACCTGGTTCATACCGAGGGCACCCGCACGGTCCGCCGCACGATCCAGCGGCTCGAGGACGGCACCTGGCAGACCGCCGGGGACCTGTGCCCGTGGGCCCGGGTGATCGTCTTCGGCTGGCAGGATCTGACCATCCTGAACGGGCCGCCCGCGGCGCGCCGCGGCTTCATCGACGGCTTCGCGGCGCGGCTGTTTCCCGGCCACCTCCCCGCGCTGCTGCGCTACCGCCAGATCCTGGCGCGGCGCAATCGGCTGCTCCAGGTGCCCGGCGCCGAGGGCCGGCTGGCGCCCTGGGACGAGCAGCTGGCAGTCACGGGCATGGAGCTCATCGATCGCCGGCGCCGGGCGGTGGCTGCGCTCTCGACCGAGCTGGCGCGTGTGTATCCGATCCTCGCCGGCGAGCGCCACAAGGTCGAGGTCGCGTATCGGACGAGCCTCGGTGAGGCGACCGAGCCCGCCGCGCTCCTGGCGGCCCTCGAGCGGCGCCGCGCCGAGGAGATCCGCCGCCGTCTCACGCTCGTCGGCCCGCACCGCGACGACCTCGCCATCGAGCTGAACGGCACGGACACGCGGGCGTTCGGCTCGCGCGGTGAGCAGCGGCTCCTGGCGCTGGCGCTGCGGCTGGCGGAGGTGCTGCCCGTGACGGAGGCGGCCGGGACGGCGCCCGTGCTGCTCCTCGACGACGCGTTGTCGGAGCTGGACTCGATCGTGGGCGGCAACGTCCTGCGCGAGATCCAGAGCGCCGAGCAGGTGTTTCTCACGTCCCCCGAGCCACTCGCGGTGAACGGCGCCGCGCGTTGGATCGTTGAGTCAGGAGAGGTATCGGCCGCATGAGCGCAGACACGTACACCGCGAGCGACATCAAGGTGCTCGAAGGCCTCGAGGCCGTCCGCAAGCGCCCCGCCATGTACATCGGCGACACGGGCACCTACGGCCTGCACCACCTGGTCTACGAGGTCGTCGACAATTCCGTCGACGAGGCGCTCGCCGGCTTCTGCGACTCGATCAAAGTCATCCTGCACGCCGACAATTCCGTCTCCGTCGGCGACAACGGCCGCGGGATTCCCGTCGACACGCACAAGGAGACGGGCAAGGCGGCGGCGGAAGTCGTGCTGACCGTGCTGCACGCCGGCGGCAAGTTCGAGCACTCGGCCTACAAGGTCTCGGGCGGCCTGCACGGCGTCGGCGTCTCCGTCGTCAACGCGCTGAGCGAGTGGCTCGACGTCGAGATCCGCCGCGGCGGCAAGGTGTGGACGCAGCGCTACGAGAAGGGCGGGGTGCCGACCGGCCCGCTGACGCCGGGCGAGAAGACGACCAAGCACGGCACCATCATCCGATTCAAGCCGGACCCGACGATCTTCGAGGTCAGCGAGTTCTCGTTCGATACGCTCTCGAATCGGCTGCGCGAGCTGGCGTTCCTGAACCGCGGACTGAAGATCGTCATCGAGAACGAGCACGACGGCCGGAGCAACACGTTCCTCTTCAAGGGCGGCATCGTCGAGTTCGTGAAACACCTGAACCAGAACAAAACACCGATTCATCCGAAGGTCATGTTCTTCGAAGGCAAGAAGGGCGATATCGAAGTCGAGGTCGCGCTGCAGTACAACGACGGCTACCAGGAGAGCGTGTTCTCCTTCGCCAACAACATCAACACGCGCGA
>Ga0137403_10007731_pt1 | contig 12101 bp, 12 predicted proteins | sample CZOMad2_1_16fung_FD_122057 | JGI IMG/M metagenome (GOLD analysis project Ga0137403, IMG submission 122057) | Vadose zone soil fungal communities from Angelo Coast Range Reserve, California, USA - CZOMad2_1_16fungal (Hybrid Assembly) | ecosystem: Environmental > Terrestrial > Soil > Vadose zone...
GGTAATCTCTCCCAAGCCCTGGAAAGTCCCTGAATCAGAAAAAAACCGAGCTCAAATATGTTGTGGCGAAAATTGCGTTACTCATCCGCGCTTTTCCCCGCGCTCCGTTGATGTTCAGGCCACAGGGCGACGACGGCGAGAGCCACGATAATCCCGACTGAGACTTCAAGGAACCTGTGTAACGCGATTATCCACGCCGGAGCCGAACGCGGAATCAGAACGATAATGGCGAGGGTAATGCTGGCGTAGCGATACGCAATCTTCTCTAGACGAAACGCGATCGAGAGCAATCCAATGAGAACGATTGCAACCGCGAACGCGACGAGGTTTGCGCCAAAAAAATTTGCCTCGAACGCTCCTACTGACGCGCCCACCGCAGTAGCAACGATCCGTTCGATCGAGAGTATCAGCGTCGCGCCGAGAGTGGATTGCATGACGACCAATGTCGCGATCGCAGCCCAGTAGGCCTCGGGCATTTGTACGAGTCGCGCGATCAGGACGGACGCCGTCGCAGCGACGGCGGTGCGAATGGCGTGCGTGATTGAAGGAAGGTTCTTCTCGTCCCAAGCCCAGACTTTCATGCGAACATGATCTTTCCAGCGGACCATGTTTGGCAAGATTCCTTCGCCTGGCTGGATGAATCGAACAGAAGGAAACGAAGGTAACGAAGTTTCTTCCAAGGACCGAGTCTCCGGTAGTTACTTGTCTGAAAACGCTTCGTTATCTTCCGTTAAATCGTTTGATTTAGCTGTCGACCCTGACGTTCTACCTGCCAAACCTACCTCAAAAGTGGGAAACTCAGTTCTCTCACCCGCAGCAGAAGAAAATCCTGCGAGTGCGCATTCGGCGCCACGGGATTCCGGCTGAAAGGTAGATCATGAAAATATTAAATTACGTTTCAGGTAAACTAATCATGGTTGCAATCGTATTCAGCTTTGCTGCAAGCACACCCATTCAGGCGCGAGGAGCCAGATCGAACTCTGCCTCGGCCCGTTCTGAAGATGACGCTCGTTTGGTTGTGACCAGGGAAGCCAATTTTGGAACATTCGAATTCCTCAACTTGTTCGTCGACGGTGTACATGTTGCGGATTTGGGACTTAATCAGAGTTACGATGCGGTGTTGCCCGCTGGGCAGCATGACTTGTCGGTAACCACGACTCCACAGACCTATATGTATGAACCGCCGACTCACCGACGCGTTATTGCAAGACCCGGCAAGACCTACGCATTTACCGCGTTTTGGAAAAACTCTGACCAGGCTTACCTCGAGAGGAACGGCCGCACCAAGAGAGTCGTCACACGGAGCTTCCCAGAAGGCTGAGCTGCATGCATGCCAGTGTTCTCTGTTGCTACTAATGGCGACCTTGCGTGCTTCACTCGAGGAGTAAACGTGGGCGTCGCCGCCAGGTGCGATCAAGCGCGACCTGAACGAATTTTCATACCCACCCTCGGCCATAAATCTAGCAGCCGACATCGTTCGTGCTGAACTGCTCGGGAATAGGTCCCGTCATCCTTCTCGTAACAGTTGAACGAAATCGCGACGGGGCGCAACCAAGTCTTGCTCTCATTTTGTCGACTCCGAAAACTTCAGTGTTTTCAAGCCAGATCCAGAAAGGAAGCATTGGTTAACGCCGTGCTCGATCACGTCATCGCGTGGGCGCGCGCCAGGCCAGAGCCGAACGTGAATGAGAACGATGATGGCTAATGCACGGGACTCGCAGTCATTGCTTCTCCGAGGTTCGCACGCGTAATAATCTTACCAATCGTTATTCACATGTCGGCCCTGATGTTTTACTCGCCTAGCCTCCCTCAAAGGTGACACGACCAATTCCCTCACCCGCAGCAGAAGAAAATCCCACGAGTGTGCAGTGGGCGCCGCGGGATTCCGGCGGAAGGGTGGAGCATGAAAATATTACATTACGTCTCCATTAAACTAGTCATGATAGCAATCGCGGGCAGCTTTGCTGCAAGCACATCAATTCAGGCGCGCGAGGCCAGAGCGGACTCTGCGTCGGGTAGTTCAGGCAATAACGCTCGTCTGATCGTAACCAGGGCACCCAATTTTGGAACACTCGAGTTCGTCAACCTGTTTGTCGACGGCGTCCGAGTTGCGGATCTTGGGTATAATCAAAGCTACGATGCGATCCTGCGTCCTGGCCAACATGTCATCTCAATGACCACAAACCCGGATATCGATGTAAACACGCCGAGCCCAATATACGTGAGCGCAAGGCCCGGCCAGACTTATTCATTTATCGCCGTTTGGAAAGATGCTGAGGATGTTTCGCTGGAACAATGAACACGGTTGCTGTCGCCGATCGCGCTCGAGCGTGATGTGACGTCGATACCTACCTCGAACGAAGTAATACGGATTCCCTCGCCAGTGTGACTGGAAAATCCCACGGGCTCGCGGTGGCCGCAGTCCGATGCTCGCTGACACGTTGGGGATGACAATGAACATGACTACGAACACAGTTGCATTGGTAACAGGCGCTTCGTCCGGTATCGGGCGGGAGACGGCCCAACTGTTGGCGGAACACGACGCGCGCACCTTCGGAACGGTGAGAGATCTTCGTCGTGCAAGTCTCATCGACCAGGTTGAGTTGATCGACATGGATGTAAATGACGACGGGAGCGTCAGAGAAGCTGTTAGGTCGGTATTAGAGAAGGCGGGCAAGATCGACGTCTTGATTAACAATGCGGGCTACTCGCTCGCCGGCGGATTGGAGGAGACAAGCGTCGAAGAAGCGAGGCAGCTGTTTGAGACAAATTTCTTCGGTGTCCTGCGCGTTACTCAGGCCGTTCTTCCCTCGATGCGACGGAATGGTTACGGCCGGATCGTAAACATTAGTTCAATGCTCGGTCTTCTTCCCGGGCCGTACCGCGGGATTTACGCTGCGAGCAAACATGCGCTCGAGGGTTATACGGCTACGCTGGATCATGAAGTCAGAGCCTTCGGTATTCGGGCGGTGTTGGTCGAGCCGATGTACACAAGGACCAAAATCGCGAAGAACGAAAAAAGCGTTCAAGCCGTTATTCCGGCCTACGCCGACCAAAAACAGCGAGTGACAGAAATCATTAAGCAAGAAACCGCGAATGGAGACGACCCTTACGACGTTGCCGAAGTTGTTTACGACGCGGCGACCGCGAAGTCACCGCGCCTGCATTACCCCGTCGGTGAAGGCGTGATGTTGAGCCGACTACACCGCTTCGTTCCCTCACGACTATTCGATAGCGCTTTTCGCAGACGCTTTCAGCTCGATGGAACAACTCGCGACGGGCTTCTTGCCAAACAAAGCGGTTGAAAAGACAGACACGGACCAGGTATTTATGAATAAGAGAATGAAAGCGGCGCAGGTCGGGAAACCCGGTGGAGATTGGGAATTGGTGGAACGCGATATTCCAGAGCCGGGGCCTGGTCAGGTTCGGGTGAAAGTGGAGGCGTGCGGAATTTGCCACAGCGACACTTTGGTTAAAGAGGGTCTCTGGCCGGGACTTCAATACCCGCGAGTGCCGGGACATGAAATCGCCGGCCGCATCGATGCTATCGGCGCCGATATTACTCAGTGGAAAGAAGGCGACCGTGTGGGTGTCGGCTGGCACGGCGGACACGATTTGGTCTGTGATCGATGCCGGCGCGGCGATTTTGCCATGTGCGTAAATCGGAAAGTCACCGGGATTGATTTCGATGGCGGTTATGCCGAATTCCTGATCGCGCCGGTCGAAGCTTTAGCGGCGATTCCGGATGATCTGCCGGCAGAAGAAGCCGGACCGTTCATGTGCGCCGGCGTCACCGTTTACAACGCACTGCGGAATTCAGGCGCTCGCGCCGGAGAGGTGGTGGCAGTTCAGGGCATCGGCGGTCTCGGCCATCTCGGTGTGCAGTACGCGCGGAAAATGGGATTTCACACCGTCGCGCTCGGTCGCGGCAAAGACAAGGAAACGTTGGCCAGAAAGCTGGGAGCGCACCAGTACATCGATTCCGGCGCAGTCGACACCGTGGCAGAATTGCAAAAACTCGGAGGCGCGCGCGTGATTCTGGCGACAGCGCCAAGCGCAAAAGCCATCTCTGCTGTGGTCGAGGGCCTGGGCGTGAATGGGAATCTGCTGGTGCCGGCGGCGCCCGGTGATCCGCTAAGCGTAAGCGTGATGCCGTTAATCATGGGGCGACGATCGATCTCCGGCTGGTATTCCGGCACGGCCAGGGATTCCCAGGATACATTAGAATTCAGTGCGTTGACTGGCGTGCACCCGATGATTGAGAAATTTCCGCTGAGCCGCGTGGCCGAAGCCTACGAGCAAATGCACAGCGGCAAAGTGCGGTTCCGCGCTGTTCTCACCATGGGCGCATAGAGCTTCTTCGTCGGGTTGGTCTCGCCGACTTGCTTTCGCCGCGTGTTCTTACAAGCACACAGAGCATACAAGAGAAAGCCGCGACTTGATCGCGCTCATGATCGAAGGAATCAGCAACATTAAGCGGACGAGGGGCGCAGCCCTTTCATAGATCGCGCGAGGTCATCCAAAAGAGGGAGTGCCAATCATCCCGCGAGCGGTATTTCAAAATCCCACACTTGCGCAATAGCGGATGCGTCGCCTCGGCGACTACGTTCGGTCATGAATGAAGGCGAAAACGGATTGAGCAAATACCTGCGCGAAATCGGGCAAATTCCTCTTTTGAGCCCGGAACAGGAGATTGAGCTGGCAGCAAAAATTAAGAGGGGAGATGCGGCCGCGCGCGAGCGGATGATTCTTTCGAATTTACGGCTCGTGGTCACTATTGCGCACGATTACGTCGATCTCGGGCTATCCCTGCTGGACCTGATTTCGGAAGGTAACATCGGCTTGACTAAAGCGGTGGAGCGCTTCGACCCGACCAAAGGGGCGAAGGTGAGCACATACGCGGCGTGGTGGATCAAACAATCGATCAAACGCGCGCTAGCGAATCAAAGCAAAACGATCCGGCTCCCGGTTCATCTCGTCGATAAGATCGCGAAGGTGCGTCGTGTCTCATTGCAGATGAGCGATGAACTCGGCCGCGAGCCGACCGATGAGGAACTTGGCGAAGAAATCGGCATCGCCAGCGGAAACGTGGCAAAATTGAAAAGTCTCGGTATCCGGCCGGTTTCGCTCGACGCCGTAGTTGGCGACGAGGATTCAGCCGAGTTCAGCGAGATGATCGGCGACGAGGACGCGGAAACGCCGTTTGAATCGCTGCGCGACAAGAATTTACTCCGTCAGATGGACGGGCTTCTCGACGTTCTCGATCAACGCGAGAAAAGAATCATCTCGCAGCGTTTCGGCCTCGGCGGTGGAAAACGGAAGACGCTGGAAGACATCGGCAAAACCTTTGGGGTGACGCGCGAGCGAATTCGCCAGTTGCAGAACATTGCCCTGGCCAAGCTGCGCCGCGCCCTGAGCAAGAAAGAAGATCCGGCCGGGCTCCTGGCCGCCGCTTAGCAAAATAAATGAGCACAGATATACAAACACATGGCCCTCTCGTTACCAACATCGCCCTCTGGTTCGCGATGCTCAGTCCGTTGATCGGCGCGATCCTCGGCCTTGTGGGCGCTTGGTTTTTCAGTCAGGTAACAGGGTAGAAGGCTGCCAGAACTACCGTGGAAAATCGTGATAGAACGTTCCCTTTAGTGTCTTCCGCCACCGGGACAAACGAGCGAGTGCGGTAGTTCAGCAAGTCATGCGGCTGCGGAGGCTGGACTGCGCTGGTTTTTAACGAGCAAATCCTTCGCGATCGTCACCACCTGGTCCGGCTCGAAGCCGAACTTCCTCTGAAGCTCTTTTAGCGGCGCCGACGCCCCAAATGTTTTCATCCCAATAACACACCCCGCCTGGCCGACGTATCGCTCCCATCCAAAAGTCGACGCCTGCTCAATTGCGACCCGCGCCTTTACCTGCGATGGCAAAACGGCATCTCGATACTCCTGCGTCTGATGTTCGAATATATCCCAAGACGGCATCGAAACCACACGCGACCGGATGCCTTCGGCGATCAACTTTTCATGCGCTTGCACAGCCAGGCTTACTTCGCTGCCCGACGCAATAAGGATCAATTCGGGATTATTGCCGGGCGGGTCGGCAAGGATGTAGGCACCCCGTGCGACTCCGGCGGCGGATGCGTATTTGTTCCGGTCCAATGTCGGCAGAGGTTGGCGAGAGAGAACGAGCACCGCCGGCTTGTGACGCAGTTGCACGATGTAGCGGTAAGCCTCGGCTACTTCATTCGCGTCAGCAGGTCGGAGCGTCACCAATCCGGGAATGGCGCGCAGTGATGCCAGATGCTCCACGGGTTGATGGGTCGGGCCATCCTCACCATCGCCCATGGCGTCGTGAGTGAACACAAATAGTGTGGGTAATTCCATCAACGCCGAGAGCCGGATCGCCGGACGGACATAATCACTGAAGATGAAAAAAGTCGCGCCGAACGGCCGCAGCTTGGAAAGCGACATTCCGTTCACCACGGCGCCCATCGCGTGCTCTCGGATGCCATAATGCAGATTCTTTCCGCCGGGGCTGGCGGGCTGGAACTGTCCAGCGCCCTCGAATGTTAACTGCGTTTTGTTGGAAGGCCCAAGATCAGCGGAACCGCCGAGGAACCACGGGATATTTTGTGCGAGCACATTCAGCACTTTGCTCGATGCCTCACGGCCCGCGAGGCCCTTCGGATCAGCGGGAAAAATAGGAAGATTCCGATCCCACCCTGCCGGAAGGTCGCGTCCCTGCATCAGTTCGATCTCGTTCGCGAGATCGGGAAACTGTTTGCGGTAAGCCGCGAACAACTGCATCCACTTTGTTCGGGCGTCCTCGCCGCGTTTGCCAATGCCGTTTTTGAAATGGCCATAGACGCCGTCAGGCACGAAGAACTTCGCGTCCTCAGGCCAGCCGTAAAACTTTTTGACCAACCGGATTTCCTCATCACCAAGCGGCTCGCCGTGAGCTTCAGCTGTGTCCTGTTTGTGCGGTGAACCGTAACCGATATGGCTGTCCAAAACGATGAACGTGGGCCGGCCTTTCGTCTGTTGGAATATCGTGAGCGCCTGTTCGATTCGGCCAATGTCATTGGCGTCGCCGACGCGTAGGACGTTCCAGCCGTAAGCGAGAAAGCGCGCGGCCACGTCTTCGGTGAATGTGATGTTCGTGTTCCCTTCGATGCTGATGTGATTGTTGTCCCAGACCCAGCAGAGATTATCCAGACCGAGATGACCGGCGAGCGAGGCAGCTTCGGAAGCAACGCCTTCCATCATGCACCCGTCACCGCAGACGGCGTAGATGTTGTAATCGAAGATTTCAAAACCTGGTTTGTTGTATCGGTTGGCGAGCCATTTTTGGGCGATGGCCATGCCGACGCTGGTCGCGACACCTTGTCCGAGCGGGCCGGTGGTGGTTTCCACTCCCGACACCCAATGATATTCCGGGTGGCCGGGCGCTTTGCTGTCGAGTTGGCGAAACCGGCGAATATCGTCCAGCGTGACGGAGGGTTGTCCAAGATTTTCATAGTTGGCGTTCACCGCTTGGACGCGGGTGAGGTGAAGGATGGACCAGAGCAGCATGGAGGCATGGCCGTTTGAGAGCACAAACCGGTCACGGTTGGGCCAGATGGGATCCTCCGGATCGAAGCGCATGACGCGATTCCAAATCGTATAAATCAACGGCGCCAATGCCATTGGCGTGCCGGGATGTCCGGATTTGGCCTGTTGCACTGCATCAATCGAAAGCGTACGAATGGTATTGACGCACAGCTGATCAAGCTGTGCGGCGGTCAAAGTGTCAACAGCAGCTACTGCGGTACTCATGATTGCCTCCCTCGCATATGTTGAAGTTCGTGTTGGCTGGGGCTAGGCCGGAATTGCCGCAGCCTCTGCTCCAAGCTCGCTGGTAGCTTTGTTTTCCAAGGCAACAACTTTGCCCAAGCGGCGCAGGTGGCGTTCCGCTTGACTCATCGGTGGCAATTCCTACGCGCATATTTTGTCCTTCGTCCCAGCTGCTTCCAGCTTCGCTGCCGCCGCGTTGTCGGCAAGCACCAGCGCGTTGTCGCAGCGAATCCGTCCGGCAGGAATCGTCACATCCCGGTTTAGTAAGCGCACTATCATGTCCGCCTTCTCACCCCCGGTGACCACCCACAACACGCATCGGGAACGATTGAGCAGCGGATACGTCAACGTCAGGCGGCGCCGCTTCTGGTAAATACCTGTCGGCGCGACGTCCGTGTCGGTGACATCAAGGACCGGATCACCGGGAACGAGCGAGGCCGTGTGTCCGTCAGGTCCAAGTCCCAGGTGCGCGAGGTCGAGCACCGGCGGCGTGCCAGCGATGTCGCTGAGAGTTTGAGCATAAAGCCTGGCCGCTGCCCCGAGGTCGGGCGATTCGACCGGCATGGCGTAGATTTGTTCGGAACGCAGTGGCGCGTGTGACAGCAAGCTCTCACGCAGGTGAGTGAGATTTCGGTCCGGGTCGCCCGCTGGCGCAACGCGCTCGTCCACCTGTACGACATGAACATTCTTCCAGGGAACTTCTTCATTGGCAAGAGCGCGGAGCATTTGCCACGGGGTGCGGCCGCCGCTGACGGCCACGATGAAACGTCCGCGTGCCGCCACAGATGCACGAGCCTCCGCCGCAATAAATTTCGCCGCTGCTTGGGCGACTGAATCGGCGTCTGTAAGAACTTGAATCTTCATCGCGTTTCTAACTCGACAGCACCGGATTTTGCCAGCCGCCGGGGGGCGTGACGCGCGATTCCACTTCCTTCGGTCCCCAGGTCTTTGCTTCGTATTCATAGACCGGCGTGCCGGCCTTCAACACCGGATCAACAATCCGCCACGCCTCTTCCACGTAATCCTCGCGCGCGAAAAGCGTAGCGTCGCCGGCCATCGCGTCGCCCAGCACGCGTTCGTAAGCGTCCATTTCGTCGGCGGCGGGATGACGGCCCGCCAGAAGTTCACGGGAGAGGCACACCGATTCATTCTCCGGCGAGATGGCGTTGAGACCGAAAGCGAGTACGATATCGGGACTGATGCGAAACCGGCAATAGTTCGATTTAAGGTCGTAATCGCGAAACATTGTCGGCGGCTGCCGCAACCGGAGCGTGATTTCCGTGCAGGTGACGAGCAGAGATTTCCCGGCGCGGATGTAAAACGGCACACCGCGCCAGCGCCAGGAATCCACTTCGAGCTTCAACGCGGCGAAGGTTTCCGTATTCGAATCCTTCGCGACACCGGGTTCGTCTCGATAGCCGCGGAACTGGCCGCGTACGACATCCTCGGGCTTCAACGGCGGGATCGCTTTGAGCACCTTCACCTTCTCGTCGCGGATGGATTCACTGTCGGTGCGGACGGGAGGCTCCATGGCGAGATTAGCCATGACCTGAAACAAATGATTTTGTATCACGTCGCGGACGGCCCCGGTTTGATCATAGAAGGCCCCGCGACCTTGGACGCCGAAGTCCTCGGCCATCGTGATCTGCACGCTCTCGATGTGCTCGCGTTTCCAGAACGGCTCGAACATCGCGTTGCCGAACCGCGCGAAGAGCATGTTGTGAACAGGCTTCTTTCCGAGGTAATGGTCAATACGGAAGATACGTTTCTCATCGAACGCGCCGAGCAGAATCCCGTTGAGCGCTTGCGCAGACGCGAGGTCCGTGCCGAAAGGTTTTTCCACGATGACCCGCGCGCTTGCCTCCGCGCAACCGGCCTTGCTCAATTGCTCCACCACTTTTCCGAACAGCACCGGCGGGATGGCGAGGTAATACGCTGGCCGTTGCGCCGAACCCAACTCCTGGCGAATGGCTTGGAATGTCGCCGAGTCGTTGTAGTCGCCGTCCACGTAGCGCAACAGATCGGAAAACATCGCGAACGCGGCCGGGTCGAGTCCGCCGTGTTTCTCAAGACTGTCCTTTGCGCGGGCCTTGAGTTCATCGAGGTTCCAGCCCGCCTTGGCCACGCCGATGACTGGGACGTTGAGATTCCCGCGTTTCAACATCGCCTGGAGCGCGGGGAAAATCTTTTTGTAAGCCAGGTCGCCGGTGGCTCCAAAAAAAACGAGAGCGTCAGAGTGGTTCTGGGTCACGACATTTTAGCCAGTGGTTTTTCCAAGTGGCCTCCGAAACCGAATCGCATCGCCGAAAGCACCTTGTCCTCAAAACTTGCTGCGCCACGGGATGTGAATCGCTGATAAAGAGCAGACGACAACACAGGAACTGGCACGTCTTCGTCGATAGCTGCTTTGATTGTCCAGCGCCCTTCACCCGAATCGGAGACCCGGCCAGCGAATTGCGAAAGATTGGGATCGCCAGTGAACGCGTTAGCCGTCAAATCCAAAAGCCATGAGGCGATCACGCTGCCACGGCGCCATACTTCAGATACGTCCGTTAGGTTAAAGTCGTACTGATAATGTTCGGGATCGCGCAGCGGGGTCGTTTCGGCATCAACTTCGCTTTGCACCTTGCCGGCGCCAGCGGCTTTCAAAACACCGAAGCCTTCGGCGTAAGCGGCCATGATCCCGTATTCAATACTGTTGTGAACCATCTTGACGAAATGCCCGGCGCCATTGGGGCCGCAATGCAGATAGCCCTGTTCGGCTGTGCCGCCGAGTTTCTCCCGGCCCGGTGTTCGCGCGATGTCGCCAATCCCCGGAGCCAGCGTTCTGAAAACAGGATCCAGTCCCCGAACGACATCTGTCTCGCCACCGATCATCATGCAGTAGCCACGTTCAAGGCCCCAAATGCCGCCACTCGTTCCGACATCAACGTAATGAATATCCTTCGCCGCGAGCTCCTTGGCGCGCTGGATGTCGTCCACGTAATAAGAGTTCCCTCCGTCGATGATCGTATCGCCCGATTCGAGAAAAGGCAGAAGATTGCTTATGGTCTTGTCCACGGCGGCAGCGGGAACCATCAGCCAAATTTTTCTCGGCTTATCCAGGCGCTTCGCCAAGTCTTCAAAGGAAGCGGCGCCCACGGCTCCTTCTTTGGTCAGGCCTTCTACTGCCTTCGGAAATAAGTCGAATACGACGCAGCGATGTCCGCCTTTCATGAGTCGCCGAACCATGTTCGCGCCCATTCGGCCAAGCCCGACCATTCCCAGTTGCATTGGTGAATTTGTTTTCATTTAAGGATTTCTTTGTTGTTTGCTGGCTGCCTGCTTCATGAAGAACGAGCGTGTTCGAAAATTTCGACAAACTGCCGATAGCGTCGCGCCATTTCTGCGACCGCGCTTGGCGCGTGATCTTCCCGGCCCGGAAGTCCACTAACGGATCCCAAAAATCCGTTCGGCCAATGGCGAAAGCGATGAAGCCTTTGACCGCGGCGGCAGTCGTTAATCATTTCGCCTCCTTCGCTTTCCGGTAACGCCGGATCAGATTGTTGGTTGAGCTGTCGTGCTTGAGTTTTGAAGGAGTCTTGGCTTCCAGTTCAGGAATGATGCGTTGCGCCAGTGCCTTGCCCAATTCGACGCCCCATTGATCGAAGGAATCAATGTTCCAGATGGCGCCTTGAGTGAAGACGCTGTGTTCGTAAAGCGCGACGAGTTTGCCGAGAGTTTCCGGTGTGAGGCGCTCGGCGAGAATCGTGTTTGACGGACGATTGCCTTCAAAGACGCGATGCGGCACAAGCCAATCCGGAGTGCCTTCGGCTTTGACCTCCTCGGGCGTCTTGCCGAACGCCAGCGCCTCGGCTTGAGCAAATACATTAGCCATAAGAATATCGTGATGCCGGCCCAATCGCGTGAGCGCGTGGGCGAACGCGATGAAGTCACACGGGGTGAGCCGGGTGCCCTGGTGAATTAGCTGGTAGAAGGAGTGCTGGCCGTTGGTGCCAGGTTCGCCCCAGTAAATGGGACCGGTTTCGTAATCAACTTTCTTTCCGTTGAGCGTGACGTGTTTGCCGTTGCTCTCCATCGTTAACTGCTGCAAATAAGCCGGGAATCGTTTCAAGTACTGTTCGTAAGGCAGCACCGCCACGGTGTGGGCGTCGAGAAAGTCGTTGTTCCAAACTGACAAGAGACCCATCAGGACCGGCAGATTCCTTTCGAACGGTGCAGTGCGGAAATGTTCGTCCATCTCGTGAAATCCCTTGAGCATTGAGCGGAAGTTGT
>Ga0137403_10007732_pt1 | contig 12099 bp, 3 predicted proteins | sample CZOMad2_1_16fung_FD_122057 | JGI IMG/M metagenome (GOLD analysis project Ga0137403, IMG submission 122057) | Vadose zone soil fungal communities from Angelo Coast Range Reserve, California, USA - CZOMad2_1_16fungal (Hybrid Assembly) | ecosystem: Environmental > Terrestrial > Soil > Vadose zone...
GGAAAAACGTCATTTTTTGGTAATAATAATATCAGTTCGATTCTGGTCGACTCAGAATTTTTATAAGTTTAATTTATTTACTTAAAATATATAAACATATTTTTTATTTTATTAAAATATCAGAACATTTAATATTTTTAATATAATATTTTTAATATTAATAAATTATGAAGAAAGCTTTTTTTTTAAGTTTTATAATTGTTTTTTAATAATATAATTTCTACATTTTATTATTTTGCCTAGGGATGCAGAACTCGATTGGCTTGAGTGTATTACTTTTAATAATGTTGTCCCAGTTCGATCCTGGGTGCTTCCTATATAAAAGCTTTCTTAAAATTATAACTAGCAAGGTTTTTTATATATATTTATTTTTGTATATTTATATTTATATTTATTTGACAAAACTCGCTTTTTTAATAATCTAATATTAAATTATTTAGAATAGTAAATTCACATGTTATAATATAATATAACATAATATAAGCAGTAGCTGAATATAGTTTTTAATTAAAAATTAAGGATACATTACAAATTAAATTTAATTAAATTCTATGATATCATTATTATTTATTGTTTTAATATAAAATTTATAAACTAATATTAATATCTGTACATTTTCCGGTAGGATTTTACTTCTTTTTTTAGTTCGTTTTTTATTTGTTTTAGAAAGCTTTTAGAAAAGACTTTTTTACAGTTTTTTTAAATTCAAATTTATATTTATATTTATAGTTATATTTATATTTATAGTTATATTATATTTATATTTATATTTATATTTATATTTAGATTTCTATTTAGATAAAAATAAAAAAACCAACAACAGAATGGAGCAATTTTTTTACATACGAAAATAACATTTGTCAGCTTTAAATATTTAACATTTATATAAGCCCAGTATCCCTTATAATAAAAAACCAACATTTTGTTCCAGAAAGCTTTTAGTAAAAAACCATTATATGTCTAGAAAATAAAACGTATGTATATTATTTATATAATGGAATGTTAAATAAACTAATTAAATGAAGATTTTAAAACTCATAAATTCTAGCTAGTATTTTATATTTTATTTTATTTTATTTTATTTTATTTTATTTTATTATATTATATTATATTATATTATATTATATTAGAAGTTATTATTATATAAAAAAACGCTAACAAATAGTAATATTCAAAATATATTATAAGTACTTACTTCATTTAATCTATGCATCTTTAGCTAATAATTAATAAGCTAATATAGTACTATATTTATTTATAGATTTCGCAAAACATAATTTCATTAATTAAACATAACTGTCCAAAGCTTTAGGGAGAGGAAAGATCAAAATCATATAATAATATAATAATAGTTTTCAATAATAATGGATGATAATTTAATAAAATACAACTGAGAAAGCACATCTAAAGGTTTAAATCTTGTCATTAATGATAATAAAAAAATTTCTAAAATGTTTGGTGATAGATATTTACAATTTTTACATTTAAATAAAGGAACACAAATAAATAGTAAAACTGATATGATAAATATGTTAAATAGAAAACCTAGATCATTATTAACTGCAGTTCAATTACTAGTTAAAAAATTTAAAACTTATCAAAACATATTAATTAATTATCACACAATAAATAAAGTGCATCCTAAAAATTTTATACTTTTAAATAAAAATATTGTTAATCCTATATCAAATAATTTATTAGATGAAGCCTTGCCTAAAAGTTTTCTAAAAATAATTTCATCTGAGTTAAAAAACCCAATACATTTAGAATCTTTAAATAAATCTGATTTAATAACAGCTAAAATTTATCAATTAAAAAAAGCATTAAATAATAATAAATTACCAATACCATTTGAATTTTTAAATCCATTATTAAAGTTAAATAAAGAAAATAAAGAGAATAATTATAATTATAAATTAGATAACTTAGATAACTTAGACAAAAGTAAATTAGTTACAAAAAACGGGTCAATTTTACCAACAGCCTTTCCAGCAGCCTTTCAAGGAAGTACAAAATTTATAGATTCTAAAGTAATCAGTCCCCAATCTTTACCTTTAAAAAATCCATTAAGCAAAATTCACAAAATCAGATCTAAAGGAGTTCATAATGTATCTTTCAGATTAAAAAAAATAATAAATAAATCTAAAATTTCCCTATTTAAAAATATCTTAAAATATGGTATAAAAACTCCTTACACAGATCAAATTAATAAGTTTAGAAATTTAATACAAAATTATCAACAAAATATAAATCAAAATAATATAATTAATACTAATATTATTAAATATTTTAAAGTAGTAACACCATATAAAGTGGTTAATCCATTTCATCAAAATATCAGATATAATTTTAGTAAGTATAATAAGATTAATATAGATAATATTGTTACATTATTAGAATATGCATTTAGAGCTATGTCTTGTTTAATAAGTAAACCTATATTTTTAATTACAAGTAATAAGATAGTTATTAATTTATTTTATTATTTTATTCCAGGACAAGTAAATAAGAAAAACAGAAGAAATAGATTAAACAGATTAGATTTATTTAAGAAAGATTTTTTTAAAGATTTTAAAAACTTAGAAACTAATATTGCTACTGAAATTGATGGAATTGCTATTTTTAATAATAAGAATAATAATCAAACTAAAAATAAAAATAAAACTAAAAAGAAAGAATTATCACCTAGAGCTAAAGAAAAATTATTGTTTAAAAAATATTCATTACAATTTTTATTTACACCTAAAAATCAAATAAGATTAAATAAATTATGTACTATTTTAAGTAGAATTTTTAATAAACCTGTTGTATTAGATTTAATACCATTAAGATTACCTTTTTTTGATGATAATATTTTAGTTAAAGCACTTGGAATGATGTGTAATTTAATACCAGTTAGAACTTTCTTTAATTTCATTTTTAGAAGAACAATATTATATTCTAAAATTCAAGCTAATTATAAATACAGATATTCAGTTACAAGATCTTTCTTATCAGGAATTAAAATTAAAATAGGAGGAAGATTAATGACACAAAAAGTTATACCAAGAATTTCTTCAAGAGTTCTGCAAAGAGGAGCAATTTCTCAAAGTAAAGTAACATATGTAGACTGATCTAGAGTTAACCTTAAAAATAGAAGAGGTGCGCATAGTATTACAGTTACAATGAGTCATATTATCTAAAAAAACTCTAAATTTAAATCTAAAATTTTTTTGTTTTTTTATTATTATTCTTATTCTAAATCTTTTTTATAACTATAACTATAACAAAACTTATTTTTTTTTAGCTTTAGCTTTGTTATCTTATTTTTTATTATTTTTTATTATTTTTTATTCTAAAGCTTTTTATTCTAAAGCTTTTTATTTAGCTTTATCTTTATATTTCATATATTTAATATATTTAACTTTGTTATTGTCAAGAAAACTTTTCTAATTCTAATTAATTTTTATTTCTTTATTTTTTATTATTTTTTTTTCCATTAATTAAAGATTTGGACAGGAGAAAGCTTGAGTTTTTTGATCTTGATTTATATTTATATTTTATATTTGAAAACTATTTATTTTTATATTTGAAAACTATTTATTTTTATATTTATATTTAGATTTTTTAATTTTACTTTAATTATAATCAATATTAATTAATTTTATAATAATATTTGTTACTGTTACTTTTTGTTGGTTTTCTTTTTAAGTTTTTAAAACTCCCCAAGATACACTTTTGAAAGCAGATGCTTTCTGTTTTTTTGATGCCGGCTAATATAATATAATATAATTCACTTTACATTATAATTATCATTATGATTATAGAATATTTTAATTTTAATTTTAATTTTAATTTTAAGTTTAAGTTTAAGTTTAAGTTTAAGTTTAATTTTAGAAAACACAACTGTTATTTTTAATAGCTTTCCAAAGCAAAGGCTTTTTTACGTAGTCCATGAATCCTTTACTAAACCAAGAGTTTTCTAATCTAATCTAATCTAATCTAATCTAATCTAATCTAATCTAATCTAATCTAATCTAATAAACAGTTTTTAAATCCGTTTTTTTCTTTCAAGCTTTATCCGCGGTTTTTTCTTTCTAAAAAAACTCCCCGATAAAACTTAAAGCTTTGGGATGCGCTTTTTTGGAGTAGTTTTCTTTAACCAAAGTTTTCGTTTGTTTTTTTTTGTTTTCTTAACATAATTTTGTTGTTTTCAAAAGGGATTTTATTTTTTAAATACGCTGGCTTTTGATAAATTTATAAATATCAAGCGGGTTTTTTATTATTATTATTATTATTATTAGAAAACCAAGCTTTTTTCCAAGGAGTTTTTTTTTCCAAGAAAGCAAGGATTATTAATATTATTCATAAGGACTCGATAGGATTTTTATTCTTATTCTTATTATTATTATTTTATTATTAGAAAAGATTATTCTATAATTTTTAGATCAGCCATTCCTGTTATTAAAATATTAATATAAATATAAATATAAATATTATAATACTAACCAAATAATAAAGCAAAAAAACGCCAAGTTTTTTAGAATAATATATTTTATTCGCACTGAATGTTTTCTTGGAAATTAAAAAAAGATTTAATTTATTTTCTAAACTGTTTTAATTTAAATATATGGTTGTTTTTTTAAAACAAATTTTTTTTATTCGGTTCTTTCTTGGTTAAATCCTCAATTGAGTTTTTTTGTGAATTTTAATGTTAAAAAACTGTAAAAAAAAAGAGTGTTTTTCTCCCTCACGAAGTTTTCTAGCGAAGAATTGTTTTCTAATTAAAAAAACTTTTAAAAAAACGACTGGCTAAGCTTTTCTTGGAGAAATCCTTGATGTTTTCTTAAAAACTAGAGTAAGTAAGTAAGTAACGGAGGTATTTTACAAAATATTTAAAAAAGCTATTAAAAAAAGCTATTCAAAAAAGCTATCAACTGATTAAGGTCTTTCGTCGTTACTATGTTTAATAATTGAAGTTTATGATTGATTTTTAAAATTTGAATTTTTGTAAGTTTTCTAAAGGATTCTAATGGACGAACGGACGGACAGATTTTATCATCTTAATTTATATTTATAGTTATATTTATATTAATTATGAACAACAGCCTCCCTTTGGCTTTGGAAGAAAAAAAAGATTTCGCCACAGTAAAAAAACTCTTTCAAAAAAACAAAAGCTTTATCCGATTCTGATTTTATAAATATTATTAGTAGAAAACTTTCTTAGTCTTAGTCTTAGTCTTAGCTTTGAAAACTCTTCTTGAAAAAAAACTGTTTTCTTAGTTAAAAAACTTCTTACCTAATAATTAATAAATAAGTAATTATAAATAAAAAATACAAAATAATTCATAATAAATATTAATAATATAAATAATAATATAAATAAAAAAAGAATAATGTCTATCTTATCAAATTATCAAATTATCAAATTATCAAATTATCAAATTATCAAATTATCAAATTATCATATTATCATATTATCATATTATCATAACAAAACTGCTGTTTTGCTTTCGAAACCGGTTTTTAAAATTAAAAAAAAAAACAACCACAGTAATAAGGTGTTAGTTTTGCAAATGGCTGTTTTCAAGTGTAAGTTTTGGTGTAAGGTGTCAGATATTAGGTATTAGGTATTAGATATTAGATATTAGATATTAGATATTAGGTATTATATATTTTATTAAGTATTTAGTATTGAGTATTTAGTATTTAGTATTTAGTATTTAGTATTTAGTATTTAGAAAGCTTTTTAGAAAACTAGTTTTTTTACTATTTAGTATTAAGTATTAAGTATTAAGTATTAAGTATTAAGTATTAAGTATTAAGTCTTAAGTATTAAATATTCAGTATTCAGTATTAATTATTAATTATTTATTAATTATTAGGTATCAAGAAAAAAACGCTGTCAAGAAAACTTTCAAGAAAACAAAACTGTCAAGAAAACAAAACTGTCAGGAGACTAAAAAACCTAATTATTTGTAAGCTTTGCTTTATTAAATTAAATTAAATAAAATTCAAAAAACTATTCTGTAATCGAGCGTTTTTTTTAACTAGTTTACTAGTAAGATTTCGTAGGCTATTAAAAATTAAATTATAACTATTATTATGACAAATTTTTTTATTGATTTATTAGCTTGAGGTACAATTTTTTCAAGTGTTTTAGTTATTATTTCTGTAAATCCTGTTTTGGCTGTTATTTTTTTAATTGCGGTATTTTGTAATGCTGCAGGTTTTTTAATTTTATTAGGAGTAGGTTTTATAGGTATATCATATATTATTTTGTATGTTGGGGCTATTACTGTTTTATTTCTTTTTGTTATTATGATGTTTAATATTAAATTATCTGATATTGGAAATACTCAAGCACAAATTAATGCTAATATGGCATTTGTTTTAGCTATTACTGGTTTATTTATTTATGAAATGAAATGAATTTTACCTTTTGCAGTTAATGATGTATATGGTTTACCTACATTATTCTTACATCAAACTAATAAATTTTTATTAAATTCTAATTCTGATACTAATACTAATATAACTAATAATATTTTAAGTACTATAAATCCTTATAATGCGGATACAACATTTATTAACTTCTTACAAATTGAAACACTTGGAGAAGGACTGTATACTTATGGAGCTCCATTACTTATTAGTTGTAGTATGATTTTATTATTAGCTATGATTGCACCAATATTTATTTCAGGGAAATTTAAACATTAAACATAACAATAATGGTTTAAAAAAGCATTGCCAGAAGCCATAAACCAGAAAAATTTTCATTTCATTTCATTTCATTTGTTTTCAAAACAATAATTGAGAAAACCTTGAGAAAGCTTGGCTCCAAAAAAGCGCTATCCTTTAGGTAATGGCTTTGGAGTAAGGTAAAAACACTTTAGGATTAATAAATATGCTTGCATAACATTACGAATTGAGTTTTTTTATTGAATTGATTTATTTTAGAAACCAAAGCGTCCCGTACTAAGTTTTGTTTTGTTTTGTTTTCGGAAAAGATTTTAAAATTATCCCTGTGTTTTTTAATTTAGCTTTATTATTCAAAAACTTTCAAGCTTTATTATATACATAAAACTCCACTCAAAATTTTTCATTTTTTGAAGTAACAATAAAAAACTACATAAAGAAAGGCTTTATAAATTTAAGAAAACAACTTTTTTGGTGGTTTTTTTGGTTTTAGGTTAAAATTTTACTTTCATATTATTAATGATATAATTATTTTTAGCAATAATAACTAATAATAATAATAATATTAAGATTATATACAACAATAAACTAAATTAGAAAAGTATAAAAAAAAATTAAGTTTTCTAAAATAAAATAAAAAAACCATGTTCATTATCTTAATATTCCTAAATAAAATTTTGTATTCCATTTTGGGTTTTCTTGTTGATAAAAAAACTACCCAAACAAATGAGCTTTTTTCAATTATTATATTCTAATTGAGGATTTTTTAGTAAAAGCTGTTTTTATCTGTTGGCTGTATTACCTATTAATAGTAACTTGAGAAAACTCTACTAGATCAACAAATAACATTAATGGAAATGCCTTTCTATCACTGCGGTAATTATAAAAAAACTTTGGTTGTGTTAACGGTTTTTATAAGCATATTTCTACTTGTTACCCGGAAAGAAAAATGGAACATATGGTGCAATTTTTAAAAACAAAACCCAGCTATGAATAGAATGAAAATCATTGAGGCAAGTAAAAGTAAACGGCCGCTGCAAAATTTTTAAACTGAATCATATAACAAAACAATGGATTGAGTAAGAAAACTGAACACTTAACAAATGAAGAAATAGACTATTTAAATACTTTTTTCTAGTATTCATATTAATATTAGAATTTTACCCTTTTTTAAAAAAACCAAAAAAACCCAGCTTTCTTCACTATAGCAAAACTTAGCTAGACATTTTATGAGTTTTTAAATACTATTATTATAATTATTATTATTATTAGTATAAAAATTTAACATTTAACATTTAACATTTAACATTTAACATTTAACATTTAACATTTAACATTTAACATTTAACATTTAACATAAAATATACAATAACCCCTATCCAAATTTTCTAGGTTATTTTATAATATAATATAATTAGTTTTTTTGAGTTTTTTTGTTTTTTTACTACATATAAATATAAATATAAATTTATAATTAAAAAGAATATTAGTAATAACCAATATAAATTCAAAAAGATTTTATTTTGTTTTGCTCCAAAGCCAACCTATCCTGTCCAAATCTTTAGGGGAAAGCCTTTGAAAAGGGGAAAGGAAAGCGGAGAGTTTTAGAAAACTATTATAAAATAAAACTTCTTATTTAGGACATATGTTACTACTTAAAAACAACAGTTTTGGAAAGCTTTCTTATTAAAACTTTTTAAAATAAAAAAACCCAAAACAAAACCCAAAACACAAAACAAAAAAACCCTCAGTAAAAAAACTCTAAACTCTAAACACTAAACCTTTCTAAAAGAGTAAGTAGTTTAAATTATTTCTTATGTTAGACGCTATCAACAAATTTAAAATAATCTTAAAATGTTAACAGCAGCTAAATACATCGGAGCAGGAATCGCTTGCTCAGGATTAATCGGAGCTGGAGTAGGTATCGGTAATATCTTCGCTTCTTTAATCTCTTCTACAGCTAGAAACCCTCAATTAAGAGGTCAATTATTTGCATATGCTATCTTAGGTTTTGCCTTAGCAGAAGCAACTGGTTTATTCTCTTTAATGATTGCTTTCTTAGTATTATACTCATAATTATATTATATTTTATATATATATATATTGATATTAATACAAAAAATACAATAATTTTACAATCAATCTAACCCCTCTCTAAGTTTGTTTTCCTAAAGGATTAAAGCGTTTTTTTCTATAAAAATAAAAATTGGATAATCTTATACTAAAAACTTTAAACTATTAACTATAAAATATAAAATATCAAATATTAAATATTAAATATAAATTTAAAAAAACTACACAGTTTTGTTGCTTAAAAAACTACAATCTGTTAAAAGATTAGGAGGTCATTAATTACTGAGTTAAAAACCTTAGTTTTTGTTTGTTTTGGTTTGTTTTGTTTTCTTAATTAAATTAGTTTTCTTAATTCGTTTTCTTAATTCGTTTTCTTATTTCGTTTTCTTAATTACTTTTCTTCATTATAAAGCTTTTTGTGAGGCTTTGGTAAAGCTCTTCGTTTTTGTTTTTGAAAAGGTTTTTTTGTGAGTTTTTTCTGTTTTTTTAAAAAATTAGACAGCTTTTCTTAGCTTTATTAGTTAGTTTTTTTTAATTTTACTTTAGTCTTTAGTCTTTAATTTTCAGTTTTAAGTTTTAAGTTTTAATTTTTAATAAAGCTTTTTTTGGACTTGGAAGTTTTAAAAACCAACTGCTTTTTTTAAGGAGTTTTTTTTTGTAGTCTTTAGTAAGAGGATAAGAGGGTAAGTGTGTAATATTATATTGATAGCTTTCTGAAACGGAAAGAAGCTTTTCTTGGGCTTTTCTTGGGCTTTTGTTGTTTGAAGAAAATAAAAAACGAGAGCATAAGATAGAATTTTGTTTAATTTTTTAAGAAAACTTGAGCAGCAAAGGAATCGAACCTCTAACGGTCAAAGACCAATTCTTTTGCAGAGAACCACCATTACCAATCGGTCACCTGCCCATATATAAGTATAAATATTATGTAAAAAAAAAAAGCTTTCTTAAAAGTTATTTTGTAAATATTTATCTCTTTTAAAAAACAAAAACTACAATAGTTTTCTTTAAATGTTATATATAATTATTTTTAATAAACATAAACATAAATATAAAAATAAACATAAAAAAACCATAAAAAAACCATAAACATAAACTTATTTATTCATCATTTAAAAAATAGTAGTAGTAGAAAGCTTGGGTTTTGTTTTGTTTTCTAAATCACAGGGCTAAACCTTCTAAAAGTTATCTTCAAAGCGTGTTTTTTTGTTTTCAAAAATGTTATTATAATCTATTTATAATCTATATAATCTATTTATAATCTATATAATCTATTTATAATCTATATAATAATAGTAAAAAGATATCAATATTTAATCATCTAAATCATAATCTTAATCTGAATCTTAATCTTAATAATTGAGCTTTATTATGGTAATTTTGTTATATTATTATTATGAAAGCTTTTGTTGTTGTATTATTTAGTTATTATACAATTAATTAATTTATTATAATTTATAATAATCACAGCTAATCATTCTATTAATACTAATACTATTAAAAAGTAAGTTTTAGATTTGGAAATCTTTTGTAAAAAACCGGATAAAACAAAGCATCCGTCCAAATCCTTGGGTAAGCTTTCCCAAAACTTTGGGGATTTAAAGAAAAAAGCGCCTTTGGAAAAGGTTTAGAAAACGGAGGGAGGGAAAAAAATGGTTTTGGAAAAGAAAGCTTGAGTTTTTTTAAATATATAGTACTTTAATCTTTAAGAGTTTTGGTAAATAATATAAATATAAATATAAATCTAAATATAAATAAATATAAATATAAATATATAAATATTAATAGTTTTCAAATATAAGTATAAATAATAATATAAATATAAATATAAATAATTAAAAAGACTATTGATCAAGAACATTTCTTGTTTTTTAAAGCTTATTAAAAAAATAATTAAAAGTAGTTCAGTTTAACATATTTGTTTTATTCGCATTTTTCTATTAAAATTTATTACATTATAACATATAACAATAAATATAACAACATTTCTCAAATAATCTTATATTGAGTTATAGCTCTCTATTTTAGTTTTCTTAATCAAGAGTTTTGCTTTGCTTTCAAAACGTTTTTTTTCAGTTGTAGTATAATATAACTATCAAACTTTCTTGGGGTTTTTTTTTCTAGTTTTTAAAAACAAAAGTTTATAATTTCATCACCGATCAAAAAAACTTTCCAATTTAGATAAATAATTCTGTTAATTTTAAATAATTCCTTATAACTTATAACTGATAACTGATAACTGATAACTTCAAAGGTTTTTTTTTGGAAATCTTTTTTTAACTAATATTACCTTCCAAAGCCAAGCTTTAGCCAAAGCCAAGGGAGACAAAATTCTAAGTGTACAAGTTCAAATCTTCTTAACCTTAATATAAATATAAATATAAATATTAATATAAATATAAATATAAATATAAATATAAATATAAATTAATAAATAAATACAAATATTCCCGTTCCAATACCAAAACTATTCCTATTTTTAATATATTATCATTTTTTGCTTTACCAAAACTTTATTTTAGAAAACTGTTAAGAATAATACATTCATTTATATTAAACTTTATAACTTTATAAAAGATTTCTACTGTCGAAACTTTTTCAAATCTATCCTGTCGTTTTCAAATCTTTATGTTTTGGAAACTGAAAAGCTTTGGCTTTGGAAAGGAAAAAAGCTTGGCGTTTTTTTGAAAGAAAACTATTTTAGAAAAGCTTTCTACTTTAGAAGGATGGTTAAAAAATCAATCTTATTATTATTTTTTCGGTATAGTCGATGTAAATATGTCTAGTATTCGTCCTAAGGTTTAAACTAAAATATCAATTCTTATTTATTTTGTTCTAAAGCTTTTTTCTATAGCGCTTTTTGCTAACAACAGAATATCTTAGCGTTTTTTTATAAATGAATATTTTAATTTATATAACATATATAATAACTATAACATATATACTAAATATAGCATATAGAATATATATAATAAATTACCTTAATAAAACTGCGATCTATGGCAACAGATAACCTAAATTTATTCAACTGACTATATTAATTGTTCCTAGTCAAAAGCTTTCAAAAGAAAGCTCTCCCATACTATCCTGTCGTTTTCAAATCTATCCTCCCAACCTGTCCAAATCTTTAGGGTTTTGGAAAAGGGGAAAGAGGAAGGAAAGAAAACCACGCGGAAAAAGGGAACCAAAAAAACTTACTATTAAAAACTTTTAACCATGAATCATCTATTTACATACTATATTCAGTATCTAACTGAAATGCATTTCTTTTTATTTTTCGCAATTTTATTCAATTATGTTTTATTTTCTTTCATTTTAAATAATGCTAATAATACAAAATTTAATAAA
>Ga0137403_10007733_pt1 | contig 12099 bp, 9 predicted proteins | sample CZOMad2_1_16fung_FD_122057 | JGI IMG/M metagenome (GOLD analysis project Ga0137403, IMG submission 122057) | Vadose zone soil fungal communities from Angelo Coast Range Reserve, California, USA - CZOMad2_1_16fungal (Hybrid Assembly) | ecosystem: Environmental > Terrestrial > Soil > Vadose zone...
GCTTTGCTTTCCCTGGATACGAGAACTGGTTGTTCGGAATGTGAGATGGAAGTTTTAGACAGAGCGCGAAGGATCACTATCGTGGCGATGAGCGCGAGCGCGTTGCAGTCGAACACGTCCTGAATTTGTTTGTTGAAAGAATCGTGTACCGGGAGCATGCCGACGTAGTTCTCGTGATAAGGGAAGATATCGCTTGCCCATTCGTAGATGTATTTGCCTTCAAGAGCCGCTGGAAGCCAGTAGATCGCGCTCACCAGCAGGCTGAGCGCAACGCCACCCGCTATTCGCAACGCGATTTTCAAGTCCCGAGCCCGTACAGCCCATATAACGGCATAGAAAGCGAGCACGTAAGTGAACAGGTAACCGACAGGCAAATGAGTCATCAGGTAGACGCCCTGACAGAGACCAACCGCGGCGTAGTATCTCAAGCGCCCTTCACTTCCAAGTTTGAACGCAAAGTACAAGATCACCGGCAGGAATGCGAATCCGGTGAATTCGGGGATCGCCCCCCGCCAATAGAGATCCAACTGGTGGTACGGAAGCACTGCGTAAAAGAGTGCGGCCGCAGCGCTCGCCGACTTGCTGTAGAACGTTCGGGCCAGCGCGTAAAACGCGAGGCACGAAGCGGCGAGGCTTAGCGCGCTCAGGATAAAGAGAGTGATTGCCCAGTTACTGACCACCGCGTTTATCAACGAGGTTATGTAGAACATTCCGGGAGGGTAGAAATTCGCGGTCGCCGTTCCATATCCCATATTGAAGTCAGGATTCCAGCGTGGGTAAAGAACTGCGGACCTGAGCACCTTGTCAAACTGCTCCATCATAGGAACGAAGTTCGGCAAGTCGTGGGTGGTAATCAACCCCCAGACCCGATGACCGTCCGGCGTCATGTCGATACGCGATAGATAGAATGGCGCGACCACAACCGTAGCCAGCAACAGCACAACAACAAAGAGAAGTGCTTTGATTGAAGATGTTGGAGTCTTAAATCGCGTTAGCGACCCTTTGTGAACCAGGCTGCTCATTTCGAGCCTTCCTCCCATCTCAAATCGCAATACATGAAGATTCTCTATTTGGGGGTTTCTTGAATGTCCAGAACGATGGCCTCCAACAGGAGCTGAAAGCCAAGTACCAGAGGTAGCAGCGCCAGCATTATCGTTCCTGTAGGGGTCGCAATTCCGCTGATGGCGGTCTCAACCCAGAGGTATAGCCCAAACAGGGCGCCCCAGAAGAAGAGAATTAGCCCCAGGAATAGAAAGAGAGCAATGGGTGAAAAATCTCTTAGAACGTACTTTTGATAGATGCGATAAAAACACCTGCGCACCAGGAGCAGAGGAAATGTAGTGCTGACTTTGAAGACGCTCATGCTGGACTCTTCTTTGCCGTAACGCGCCGGAATAGCGACGTCCTTGACTCGAAACCCGAAAAAGTTCAGATGAACCAGCATATCGTTCTCAAAAAAGTAGCGCTTGTGAATAGTATTGAGATCGAGCACGCGCAAAGCTCCAGCTCTGATTGCTGTATAGCCGTTCTGGGGATCGAAGATATGCCAATAGCCGGAGGCCATTTTGGTCAGGAAGGTAAGCGCGATGTTGCCGAAGAGGCGATGTTTGGGCATAAGGGCCAATGACTCACTGGCGAGGAAGCGGTTGCCCTTCGCGTAGTCGTAGCCCTGTTCTGTGATCGCGTCCAGTAGGGACGACAAATACGCGGGGTCCATCTGACCGTCTCCATCCATCTTGGTGATAATGTCGCTTTCAAGCTCCATAGCTCGCTGATAGCCCATCACCGTCGCCCCGCCTACGCCCTGGTTATAAGATGTAGTTAGAACGATCAACCGAGCGTCACAAGCGGCGGTTGCGGCCTCAACTGTTCCATCTTCGCTGCAATCGTCGACGACGATTATGTGGTCGACGAACTCAGGCATCGTCTTAATGACTTGCCCAATATGATTTGCTTCGTTGTATCCAGGCAAAACCGCGGTGACGACTTGTTCTTTATACATGACCCTTTCTGCTGATAGAAACAAATTCGTTGTATTTGAACAGATGACCGAAAACACGAGGAAACGGAAACGAGTACTCTCTTACAGGTATCAACCCAGCCTGGCAAGCGATGGCTCTCAGCTTTGTGAAATCCAGGAATTGAACGTGCGTTGGGTCTGAGCGATACCCATAATCCTGAGGGCAGATCACAATTACCTGTCCGCGAGGTTTCAACAGTGCAATATGTGCCGCCAGGAGCTGCACAACCTCGCGTTCCATCAGGTGCTCCGCAACGTGCGACAACAAGATCGAATCGAACCGGTAAGCTTTGTTGAATAGTGATGATTGAAACTCCGAAGGAGTGAACGCCAGAAGCCCCCGTGATCTTGCGATTTCTACAGAATGCGGATTGTGGTCGATGCCGACGCCATTGCCCTTCAAATTGATCAGATTTCTCCCAACACCACAGCCAATATCGAGCGTAAATCCGGGGTTCAAGCTGCGAAGATGCCATCGATAAGGGGCCTGCACATCAAATGCCTTCTTCCACCAGGGCGACTCTTTCATAAGCAACCTGTTGGTATAACGGCGATCTTGTGTGCTGACGCTGTCGTCCACTTCTTTGTTTTGCAGCCTTACTCTCAAATCATCTCCGTTCGCGGTACTATATTGTTTCTCTGGTCGCCGTCGGTCTGCAGGCTGAGGTAACAGGCCTTGACATAATGCACGATATTCTCCGCGCTGACTACCACCAGATCAGTATCATTGCCAGACACCTCAGAATAAAAAACAGGGGGTTGAACAAAAGCTGAGCGAGCGTTCCAACGATTCCTTTGGACGCAAGCTCAAACTCGAGCTTGAAGGTTGTGTGTCTTAACAACTCCCGGTCCGGAACACGCCTGAGCGCCTGGGTCGCCTTGCGCTTGCGCAGGATAGCTGGCCAGTTGCTAATGATCCAGGCGTAGGCTCGCAGCTTGTTCATAAAATTAGCCCGATCATTGTAAAGCACGAAGCCCCATGTCATGACTTCCGCGAGAAGTTGCGCAGGCAAAAGAACGAACAGGGTGGGCCATCTGAGGTTCTTCACAAGCATCAGGTAGCGGTTACGCTCTTGATAAAAGACCTTTTGTGGTGTCATCCGCAGGGTGTAATGATGAAGCACAACACTCTCGGGCGTATACAGACTACGCCAGCCGGAGAGCCTCGCGCGCCATGAAAGATCCGTGTCTTCCATATAGAGAAAAGTATCTTCGTCGAAACCTCTCAGTGCTTCGAACAGGTCCCGGCGCATAGCGAAAGCCGCTCCGGAAACGGCATCGACTTCCTGCATCTCCCCGAAAGCCTCGCGCGGTTGGCCCAGGCCGCGGCAGAGGGTCAGACCGGTGAAGTGAACAGCGTTCCCACAGGTATTAATCAGCTCGGGCTGGTTAGCGAGCAGTATTTTGGAAGTCACAAGTCCTACCCGGGCATCTGTGTCAAACGACGCGAGCAGCGCTTCCAACCAGCCCTGTTCTACCAATGTATCGGGGTTGAGGAAGACAAGGTACTTGCCCCTAGCTCGTAGTGCTCCCAGGTTGTTGCCCGCGCCGAAACCTAGATTGACCTTTGAACGAATCAGCGTCACTTGAGGAAGGTCAACCTCGATCAGGTCGGCGATCCCATCAGAAGACTGATTGTCCACCACGATGACTTCGCAATCCGGCAATGAAGAGCAAAAAACCGTCTCAAGACAACGCAACAGTTTCTCTTCGGCATTGTAGTTCACAATGATGATACTGGCGCGACAGGACTGGCTCACGGCTGTCTGGGTCCTCGTGTCTAATCGAGATGGTTGTTCCACGCGTTGCTTAGCCTGCATTCTCGGCTGCGAATCTGTTGGCGCTGAAAGGCTCCAGATCGGGCGAAACGCGACCTGTGACTATAACCTCTGAGACCAAACCAGCCGTGATGGGCGCAAGCAGGATTCCGTTCCTAAAATGCCCGGTCGCGAGCAACAGATTGTTAACACCGCTAGGTCCCATGATCGGCAGATGGTCTAGCGTATCAGGCCTGAGCCCGCACCAGGTCTCGACTATTTCGAAGCCTCTCAGCGAAGGGGCCAATTCGACGGCGGCGCTCAGCAAGTGTTTCATCGCGCCAACTGTGACTGCTTTGAGAAAACCGGCGTACTCGACTGTCGCACCGATCAAGATTCGGCCGTCACGCCGCGGTACAAGGTAAATCTTGCTTGAATGAAGCACCCGGCTGAGAGGGCGCGTCCCGCCGCTCACCGCGATCATCTGGCCGCGAGCGGGAATCACTTTTACGTTGAGCCCAAGTGGTTCCAGCAACGGGCTCGCCCACGTTCCGGCGGCTACGACCACTACGTCTGCGTCAAGGCGCCGTCCTGCAAACATGACCCCGGTGGCTTTGCCGTGGTCGGTTGCAATGGCCGTGACTTCCGAGCCTTCGATCAATTCGACCCCTGCTCGGTTCATGGCTACTTCGAGGGCGTCCATCAAGTGGCGATTCTCGACCTGATGTTCCTGCGCCAGAAAAATGGCTCTGGTAGCCGATTCCGTGACAGCGGGCTCGATCTTGCGAAGATCATCTGCGGAAACGTGTTCGAGTGGAAGCCCCGCTTCCTTTTGCCATGTCGCCCACCTTGTCTTTTCCTGGTCGTCCTCGCCCTGAAGAACTACGAATAGCGTTCCTTCGTCCTTGTACTCGACATCGATGCCGGATGCGTCGTTGAGTTCTTCTGCGAAGCTTCGATACATCGCGCGGCCGCGCAGACACAGGTCAAAGAATGGTCCTGGAGTTTGCGATTCACCTTGAGGCGACAGCATTCCGGCGGCGGCGCGTGAAGCTTCGCACCCGACTCGGCCGCGCTCGAAAACCGTGACCTTCAAGCCCGCCTGCGCGAGCCTCCAGGCGATCGAGCATCCGATGACTCCGCCGCCTACAATGATCACGTCTTTCGCCATTGAGCGGTATCCTAACATCGAGGCGAGGGATGCTGCGAGGTTCGACGGAATAGACGCTTGTGTACGAATATCTCGATGCCAGAAACGTGTGGTATGATCGGCTGGTCCGCGTCTGTTCGAAACCGCAGCAGGATGGGTGAGGCTATGTCAGTTCAACCTCAAAAGCGCTACTTCAAGGTTGATGATTATTACCGGATGTTTCAGGCTGGTGTCTTTTCCCAGGGAGACCGCGTTGAGCTTATCGAAGGCGAGGTCGTGGAGATGAGTCCAATTGGCAGCACCCACCAGGGTTGCGTAGACGAGTTGAGCTCAGTTGTTATGGAGAAGATAGGGCGTGCGGCGATTGTCCGCGTTCAAGGGCCAATTCATATCGATGACTACTCTGAGCCCCAACCGGATATTAGCTTACTCAAGCCCCGCCGAGATTATTATCGTCGCGCACACCCAACGCCGGCCGACGTCTTGCTCGTGATCGAGGTGGCCGACACTTCCGTAGAGTACGATCGCAATGTGAAACTGCCGCTATATGCTCGAGCGGGAATTCCGGAAGCGTGGCTGATCATCTTGCCGAAGGACTTGATTGAAGTTCACAGTGAGCCAAAGAACGGGAAGTACCAGAGGGTGCAACGACTGAAGCGCGGTAAAACGCTCGCATCAGCGACCATCCCGGAGCTCAAGCTCAACGTCGGTGATATTCTCGGCTAACAACGACCGAGCTTTGAGGTCAATTCCTGCGGGCCTGTTTATGACACGGCCATTCCTAACTCTGGACAGAGTTCAACGCAACACTCTCAGGGTTCATCAAGACCCGGTCAGCCCAGCGCGACACCTGAACATCTCTGTTCGAACATCCGATTCACCAATCGCGCTATTTCTTCCACCGCTACTTCGGGCCTCTTGCCCCGATGATTAATCCCACAAACCGCAGTCGTCCACGCGTGGTCAAAGTTCGGGCTCCATCTTGACCGACCTACAACATCTCGACCGTAAGTCAGATACGCCGACATCGTGTCGATGCCCGTGCCCGGTCGTTCACCGAGGAGATGAACGATTACTTCTACATCGAGTAGCAACCCAGCGTGGTAGCCTGCTCGCAGGCGGCCGTTTTCAATCACAATGTCGGTGTCATCGACAAGAAACCCTGCTTGCACAAGCTGCCGCCTCAGAGGTGGAAGAACCAGCCGCAGGTTTTCATTCAGAGCGTTCGCATTAAGGCCATCCGAGATTACTACTTGCACGCGGGGCCGGGCCGTTGGGTAGAGCCCTCTTATGCGAGCCGCGTCCTGGTCGCAAATCGCTTCACCGGCGGGCGGGTGAGCCAGATAGTCATCGCGATCCGATGCCTTCGTTCGCACCCGCAGATGGCGAGGGCAAACATTTCTGACGACAGCGCCGTCGAGCTTCGCGTAGAGCGCTCGCCGAGCGTTCTCGTAGATCGCGTCGATTCGGGTGGTGACTTCAGCGCGAGCGGAAGAGTTCGCGGCGCGACCCGAGCGGAGTTCGAATCCGCGTTCCGCAAGACCCGAGATCTTCCTGGCTCCCTCCTCGCCCAGTGTTTCAAACGTACGGGTGTCGCCGCCCGCCTTTTGATAAATCGCGTAAAGCGATTCCGCACCGCGTTCGGCAGCCTCGCCCGATTCGTTCATCACGCCGAGCGCAACGAATCTCTTCTTCATCGCCGAGGAAACCGTGCGCCGCGTGTGAAGGCGGATTCGAGGATGTTCTCTAAACGAAGTCGTAAGATAGCCAAGCATAGGGTCGGCATTCCCGGCTACCGCCATGAGATAAGCGGGCGCCGCGCATTCCACAATCTGCTCGGTGAGTTGCCGCAATTGCTGCGGGTCGATGCCCATATGAAACGTAGCACAGACATCGAGCCCCATTGTGATCCCGTGCAGTTTGGCCATCATCGTGTCTTCGAGACACGCGCGAAGAAGTTGATCGCCGGTTCGAAAGACTTCAGGTCCGATGAATCCCGCGACATCATTCACGATCGTCCACGCTCCGGTTCGCTGACGGATATATCGAGCGACGCCGTAAGCGCGAGCCTCCAGCGTTACCATGTCGACGCCTTCCGCGGCTTGATTGGTAACGGCTGAGCCCTGGCCTGTTTCGAAATAGAGACCGTCGAAACCTCGTGCAAGATCGAGTAGCCCATCGACATCAAGACCGACCATTCCACTGAGCGCTCTTGAGGTTCCTGCCAGACTCTGAAAACCGACATCGACGCGGGTTCGTGCTCGAGCGCTGGTCTGTTTCACGATGTCTGATAGGACCGAATAGCGCGTTGGCAGCTCGAGCCTCTCGACTACACTGCAAAGCAATTCTTCAAGGCGGACGATTGTAGCCACGTCATCGCTTGCGGGATTGAGCCCGATTATCACGTCGCCGCAACCGTATGTCAGCCCTTCGAGAATCGAGAAGAGGATCTCCTCCTGGTCATCTCCTGGACTGTTCGGTTGAATGCGAGATCCGAAATGCCCGTGTGCGCCAATCGCGATTCCGTCACCGGGCAGCGGATTGAACAACGCTCGCGAGACTGCCCCAAGTTCGTCGTTGGTCATCAGCTTCGCGACGGCCGCAATAACTTCGCTTGCGAGACCGTCACGATAGCGTCGCGTCCACGCGGCGGCGTCAGGCCCGAGCAGGATTCTCTTAAGCTCGCTCACGCTCAGACGAGCGAGTTCGTCTACAAGCGCCGAATCAAGAGAGCGATGAAGCGTTTCGGTGAGCTGATCTTCAACAAACGCGACTTTGGTGATCTCTCCGAGTTGCAATGAAGCGAGTTCTTCGCGCGCCTCTTCACGCTCGTTTTCGTCGCGCGTCCCGCCCACAGACATATCGCCTTCTTTGAAGTCGTTGGCGAGTACGAATGTCTTAGTCAACGCTTTGAGGTTCATTAGGATGCCTCGCCTGAAGTTCCCCGCCTGTGGTGCAGAAATCGCAGAGTTCAGGCGGAGGAGGTCTCTACGTCAGCTGTGCGGACCTGCGACTCCGCGGTGAGAGATGTTGCTGACCAGGGTGGCCCGGTGAACCTATGTCGCTCCCACAGCACATACCACAACACGAGCAGAGCCGTGACGACCCCGATTGTCTTCCCCGCCCGCCCGTTGTCGGGAAGACTTAGAATCACGCTGATGAATGCCACCCAGAGAATAGCAATCACGTTGACCATCGAGCTGTAGCGCCCTAAATGCCAGGGCCCGCGTTCACCTCCGCCGCTCTTGCTTCTTGCTCGGAGGGCAAGGAAAACCGGAATCGTGTACGAGAAGTAGAGCCCGATCACGCTGATCGAAGTCACCACCGAATACGCCCCGCTATAAACGGCGGCTACGAATGCCACCGCGACGCAGAGCCAGATTGCCGGCGCAGGCGTCAGGTGTTTCTTGCTGACTCGCTTCCACAGTCCGGAAGCGGGCATGCCGTTGTCACGCGAGAAAGCATAGACCACCCTCGAGCACCAGGTGACTGCCGACAGCCCGCAAAACCACATCGCCATCGCCACAAGCGCGGAGAACAACGCACCGGCTCTCGAGCCGAGTGCGGTTTCCAGGATTGTGATTACCGCCGGAACCTCGTTGCCGCTCGCATCCTTTGCGTTGAGCACCGTGGGAATATCCTTGATTGCCAGCGTCAACGCAATGAGTAAGAGGTAACCGGCAACGCTCGATACAACTATTGCCATCAGCATGCCCCACGGGACGCGGCGGCGCGGATCGACTGTCTCTTCGGACACGCTTGCCGATGCGTCGTATCCGGTGAAGGTCCATTGCGCTTGCAGCAACCCGACTATGAACGCCCACCAGTACGGCGAGCCTTGCGGGTTGTGTGTCACCGCAGTGAAAAAGAAACTCGCCGGTTGTTTGGGGGCAAAGATGAACAACGCCGCTACGATCGCGATCACGCCGATGATGTGAACCGTCACGCTGAAGTCGTTGAGCATCGCGACGAGCCGAATACCAAAATGGTTGATTAGCGCGTGCGAAGTAAGGATCGCGGCATAGACCAGCAGCAGGTTCCTCGTCGTCGCATCGAACCCAAGAAGCGGCGTAAGGAACTGGGCGCAGCCGTAATCGATTCCAGCGAGAACGGTGATGTTTCCGACTATGTTGAACCAGGCGGTGAACCACCCCCATCCCTTGCCGCCCAGCCTGGACGACCAGTGATACATTGCTCCAGCAGTCGGCAGCATTGAAGCCAGCTCAGCCATGCTCATTGCGACCGTAAGCGTGAACAGCGTCACCAGCGGCCATCCGAAAGCCATCTCCGCCGGCCCGCCCATTGTGAGACCGTGCCCGTACAGAGTGACCGCGCCGGTGAGGATCGAGATGATCGAAAAAGAGATCGCGAAGTTCGAGAAGCCTCCCATCGTGCGGAACAACTCCTGAGCATAGCCGAGCTTTCCGAGCTCCAGTGAGTCCTGAAGAGCGCTGTTGTTGTTGCGATCGGGGTGTCTGGTCATGCCGGATTTCGCGCGCCGACATTCTATCACTCGATGGCCAGCTGGGAAGGCGCCGCGAGCTGAATCGAGCCTGCCTTGACGAGCGAGAAGCGCGCGTCCTATCATCGAACACTTGTTCGAAGTGTCTTATTCGAGCCGGTACGCTATGCCCAGTGAGCCACAATCACGATACGATCAGAAGCTTGTCCACGTACTCAAGACCTCGGCGGCAGTGTTTGCGGATAAGGGCTACCACTCGACGAGCATGCGCGACATATCGCGTGCTACAAAGATGAGCCTCTCGGGGCTATACTACTACTTCAAAAGCAAGGAAGAGCTGCTCTTTCTCATTCAGGATTACTGCTTCAGTACGGTGATCGAGGATTGCCGGAGGCTCCTCGAGGGCGTCGATGATCCGGTCCGGCGGTTAAAATTGCTGATCGAGAACCACCTGAATTACTTCGTTAACAACATGAACGAGATGAAAGTGTTGTCACACGAGGCGAATTCGATAAGCCGCGATCGGTTTCGAAAGATCAACACCAAGAAGCGACAGTACGTCGATCTGGTGATGAATTTGCTCGGTGAGATCGCTCGTGAGAACCGTGTTGACGGAGTCGATATCAGAGTGGCGACATTCTCGTTATTCGGAATGATGAACTGGATTTATAACTGGTACGACCCGCGCAAGGATGTGGATGTTGCAGGGCTATCAAAGAATATTACTCGCCTGTTCCTGAGCGGGTTTCTGGGCGAGAGGGGGCTGAAGGCCGGCAGGCTCGAGACCGGGCGTGAATCGCATCTCGATCGCGACGTCTCGATCTGGCAACAGTGAAGGAAGTAAACACAAAGGCCTAATGTCGAACACGAACTTTTGGAGACCCTGTTTGGATTTTGGTTTCGTGGATGGAGAGAATTCATGACTAGAGAAGCGATGGAGAACAAGCTGGTCAACTACAGCACTCAAAACGGTATCGCGATCATAGAGCTGCACGACCCGCCGGCGAACACCTATACGTATGAAATGATGCGCGATCTGGATGACGCGATACTCGAAGCCAGGCTCGACGAAGATGTGCACGTCATAGTAATCCGTGGAGCCGGCGACAAGTTCTTCTGCGCCGGGGCGAATATCAAGATGCTGTTGTCAGCGACGTCGCAGTTTCGGTACTTCTTCAGCTTGCACGGGAATGAGACATTGATGCGGATGGAGAACACAGCGAAGCTGGTAATTGCAGCCATCAACGGACACGCGGTCGGTGGCGGGCTGGAGATTGCGCTCGCGTGTGACGTTCGCATTGCAAAGAAGGGACCAGGAATGCTGGGACTTCCCGAGATCAATCTGGGACTGCTGCCTGGAATGGGAGGCACGCAGCGGCTGCCCAGAATTGTCGGCAAGGCCAAAGGGCTCGAGCTTCTCGCGACCGGACGCACGATCTCGGTCGAAGAAGCGCACCAGATTGGGCTCGTTAATCACGTGTTCGAAGAAGAGAACTTTTTTGAGAAGGTACTGGAGTACGCGCAGCAGTTTGTTGCACCTGCCAAGGCAAGCAAAGCGGTCGGGCTTATCAAGCGTGCGGTGCAAACGGGGCTTGAGGTGCCGCAAACCGAAGCGCTGGCGCTTGAGCGTGAGTTATTGCAGCAACTGTTCGAAAGCGAGGACGCCCAGGAAGGGCTCGATGCCTACGCGAAGAAACGGCAGGCTCAGTTTAAGGGAAGATAGCTATTTTCCATTTGTCATTTGTCATTGATCATTTGTCATTTGCCTGCGGCGCTTTGGCCGATAACGATGACAAATGACAAATGACAAATGGAAAATCTGGAGGACTCTATGGCGAGGATGTTCATAGCAGGAGAATCGGTTGACGCAATAAGCGGCGAGACCTATGAGGTCCGCAACCCGGCTAGCGGGGAAGTCGTCGACTCGGCGCCGAAGGGAAACGCGGACGATGCGCGCCGCGCGATCGACGCGGCGGAGGCGGCCTTTGAAGAGTGGTCGCATACGTCGGCCGAAGATCGCGGCAAGCTCTTGTTCAAAGCAGCGGATCTTGTCGTAGCCGAGCGCAAGAGCCTGGCGGAGCTGCTCTGCCGCGAGCAAGGTAAGCCGTTTCAGGAAGCGAGCGGTGAGCTTGAGCACTTTGATCACGGCTTGCACTTCTATGCCGGTCTCGCTTCAAAGGTTCGCGGCGCGCACGTCCCGCTGCCGGCGAAGAACGCTTATGGCATGGTGGTGCACAAGCCGCTTGGGGTGTGCGGCGCGATCGTCCCCTGGAATTTTCCGCTGACGTTAATGGGCACGAAGGTCGGACCTGCGCTTGCGGCCGGCAACACGGTTGTTGTGAAGCCCGCTTCGACGACTCCGCTGACGACGATTCGCATCATCGAGTTGATGAATCAAGCCGGAATTCCCAAAGGCGTATTGAACGTCATCACGGGGCCGGGTAGCGTTGTCGGTGAAGAGCTGCTCAAAAACCCGAAGGTTCGACGGATCGCGTTTACAGGAGAATCGGCGACCGGCAAGCACGTGGCTTCTGTGGCTTGCGGAGACTTCAAGCGTGTGACGCTCGAGCTTGGCGGTTCTGATCCGATGATCGTCTGCGACGACGCGGATATTCAGAAGGCGATCACCGGCGCGATGGTCGGACGATTCTGGAATGCGGGCCAGGCGTGTCTGGCAGTGAAGCGGCTGTTTTTGTTCGACAAGGTGTTC
>Ga0137403_10007734_pt1 | contig 12097 bp, 13 predicted proteins | sample CZOMad2_1_16fung_FD_122057 | JGI IMG/M metagenome (GOLD analysis project Ga0137403, IMG submission 122057) | Vadose zone soil fungal communities from Angelo Coast Range Reserve, California, USA - CZOMad2_1_16fungal (Hybrid Assembly) | ecosystem: Environmental > Terrestrial > Soil > Vadose zone...
TGACTTCGCCAAGGGCAAGTACTCCCGCGAGCACACCTGGACCTTTGACGGCGGCGTGACGGTCCCCGCCTCGCCTTCTCCCTCCGTGGTGCCGGTGCCCTGGTCGAACCCGGCGGCGGTGGATCCCGAGGAGGGCTACGTGGCCTCCATCTCGAGCTGCCACATGCTCACCTTCGTCTACCTGGCGCAGAAAGCGGGCTTCCTGGTGGATAGCTACGAGGACGACGCGGTGGGGGTGATGACCAAGAACGAGCGGGGGGCCACGCCCTGGGTGAGCCTGGTGACGCTACACCCGAAGATCGTCTACGCCGGGGAGAAGCGCCCCACCGATGCGGAGGAGGAGCACCTCCACCACGAGGCGCACGCGCAGTGCTTCATCGCGAACTCGGTGAAGACCGAGATCAGCGTGAAGCGATAGAGGAGCGCGCCATGAGTGCCGACCGCACCACGGAGCAGGCGCGCCTCAACGACCTCTGGGAAGAGCACGTGCGCGACGAGTTCGCCACCCGCGACACGGAAGCGACGCTACGCACCATGGTGCCCGATGCCTACGTGAACCATGTTCCCGTGATGACCGGGGGCGTGGGGCGGGAGGCGCTCCGCGAGTTCTACTCGCGGCACTTCATCCCGAAGATGCCCCCCGACACGGAGATGGTGCCGATCTCGCGCACCATCGGGACCGACCAGCTCGCGGACGAGATGATCATCCGCTTCACCCACACGATCGAGATGGACTGGATGCTCCCCGGGGTGGCGCCGACGGGCAAGCGGGTCGAGATCGCCCTCGTGGTGATCGTCCGGTTCCGGGATGGGAAGCTGGCGCACGAGCACATCTACTGGGACCAGGCCTCCGTGCTGGCGCAGCTTGGGCTGCTCGATCCCGCCAAGTTGCCGGTGGCCGGGGTGGAGTCGGCCCGAAAGGTCCTGGATACGGGCCGCCCCTCGAACGAGCTGATCCGCCGCGTCGACGCGAAGCGGTAGGCTACCGGCTGCCCTGGGCGAGGTAGAAGCTCAGCGACTCCAGCTCGATGGAGAGGTCCACGTTCTTGAGCCGGACCTCCTTGGCGGCGCGGATGCGGCCGGGGGCGAAGTTGAGGATGGCCTTGATGCCGGCGGCGGTCAGCTTCTCCGTCACCGCCTGGGCGGACTCCGCGGGAACGGCCACGATGGCGATCTGGAGGTTGCGCGCCTTCGTCTCCTTGGACAAGTCGCGCATGGGCATGATGGGGACCCCTTCCTGCGTCGTGCCCGCCTTGGCGGGATCGTCGTCGAAGATGGCGACGATGCGGAAGCCCTGCTTGGAGAAGCCCTTGTAGTGGAAGAGGGCCGAGCCGAGATTGCCGAGCCCCACCAGGGCCACCGGCCACTCGCGGTCCAGCCCCAGGATCTTCTGCAGCTCCGCCTTGAGCCCCGCCACGTAGTAGCCGATGCCGCGCACGCCGAACTCGCCGAAGTAGGCGAGGTCCTTCCGCACCTGGGCCGAGTTGAAGTTGAAGCGCTCGGCCAGCTCCTGGGAGGACACCGTCTTGATCCCGTCCTCCTCGAGCTGCTGGAGGCACCGCGTGTACACGGAGAGCCGGCGGACAGTCATCTCCGGGATCTTGGGGATCTTGAAATGCGAGCGCGGCGCCATGGTTACCCTACCACCAGCGACCCTCGACGCGGGCGCCCGGCCGACCGGGCGCCCGTCCCGCGGGCCGGGAGTCTACGACTTCACAAAGAGCAGGATGACAGCGATGACGAACACGAAGAGCACCAGGGACTCGATGAACGCGAGACCCAGGATCATCGCGGTCTGGATGCGGTTGGTATTGCCGGGCTGGCGCGCCATCGCGTCCACCGCCGAGCCCGCCGCCCGCCCCTGGCCGAGACCGCACAGGCCCGCCGCCAGCCCGAAGCCGATTCCCGCCGCGATCGCGGCGAACGGCTTGATCCACCCCTCACCGCCACCCGCGGCGGCATCCGCGGCCAGCGCGATTCCGGGCACCGCGAACACCGCCATCAGCGCGAACATCATTGTACGTCGCACGGACTTCCTCCTTGGTGTGTGGGTCTCTGGTCTGCCTAGTGATGCCCCGCGGGGGCGTGCTGCGCCTCGTGCTCCGCTTCCTCGAGGGCGCCCGTGATGTAGATCATGGTGAGCATACAGAAGATGAAGGCCTGGAGGAACGCGACCAGGATCTTGAGCGGCATGAGGAACCCGACCACGAAGACCGCGGAGACGAGGGCGCCGGGGGCGCCGATCAGCAGGCCCCCCAGCGAGCCCGTCAGCGCCCAGCCGAGCAGGCCGTCGAAGCCCATCATGAAGAAGAAGATGGCGATGAGGATGTGGCCGCCGACCATGTTCCCGAAGAGCCGCAGCGAGAGCGAGAGCGGGCGGGCCAGATGGCTGATGATCTCGATGACGAACATCAGCGGCTTGAGCGGGCCCGGCACCGGTCCGGCGAAGTGCTTGAGGTAGTTGAGCGCGCCCTGCTTGCGCACGCCGATCACGTGGTAGGTGAAGAAGACGATCAGCGCGCACGCCGCGGTGGTGTTGAGGTTGGCGGTGGGCGCGACCAGCCCGGGCACCAGCCCCATCAGGTTGGAGACGAGGATGAAGAGCCCCAGCGTCCCGATCAGGGGCAGGTACCGCCGCCCCCCCGCGCCGATCACCTCGTCCAGGATCTGGTGGAACTGGTCCAGCACCAACTCCATGAAATTCTGGGCGCCGCGCGGCACCAGCTCGAGCTTCCGCGTGGCGAAGAAGGAGACCGCGATGATGATGAGCATCGCGATCCACGTATAGGTGACGTGGTCCGGGATGCCCGAGAAATGCAGGATCGGCGGGTGGTCGATGATCTCCAAGGGGCTCGGTCCTCAGTCCCGGGCCGCGTGCAAGCCCTGCACGACCAGCACGGGCGGCAGCACGAGGAGGCCGGCGGCCACCGCCACCGGGTGGGTCCAGTCGCTGACGACGAGGCCGCCGAGGGTGGCGAACACGGCGAGCTGGCGCAGCCCGAGGCGGAGTCGGCGCCGCCCGTTCTCGGTCGCCTGCACGGCCTCGCGCGCAAGCCCGCCGAAGTTGAGCAGTGCCACCAGACCTCCGCCGATCACTCCCGCGGCCGCGCCGGGCCCGAAGAAGATGGCGGCCGTCACGGCCAGCGGAAGGGTCACCACGAGCCCGGTCACGATCACGCGCTTCGCCAGCTCAGTCGCCATTGTTCCCGTCATTCATGCGATTCAGCGCCCGGAGGGCGCGGACAAAATTGACCGCGGCTGCCGCGATTCCGAAGCCCAGCCCGACGAGGAGGAGCCACGGCTGCGTCCCCAGCCACCGGTCGGCGAAATACCCAAGAACCATCCCGATGACGACACATCCGAACAACACCGTCCCGAGCTGCGCGAAGCTCGCGACGCTCCGCCAGGCCGACCGGTCCATCCCGGAAGCCATGTGAACAGGAACACTAGCACACGCCCCCGGACCTGACAAGGGGCCCTAACAAGCTAATTCGAAAGAGATATTGGATCAGGCTCGAGGCGGAGTATGGTACAAGGCCTCACCCGAAGACACCCCCCATGCGGGTGCCGGCGAGCCGGTTGATGATCACGGTGGAGATGGCCGCGACGACGATCAGGATCACCCCCAGCGCGGCCGCCTCGTTCGCGCTGCCGGCGATGTAGAAGGCGAAGATGCCGTTGGTGATCGACTCCCAGCCGCCCAGCGCGAGGAAGAGGACGGCGGAGGCCTCCTGCAGCGAGGTCATGAAGGAGAAGAGGCTGCCCACCAGCACCCCCTTCCAGATCATGGGAAGGGTGATGTCGCGGAAGGCCCGGCCCGCGGTCGCGCCCACGCTGGCCGCGGCCTCTTCCATGGCCGGATGCACCAGCAGCAGCGACGCGTATGCCCCGCGCACCGTGTACGGCAACCGGCGCACCGCCAGCACCAGCGGCATCACGATCCAGAACGAGGTGAGGCCGCGGTCGAAGCCGGGCAAGTCCCAGTGGAAGGCGCGGATGTAGGCGATGCCGAGGGCGGTGCCGGGGATGGCGAGGATGAGGGTGTTGAGCGCGTCGAGGGCGCCACGCCCCGGCACCTGGGAGCGGCCGAGGAGCCAGGCGATGGGCACGCCCACCAGGATGCAGATGGCCACCGCGATGCCGGAGTAGAGGAAGCTATTGAGGATGTACTTCGGCGTCTCCACGATCACCCGCTCGTAGTACTGGAGCGTGTAGGCGGTCGGGAGCGGGGTCAGGGACCAGCCCTTCCCCACCGAGGCCAGCCCCACCCCGACGTAGGGGATGAAGGAGAAGAGCAGCAGCCCGGCGAGAAAGGCGATGGCGAGCGCCTGGCGGAGTCCCCGGAGCCGGCGCCGGCTGATGCGTGAATACGCCAGCGAGGAATAGTCCTTCAGCCCGACGTAATGGCGCGCGGCAAGGAGAAAGAAGACGGCCAGCAGCACCATCAGCGCCGAGATCACGATGCCCATCCGGAAGATGCGCTTGTCCACGAACTGGACGATGTTGAGGTAGGCCTGGGGGGCCAGGAGATCCTGGACGCCCAAGACCAGCGGCGTCGCGAAGTCCGAGAAGGTCCAGATGAAGACGAGGAGGGCCCCCGCGATATAGCCGGGCGTGGTCAGGGGGAGCGTCACCGTCCAGAACTTGCGCCAGCCTCGCGCCCCCACGCTCTCCGCCGCCTCTTCCAGCGCGGGGTCGATCTTGCCGAGGGCGTCCACCACGTTGAGCGTGATCATCGGGAAGAGGTGGAGCGTCTCCACCAGGACTACACCATGGATGCCGTAGAGGAAGTTCACCGGCTTGAGCAGATCGAGCCAGTCCATGAGGAGCACGTTCACGGTGCCGGCGCGGCCGAGGATGAAGGTGAAGCCGAGCACGCCCACCAGGGGCGGCGAGATGATGGGGATGATGGTGAGGTAGCTGAAGAGGTCGCGTCCGCGGAAGTCGTAGCGGACGAGGAGGAAGGCAACCGCGATGCCCAGCACGCTGCTGGTGAATACGGTGGCCACCCCGAGCACCATGGAGTTCCCGAACGAGCGGAGGTAGAAGCGATCGGTGAAGAAGTCGCGGAAGTGGGCCAGGGTGAACTGGCCCGCCTCGGTGGTGACCGCGTCGTAGAAGATGCGCGTCAGCGGGTAGATCAGGAACAGGCCCAGGAAGAGCCAGATCAGCGCGACCCCGGCGACGAGCGGCAGCCGTTTCACTTCGCGCGCCGCCGCCGATCAGCCCTGCCCGAGCCGCTGCCGGAGATAGTCGCCGATCTCCAGCGTGCAGGCCATGCCCTGTGGGATGGCCTTGGTCAGCGACACGAAGGCGTGGATCTGGCCCGGGTACTCGCGGTACACGACGTCCGTGCCCGCCTTCCGCAGCGCCTCCGCATAGGCGTGGCCCTCGTCCCGCAGCGGGTCGAAGCCCGCGGTGACCACGAGCGCCGGCGGCTGGCCGCGGAGATCGCCGCGGATCGGCGAGGCGCGGAGGTCGGTCTTGTCGGCCTCCCCGCGCAGGTATTGCTGGCTGTACCAGAGGATGCGGTCGCGCGGGATGATGTGGCCGTCCTCGAGCTCGCGGTGCGAGGGCGTGTCGAGCGCAAAATCGGTGGCGGGGTAGATCAGCACCTGGCAGGTCGGGACGGGTAGCCCTTCCGCCTTGGCGAGCTGCGAGATTACTGCGGAAAGATTGCCACCCGCCGAGTCCCCGCCCACGCCCACGCGGGCCTGGTCCACGCCGATCTCGCGCCCGTGCGTGCGCAGCCAGCGATACGCGGCCAGGCAGTCGTCCACCGCCGCGGGGAACTTGTGCTCGGGCGCCAGACGGTAGTCGATCGCCACCACGATGATGTCCGCGCGCTGGGCGAGCCGCGCGCAGAGACCGTGATGCGTCTCGAGATCGCCCTGCACCCAGCCCCCGCCGTGGAAGTAGGCCAGCGCGGGCCGTGGCGCGCCTTTGCCTGCCGGGTCGTAGACCCGCGCGGGAATGGTCCCCGCGGGCCCGGGAATCTTGATCTCCTCGATGCGCGGCAGCTCGGGTGCCGTCTCGTCCATCAAGGTCACCATGGTGCGGAGCTGCTGGCGCAGCTCGGGCAGCGGCGGATAGTAGCCCGGCACCCGGATCGACTTCACGAACTCGCCCACGATCTGGGCCTTGGGATCCATGGTCCGCCCGCCCAGGCTGATGCGATGTCCGGCGAGGAAGGTCAGCGCGGCGTCCTCACTCAGCATGGTATGGGCCAGCTCCAGCTTCGGCAGCGTCGGCTTCTCCGTCATGGCTCCTCCGGTAAGGCCAGGGTCACCGAGGGCGGGAAGGACACCGTCACCGCCCGGCCCACGGGCATGGGATCGTGATGCCACGGGTCGCGGATATCGGCCTTGAGCACGAGGCCGCCGCCGGTCTCCACGTCGTAGCGCAGGGTATTGCCGAGATAGGAGGTGAACGCCACGCGCCCGCTCACGCGGTTGCCGCCGTCGGGCGCGCCCCCGCCGCGGGCACCGTCGCCGTCGGCGATGGCCACGTTCTCGGGACGGATGGCGAGCACGCAGCGGTCGGTGATGGCGGCGTTCGGGATGGCCTCGAGCCGCCCCACCCCGGTCTCCACGAAGAGGCGCTCCCCGCGCCGCTCCCGCACCTGTCCGGGCAGGAGGTTATTGGTCCCCACGAAGTCGGCGACGAAGCGCGTACGCGGCCGCTCGTAGAGCTCCTTGGGCACGCCCACCTGGAGGACGCGGCCGTCCTTCATCACCGCCACGCGGTCGGACAGCGACAGCGCCTCCTCCTGGTCATGGGTGACGTAGATGGTGGTGATGCGCAGCTCCTGCTGGAGCTTGCGGATCTCCGCGCGCACCTGGACGCGGATCTTGGCGTCGAGATTCGACAGCGGCTCGTCCAGCAGGAGGATGTCGGGGTTGAGCACCAGCGCCCGGGCGAGGGCGACCCGCTGCTGCTGGCCACCCGACAGTTGCCCGGGATAGCGGGACTCGAGCCCGCTCAGGTTGACCTTGGCGAGCCCCTCACCCATTCGCCGCGCGATCTCGGCGGCCCCGAGCTTCCGGAGGCGGAGACCATAAGACACGTTGCCCGCCACCGTCATGTGCGGCCACAGCGCGTAGTTCTGGAACACCATGCCGATATTTCGCTCGTAGGGCGCCAGCCCGTTCACCACCCGCTCCCCGAAGCGGATCTCGCCCTCGTCGGGCTGGTAGAAGCCGGCGAGGAGTCGCAGCAAAGTGGTCTTCCCGCAGCCCGACGGCCCCAGCAGCGTGAAGAGCTCGCCGTCGGCGACGTCCAGCTCGGCGCGGTCCACCGCCGTGACCGCGCCGAACCGCTTGACGACGCCGCGGATGGCGATCTTCACGCGATTTCCTGAGCTCGTCCTACTTCTTCAGCTCGTCCCATCGCGCTTCGATGTCGGAGCGGAATCGAGTCTTCAGCGCCTCCGACCGCCTGGCCGCCACCGCCTCGTCATAAACGTTGGCCACCTCCCCGTCGAAGTAGGAGCGCACGCCGCCGGTGAACTGCACGGCGAGCTCCGCGGTGGAGCCGGGCGGGCCCTGCACCTTGTACTTGGGCGTGAGCGGGAAGAGCCCGCGCTCCATGAAGACGCGCTGGCCGCGCTCGGTGAGGAGGAACTCGATGAAGGCGCGCGCGGCCTTCGGGTTGCGGGCGCCGGCCAGGATGGCCATGGGCTCCGGCGTCACGAAGGCGTTCTTCGGCGCCACGAACTTGAGGTCGAAGCCGGCCAGCTTCTCCTCGAAGGCCATGTAGGACGGCACCGCGAAGCCGGCGGCGAACTCGCCCTTGGCTACCACCGTCGGCACGTCCCGGCTCCGCGCGGTGAAGTGGCCGGTATTGGCGGCGAGCTTGCGCAGCCACTCCCAGCCCTTCTCCTCGCCGAACATGGAGAGGATCACCTCGTAGGTCGCGTTGGAGGACGACGAGCGAGTGGGCGCGCATTGGGCGACCTCGCCCTTGAGCTTCGGATGTAACAGGTCGTCCCAGTCCTTCGGCTCGGGGACGCCGAGACGGTGGATCCGCCGCGGGTGATAGACGATGCCGTAGGGCTCGAGCGCGGTGCCCACCCAGTAGCCGTCCTTGTCCTTGAGCGGAATGGGCTTGGGCTTGCCGATGGACGCGGGGATGGAATCCCACGCCTCCTTCGAGATCTCCACCCTTTGAAGCAGCTTCTGCTCGGCGAGCTTCTCGAAGAGCGCCGACTCCCCGCCCCAGAAGATGTCCACGTCGGGCTTGCCCTTCCACTCCGTGATGCGGCCGTAGGCCACTGGCGTGCCGGCCGGGATGGCGCTCACCTTGAGGGTGACGTTCCACTTCTCCTTGGCGTAGTCCGCGAAGGCCTTGAGCGCGGCGTCGTGGATGAACTTCGACACCGGCGTGATGAGGGCCAGCTCGCCCTCGATGGGCGCCTGCGCGGCGGCGGGGCCGGCGGGCGCGACGAGGACGAGCAGGGCGAGGGCCAGCGTTGCGGCGATCCGGGTCATGCGAGGCCTCCTTTGGGAAGTCATGTCTCGGGCTCGGCCCAGACGCGGGCGCGCTCGACGGCGCGCCGCCAGCCGCGATAGCCGGCGTCGCGCGCGGCCGCGGACACCGTGGGCGTGAAGCGCCGGCCGAGCCGCCAGCGCGCGCCGAGATCTTCCGGCTGCCAGAGCCCCGCGCCTACGCCGGCCAGATAGGCGGCGCCGAGCCCGGTGGTCTCGGTCACCGCCGGGCGGAGCACCTCGACGCCGAGCATGTCGGCCTGGAACTGGCAGAGGAAGTCGTTGGCGGCGGCGCCGCCGTCGACGCGCAGGGTGCGGATGGGGGCGCCCGCGTCCCCGGCCATCGCGTCGAGCACGTCGCGGCTCTGGTAGGCGATGGCTTCCAGCGCGGCCCGCGCGAGATGGGCGCGGCCCGTCCCCCGCGTGAGGCCGACCAGGGTGCCGCGGGCGTAGGGATCCCAGTACGGCGCGCCGAGCCCGACAAAGGCGGGCACCATGTAGACGCCGCCGGTATCGGACACCGACTCGGCGAGCGCCTGGGTCTCCGCGGCCTGGGCGATGATGCCGAGCCCGTCGCGCAGCCACTGGATGGCCGCCCCCGCGATGAAGACGCTGCCCTCGAGCGCATAGGTGACGCGATCGCCGAGGGACCAGGCCACCGTGGTGAGGAGCCCGTGGGTGGAGGCCACCCGCCGCGCGCCGGTATTGACGAGGAGGAAGCAGCCGGTCCCGTAGGTGTTCTTGGCCGTGCCCGGCTCGAGGCAGTTCTGGCCGAACAGCGCGGCCTGCTGATCACCCGCGATCCCCGTGATCGGGATGCCCGCGGGGAGAAGGCCGCCGCCTGCCGTCTCGCCGAAGATCCCCGCCGAAGGGCGCACGTCGGGCAGGAGCGCCATCGGCACGCCGAGCACGGCGGCCAGCTCGCCGTCCCAGGCGAGCTTCTCGATGTCGAAGCAGAGCGTGCGCGAGGCGTTGGAGGGCTCGGTGGCGTGGACCCGGCCGCCGGTGAGCCGCCAGAGGAGCCAGGTGTCCACCGTGCCGAAGGCCAGCTCACCACGTTCTGCCCGCGCGCGTGCCCCACTGACGTGGTCGAGCAGCCAGCGGATCTTGGTCCCGGAGAAGTAGGCGTCGAGGACGAGGCCGGTCTTTCGCCGGAAGAGCGCCTCGAGCCCGTCCGCCTTCATGCGGTCGCACATCTCCGCGGTCCGCCGGCATTGCCAGACGATGGCGTGGTGGATGGGCCGGCCGGAGGCGCGCTCCCACACCACCGCCGTCTCTCGTTGATTGGTGATGCCGATGGTGGCGACCTGGGTCCCGTCGATCGCGGCGGCGCGAAGCGCCTGGCCGGCGGCATCCTCCACGGTGGACCAGATCCGCTCGGGGTCGTGCTCGACCCAGCCCGGCCGGGGGAAATGCTGCGGCAGCTCGGCATACCCGCGCGCGCGCACCGCGCCCTCGGGATCCACCACGAGGGCGGTGGAGCCCGTGGTGCCCTGGTCCAGCGCGAGGACGAAGCGGCGGGCCGCGCTCACCGCGGGCTCACCGGCCCAGCGCGCTCTTGGCCAGGTCGGGCCGGTCGGTGATGATCACGTCCACGCCGAGGCCGATGAAGCGGCGGATGGCGGCCTCGTCATTCACCGTCCACACGGCGAGTGACATCCGCGCCTTCCGGAGGAGCGCGACGGTGTCGGCGTCGATCAGACCCTGGTGCAGACCCAGGACGGTCACGCCGGCCTGTCGTGCGTGGTCCAGCTCCGCATCCAGGGTCGAGCCAAGGTCCCCGATGCTGCGACGTGAGTAGAGCGCACCCGCGCGCGCGCCGGGCCGGAGGGTGCGCGCGCGGCGCCACGTCTCCCGCTCGAAGGCCATCACCACCGTCGCCGGCGAGGCGCCGTGCCGGTCCAGCACCGCGAACACTTTCTCCTCGATGCCGGGATAGCGGTGGTCGGCCTCGTCCACCTTGATCTCGAGCAGCATCTCGGTTCGCGTGCGCATCGCCAGCGCCACGACGTCGTCCAGCGCGGGCACCGTCTCGCCGGTGACGGCCCCGGTGCGGTCGCGCAGCCGCAGCGCGCGCAGCTCGGCGAGCGTGCGCTCGCGAACCGGCCCGCGGCCCGTGGTGGTCCGGTCCAGGGTGGGGTCGTGGATCACGACCACCTCGCCGTCCTTCGACAGGTGCACGTCGAACTCGAGGAAGTCGGCGCCGAGGGTCTCGGCGGCGTTGCGGAAGGCGAGGAGGCTATTCTCCGGCCAGAGGAGCGCGCCGCCCCGGTGGGCGGCGAAGCGCGCCGTCAGGGTGACCGGCTGGGCGGTGGAGGGCCCGGCCAGCGCGGCCAGGCCGCCCAGGGCGAGCCCGGCCAGCACGAGCATCTTCACTTTTCGCTCTCCACCAGGCCCTTCACGAACCAGCGCTGCATGGACACGACCACCGCCACCGGAGGGAGCATGGCCAGTATCGCGGTGGCCATGATCAGGTTCCAGTCCGTTTGCGCATCGCCGGTGCCGATCATCTTGGTGATGCCGATCACGATGGTGTCCATGCTGCGGCTGGAGGTGATGAGGAGCGGCCAGAGGTACTGGTTCCAGCCGAAGATGAAGAGGATGACGAAGAGCGCCGCGATATTGGTGCGCGAGAGCGGGATCAGGATGTCCTTGAAGAACCGGAGCGGCCCCGCGCCGTCGATCTTGGCGGCCTCGACGAGGTTGTCGGGAATGGTCATGAAGAACTGGCGGAACAGCAGGGTGGCGGTGGCCGAGGCGATGAGCGGCACGGTGAGGCCGGAGAAGGTGTTGATCAGGCCCAGGTCGGACACGACCTTGAAGGTGGGGATGATCCGGACCTCGACGGGCAGCATGAGGGTCACGAAGATCATCCAGAAGAAGAACATGCGCCCGGGGAAGTGGAAGAACACCACCGCGTAGGCCGAGATGACGGACACCGCGATCTTCCCGACGGCGATGACGAGGGCCATCACCAGGCTGTTCAGGAGCATCCGGGACACCGGCGGGGCCTTCACCCGCAGGCCGCTGCCCTGGCTCCAGGCCTGGGCGTAGTTCTCGAGCCCGAGCCCGCCGGGGTAGAGCGGCAGGCTGCCCCGGCCGATCGTGCCCGCGTCGTGCGTCGAGCCGACGAGGGCCATGTAGATGGGGAACGCGACCACGGCCACGCCGAGGGCCAGCACGAGATGGGGCAGCCACGCGGTGCGGGAGCGGGACTCGATCATCCGTAGTGCACCCGGCGCTCGATGTAGCGGAACTGGACAGCGGTGAGCGCCATCACCACCACCAAGAGGATCACCGATTGCGCGGAGGAGCTACCGAGGTCGAGGTTGATCACGCCGTCCACGTACACCTTGTAGATGAGCGTCTCGGTGGACTTGCCCGGCCCGCCCGCGGTGAGCGCGTGAATGGTGCCGAAGGTGTCGAAGAAGGCGTACACCAGGTTCACCACCAGCAGGAAGAACGTGGTGGGAGAGAGGAGCGGGAAGACGATGCTCCAGAAGCGGCGCGCGGGGCCCGCGCCGTCGATGGCGGCCGCCTCCACCAGCGAGCGCGGGATGGATTGCAGTCCGGCGAGAAAGAACAGGAAGTTGTAGCTGATCTGCTTCCAG
>Ga0137403_10007735_pt1 | contig 12096 bp, 9 predicted proteins | sample CZOMad2_1_16fung_FD_122057 | JGI IMG/M metagenome (GOLD analysis project Ga0137403, IMG submission 122057) | Vadose zone soil fungal communities from Angelo Coast Range Reserve, California, USA - CZOMad2_1_16fungal (Hybrid Assembly) | ecosystem: Environmental > Terrestrial > Soil > Vadose zone...
TAGATTTCTTCCTGGGCGTTGAAGCAGGTGCGCATGGTCCATTTGTGGATGAGATGGAGGAGCGAGCCGGATTCGTAGAGGCGGATGGACTTTGCGTTGGGGAGAAGATACAGAGCGATCTCGGGGAGCACGCCGCGATCGAGAAGTGCGTTCTTTGCGGACCAGGCTTCGTGCATAGCGCGGTCGTAGACTTCTTTGGCGCGGGGATTGTTGTGGAGGAGCATGGGAGTGATGTAGTCGGGCTCGCGGGTGTCGGCGAGAGTGAGGAGAGGACGCGAACCGGGGACCATGCGATGGCGCTGGTCCTGGCTGTCGGCGGTGTGGCTGATTTTTTTGGCGAAAGTGTAATTGGCGTGCTGGAGCGCGCGCATGATGGGGGCGTGGACGCCGACGTTTAGAGTTTCGAGGCGGTAGAGATTGCGCGCGGGATTGAGCAGGCGATCGATGGCTTCGAGGTCGTTGCACTGCGATTCCGTTAGGCCGGCGACGGCGCGATAAGATTCAGCCATGACGCGGACGGCGTTGGGGGAATAGTCGACGAGGCGGGAAGTTTTGCCGTGGAGCTTGGCGTCGAATTCACGGGCGAAGGCTTCGCCGGCGGACGGCTGCGCCGTAGCGTTTTTCCATTCGGGCAATTCTTCCAGTGGCTCAATCCCAAAACGATCGAAAAACTGGGCGTCGATTGCTTTTACTTGCGAAACCATTTCAGCGATGACGGCGCGGGCTTCGCTGGGGGTGTCCGACGCGGCGCTCATGCGCCAGAGGCGGTGCAGCACGATGCCGGAGATGGTGTGCACCATGGTGGTGAAGGCGGCGATGGGCAAAACGTAGCGGGCAATTTCGATGGCGCGTTTTTCGGCGGAGCGCTCGATTTTCTGCAGGCGCTTGGCGTGGGACATGGGGCCGACGTGCCAGATGTCGTTCAGGATGGCGCGGGTATCTGCGATGAGTAGAGAAGAGAGTTCGCGATAGTAGTTCCAGGCGCGGGCGATGGCAGCTTCGTAGATTTCCTTGGATTTTTCGTCGAAGAAGAGCGAGGTGGGCGGGACGTAGGCTTGCGCGCGATCGAGACGCACGTACCGCTGGCTTTGCTGCTCGGAATTGTAGAAGGGATGGGCGTGGAGGAAAGACCAGACGAATTGGCGGCTGACGTTTTCGAGGCCGAATTCGAAATGGGCGTGCTGGTAGACGGTGTGATGGCCGCTGTAGAAAGTGGCGGCGCCGATGTTGAGGCGCTGCTTGTCGGTGATTTCTTCTGGGCCGATGAGGCGCGGGGCATAGCAGGTGCGGGCGGCCGCGATGGCGGAGTCGAAAGGATGAGCGAAGGAGTTGCGGAGAGTGACGCGGGGAGGGGCAGATTCGACGAGTTCGCCGGGGCGCGCGCCATCAAACATGCGAGATTGAGTAGCCACGATGAAGAATCTAACACAGAGAGCGCAGAGGACACAGAGAGCACAGAGAGAATTTGATAGACATAATGCAAAAGAGAGGCGCCCTTTGCGACGGACGCCCCTTTAGATGCGAATGATGAGTTACTTTTTGGCGGATTCGGCCTTTGCGGCTCCGGCTTTGGCAGCGGCGTCGGCGTATTTTTTGGTGAAGCGCTCGACGCGGCCGGCGGTGTCAATCAGCTTCTGCTTGCCGGTGAAGAAAGGATGGCAGCTCGAGCAGATTTCGACGTTCAGCTTGTCGCCCTTGATGGTCGAACGAGTCTGGAAGTTGTGGCCGCAGGCGCAGTGCACCGTGACGGTGTGATAGTCGGGGTGAATACCGGGTTTCATGAAGCTCCATTCTGTCGCGTCCGGTCTGCACGGCTAACTCTTTTTCGGAGAGGAGAGCCTCACCCAAAAAGAGGTGAGCTACAGCCGCGTCGCTAGGTCGCGAGGCAATTCTTAATCATACGCGAAGTGTCAAATTCCTCCAAATGGGGCGTTGGGCAAGCTTGCAAGGGAATAGGCAGCAGGAGATGTGGAACGCGGCAGCCGAAACCGTGATCGAATCGAGCGAGGCCCCCCATCAAATTCGTGGGCCCCAGCTCTACTTCTATTCTTTAGAATTGCCAGCGGGTGACGGAATCGGTGAAATTCTCGGCGTGCTCGTCCTGGCCGAAGGCCATTTGCCCTCTGACGCGAAAGATACAGCCTCCGGAAGATTCGAGAAGCGGACCCACATCGCCGCCGTATTTGCGGTTGTAGATTTCGACGAGTTGTTTCCACATGGTACGGTCTTTGATTTCTTCGGCGGTGCCTTCGAGGATCACGGCTTCGTCGGCTTTTTCTGTGCCGATGACAACGTGAGGGTCCGCAGCGATGTTCTTTGCTTTGCGGGTGCGCGGACCGGTGCTGAACCAGAAGGCGTCCTGCCACCAGATTCCCCAGACCAGCATGAGATGAGGGCGGCCGCCGGGGCGCGTCGTGGAAATCCAGTAGTTGTGTGATTTTTCGAGGCGTTCGAGAGCCCAGGACCAGGGCTTGAGAGCACTTGAATCCTTTGGGGCATCTTGGACGGCATCGGGCCAATGAGGATGGCTGGCTTTGGGTTGGATCATAGCGACTCCTTCAGGAAAGAAATGCGGCGGAATTGTATCAGGACGAGTGCGCGGAAGCGGAGGAGTTCTTGGTTGCGCGTGACGATGGATCGCAGATGTCAGCAAACTTGGAAAGAAACTAGGAAACGAAAGCGCAGCCGATCCGGAAACCGCCCTGACTTGTCGGTTGTTTCCAGACGGGCTTCAAATTCACGCGAACAGGCGGAAGAATCGGGACGTGCAAAACAGCTAGAAGGTTTTCGGGAAGTTCCTCGGATGAATCCAGTTCGATGGCGACACCGCCGAAGCCAAGATCGAGGACGCGAGCGCGGCGTGCGCCCTGATCGCCAAGAACGGCGTAGGCATTGGTGCCCGTCATGGAGACGCGCTCGGCCTTGCGCTGCACGGTGAAGGCACGCGAGGCAGGAGCGAGTTCGCCAGAGATAACGGCGGAGGTTGCAGAGGCGGCGGCCTCGATGGTGGTCTCTGTTTTTTCAGGCGCGCGCCGGGTTTCGATCGAGATTGGTTGTGATGCCGGGGCCGCTCGCTCCGGTGAGGGAGTCACTGGGGGTTCCTGAACAGGTGCAGCCACACGTTCGTTGCCCGGGGAACCATTGCCGGTCTGGGTGTGGTTGGCGTGCTTGAGTCGATAGAGACGTTCATCGGCGATGCGAATGAGTTGGTCGGCCTGTTCGGCATCTTGAGGGAAAATGGCAACGCCGTGATCCATGCCCACGGTAACAGCGAGTTGGAGCGGCTGAAGCATTTCGGCGAAAACGATTTGAACGCGGCGGCACAACGCCAGCGCCTGGTCGGAATCGGTTTGCGGGAGCAAAAGGGCAAATTCGTCGCCGCCGATGCGGAAGGCAGAGTCGGAAGTGCGCAAGGCTTTTTTCAAGGTAGCAGCGGCCGCGCCCAAAACATCATCGCCGCGCGGATGGCCGTGCTTATCATTTACTTCCTTGAAGCGGTGCAGGTCCAGGGTGACCAAGCCGAGAGGTTGGCTGTAGCGGCGCGCGCGATTGAGTTCTTTCTCAAAGGTTTCAGAGAAGAGCCGGCGGTTGTGGAGACCGGTCAAGGGATCGGTAACCGCGTCGAGTTCCAGGCGTTTGAGTTCGTCATACTCAATGAGAATGGGAACACGTAGAAGGCCGGAGGACGTTAGGACGTCGGTGAGCGCAGTCTTTAGAGAAACAGGACGGCCGAGGAGATCGGCGAGCTCGCGGCGGCGCGAAAGCATCTCATCCCAAATTTCCACACTTTGGGTTTCGCGCAGATCGAGGTGAGCGATCGCACGGAAATATCGCTGAAGAAACTGGCCACGCGCCGGCAAATCGAGACTCTCGAGCGTGTCGGCAAGCAGCTCGAAATAAGAATCCTCGATCGGCAAACGCGGGGGCGCAGGGGCGCCGGGGCTGGGCATATCCGGTATAGACCTAACCTCTGCCTATCCCCGCGGGGTTTGGGGAAAGCGTATCTTATTTTATCTATTTGGGTGGAGCAACCAAGAGACCGTTCGTACTGGACCTGGGCGACTCCCCCTGGGAATCGAACCTCCCAAATTGCGGGCGTATCCTATTACAAAAGCGGGAGATCAAGTAGGAAAAAGTGTGGAAACTCAGAAAGGTATAAATCCGCGTAACATAATTACCCATACGGAGAAGAGCACGTGGAAAGAAACTTCCAGAATTTACTCAAGTGGGCGGAGGAATTCCAAGCCAAAAAGGCGCATCTCGCCTGAGGACTCCTGACGGAGGACCTTAGCTACGATGGGTGGCGTCTCACTGGGAACCATGCTGGAGGTAGCGGGCCCTGGTGTGGGGATCGTAAGGTGGACGGTCTGTTCTGGCCTCAGGATGTGTGTAGAGGCAATACAAGCGCCAGTGGAGCTGATATTAAGGGTTTTGGTAAGCTCGACGAATTCGGCTCCCGACACATCTGTTCCTCTGAGGAACACGGGTACCTGCAGGCGAATGCGTGGCGAGCGTCGGGTTGACGAGGTTTCCACGAGCTGCCCCTTTTTTTGCAAGTCAATCTTCAAGTGATCTCGCCTGGTTGGTACCAAGGAACTAGTACGGAATAGAGCATCTGGAATGCCAGATGGAAGCGCGGTAGGAGTGAATAAACCATTTGTTGTTATGTTATTACAGGTGTATCCGAACGGAAACAATTTGTTGAGGCAGATGCATGGCTCGGGAAATCCACTTCCTTTCCCCAAATGTGCAAATGGAACGCTTTTACCATTGACTCTTGGAGGCCCCTCTGTGACGATGCGATTAGGGAAAAGTTTTACCACTTTGGCTGAGGGCGGAACTCATTGATGGCGGGACGGATTGTATTGCCTCCGATGTCGGAAGCGGGAAATCGGACGGCTCTGCCACTCGAGTTTGTTCGCGGGTTACTAGATTCGATCGATAGACCACTGATGGTGGCGGAGCGAAGCGGCAACTTCTTATTGATAAACAACCGAGCAAAGCACTTTTTGGAATCCAGCGGACACGCCATTTCTCCAAGTTTGAATCTATTTAATGATTTTCTGAAGGTGGATGCGCGGAAGATCTTCGACGAGATCGAAAAAGGCGAACACGAGGTGAGCCTGCAGTTTCGGCGCGCGGATGCAAAGTCCGTGGTGCAGATCCGGTGGATGCCTGAGCCGGACTGGCTGGTAGTGGAGATTGAGAACCGAGCGGAAGTGACGCCGGCGGCGGATCCAGCAACGCAACTTACGGTTCAAGAGCTTTTGCAGGAACGCGAAATCACGTACCGGAATCTGCTGGCGGCGTACCTGAAGTTGCAGGAAGTAAACCGGCAGAAGACGGTGTTTCTGGCGTCAGCGGCGCACGAATTGAAAACGCCGCTCGCGGTGATCAAGGGCTACTACGATCTGCTTCTGGCGGGGTCTCTCGGCCGCTTGACGGACAAGCAACGGGACATTCTGGAAGAGTCGAAAGACAGTTGCGAGCGGCTGGTGCGATTGGTGTCCATGTTCCTGAACTATTCCGCGCTGGAGAGCGGGAAACTGGTGCTGCAGCTTCGTGAAAACGATTTGCGCGATTGCCTGGACGAGCTTTCGAAGCGCTGGTCGGAGGCATTTCAACGCAAGGGCGTGAAACTGGATGCGAGCTTTGACCCATCGATCGCGACATTTCGATTCGACTATCAGAAGGTGCAACAGGCGGCGGCGAATCTTCTCGATAATGCGCTAAAACATACGCCGAGCGGAGGCACGGTAATGTTTCGGGCCGCGCCGCACTTCTGGGAACGCCGTGTGGCGGCCATGGCTCCGGTGGAAGAGCGGCGCAGGTTCAAGCTGCCGCGGCCAAACAGCGTGGAAGTGAGCGTGACGGATTCGGGGCCGGGTATCGCGGCGGAGCATCATCAAGAAATTTTTGAGGATTTTGTGCGCGTGGACAGGAACACGTCCGGAATGGGTTTGGGGCTGGCGATTGCCAAACGGCTCATCCAGGCGCATCGCGGGAAGATATGGGTAGCGAGCGAGACGAAGACGGGAAGCCGATTTACGTTTTTGTTGCCGATGGATCAGGGCTAGGAAATTTGAGCTTTAGCGGTTGAGAGGGGACAGTCAATGGCCGTAAAAGAAAAAATCCTCGTCGTGGATGACGAGCCGAGCATTCGAAAGTACTTGCAGACGCTGCTGGAAGTGGATGGGTTTGAAGTGGAAGCCGTCAGCTCCGGGAAAGAGGCGCTCGAAAGGGTGAATAAGGGAGACCGTCCTGACTTCATCATTCTGGATGTGTTGATGCCGGAAAAGAATGGGATCGAAACGCTGAAGGAGTTGATGCAGGTCGATCGCACTTTGAACGTAATCATGCTTTCGTGTTCGAACGAAGTGGGGACGGTGGTCGAAGCCATTCGGATTGGGGCGCATGATTACCTGACCAAGCCGTTCGAGAAAACGGAGCTGGATGCGGCGATGCTGAAGTCACGCCAAAAAAAGGAATTGGCGACGGAGAATCAGGCGCTGCGGGATTACTGCGATCAAGTGACGGAAGATTTGAGTTTTCTGGCCGCGAGTCCGCAGATGGTGCGAATCCGCCAGCAGATCCTGCAGATTGCGCCAGTGGATGTGCCGGTTTTTATCTGCGGTGAGAGCGGGGTGGGCAAAGAAGTTGTGGCGCGAATGATCCACTTGCGTTCGAAGCGGCGCAACCAGCCGTTCGTGAAGGTGAATTGCGCGGCGCTGCCGGGAGAGCTGCTGGAATCGGAACTTTTCGGATTCGAACAGGGCGCCTTCACGGGCGCGGTGCGCAGCAAGCCGGGCAAATTTGAGATGGCCAACAAGGGCACGATCTTCCTGGATGAAATCGCGGAAATGAGCACGCACTTGCAGGCGAAACTCCTGCACGTTTTGCAGGATCACCAGTATTCGCGGCTCGGCGGGCGGCACCTGGTGGAAACCGATGTGCGCGTGCTGGCCGCGACCAACGTGGATGTGCACGAAGCGATGAAGACCGGACGATTCCGCGAAGATCTGTATTACCGGTTGAATGTGTTGTCGATCAACGTGCCGCCACTGCGCGAGCGGACGGCGGAAATTCCACTGTTGTTCCGCCATTTCCTGCAGAAGTACAGCGAGAAATTCGGCAAGACGCCGCCGGGACCCTCGAAGTACCTGCTGGATGCGGCGGTAAACTATCCATGGCCCGGCAACCTTCGGGAATTGGAGAATTTCGTCAAGCGCTATGTGATTCTCGAGGATGATGAAGGCAGCTTGCGTGAATTGGTGGAGATGTCCTCGACGCGCCAGCGGACTTCGCCGCGCGAGGAGCCGGCGCCGCCAAAGGAGCAAGGTTTGAAAGCGCTGGTGCGCGGCTTGAAGGATGAAGCGGAGATGGAAGCCATCGCTGACGCGCTGGAAAAGACGCGCTGGTGCCGCAAGGACGCTGCGAAAATGCTGGGGATCAGCTACAAGGCACTGCTCTATAAGATGCGGCAGTTCAATCTAGATACGCCGCGCACGAGAAAGGTAGCTGCTCCGGTGGTTGGGTAGAAGAGCCGGCATCGGTGGTCGGACCGGGGGCGCCTAAAACTGCCAGGCTGACCTCTGTGACGTGAGGTTGCGCGGACGGGTCCATTCGTTGTATAGACTCTGAACCAGGTGGGGAAGCTGTAAGGCTCTTGGTCAGCGCAAATCGTTCTGCCTGACATGCACGTCATCAAAGTTCCATAAGTTAGTGGATGGGCCTGTCCAGGTCAGGAAATGTTGCGCGCGGTAGTGGGAGGCATGGGGTGATGACGGAACGCCGTACAGCTCGACGATACGACCTATCGTTGCCGATTATCATCCGAGTACCTGCGGAAAAGATTCCGGATTCGCAACAGGGTAAGACGCGCGACATCTCCACGCGCGGGCTGTATTTTGTGGTGGACCAAAATTTGGAATCGGGATCGCAACTGGACATAACCCTAACGCTTCCGGCGGAAATCACGCACGGTACCGAAGTATTTGTGCGCGCCCTGGGAAAAGTGGTACGAGTGGAACGCCGGGATGAAGAGGGCGGCGAGCGCATGGGCGTCGCCGCGGTGATTGAAAGGTACGATATTATTCGCGGGGAAGCGGCGCGAGCCTGAAGAGAATCTCCCGGGCAGGTGCAATTCCATTACAGCCTGAACATCCGAAGTTCTCATCTTAGTTCGTGAGGCAATGTGGCAGAGACCACGCGAATTCCTATTGCAATCAAGAGTGAGTTGGGCCTAATATCCGGCCAGAACGTCCCGCGGAGGGTCCAGTGAAAGTAGCTGATCTCATCGGGTCCCGCAAGGAAGTCTTCTCCATTACAGAAGAGACGAGCGTTCACCAGGCCGCGCAATATCTGCGCGAGAAACAGGTGCGTTCGGTGGGCGTAATGAACGCCGGCGGCAAACTCGTCGGGGTGATTTCACACAGCGATGTCTCCGACAAAGTCGCGGCGGAGAATAAATGCCCGGCATGGATGAAGGCGTCGGATATCATGACGCGCGAACTTGTAACGGTGACGCCCGACAAGACGCTGGAAGATTGCCTTCGATTGATGGAGCAGAACACCATTTTCCATCTGCTGGTAGTTGATGAAGGACAAGTCTATCGGGGGATGCTCTCGGTGAGCGACATACTGCGAGTGGTAGCGTCGGACGAGAAGGCGCGAGGGGATTTACTGGAAGCGTTCATATTTCCTCCCAGGTAGCGACAGTTCAACAATTTATTGACAAGTTGGCGTCTTTCCTCTCTTGATTTACGCAAAGAGACATTGCGGGAAGAGTTTTCACCTTTGCGAAATCATTTTCCGCAGATTAGTAGAAGCAAGAAACCAAAATGCACTCCCTCCTGGCCCCTGAACGTCAAATTGGATACCCTCAGTAAGTGCTGTACAATCATTATGTTACATAGGAAATGGAGAAAATTTGAAGCGCAGTTCTGTCAGGGGTTTGAGCTTCGGGATTTGGTTCTCTGTGTGCACATAGGGAAAGGGGGAAGTTCCCACCCGAACGCACAAAGGTCACAGGATGGCAGTATCCGAACCAACAAACGGGGCAGCAGTTTCAAAGGCAGGTGGTCTACCGCCTGAAGAGATTATCTTTGGCCGCACGGGCTCGATGATCTCGATTCGGCAAAAAGTGCAGAAGGTTCTAGGAACCGATGTACCGATCCTGATTCAAGGCGAGAATGGTACCGGAAAGGGTTTGCTCGCGCAGTACATTCACTCCCGATCGGCGATGTGCTCGGGGGCATTTGTAAAAGTCAACTGCGCGGCGATCCCAGGTGCTCTTCTGGAAAGCGAGTTGTTCGGCTACGAAAAAGGTTCCTTCACGGATGCACATACCTCAAAGCCTGGATACGTGGAAATGGCGAACCGCGGAACGCTGTTTCTGGATGAGATTGCAGATTTAGATTTGAAACTGCAGGCGAAGGTTTTGCAGTTACTGCAAGATGGCCATTTCAGCCGCATTGGAGACAAGCAAGAAAGGCAAGCGGAGATCAGGGTCATCTGCGCCACCAATCGAGATTTGCAGGCGGAGATTGATGCCGGACACTTTCGGCACGATTTGTTCTACCGGATCAACGTCATCAGTATCCAATTGCCGAGCTTGCGCGAACGGCAGGAGGACATCAGGCTGCTGGCAAAGTTCTTTCTGGAACAGTTGAATGCGCGGTTCGAGCGCGATACGCCAGCCTTCTCAGAAGAGGACATCCAGAATTTGTCGAACCGGGAATGGCGAGGAAACATTCGCGAACTCGAGAATGTGGTGGCGCGCTATTCGATTCTGGGTTCGCTCGACACGGATGAACCGGAACGGCCGGCGCGGCGATCGCCAATGGCTGCATACCGAGTCGGACTTGACGGCACGATTCCGCTGAAGCGAATTGCCAAGCAGGCGGTCCGCGAAATGGAAGGGAATTTGATACTCAATGCGCTGCGGGAAAACAAATGGAACCGGCGGAAAGCGGCAGTGGCGCTGAACATCAGCTATCGAGCGCTGATTTACAAAATTCGTGAAGCGGGGCTGTCGCCAAAGGGAAGCCGCAAAAGGGCCCCAGCAGATCTTCCACACAATCCCCCAGCTGGTATGGATTAAGGTCGCAATCCAACTCCGACGTTCAAACGCGGTGCAAAGCGATACTTCCATCTCCGCGAGTGAAGCATGAGCGGATTTTTTTTCGGAGCGCAATTCTTGAGGTGTTTCCGCGGGATGAGGCGCTAATAACTCGATGCTCGACGAAGAACTCCACGGCGCCGTTCAGTGGAGCTGCCGTGCGCTTCGTCGTGGACATCGCTGGGTACAACTAACCTTGGTTCCAGCGTGAGGAAGGTGGACGGTAAGAGAAAGTTCCCTCTTCCGGTCTTTTTTTTTTGCGCACATTCTGTAACGATCGCTGCAGTGGTTTGCCAGTGGTGGATTGATTATCGGCTGAACGCAATCAGAAATGGAGTTCACGCTGAGAGGGAAGCCGAGGTGGGCGCTCCAGACGGAGAATTACCACCGCGACTTCATTCAAAGCTTCGCCAAGATACAGGGATTTATCTATACGAAAGCCCTCCCCCGCCGAAGATGAAAGTCACGAAGTTCCACAACCGTGTAACTGCAGACGGCTGCCATCCTGGTAGTGTCCTTATGGCAGCCATCGTAATACATTGAAAATAAATAGGATAAGAAAACTCTTACATCCAGGATTGCCCTCAGGGACAGGGTGAATACCGACCTCAACACTGACCCTTTTTGCGCCTCCTGTCCAGTTACGCGGGGTTCCAGTACTTGAGTACTCTTACCTGGCGTAGGGGAATTGCATGGGCGGCTCGAAGAGCTGCCGGGGGAAGAAAGATGATGTCTTGTGCAGTTCGCTTTGCTAGGAGATTTCTTAACAAAGATTTTTATCCATACGCTCTGCTTCTCATTTGCATTTCTAGCATTGGTCTAACCGGTTGCTCCGGATTAGTGACGGCGAACAATACGAATCCTCCCCCGCCCGCATTGACAATCTCTGGGGTGCAACCGGCTGCGCCAACTACAACTGGATTCCAAGTGAACTGGTCGACGAGCCTGGCTGCAAGTTCCGCAGTTGACTATGGAACTACCGCGACGTACGGATCCAGCACGACAACGAACACTTCGATGGTCACGAGCCACCAGGTGGCGGTGACGGGACTGAGTGCAGGAACGCTGTACCACTTTCGAGTCCGATCGAAAGACGCGGCCAACACGAGCGCCTCGAGCCCAGACATGACATTTGCGACCGCGGGGGATACGACCCCGCCAACGGTTTCTGTTACTGCTCCGGCGACAAACGCAACGATTTCCGGTGTGACTACAGCATCGGCAAATGCGACAGACAATGTCGGCGTCACGAGCGTGCAGTTTAAGGTGGACAGTGCCAACACTGGGGCAGCGATCACGGCTGCACCTTATAACTATTCGCTGAACACCACTGCGCTCTCCAACGGAAATCATATTCTTACAGCGGTGGCAAGCGATGCCGCGGGAAACACGACGACGAGCGCTGGCGTGGCAGTGAAGGTCAGCAACATCGCAGACACGACACCACCGACAGTTTCGATCACGGCTCCAGCGAGCGGAGCGACGGTGAGCGGGACGGTTTCAGTGACGGCGAATGCCAGCGACAACGTAGGCGTGGCCAGCGTGCAGTTCCAACTGGACGGCGCCAACCTCGGCGCCCTGGACACTGCATCGCCCTACTCCGTTTCATGGAACACCACGACGGCGACCAATGGCTCTCATACATTGACGGCCATTGCGAAGGACGCAGCGGGAAACAGCACCACGAGCACAGCGGTAACAGTGACTGTTAATAATGTGGCGGATACGACGGCGCCTTCGGTGCCCGCAGGACTTTCAGCGACGGCGATCTCCTCTTCTCAGATTAATCTGTCGTGGACGGCTTCGACGGACAACGTGGGCGTGACGGGCTACAACATTTACCGCGCGGGAGTGAAGATCGGAACGGCGCCAAGCACGGCCTATCAGGATGCAGGACTGAACGCGTCGACCAGCTACAGCTACAACGTGTCGGCGTTCGATGCGGCGGGCAATACTTCCGCGCAATCGACTGGCGC
>Ga0137403_10007736_pt1 | contig 12095 bp, 15 predicted proteins | sample CZOMad2_1_16fung_FD_122057 | JGI IMG/M metagenome (GOLD analysis project Ga0137403, IMG submission 122057) | Vadose zone soil fungal communities from Angelo Coast Range Reserve, California, USA - CZOMad2_1_16fungal (Hybrid Assembly) | ecosystem: Environmental > Terrestrial > Soil > Vadose zone...
CGGTAAGCAGGTGGGCTTTGCTCGCGTAATCTCTGACTACGCAACCTACGCCTACATCGGCGATGTGTTTGTGCTGGAATCGTATTGCGGGCACTGCCTGGGGAAATGGCTGATGGAGTGCATCATGCGCCATCCCTGGTTACAAGGACTTCGCCGCTGGAGTCTGGCGACGAGTGATGCTCACGGTCTGTACACCAAATTTGGATTCACACCGCTCAAGACGCCGGAGAAGCATATGGAACTGCATGACCCGGAAGTCTACAAGCGTAACCAGAGCCTCGGCTAGAAGCCAGAGGCTAGAAGCTAGAAGCCCAGAGACCCATCATGAAAAATAATCCCATGTCCCGCCCACTTTACGAAGCAGATCCACAAGTGGCCGCCGCCATCGACAGCGAGGTTCGTCGCCAGCACGAAGGCCTGGAACTGATCGCCTCCGAAAATTTTGTCAGCGAGGCCGTGCTCGAAGCCATGGGCTCGGTCTTTACCAACAAGTATGCCGAGGGCTATCCCGGCAAGCGGTACTATGGCGGCTGCGAGTTCGCCGACGTGGTGGAAGAGTTGGCCCGGGAGCGCGCCAAGAAGCTGTTTGGCGCAGAATACGCCAATGTACAGCCCCATGCCGGGTCGCAAGCCAACATGGAAGCGTATGCGGCCGTGTTGCAACCGGGAGACACCATCCTCGGACTCAATCTGGCGCACGGCGGCCATCTCACCCACGGCCATCACTTGAATTTCTCCGGCAAGACTTACCGTATCGTTCCGTACGGCGTGACCAAAGAGACCGAAACCATTGATTACGACGACCTGGAAAAGCTCGCCAAAAAAGAGCGTCCCAAACTGATTATCGGCGGCGGCAGCGCTTATCCGCGAATCATTGATTTTGCGCGCATGCGGCAGATCGCCGACAATGTGGGCGCGCTTTACCTGGTGGACATGGCGCACTTCGCCGGACTGGTTGCGGGAGGTGTGCATCCCTCGCCAGTGCCCCACGCCCATATCGTCACCACAACCACGCACAAGACTCTGCGCGGACCCCGCGCCGGCATGATCTTGAGCAAACAAGAATTCGGCACAGCCATCGATAAGGTCGTGTTTCCAGGAATGCAGGGCGGCCCGCTGGTTCACATCATTGCGGCCAAAGCGGTCAGCTTCCGGGAAGCGATGCAGCCGGAATTCCGCGAGTATGCGCGGCAGGTGGTCGCCAACGCCAAGATTCTGGCCGAGAGCTTAGCGTCCGAAGGCTTCCGCATCATCTCCGGAGGCACTGACACTCACCTCATGCTGGTGGATGTGTTCGCGAAAGGAATGTTCGGCAGCGAAGCCGAAAAGGCCTTGGGGGAGGCCGCCATCACCGTGAACAAGAACGCCATACCGTTCGACGCCAACCCACCCATGAAGCCGAGCGGAATCCGTATCGGAACACCCGCTCTCACGACCCGCGGTATGAAGGAAGAACAAATGAGGCAGGTCGGACGTTGGATCGCAGAGGCCCTTCATCACCGCACCGAAGCGCCCATCCTGAGCCAGATCCAAAAGCAGGTCTTGGAGCTGGCGGAGGCTTTCCCCCTTTACCCCGAACGCAGAGCCAAGGCGCAGGTTGAAGTAAGAGCATAAGGACTTGACCGCAAAGGATCACGGATGAAGAGAATGCGAATTCTCTGTGTGGCTCTGTGCCCTCTGTGGTTAAATTCGTGCCGTGAGAGTCGCCATCGACATCCGGCGCATGACGGAATTTGGCGTCGGTACCTACACTCGCAACATCGTGCGGGCGTTGGGCCGCCTCGATGCCGAGAGCAAGTACTTCCTGATCGGCCCCCCGGAGAAAGTGGCCGAGATTGGTCCGCTGCCGCCCAATTTTCACACCGTCCCCCTGCTGGCAAACGACGCAACCATCAAGAGCTATTTTGACTTTCGCGCCATTCTCAATCGACTGGGTTGCGACCTTGTCCACATCCCGCACCTTTTCTGGCTACCGCGAAACCTGCCCTGTCCCTACGTGATGACCGTCCACGATTTGCTCGAACACATGTATCGAGCTCGTGACCAGTCGGGATTGAGGCGTTCACTGCATTTTTTCCTGACCCAGCGAGCGCTGAAGGGAGCGGTGCGACTGTTCGCCGTTTCCAATTTCACCAAGAGCGAGGTGGAAAAGCTGTTTGGGATCGACCCGGCACGCATCGAAGTTGTCTACAACGCAATTGACGAGCGCTTCCTGCGCGGCCACGCCAACGAGGCCGAACGGCAGGTCCTGGCGGAGCGCTACCTGATCAACCATCCCTTCGTGCTCTACGCGGGACGAATCAGCCCGCACAAGAACGTGGTGCGAATCATTGAGGCCTTCTCCGCACTGAAAGCGGAACTGGAAAAGGAAAACCTTTTCCCGGGTCTGAAGCTGATCATCATCGGGGATGAGCTATCCAAGCATCCGGACTTGCGGCGTACCGTGGTTCGCAGCCGGATGCAGAACGACGTCCGCTTCATGGGATTTGTTCCGATCGAGGTGCTGCGCATTTTCTACGACACGGCCAAGATCTTCATCTTTCCGTCGCTTTATGAGGGATTCGGGCTCCCACCGCTGGAAGCCATGGCGCACGGCACCCCGGTGGTCACTTCAAACACCTCGTCGTTGCCGGAGGTCGTGGGCAAGGCGGCGGTGCTGGTGAACCCGGAAAATGTTTTCGAGATCATGCGCGCGCTGCATCGCGTGCTGGTCGACCATGCGCTGCGTGACCGGCTCAAAGTGCGCGGCTATGAAAAGGCAAAACAATTCTCATGGGACGCCTCGGCTCGGCAGATTCTTCGCGTGTATCGCGAGGTGGCGGAGAGGCAACCAACCAGGACCGAGCTCGCCGACGAACCCGTTACCCCGCGCTCGGCGAACTCTTGACCGGGCAGAGCCAGGGGTAGATCGCCGCCTCAGGCATTCTTAAGCAAAGGCAGTCCGGGAGAATTCAACCCCAAACGATGCAGTTTGGCCGCGATCCGGGTCCGGTCCGCCTCCGTCGAGGCGGCAGTGTGGCGTTTTCTCAGTTTGGCAATTTTTTCATTACGGGTACGGCGGCGCCGGATCTCAGGCCGGCGGCTCGGTGCGGACATAGGGGTCTCCTGATTCTTCTAGTCGAGACTTAGTCTATATCATCTGGTGGTTGCGAAAGAGATTCTTGACGCCCACCGTGCTAGCGTCACGATTCCTATAACCATCTGGGTTCCTGAGGTGTGCAATTTCTCCCATCGATCTTGGGGGTGGCGGGAGGGCAGGTTCAAGCTTGGCCCGACGCATTTGTAAAGCGGCCCTTTCGTTGCATCTTTTGATTCTCGCTATCACATCTTTGCGTTTGTAAGGCTATTCTGACTCTGCAACACTTTCTTAGAGGGTTTCTCTCTCAGGGTGTCGACAGCATGGATGCATCTTCTGTGAGGCTAGCTCACTCCAGAGTCTTCATCGTGGCTCGCAACAAGCACATTGTGCCCAAACAACGGCGCATCGAGCGCTTGACGGTGGGGTACGCGGTCCGAGAGTTTAGAGACGATTCCCAAGGCCGCTACTGGTACGTGATCACCGCACTTGAAGTCATGCCATAAACGCTGACCGGCTGCGCACAAGGCAAGATCAGCGGTGCCAACTCCATACGGGGTCGCCTTTGCCGTCACGCAATACGAGGGTCATGTCGCCCTTCACCACTTCGCGGGCCAGGATGAGATCTGCCCCGTTCTGTTTTACCTTCGACCCGGTGAGCGCGATGTCGTCCCCCTTGCTGAAGCTAACCCCCATGTCATCGAGAAAGGACTGTGGGCAAAGATAGACGTCGACAACCTCCGACCCGTCCTTCGCGAGCAGATGGACAACTTCCTTCTGGCTGCCTTTCGGGGGCGGTTTCACGTCGTCCACTTTAACTTTCATCTTAGTCTCGGTGTGCGGATCGTATTTGGGAGGACTTGTTTCTGGGGCCTTCTGCCCAAATATCGGCGTAAGGCACAGGGACACGAGAAAAACCGCAAGCAAGGGTGTCCGGCAAGAATCAGTCGACGTGGCGAATTGGCTTGCATCACACATCGGGCTCCTCCTCTTCACCGGAAAATCAGGAACGGCGGCTGGAGCGTCGGCCGCAAGAGTGCCGGTTCCCGGTGTCCTTCGTCGCCTAGGTAGGATGAAGCCACTTTCGTGCGCAGGCCTATCGTACTCCAGTTTCAATGTGCGGGATCAGGCGGTTCACCAAGGAACGAGTAGCTCTTGAGGTTCGTGCCGGTTGGCGGCTTGCTCCGGGGAAAGACCGGGGCGCACCCCGCCAGTGGCGGAGCTATAATGACAGAGTTGACCCTAAGCTCACCTTAAAACATCCGACCTGCTGCCTCCCACCTGAAAGGAGGCCCACAATGCCGTTCGATACGCTGGAGATCCGGATTTCTCTCCAAAAACTGCTGATCGGCCTGATCCTGGTTATCGTTCCGCTTAGCTTCGTTGGGTTATACCTGACTTCCCAAGCCGATACTTCTCTGCAACAGACCGTAGGTGCGCACTTCAAAAGCATCGCTCAAGCCGAGGGTATAGCCACTTCTCAGTTCATCAACGATCGGGTACTCGATATTGCCGCGCTCTCGAGGAACCCAGCCGTGGCAGACGCGATTAGTGCGGCGCAGCGGTCCCGCAAGGGTCTCGACGACTCGGTGATCACGGCAAGAGTTGAGAAGATCGAGAGCATCTGGGAAACGCCGCAGGTCGATCCCTTGGTCAAGGGAATACTATCGTCGCCCACGTCACAGCTCTTGCGGCGCCACCGCGAAGCTGAGCCCAGGATCCTGAAGGTCCTGGTCGCTGATGAGACGGGCGCGACGGTGGCCGCGACAGATAAGCCGCTGCACTACGTTCAACCGAATGAGGTGCTCTGGAACGCCGTCTATGGCGAGGGTCGAGGCGGCATTTACGTTTCCGAGATTCGCTACGACGACCAAACCAAGGCTAACTACGTTGAAATCGGTGCTCCCGTGTTGGAAGATGGCACGCGCCGATTCATGGGTGCGGTCAATACGCTGGTGAATGTTTCCAGTCTCCTGTCCCGCTTCCAAAGAGAGGAGATCGGCGAGACCGCTCGCATCATGCTGGTACGGGACGACGGTACGGTGATGAGCGCCCTGAACGTGGACCCCTCTCTGAGGTTGAAGACGGACGAATACGCAACCGTGCACGACGTACTCGGTACGCCTCAGGGCAGGCAGGCGGGGTATGTTGTCGCCAGCATGAGAGGAGGAAACCGGATTGTCGGTTTCGCCGACACTGGACTCAAGAGGGCCTATCCTAACTTGGGCTGGCTCATCCTGGTGAGCCAAGACGAACGGGAGGCCCTTGCCCCTCTACTAGGCTTGAGCCGCTTTGCTTTGTTGATGGTGGTCCTGGCGTTGCTGATGTTGACGCTTCTTACGGTTTACTTCTTCCTGCACCGAAGGCAGAGGCTTGAAGACATCGAGGTGCAAGCGGCCGAGCAACCACCGACAACTGGAGCGGCTGCGGCCTGAAAGCCATCCCGGCATGGCCTGTCCGGCTTAGTAGTCTTCTATCATTGTAGTTTGGGCAGGTTTGCGGGAGGCGAGCAACACTGAGGTCCGCGCCGAGTGGCTTCGAAATGCAAAAGGCGCGCTCCCAACGCGCCTTCTGTGATCGTAGGCTGGTTCGTGCAAGTAGCCTAGGCCGCCGCGGCAAGCGGTTGGATGTGCCCGAGCTGAGCTAGGAGTGTGTATTGATCGTAGTAACAGCCCCCCGACGCGATGCGTCCCTGTTTATCGAGTTGACAGACCTCGCAGAAGGACAGGGATATCCGACGGCCAGAAGGCGGCAGTGAACCCAAGGGCCCGTCGTTCGTGCCTTCGACGGTAAACTGGGTGACAACGACGTCTCCCGCATCAATGTACTTGGGATTAGTGATTCGGCCATCCGAGAAGGCCTTCGCCCAGGCTTCCGTCCATTCTCTGAACTTGTCCCGGCCGTTTAACGTGAGACTCCGGCCATTGTCGGTGTAGACCAGGCCCTCGCTGGAGTCGCGGACCACGCCCTGGAAGTCACGGCGGTTCCAACTTTCGTGTGCGGCACGAACTGTTTCGACGTTTTTCGAGTCCATAACGCCTCCTTCATCTGACAGAAGTTCGATCGGGCGAGCCCGTAGGCTCGCCCAGGCTGATTGGCGAAGCATCCACCCGGACGCCGTTTTCAGGCCGCTTTGCCCGCGGCGATTCTGTGGGTGGTGGAGGTGTGGACATCGAACGTGCGAATCGTGGGTTCGGCCTCAAGGAGGTGCCGCACCATTTCATTCACTTTCTGGTATTCCGCGCGATGATATTGTTCCGCATCCTCCTTGGTGTTCCAAAAACTCAGGGAGAGGACACGATTGTCCTCTTTGTCGGAGACGAGAACTGTCTCATCTACGAAGCCTTTCTGCTTCTTCAGGATCGGTAGTACTTTGTCATTGATGGTCTCGGAGAGTTGTTTGTTTTTGCCTGGCTTGGTGGTTAGTTCGACGACTCGGGTAAACATACATGCGCTCCTTTCGTTGGCTAAGGGTGAAAGGAACCCGCCGCCAATGCGACGACGGAACGTATTGTTAAGCAGGAAACCAAGCTACGCCGGGTCAGGCTGAGGGTCAATTACCCAAATATGGTGCAGGCGGGCGAACCCGCCGACATGAAGAGTTCCTCAGAAGAGGCAGGGGAAGAGACGTGGCCTAGCCTGACACCGTTCGCCTTCGGTCGGGCCCAAGACAGCGGAAACGGTAAAAACCCTGTGCCGTCCCCATCCTGCCTCACGATTCAAAAGCATAGTCCCGTTGGAGGCACCACGCAATGCAACAAAAAGGTTTGTGGCAGCCGGACCTGTAAGCTGAATTTGCCGGAACACGTTGCAGCCACGTAAGTTATTGAGTGCGAGACTGCGAGAACTGTCAATGAGGTCAATTTTGGCAGTGTTGGCAAGTTTTGCGTCACACCGGCGCCCCAATCGTTGACACTCGCACAGCGGGGCCCGCTCCCCAACATCTAGCCACGGCGACCTGCGTCGGTCGCCGCGTTGATTTCCTCCGAGTCAAACTCCTCATCTTGCTCATCCGTTTCCGGCTCGAGCCACTCACTTAGTCCGACTTCATCGCTGCTCGGCGTCGCATACAAAGCCTCAAGCCGTTTAGCGCGCTTCGGCGAGGTCGGCCTCAGGCTTCGCCTCGCGGGCCCCTTCACGTAGGCTTCAATTTCTCTTCGACATAGAGCGAGAGCTCAATCATGCGCTCCATCAATTGTTCGGCTGGCAGTCCGGCAAAGTTCTTGAGCACCAACTCCTTGACATAGAGCCGCATGAGATACCGAAGCTGAAGCGCGCGGCTACGCGTGGCGAAGACAAAATCGCGATGCCCGTTATTCACGACGATCAGGTTCCGCTCGGCATCGAATCGCGAGCGCCACAGTTCCCCAGCGGCCCGTTCAAACGTGTAGCCCGGTAAGCCGCGCGCATTGAAGAGAGAAGGGCCCACCGCCGCCTCCAGGCTATCAGTGACAGTGATCAATGCTTCCGCACTGCAGGACACATCGCGCTGTGAGACGGTGACGGACCAACGCGCGAGACCGGGAGACGACGGCGCTTGGGAGCTCACTTCTTGATCGGAGGCTGCTGAGAGGGGATGATTGGACCGGAGGGTGGGAGAGAGAGGGAGAGAAGGTGCGACAGAAAAGGGTTGATTTTGGGGGTGACAAAATCGATGATGAGCTGGACTGGGCCGTCAGGTGTAAGGGTTGCGGCGAGTTGTACGTCCTCCGCGAGGTTGGCGCTGAAGAAACAATATTCACAGTCGCGCAACACACCATACCCTCTCACAAAGCGCATACGGTCGAGTAGTTTCAGTCATAAGGGATCGGTATGGGACATTACTGCAGGATCTGCGGGCGTGAGCGGCCGAACGAGCAGTTCTCGGGCAAAGGTCACAAGATTCATGTGTGCAAGCGCTGCCAGGCCCAGCCGAAGACCGAGCGCCGAGCCATCGAGGATCAGGACGATATCTTCGGGTTTCTCAAACAGTCGCACATCTCCGAAAAGAATGTGATTCGCCTGGGACAAATGGCGAACTCGGACAATCCGCAGGTCGCCAGTCTCGCCGAGATTGTCCTGGAAGTAGCCCGGATAAAGCCCTACAAAACCAGGAGACTCAAATTCCTTGCGCAGAAGCATCCGGAACTGCTGCGCAGGTTGGAGGACACGGGCTTGGTTTTTGCCCATACCTGGGACTGGGAGACTAGGGAAGTCTTCGCCCAATCCAATTCGGAAGAAGCGGAAGTCTTTGTCCCAGAGGATTGGGAGGCGACAGATTTGTCCGCGCAAGAGGACTGGGAGATACCGTTTTGAATGACCTGGCTCAGACCTCGCAATTCTTGCCCAACACTGGTGAGGCCATAGGATTAATTTGATGGAACTGGACGCGCTGATCTACGAAGTCATCGTTGACGCAAACGGCGAGGACGAGCAATTCTGGGCGTTTCGCCAGGCTTTCGAAGACGCGCTCTCCCTGCCGGCCGATGGATTTGTGATCGGCGAGCCGGTAGCGGTGATCACCTTCGACTATGACGGCAACGAACGTCGCGGCCTGACCGCGCGATGCCGGCGGGAGGATGGCTCCGAACACGTCGTCGCAGCGGCGGAAGTAGCGTTTCCCGCGAACACAAACCTGTCTCGCTATTTGGCGGCCTACCGTAAGTGGATGGGCCTCGATCCTTATCCAGCCGGAGGTGCCGCACCCTCGCGCGGCAATCGGCGATATAAAGCGAAGACCGGCGATCTGGATCTGACGTCCCCCATCGAACTGATCGTTTTCTCCGTGAAGAAGAAGGCGGCGCGGTGCCGATTGGCAGAAAGCGAGCGCGTCGTCACGCTGCGCGCGCCTCGATTCTCGAAGCTTGTGCCGGGTGAGATCGCGAAAATCGTGCCGCACAAGCAGTGGAGTTACGCCGGGATTTCCTACCTCTCGGGACAGATCCTATCGACTCGGTTAGACGTGGCCACTCTCGGCCTCGTACCATTGCGGCTGGAGCAGCGGGGAACCTGGGATCCGAAAGAGGAATACTGGGGTGAAGAAGGCGAAGTTCTCGACGATCGAGCCAAGGCGATCATCGCCTGGGGACCGCGTCAGTCATTCGAAATGGAGCAGTTGCTTCCGATGGACGACCCCGACGATCCGGATGGCGATCCCATTATCCGCTCCAACGACCTGGAGAGCGCGGGTGATTACGAGGCCGCATGCCGAATCCTCATGGAACTTTGCGAGTCCGACCTCCGCTGCCTCGACGCCCATGCTCACCTCGGTAACCTCACCTTCGACCACATCCCGAGCGATGCGATGCGCCACTACGAGGTGGGACTGCGGATCGGCGAACTCTCGCTGGGCAGCCTCGCCGATGGGCTGTTGCCCTGGGGATGGCTCGACAACCGCCCGTTCCTGCGCTGCATGCACGGCTTCGGGCTGTGCCTGTGGAGACTGGAACGGTTCGAGGAGGCCGAGCGTGTTCTTGACCGGTTGTTGTGGCTCAACCCGGCGGATAATCAGGGCGTCCGCTTCAATATTGCCTCGGTCCGGGCGCGAACGACTTGGGAAGAGAACGAATGAAGGCACCGTCCCCGACAGTGCGGCTGTGCTGATAGTACTCGCTCCGAATGCGAGTGCCGGGAACCTCCCATTTCTTCGATCCGAAATCAGTGACGGTCGGTTGGTTAGGGTCTCCACGAAGCGAATATCTCGGAAATCTATGATTCCACATTTCCTTGTGGAATCAGATAGTTAGAAACTGTTTGGCAGGTGCAGAAGCAAGATGGCGGCGAAGCCGAGTGAAGCCGAGTGCGAGCAGTTGTCCAAAGCCCTGCTGTGGCATATACTTATGTATATGCCAAATGGGTCGACGATCTGAAGGGAGACCATGCAACGCAAAGCGAAGATCTTCATGAATAACCGCAGTCAAGCCGTCCGGTTGCCCAAGGAGTTTCAGTTCACCGGCAAGGAGGTATTCATACGGAAGGAGGGGAGTGACGTAGTCTTGTCACCCCGACCATCTGACTGGTCTTCTTATCTTGCTGATGCTCCTGTCGCCTCGCCGACTTTCATGGAAGGTGTCGAGGACCTCCCGGTGCAGGAGCGTGAGCCGTAATGCCGCGCTACATGTTGGACACGGATACTTGTTCCTACATCATGAAGCGCTCGAATGACGCGGTTCTAAAACGGCTGCAACAAGTTCCAGTCGGTGATGTGTGTATTTCCGTAATTACGAAATCGGAACTGTTGTTCGGTGTCGAACTGTCTCCGCGACGGCAGCAAAATGAAGTGGCGCTGAACGCATTTCTGCGTTACGTCGAGGTTCTGGATTTTCCTGATGAAGCGTCTCTGCACTATGCAAAGATTCGCGCAGACTTAAAGACACTTGGCACGATGATCGGTGCAAACGATCTGTTCATTGCTGCTCATGCGCGCAGCCTCGGCTTGATGCTGGTTACGAACAATACGCGTGAGTTCGGACGAGTCCGTGATTTGGCCATAGAAAACTGGACGCTCGCTGCTTAATATTCTGTTTCTCGCCAAGTGGTCGGTCCAGATGTCGAGATTGAGAGTTTGAATCTGTCGACGCTCTGCCTGGCTGACGGCCTGCGCTGATTCCGCCACTTCCTAACCATCGTCCAGGAGTCCTACCTTGGCCGTTACTCGCGACAGACGTTTATCGGGCACCGCTTCAAGAACGGATGAGGGGCTAGGACTAAGCCGCTGGCGCGGCGGACGCTTCGCGTGTACAAGTCTCCATACGCCGGTGGTGTCAGTGTCAGTGTTTTGAACGACTGACCGAGGTGCGTTACGATGATGTGAACATGGATAGCGACGTCAGCAGTATATCGATGAGCGTCAATAATGGGCTCTTCACACAACTCCTCTCGATACAAAACTTCTAACCCAAAGTCGATTCAAATCCCATAGCTCCACGCGTCCGCCGCAAACGCCAGCGGCTTCCTCCTGTCAAAAACGCATCGGATCGAGACCCCTCCCGCGCAAGAGTCTGCCCCGAGGCGTTTCCGATCAAGGCTAGCGGCAATAGAGAAGTTGGCCTCGTTTTCGAGATTGGTCCCGATAACGCGCTTGTCGTGACGTTGTTCCGGGATTGTGCCTCTCCGAGCTGTGATTAGCGGGTTGTTCCTGCCGAAACAGCTGACGCGCGTTCCAGTTTCCGAATGCCCGTTGCCGCTGCCCAAGCAAGCGCGTCACACCGGCGTCACAACGGGCTTTATTGGCTTTGGAAGTGATTGAAAGTAAAAGTTTGTGGCAGCCGGACCTGTAAGCCCGAATTCGCCAACTCAGGTTGCAAGCATGTAAGTTATTGAAACGGAACCGGCGTGAACTGTCAATGATGTCAATCTTGGCAATGTTGGCAGGTTTTGCGTCACACCGGCGTCACAATTCTGACTTAGGGGGACGAAGCGAAACATCAAACCGATCAGGAAATTCAAGAGAAGAGAGAAGAGCCAAAGTTTCTATCAGCTCCGCAACGTACTCTTCGGCCGTGCTTGTATACCTAAGCGACCGGAAATAGGCGCGCAAGGCATTTTCGCCATGCTGTGCGGCGCTAACGTCGAGGATGAAGCTTACTGAATGCCCAGCGGGGACGTCAGTGGTCGGCACAATGCACCTTGCTAGCTTCTGGCCGATATCCCCATATTTTCTGACAAATTCTGCGAGATCCCCGATATTTCGAACTGCAAGTCGCTGGGCTTTCTCGAAAACATACAGCGACGCGTCTTCGGCTGATCGAACTGCTGCCCGGAGCTCCTCGCGATCTCCTCATCGAATCTCCGCACTCGTTCGTCAATACGTATGTACACCGATAAAGACTGGCGGGTTAAAGGAATGCTTTCGTTTGCCACAACATTTGCTGCGACAGTGCGAACCTGTTGGTGAATTGAACGGTACGGACAACGGTACGGGATTTTCAGTGGACCGAGCTAAGGTATAATCGAATCAATCCGTAGGCGCGTAGCTCAGTTGGTTAGAGCGCTACCTTGACACGGTAGAGGTCAGGAGTTCGAGTCTCCTCGTGCCTAC
>Ga0137403_10007738_pt1 | contig 12094 bp, 10 predicted proteins | sample CZOMad2_1_16fung_FD_122057 | JGI IMG/M metagenome (GOLD analysis project Ga0137403, IMG submission 122057) | Vadose zone soil fungal communities from Angelo Coast Range Reserve, California, USA - CZOMad2_1_16fungal (Hybrid Assembly) | ecosystem: Environmental > Terrestrial > Soil > Vadose zone...
ATGACGTCGCGGATCGCCTGGTCGAGGATCTCCGCCGACGTTCCCGGCAAGGTTCCCAGGCCCGCGGTCTTCAGCTCCCCCAGGTACTCCCGGATCGGCAGCCCCGAGCGCACCGAGCCGTAGAGCACCTCCTCCGGCGAGAACGCGTGGATGTGCAGTTCCGGCAGCGCCGTCGTGATCGCGCGCGTGAGATCGATGTAGTAGCGTCCGTCGAGCTTCGGCGGCAAGCCGGCCTGGATGCACACCTCGGTGGCGCCGAGATCCCGCGCCTCCTGGGCGCGCCGCACGACCTCGGCGACGGGAAGGAAGTAGCCCTCCTCTTCCCGGTGGTCACGACTGAAGGCGCAGAAGGTGCAGTGCTTGATGCAGACGTTCGTGAAGTTGACGTTGCGGTTGACGACGTACGTCACGACGTCGCCCGCCTGCCGCTGGCGCAGCTCGTCGGCGACCAGGGTCAGCGCGTGGAGATCGCGGCCCTCGGCGCGCGTGAGCGCGATGCCGTCCTCGACCGACACCTCGTGGCCGTCGAGGGCGCGGACAAGGATCGGGCGGAGATCGCGCGAGACCCAGTCGAGCGAACCGAGGAGGCTACCAGCGGCGCCAGCGTTCATGGGATTCCTTGACGAGACCGCGCTCGTCGACCAGCGCCTGGACGCGCGCGCGCAGGCGCTCGTCCAGGAACTCCGCGCGCGTCGCGAACTCGGGATAGATCGCGAGACGCTCGCGCAGGACGAAGCCCTGGCTCTCGGTTGCGCGCCGGAGCTCGGGGATCAGCGGCCACGGTTTCTCTGGGTTGATGTGGTCGAGGGTGAGCGGCGAGATTCCACCCCAATCGTTGAGACCCGCCGTGAGGAGCCGCGGATATACGTGCGGCGAGAGGTTCGGCGGCGCCTGGATGTTCACGTCCGGGCCGAGGACGAGCCGCGCCACCGCGAGCGTCCACAAGAGATCCTCGAGCGAGGGCTCGGGCGCCTCTCGCATCGGGATCCTCGGCTTGGCGCGGAAGTTCTGGACGATGACCTCCTGGATGTGGCCGTGCTGTTCGTGGAGGTCGCGGATCGCGACGAGCGTGTCGACGCGCTCGCGTCGTGTCTCGCCGATGCCGATGAGCAGGCCGGTCGTGAACGGGATGCCGAGCTTGCCGGCGAGCGCGATCGTGCGCAGGCGCCGCGCCGGCACCTTGTCGGGCGCCCGATCGTGCGCCAGGCCGCGGCCGAGGAGCCGCTCCGACACCGTCTCGAGCATGATCCCCATGCTCACGTTCACCTCGCGCAGCGCCGCCAGGTCCCGCTCGCCCATCACGCCCGGGTTGGCGTGGGGCAAGAGGGGCGAGTCCGCCAAGACGGCCGCGCACACCGCGCGCAGGTATGACAAGGTGGTGCGGTGGCCGTGCCGCCGCAGGAACTCGCGATGGCTCGGGAAGAGCGCCTCGGGCTTGTCGCCCAGCGAAAACAGCGCTTCCTTCGCGCCCAGCCGCCCGCCGGCCTGCGCGAGCGCGACGACCTCGTCGGGCTCCATCGTGTGGGCGCCCGGCTCGCCCGGATCGCGGCGGAAAGTGCAATAGCCGCAGTAGTCGCGGCAGAGCGTCGTCAGCGGCACGAAGACCTTCGCCGAGAACGTGACGGTGCGGCCCCGGCCGCGGTCGCGCATCTCACCCGCGCGGACGAGCAGATCGTCCAGCCCGGCCGCTGGTGTCTCGATGAGCGCGCACGCTTCTTGATGCGAGATCATGCGCGTCGCCGGCCGGCCTTCTTCTTCGACGTCGATGTCTTCGAGCGGCCGCCGGCGGCCCGCGTGACTTTCGGCCGGACGTCGCTCGCGAAGCGTTCCATGTTCGCGATGACCGCCCGCAGCTCCTGCACCGTGTGATCGAAGACGAAATGGGAGACGCCGAGCGCTTGGTAGCGGCGGATGTCGGCGGCGACCTCGTCCGCGGTCCCCTGGAACGGCGGCCGGTCGCCGGCGGCGGCCTTGGCGTTCTTGCCGCGCACTTCCATCGGCACGCGGATGGTGAGCGCGATCGACTTCGGGTCGCGTCCGGCTCGCCGCGCCCAGCCGTGGATCTCCTTGACCTTGGCCGCGTATTCGTCGGGGCCGAGAAGTGCCGGCGGGCGCATTCCGATCGGATGCCAGCCATCGCCAATGGTGCCGACGCGCCGGAGCGCCGCGCTGGTGTGGCCGCCGATCCACACGGGAATACCGCCTTGCTGCACCGGCTTGGGGAGCACATGAACGTCGCGGACCGAGTAGTACTTGCCCTCGAAGCTCACGGGATCGGTCGTCCACGCCGCGCGCATCAGCCGGATGTAATCCTCGGTCACGGGCCCGCGCTCCTCGAACGGGGGCGCCCCGAGCGCCTCGAACTCCTCGCGCAGCCAGCCGACGCCGGCCCCGAGGATCACGCGACCTTTCGAAAGCACGTCGGTCGTCGCCAGCATCTTCGCGGCGAGGAGCGGATTGCGGTACGGGACGACGAGGACGCTGATGCCCAGACGGGTCCGGCGCGTCGCGTGCGCGAGGTGGCTCAGCAACGCGAGCGGCTCGAGATAGTCCTGCGCGAGCCCGCCGGGAAACTGCCCGCTCGTGGTGTAGGGGTACACCGACTTGGCGGACGAGACCGGCATCACGACGTGATCGGTCACGAACAGCGAGTCGAACCGGAGCGCGTCGGCCTTTTCGGCGAGCTTGAGGACGACGTCGAGACCGGCCAGCGGCCCGCGACCGGGAAGCGAGAAACCGAACTCCACGACCTTCCTCCGAAAAAGGGGTTTCGTAGAACGCGACGGCCGTTATGGTATCACTAAGCGGAATGCAATTCTTTGACGTCGTCGTGATCGGCGCTGGTCATGCGGGCTGCGAGGCAGCGCTGGCCTCCGCGCGCATGGGATGCCGAACGTTGCTCCTCACCATGAATCTCGACGCGATCGGCCAGATGTCCTGCAACCCCGCCGTCGGCGGCACCGCGAAGGGACATCTCGTCCGCGAGATCGACGCGCTCGGTGGTGAGATGGGGCGCAACACCGACCGCTCCGCGATCCAGTTCAAGACGCTCAACGCCTCGCGCGGGCCCGCGGTGCGGGCCTCGCGCGCCCAGTGCGATCGCGCCCGCTATCGGGGCGCCATGAAGCGGACCGTCGAGCGCGAGCCCAATCTCGAGGTCCGCCAGGGGCAGGCGGCGCGCTTCGTCCTCGACGGAGGGCGGGTCACCGGCATCGAGGACCAGGTCGGCGTGCGCTACGGCGCTCGCGCCGTGATCGTCACGACCGGAACGTTTCTCCGCGGCCTGATCCACGTCGGGCTCGCCCGGCACAGCGCGGGCCGCGCCGGCGAGTTCGCCTCGGTCGACCTCTCGAAGGCGCTCTCCGAGCTCGGGCTCACCCTCGGGCGGCTGAAGACCGGCACCTCGCCCCGCCTGCGGGCCTCGACGATCGACTACACGCGGCTCGAGGCGCAGTCCGGCGACGCCGAGCCGTGGGCGTTTCACTGGGCCACCGAGCGGCTCGAGCTCCGACAGATAACGTGCCACGTCACGTACACGACGCCGCGCACGCACGAGATCGTGCGCGCGAACCTCGATCGCTCGCCGCTCTACTCCGGGATCATCGACGCGACCGGGGTCCGCTACTGTCCCTCGATCGAGGATAAGGTCAAGCGGTTCGCCGATCGCGACCGCCATCAGGTGATCCTGGAGCCCGATGGTCTCGACACCGAAGAGGTGTACGCGAACGGGATCTCGACGAGTCTGCCGCCCGACGCGCAGGAAGCGCTGGTCCACTCGATCCCGGGCCTCGAACGCGCAGAGATCATGCGGCCGGGTTACGCGATCGAATACGACTTCGTGCATCCGACGCAATTGGCGCCGACGCTCGAGTGTCGCGCGGCGCCCGGCCTCTACCTCGCGGGGCAGATCAACGGCACGACCGGCTACGAGGAGGCCGCCGCGCTCGGGCTCTGGGCGGGCGCGAACGCGGCCTGCGGTGTGCTCGGGCGCGAGCCGTTCCTCCCGGATCGCGCCGAATGCTACATGGCCGTGCTCGTCGACGATCTCGTGACGAAGGGCACCCTCGAACCCTACCGGATGTTCACCTCGCGGGCCGAGTACCGCCTGTTGCTCCGCGAAGACAACGCGGACCTTCGTCTCACGCAGGCCGGCTTTCGCCTCGGCCTGGTCGCGCGCGAGCGGCACGAGGCCGTCGAGCGTCGCCGCGCCCAGACGGCGGCGGAGATTCGGCGTCTCGAGGGCACGCGCGTGGGGGGCACGCCGCTGCTCCAGCTGCTCCGCCGGCCAGAGGTGACCTACGCCGACGTCCGGCGACTGGATCCGGACGCCGTCACCGACGTCGCGGTGGCGCGCCAGGTCGAGGTCTCGGCGAAGTACGAGGGTTACATCCGCCGAATGCTGGGCGACGTCGCGCGCTTCAAGCGCCTCGAGCAGCGGCTGATCCCCGACGGTCTCGACTACCGCGCCGTGCCGGGCCTGTCGACGGAGATCCGCGAGCGGCTCGCCGAGATCCGTCCGCGCTCGCTGGGCCAGGCTTCGCGCATTCCCGGCGTGACTCCGGCGGCGATCTCGATCCTGACGGTCTGGTGTCACCGAGCGCGACCAGCGGAGGCGGCGCGCTGAAGCGCTCGGCCGGGCGGCCAACGACTCGTCGGGCGCCCGGCGCGCAGTGCGCGCTGCAGGCCGTCGCGGGGCGGGGGCCCCGCCGGCCGAGGCGCGATCATGAATCGACGCGAGCCGAATGACATCGCCCGTTGTGACGCCCGAGGAATTCTTGAAGAAGCTCGCCGGATGGTCACGGGGCACGATGATCGAGAGCCACGGCACGCGCTTCGTGTCGGTGAGCCCGGGCCGCGCGGTGGCCCAGCTCGACTTCAAGCCCACCCTCGCGCAGCTCACCGGCCGGTTCCACGCCGGCGCCATCGTGGCCTTCGCCGACGAGACCGCCACGTGCGCGGCCATGTGGGAGACGAACCCTTCGGGCGAGCTTCGCCCCGAGCTGTTCCCCCTGACCCTCCAACTATCTGTAAATCTTATCCGAAATGCCGATCACGGGACCTTGACAGCCGAGGCCCAGATCGTCCATCGTGGTCGTACGACCCTCGTTGTCGACGTCGAAGTCTTTGACGATCAGCGGCGGCTCGTCGCCAAGCTCGCGGCGACTCAACTCGCTCCGGCGGCTCCGCCGGCAGAGACTCGATCTCACACAGGGTGAGAAGCGGAATGCGGCTCGCCTCGAAGATATTTCTGACCTCGGCGGTGGTCGTCGTGGTGCTCGGCGTGGTAGGCGTCTTGAGCCTCCGCGCCATCGGCCGTCTCGCCTCCGTCAATCGTGAGATCACGACCCGCACCGTCCCCGCGTTGCGCCTGGCGGCGTCGACTCGCGACGCGATGCCCGCCTTGGTTCGTCTCGAAGCCCGGTTCCTGGTCCTCAACGACACGCGCTTCATCGGGGCCTGGAACGAGCGCGCCGAGCGCCTGCGCGCGAGCCTCATCCGGTTGCGGGAGTACGCGACGAGCGCGCAGGAGGCGCGCCTCCTGGACGACGCCACTGAATCGTTCGAGCGCTACTACGGCACGGTCGGGCAGATCCAGGCACTCCTCGGGCGCGGCCAGCGCGCGCGCGCGGCGGCCCTGTCGGAAGGCGCCTCGCGGTCGCTGGCCGAACGCGTCGAGGCGAACCTGGAGGCGCTGACCGAGTCGATGCACGCGGACGTCCTGCAGGCGCAGGCCGAGGTCGCGCGTCTGGAGGCGCGCACGTGGTCGGGCGTGCTCGTGGCGCTCGGCGCCGCTGTCGGGCTGGCGCTGCTCGGAAGCGGGCTCATCGCCCACCGCCTGACCCAGTCACTTCAGAAGCTCTCGGCCGCCACCTCGGCGGTGGCATCCGGCTCGTTCGAGGAGCCCATCGCGGTCGAGGGGCGTGACGAGGTCGGGCAACTCGCGCGCTCGTTCAGCGTGATGGCGCGAGAGCTCCGCCGGATGGAGGAGACCAAGGAGGAGTTCTTCGCGACGGTGTCCCACGAGCTGCGCTCGCCGCTCACGTCGATCCGAGAAGGCGCGCACCTCTTGCGCGATCGGATCTCGGGCCCGCTCAGCGACAAGCAGCGGCGACTCGTCGAGATCATCGGGGCGGGCTCCGACCGGCTCCTGGGGCTCGTCAACCAGATCCTCGAAGTCTCACGGCTGCGGGCGGGCGTGCTTCCGATCCAGCGGGTGCGTCTCGACCTCGAAAAGGTGGTCACTCGTGCCGTGGAAGAGCTCAGGCCGAGCGCCGACCAGGCCGGTGTCGCGCTCGAGCGTGAGCGGGTGGGCGAGGATTTCGTGCTCATGGGCGACGACATGCGGCTCCTGCAGGTGGTCGTCAATCTCGTCGGCAATGCGATCCGCTTCACGAAGCGCGGCGGTCGCGTCGTCGCGCGGCTGGTGTCGACCGGATCGGAGCTCGAGATCCAGGTCGAGGACACGGGGATCGGGATTCCGCCGGCCGAGCTGCCCCACGTGTTCGAGCCGTACCGGCAGGCGCACGGCGATCGCGGCGGAACGGGTCTCGGTCTGGCCATCGTCCGCGGTGTCGCGCAGGCTCACGGCGGCCGCGTCACCGTCGAGTCGCAGGAAGGCAAGGGGAGCCGGTTCACCGTGCTCCTCCCGCGCTCATGACGCGTGGTCTGGCGGTCATCGCGCTCGGTGTGCTTCTCGGCGGCTGCGGCTCGACGCTCTTCACGAATCCCTTCGGCGGCCCCTCGACGATGCTCGCGAAGGCCGATCGGCTGACCGCCGAGGGCGACTACCGGTCCGCGGTCGCCGCGTACGACGCCTTCCTCGCGCAGCACTCCGACGACTCTCAGGCGGTGCGGGCACGCCGCGACGCGGTCGCGTCGATCATGACGACCCGCGACGAGATCACGCGGCTCAATCAGGAGCTCGCGCGAGCGCGTGAGGATCTCGCGAAGCGCGAGGGCGACCTGGCGAAGGTGCGCCAGGAGGCCGACAAGCTTCGCGCCGACCTCGAGCGGCTCAAGCAGATCGACCTGCAGCTGGAGAAGAGGAAATAATTCAGCGGTGAAGCAGAAGGTCCTCGTCGTCGACGACGATGCGGCGATCCTCGAGGTGCTGGAAATGCGCCTCACCGCGATGGGGTTCGACGTCGTCGCCACCAGCGATCCGCGTAAAGCTCTGGAAGCGACCGACGCGTCCCGCTTCGACCTCGCCCTGCTCGACCTCCGCATGGAGCCGACGGACGGGATGCGCCTCATGGAAGGGCTCCACGAGCGCCAGCCGCGCCTCCCCGTGCTGATCATGACGGCGCACGGCACGATTCAGACCGCCGTCGAGGCGGTCCGCCGCGGCGCCTTCGACTACCTCACCAAGCCGTTCGTGCGCGACGAGCTTCGCTCGAAGATCGCACGCACGCTGGCGACGCGCCGCTGGGCGCGCGACCGCGAACGGCTCCTGACGGTGGGGCAGGCCCTGGCTTCGTCCGGTGTCATGGCCCGAGTGCTCGACTCGGTGGCGCAGGCCACCGTCGAGGCGACCGACGCGGACCGCTGCGTGGTGTTCCAGCTCGAGCAGGGTCGCCTCGTGCCGATGGCGAGCGCGGGATCACCGCCTCCGGCGTGGGCCCGGCTCGAGGCAGCGGCGTCGGCCGCGATGGACAAAGGGATTCCGATCACCACGTCGGGCGCGGCCGAGGGCGCCGACGGCGGCACGATCGTCGCCGCGCCGCTCGTCGTCCAGCGCGGCCCGGCGGGTGCCCTCGTGATCGAGACCGCGGCGCGCCTCGAGCCGGGTGACGACGATCTCGAGCTCCTCGCGCTGTTTTCCTCGCAGGCGGCGATCGCCATCCGTAACACGCACGACCTGGAGAGCCTCAAGAGCGGCGCCGTCGCAGCGCTCGGTCGCATGGCGACGCAGGTCGCGCACGAGGTGAAGAATCCGCTGGCGGGGCTTCGGCTCTACGTCCGCCACCTCGAGCAGCACCTCTCCAAAGTCGAGGATGCCGCGGGGAAGGATCTGGCCGGCAAGATCGCGGTCACGGTCGATCACCTGGCGAGCGTCGTCGCCGAGATCACCGCGTTCGGCCGTCCGCCCGAGCTCCATCGCGTGCCGACGGCGTTGCCCCCGCTCCTCGACGAGTGCCTCGAGCTGGCGCGGGCCCGGCGGCCCACCGAGGGCGTCGACATCGTCACGGCCTATGACCCGTCCTGCCCGCAGGGACGTCTCGACGCGCGCGAGCTGAAGAAGGCCTTCCTGAATCTGATCCTCAACGCGCTGGAGGCGCTCGAAGGCGCGGGCCGGCTGACGGTCGCCACGGCGTACTCGGCGGCCACCGGCACCGTGACGGTCACCATCGAGGACACGGGCCCGGGCATGACCGAGGAGACGCTCTCACGCGCGTTCGATCTGTTCTTCACGACCAAGCCGGACGGCACCGGGCTCGGAATGTCGATCGCGCGCTCGGTCGTGAATCTGCACGCCGGTGAGCTGACGGTATCGAGCCGCGTGGGCGAAGGCACCCGCGTCCAGGCTCGTCTCCCGCTCGAGCCCGTAGCCGATCCCGCGCGCGCGCCGGGCGCCGGCGCGTGACGGTACGGGAACCAACTCGCGTTGACGCGCTTCGCATCGCCGAGCGGGCTCGGCTTGCTTTCCGCCCCCCACCGGTGCCACTCTTGCGTGCTTCGTTACCATGAAGCGGATGAACAACCGCATGACACAGGGCGGCCGTGAAGCGTAGCCAAACGATTCTCGTCGTCGACGACGAGAAGACGATCGCCGACGGGCTCCGCCTGACGCTCGAGAGCGAGGGCTACGGCGTGCGCACGGCCGGAAGCGTGCGAGAGGCGCTGGGCGCGCTCGTCCAGGGCGAGCCGCACGCGGCGATCGTGGACCTGATGCTGCCCGACGGCGATGGTCTCCAACTCACCCGAGAGCTCAAGCGGCGCGATCCGGCCCTCGAGGTGCTCGTCATCACCGCCTACGGCTCCGTGCGCAAGGCGATGGAAGCCACGAAGGGCGCCGGCGCGTTTCACGTCCTCGAGAAGCCGTTCGAGCCGGACGAGCTGCTGGGCCTCCTCGAGAACGCGCTCGAGCACAGGAAGCTGCTCGGCGAGAACGCCGACCTCAAGCGCCGGCTCGTCGACCAGGTGACCGACACCGAGATCCTCGGAAGCGCGCCGGGCATCCAGCGCGTGCTCGAGACGGTCGCCGCGGTCGCGGACGCCGACGCCAACGTGCTCATCGTCGGCGAGAGCGGCACCGGCAAGGAGCTCCTGGCCAACGCGCTCCACGAGCAGAGTCACCGCCGGAGCGGTCCCTGGATCAAGATCAACTGTGCGGCGCTTCCCAAGGACCTGATCGAGTCGGAGCTCTTCGGCCACACCCGGGGCGCGTTCACGGGCGCGACCACCGAGAAGATCGGCCTGCTCGAGGAGGCCGACGGCGGCTCGCTCCTCCTCGACGAGATCACCGAGATGCCGATGGATCTCCAGGCGAAGCTCCTGCGGGTCCTCGAGGAGCGGATGGTGCGCCGTCTCGGCGCCGCGAAGGCTGTGCCCGTCGACTTCCGTCTGATCAGCTCGACCAACCAGAGCCCCGACGTCGCGCTCCGCGATGGCCATCTGCGCCAGGATCTGTATTTCCGGATCAACACCGTGTCGATCGAGGTGCCGCCGCTGCGCGAGCGCCGTGACGATATCCCCATCCTCGTCCGCGCCTTCCTCGATCGCTATCGCACCAAGCATGCGCGCGCCGTCGAAGGCATCGATCCGGAAGCCTATCGGCGGCTGCTCTCGTGGTCGTGGCCCGGCAACGTGCGCGAGCTCCAGCACGCGATCGAGCGCGCGGTGCTGGTGACGCGGGGCCCGACGATCATTCTGGACGACCTGCCCGAGCAGCTCCAGCACACCGCCCGCGAGGGTGGTCTCGGCCCGTCGGCGGTCGCGCCCTCGCAGGTGCCCGCCGGCTCGCTCGAGGAGATCGAGCGCGCCTCGATCCTCAAGGCGCTCGAGACCACGCGCTGGAACAAGCAGGCCGCCGCCGCCCTGCTGGGCCTGCGCCGGCCCACGCTGTACTCGAAGATGCGCAAGCACGGCATCCCCCAGCGCCGCGCCTAGCGAAGCCTGTCCCTCCGCCTGAATCGCGAGCAGTGCAGCCCAGCATGCCTATTCGTTGGGCAAGGTCCGGCGACCCGGCGGCTCGGCTCCCGCCCAAAGCGGCTGATTTCCTGAGGCTCCGCGGGCGGCGTGTCTGGGCATGGTGGTTGCTTGACCGAACCCGCCGGGAGGATTCCAGATGAAAAAAATCGAGGCCATCATCAAGCCTTTCAAGCTCGACGACGTCAAGGAGGCGCTCACCTCCATCGGAGTCATCGGCATGACCGTCTCGGAGGTGCGCGGGTTTGGTCGGCAGAAGGGCCATACCGAGCTCTATCGCGGTGGTGAGTACACGGTGGACTTCCTCCCCAAGATCAAGATCGAGGTGGTCGTGCCCGATCGCATCGTGGACAAGGTCTCCGAGATCATGTCGGCGGCGGCCAAGACCGGCAACATCGGCGACGGCAAGATCTTCGTCCACCCCGTCGAATCGGCGGTCCGCATCCGCACAGGCGAGCGCGACGAGAGCGCGCTCTAGAAGGGAACATCATCGAGCGCGAGCGCGTCGTTGACAGAAAGGGAGGACTTACCGTGAAGCGACTCATTCTCACGCTGGCAGTGTTGCTGGTGCTGAGTGCCACAGCGTCTGTGGCGATTGCTCAGCAGCCGACCCCACCGGCGGCGGATTCGACGGCGACCCCGGCCCCTGCCGCCGGCGCTCCGGCGCCCGCACCCGCCGCGGCTCCCGCGTCGAAGATCGACAAGGGCGACACGGCGTGGATGCTCACCTCGTCGCTTCTCGTCCTCATGATGACGGCGCCCGGGCTCGCGCTCTTCTACGGCGGCATGGTCCGGCAGAAGAACGCGCTCGGCACGCTGATGCACAGCTTCATCATTGCCGCGCTCATCTCGGTGCAGTGGGTGCTCTGGGGCTACAGCCTCGCGTTCGGCCCCGACAAGGGGGGGATCATCGGCGGGCTGGATTGGATCGGCCTGAGGAACGTGGGGCTCGAGCCGTTCGACGCGTACTCGAAGACCATCCCGCATCAGGCCTTCATGCTCTTCCAGATGATGTTCGCGATCATCACGCCGGCGTTGATCACCGGCACCTTCGCCGAGCGCAAGAAGTTCTCGGCCTTCCTGCTCTTCACCCTGCTGTGGGCGACGTTCGTCTACGATCCACTCGCGCACTGGGTGTGGGGCGACGGCGGCTGGCTCAAGGCGAAAGGCGCCCTCGACTTCGCGGGCGGCACGGTCGTCCACATCTCGTCCGGCGTGTCGGCGCTCGTCTGCGCCATCATGATCGGCAAGCGCCGGGGCTTCGGTCACCAACCGATGCAGCCGCACAACCTGCCGATGACCGTGATGGGCGCGTCGCTCCTCTGGGTCGGCTGGTTCGGGTTCAACGCGGGTAGCGCGCTCGAGGCCAACGGCCTCGCCGCGAGCGCGTTCACCGCGACGAACACCGGCGCCGCGGCCGCCGCGCTCGGCTGGATGTTCACGGAGTGGCTGAGCCGCGGCAAGCCGACCGTGAGTTCCGATCTTCATGTTCATCGTGATGATATCAGTCTCTGCGATCGGTCTTCCGACCGCAATGTTTTCTCGTGCGGAGCCCCGAAACAATACGGGTTCTTGTGGTACGTAGCCGATGTGTTTCCACAACGCTTCGCGGCTATATTTCCCGATATGATTACCATCGACCATCACTTGACCGGTCTCCGGCTCAATGAGTCCGAGGAGAAGCAGTGTTAGGGTGGTTTTTCCAGCGCCGGCGGAGCCATATTGACCATTCATGCAACGAATGCTTGTGGATCAACGTCGCAATTCCAGAGCCTTAATGTAACCTCCGGTGGTTATATGTATTCCCTGTCCCCCAACCCTGCGTCAAGCCAGGTAACGGTGAGCATTTCAAAAAGCAGCCTGCAGGCTACTCCCGGCGGCCAGACCACATCGGCAGCGCGTATACCTGAAGCGCCTTCCGGCGCTCCTGTAACTTATATGGTCC
>Ga0137403_10007739_pt1 | contig 12093 bp, 15 predicted proteins | sample CZOMad2_1_16fung_FD_122057 | JGI IMG/M metagenome (GOLD analysis project Ga0137403, IMG submission 122057) | Vadose zone soil fungal communities from Angelo Coast Range Reserve, California, USA - CZOMad2_1_16fungal (Hybrid Assembly) | ecosystem: Environmental > Terrestrial > Soil > Vadose zone...
ATGGAGTCTTGGCCATTGCCCACCCACACCGTGCCGTCTTGCACCGTCACTTGCAGTTGCATCGTGCGTTGCGCCAGCGTCGCCAGCGCCTGGCTTTGCGCCGCGAGCACTTGCCAGACGGCCAGGTTGCGAGCCCGTGTGAGCTTGCTGGCGATGCCGCTCCACCAGATCGGTGTGCTGTGGCTGAAACTGAACACGACGAGTCGCTGCGTGCGCGGGCTGACTTTCATCAGCCGCTTTTCATCCGGCTGCCCGACGTCGATCCACAGCTTGACCTCTCCGGTCAGATCCTTGTGCCACAGATCGGGCTCGTCGGTGTCCCACAGGCTCTTGGCGAATTCAAGCTGACCATTGAGATCGTCGGCCGGCACGTTCAGCGCAAAGGCCAGCAGTCGCATCATCATGCGTTCGTCGGTCTCGGATGGATGGCGCGCAATCGTCACTTGGTGGTCGCCGTAGATGTTGCGGTCCATGTCGGCAATTTGCAGCTGGGCTTTGTAGATGGTGGCCTTCAGTGCCATGCGGGCTTTCGATGCGCGGAGCCTGGATTAGACCAGAGCAGGCACTGCGACAATGGCAGCCTTGCACGCGAAGGACAACACAGCATGAGCATGAAGAAATCGGATCTGGACAAGAACATGGGCAGAAAGATCAGCGGGCAGATGAAGGCCGCCGGCGTGCCCGACCGCTTCGCCCAGGGCGCTGCCGACGCGGTGGACAGGCGCGAACAACGCAAGCGCGATTCGGCCGCCGGCTTGGTGCCTTTTGCCTGCAAGCTGCCGGCCGATCTGACCAAACGCCTGCAAGAACGCGCCGCCGCCCACGAAGGCGGCATGAATGCGCTGGTCGCCGCGCTGCTCGTCAAGGCGCTCGGAAAGTGAGCCGGGCAGCGTCTCTGTCCGTCAATTGGAGCTGACGGGAAGCAGGCGGTGCAGGGCCGCCAGGAACGGCACGAATTCGATGGGCTTGGTCCAGTAGTCGCAGAACCCGGCAGCCAGCGCGAGTTGAATGTCTTGCGGCATGGCGTTGGCTGACAGCGCCACGCACTGCGTGTGCGCCGTTTCCGGCTGCTGCCGCAGGCGGTAAAGCACTTCCAGGCCGTCGATGTCGGGCAACTGGATGTCGACCAGAATCAAATCGGGTTGCAGTTGCCGGGCGCGTGCCACGCCGGCCATGCCAGTGACTGCCGATTCGATCGTGATGTTGCTCTGGCTGCGAATCAGTTGCTCCAGCAGGAGCACGTTGATCGGGTTGTCTTCGATGTACAGCAAAGTGCCCCGCCGCTGCAGGTCGGACGCTACGGGCGGCAGGCCGGTTGCCGCGTCTGACGGCGCGGCGGCCGGCGCAGCCACCGGGGCGGCGTTCCAACGCGGCAGCAACACCTCGAACAACGAGCCAATGCCCGGCTGGCTGGTCACCGCGATCGTGCCTTTCATGCGTGCCACCAGCGCCTTGACGAGAGCCAAACCGATGCCCGTGCCCTCAATGCCTTGCGCTTCCATGCCCAGGCGGTTGAAGGGCTCGAACAAATGCGCCAGTTGCGCATCGGACATGCCACAGCCGGTGTCCTGAACGCTCAGCTTCACGTGTGTCGGAGTGCTCTCGCACGAGACCGTGACGGTGTCTCCGGCCCGGCTGTATTTGATGCCGTTGCTCAACAGGTTGATTAACACCTGTTTCACGCGCACGCGATCTGCGTGCACCGTGCCCGCCAGCACGCCATGGCGCAGCGTGACGCCTTGCGCTCGCGCCATCGACTCGACCAGCGGCAAGGTTTCCGACAGAACGTCGCGCAAGGACACGGCTTGCAGACAAAGCCTGAAGTGCTGGCTCTCCAGGCTCGACAAGTCCAGCATGTCGTTGATGAGGGAAAGCAGATGTTCACCGGCCGACTCGATGTGGGTCAACTTGCTGCGCTGATCGTTCGACAGCGAATCGGTTTGCAGCTGCAGCAGTTGCGCGAAGCCCAGAACCGCGTTCAGCGGCGTGCGCAATTCGTGGCTCATGCGCGACAGGAATTCCGATTTGGCCTGGCTCTCGCGCCGGGCGATCTCGGCCTCTTGGAGGTCGAGCTGAAGGTTCATGGCCTCGGTGACGTCCCAGTTCACGCCGATCAGGCGTCGCTTCTGACCGTCCGCATCGATCACCAGCGTGGACCGCGATGCCAGCCAGCGCACCGTGCCGTCCGGCCAGCACACCCGAAACTCGTAGCTCGCGCTGCCCGGGTTGTCGGTCGACTGCCGCATCATCGAACGCACGCGCTCGATGTCGTCCGGATGCGTCATCGCAAAGCGCTGCTCTTCGCTGGGCGCCGCTTCTTGCGGCGCAATCCCGCGCAACCGGAACATGTCTGTATCCCAGATCGCCGCGCCGGTTTCGATGTTCCATTCCCAGCTTCCCATGCCGACGCTTCGAGCGGCCAGCGAGACCCGCTCATTGGCACTTCGCAGGTCGGCTTGCGCCATCGCCCGGTCGGACACGTCCATCGCGACACCGACGAACTCGATCGCTTCGCCCTGCGTATTGCGCCTCAGAACACGGCGCGACAGCACGTGCACCCAGCCGCCGTCTGCGCGCTTGTATCGCGCTTCGGTGTCCACCGGGCGGTGGCCCTCGGACAACTGGCTGGCCGCTGCCACCACGCGGGGCAGGTCGTCGGGATGGATCAGCGCGCGTACTTCCTCCAGCGGGACCCCATCGGACCGGCGTTCGATGCCGAGCACGCGGAACGCCAGGTCGTTGTAGAAAATGCGGTTCAGCTTGAGATCGTGGCGCCAGATGGCGATGTTGGCCAGGTCCACGGCAATCTTCAACTCCGCGTGCTGTCGACTCATGGCGTCGCCCAGCCGATAGGCTTCGGTGTCGTCCACCACCAGGCCCATGGCCCGCTGCGGCACTGCTTCGGCCGACACCGTGACTTCCCACTGCGAATGGAGGCGGCGTACGCGGCCGTCCGGCAGCACCACCCGATAACGGCTTTCGTGGCGGCCCGCCGTGCGCATCGACGCTGCTGCGTACGCCGCGCCGCAACGGTCATCGACATGGATGCGCTGCTGCTCTTGTTCAAGCGTTGGAACGCCCTCGCTCGGCTCGAAGCCGAACAGGCGAAACATCCCCGCATCCCAGCGCCCGACCCCGGATGAGAGGTCGCGTTCCCATGTGCCCAGGCGTTCATCCAGCATGGCGTTCCGTGCGCCGGTGGCTGCGGTAGAAGCGATCGGTTCCGGAAGAGGGGTCATGAATGCCCTGTCCAAGGCAGTGCGCGAGGCCAGTCTGGCGCCCGCGCCGCGGCTGAAGCCGGCATTTTGCGCCGGCGCCACACGCAGTGAAAGAGAACTCGTGTCGGACGCTTCTGACAGGCAGCCACGATGCGCGCTGATACGAATTCCACGGAACTTTTTTTACATTCAACACAGGTCATCGCGTTCAGAAAAAGAAACAGAAAGCCGGAAATGAAGCATCACTCGTTGCGCCGCGGGTTGGCCCACTCCCGATGGCTTGCGGCAAGCGCGGCCCTGGCCGGCGCTGGGTTTGTGGCAACTGCGGGGTTTGCGGCATTCAGCAGCGTCTTGGCAGCGCCGCCGGTGCAAAGCGTCGCCCAGGTCGATTTGCAGCGCTTTGCCGGGCAGTGGTTCGACTTGGCGCACTTGCCGAACCGCTTGCAAGCGAATTGCGTCAGCGACACGACGGCCACGTATCAGCCGCAGCCCGATGGTTCCCTGGAAGTCGTCAGCCGTTGCCGCGAGAGCCTGGAAAAATGGAACGTCGTCGAAGGCCGCGCTTTCCGCGCCGAGGGCGACACCTCCGGCGCGCGCCTGAAGGTCACTTTCTTGCCGAGCTGGCTGCAGTGGATTCCGCTCGGGCGGGGTGACTACTGGGTGGTGATGCTGGACCCGGATTACCGCTACGCGGTGCTCAGCGAGCCTTCCAAGAAGCACATCTGGATCCTGTCGCGCACCCAGACGCTTGACCCGGCGATCTACAAATCGATCATCGATTCGCTGCGCGCCACCGGTTACCCGGTCGAGAGATTGGTCAAGACGCCACACCAGCCTGCCCCCGCCGCAGGCGCCTGGCTTGGCCTGCTGGTGTAGGGCAGATCGAGGAACACATAAAAAACGCGGCCGAAGCCGCGTTTCGTCTGCCGAAGCAGCGGGTTTACAGCACGCGGATGTTCGCGGCTTGCAGGCCCTTTTGGCCTTGCTTGACTTCAAATTCAACGCGCTGGTTTTCCAGCAGCGTCTTGAAGCCAGAACCGGTGATGTCGCGGAAGTGAGCGAACAGGTCAGCGCCGCCCGCGTCTTGAGCGATGAAGCCGAAGCCCTTGCTCTCGTTGAACCACTTCACGGTACCGGTTTGGTTTTGCGTCGTCATGGACGATCCTATCTATAACAAAGTAATGCGATGCACATGCCTCGCATGCAGAGACACTCAAGAAACGTCATTCGGGGGATTTCTAACGAAACCCTTCTGGAACCAGAAGGGCAGGGCAAAAATATCACTCACAACCACAGTCTTGCGTATACCTGTGGGCGGACTATACACCACGACCTTGATTGACATGTCGCTCGCTTCGCTGACTCTTTTGTCTGAGCACGCTTGCTTTGGCGGCGTGCAAGGCTTTTATCAGCATGCGTCGTCAGTGATCGGCTTGCCGATGCGCTTCGCGGTCTACCAGCCGCCGCAGGCCAGGGCGGGCGGTCGCGTGCCGGTGCTGTTCTACCTGGCCGGCCTGACCTGCACCGAAGAAACCTTCGCCATCAAGGCGGGCGCGCAGCAGCATGCCGCGCACCACGGCCTGATGCTGGTGATGCCCGACACCAGCCCGCGCAACACCGGCATCGCCGGCGCCCATGCCGAATGGGACTTTGGTGACGCCGCAGGCTTTTACCTCGACGCCACGCAGGCGCCGTGGAGCGCTCACTGGAAGATGGATTCCTACATCACGGTGGAGTTGCGCGAGCTGATCTTCAAGAACTTTCCGGCGCGCGCCGAGCGCATCGGCGTGTTCGGCCATTCGATGGGCGGGCACGGCGCCTTGACGCTGGCGCTGAGGAATCCCGGCCTGTACCAGAGCGTCTCGGCCTTTTCGCCGGTGGCCGCGCCGTCTCGGTGCCCGTGGGGTGTCAAGGCGTTTTCGCGCTATCTGGGTGACGACGCGCGTGCATCCTGGGCGCGTTACGACGCGACCGAGCTGGTGCGGGCCGGCGCTGCTGCGCCACACCTGCTGATCGACCAGGGCTTGGCCGACAAGTTCTTGTCGGAGCAGCTGCACCCCGATCTGTTCGAAGCGGCCTGCCTGGAGGCCGGCCAGCCGCTGACGCTGCGTCGACACGCCGGATACGACCACGGCTACTACTTCATCTCGACCTTCATGGCCGACCACCTGGCGCATCACGCGCAAAACCTGCTTGCAGCATGAAGTTGCCGGTGCTTGACCCATCGCTGTCTGTCCGTGGTTCGACCGAAGACGCGGCTGGCCCGGATGCAGTGGCGATCAACACCTGGGCGCACGACCCGACCGTGTGCCGCTGCTCGTATGCCCTGCTGGCGCGGGAGTTTGGTTTGCCGCACACTGACTGAACTTTTGTTCAGGACCACGGTGAGCATGAATTTGATCGATTTCGAATTGCGCGGCGACTACATCACCCTCGACTCTTTGCTCAAGGTCACCGGCCTTGCATCCAGTGGCGGCGCCGGCAAGGCGATGGTCGAAGAAGGTCTGGTGCACGTCGATGGCCAGCCAGAACTGCGCAAGACCTGCAAGGTGCGGGCCGGCCAGGTGGTGAGCTTGCTGGGGGCTCGCGTCAGGGTCCATGCGCCGACGATGCCGGCCTCATTCGACGGGACCGATCGGCCCCACGTCGAAGAGTAAACCGGGCGCCGCAACAGGCGGTGCCCCGTGTGCTGCGATCGCAGCCGCACGGGTGACCTCGCCGCTCAGAACTTGTAGTTGAAGCCGACCGACACCAGATCGGTGTCTGATTTGGTGTCGAACGCGTCGAAGCGATAGCGCTCCCATTCACCGCGGATCGCGGCCTTGGGGTTCAGGTTGTACTGCACCCCCAGACCGACCTTGAACGAAGCGCCGTCATCTTCGCCGTTGAACGGTGCGGGCGCGCTCGAATTCAGTCGGCCGCCGAACACGCCCAGACGCGCCAGGCCGGACCACTGCGGCGTGAATGGCACCTTGGCCACACCGTCCAGGAAAACACCTTCGCCTTTGATCGAGCCCGACGAAGAATTGAATTTGCCGAGGTTGGCATAACCGAGCTCGACGGCAATGTTGGGTGTGAATTCATAGCCGAGGTAGGCCTTGCCGCCGATGTCGCTGCGGTCCAGGCCGAAGGTGTCGTTCCCTGTCCAATGCGATTGGCCCAAGCTGCCGCCGATGTACACGCCGGTGTTGTTCTGGGCTTGCGACACCACGGGAAGGGCGGCGAGGGCTGCGCAGGCAGCGACGCTGCTGAGTTTGTATTTCATGCGGTACTTCCTTTCAGTGCATCGCACGCCACGGCACAAATGAGGGGCGTGAACGATGCACGGATGGTCGCGGCGATGGCACCTGCCACCAACCGGACGCGTTCGCGAAGCACCGTGCGGAATATTTCCCCACGCGTGTAGGCCAAGGCTGACAGCGTGTAAAGAAGCATTGCGCGCCGCGCGCTTTTTTCTAGGCCTGCGGTGGGGTCTTTGCCGAGCGTGTTTGCTCGCGCAACATGAACAGGTAAAGGCTCTCGGTCTTTTCGCGCGCCCACGGCGTCTTGCGCAAGAACTTCAGACTCGACGCCACGCTCGGCTCGCTGGTGAAGCACCGGATGGCGATCTGTTCACCCAGCGCCGGCCAGCCGAAGTGCGCCACCAAGGCATTCAGCATCTGCTCCAGCGTGACGCCGTGCAACGGATTGCGTGGCTGCGTGCTCATCAGGTCGGGGTCAGCAAGGACAGCAACTCGGGACGCAGCTTGCACAGTGCATCGACGACCGCGGCGTGATCGCGCGCAAAGGCGAAGTCGGCAAAGTCGAAGCCTGGCCCGACGGTCGCGCCCAACAGCGCAAAGTCGCCGCGCGGCTGTGCGGCCTGCCAGCATCCCGCGGGCACCGTGTGGCGCGGCGCGGTGTGGCCGCTTGCCGCAGACAAATCCACGTGCGTCACCCGATCGAGCGTCGGCGGCATGCACCACAGGCGCAAGGGGCCGCCCTCCAGCAAGTGCCATACCTCGTCGGATTGCACGCGGTGCCAGGCGCTGAATTCGCCGGCGGCCAGCAGAAAGTCGATGCTGGTCAACGCGCTGCGTGGGTCGCGTCCATCGTGTGGCACGACACGCGAAGCAGAGCGAAACACCTCGCGGTAGTGGCCGCCTTCAGGATGCGGCGCGAGCTGCAGCAGACGAATCAGTTCTGAAACGCGGTTCGATGAATTCGGTTGGGACGAAGGCATGCGCAGGCCCGGTCAGGCCACGAAATAAAGCACGGTCACGTAGTGGCAGACGGTTCCGGTCAGCACGAACAGGTGCCACACACCGTGCGCATGGCGCCAGCGCTCGTCGTTGGCGTAGAAAACAATCCCGGCGGTGTACATCAGACCGCCGGCCACCAGCCAGAACAAACCCCAGGCCGGCAGTTGTTGCACCAGCGGGACGGCGGCCACCACGCCCAGCCAGCCCATGGCCACATACAGCGGAACCGATGGCACGCGGTCGCGGCCGAAGCCCAGCTCTTTGACGATGCCCAGTATCGCCAGGCCCCAGACGGTGCCGAACAAGGCCCAGCCCCAAGGCCCGCGCAGCGTCACCAGCGTGAAGGGCGTGTAGGTGCCGGCGATCAACACATAGATCGCGCAGTGATCGAACTTCACCAAGGCCTTCTTGGCCGCGCCGCGGACGCTGTGGTACAGCGTGGAGGCGCCGTACAACAGCACCATGCTGGCGGCAAAGATGCTGGCACCGACGACCCGCCAAGCGTCGCCTGCGATGGCCGACTGGGTGATCAGTACCGTGGCACCCGCCACGGCGAACAGCAGGCCCGCGAGGTGGGTGAAACTGTTGAAGCGTTCTCCGTGGTACATGGGTCAAGCGTGAAGTTCCGGTAAGAGTCTTTTACGGCAAAAGTATGTCAGGCTTTTGTCGGTGCACACGGTGGCATCATCGTCCACATGATCGCTCACATTCTTCCCCCCTTCACCGAGCCCTCGACACTGTCGGACCAGCTTCGCTCGACCGGGCAGGTGGTCATCTCTCCTGCAACCCTGAGTGCACTGCTCGACACCGAGCTGGGGCAGCTCGACACCTTGAAGCCGAGCTGGAATGACCTGCCGGCCGACACCTACCTGCGCGACGGCGGCCGCTACCGGCGGCGGCGCCATGCGTGTTTCATCGTCGATGGACCAAAGGCGGAGCTGGTGCCGCGCCGCGCGCACTGGCAGCCGATCGAGTACAACGCCTTGCACGGCGGCCTGGAGCGCTGGTTCGAACCGGTCGCGCCCGCCGTTCTCGCACAGCCGGCATGGACCAAGCTGCTGACTTCGTTGAGCCGACTGTGTTCGGCCATCAAGGGCGATCAGCCGTGGTACGTCGAGGCGCACCAGTTCCGAATCGACACCGAGGGCGGCATCGGCCGGCCCACGCCCGAAGGCGCGCACCGTGACGGCGTGGACCTGGTGGCCGTTTTCTTCGTGAACCGCGAGGGCATCAAGGGCGGTGAGACGCGAGTGTTCGAGGCGACAGGTCCGGCCGGGCAGCGCTTTACGCTCACAGAACCGTGGAGCGTGCTGCTGCTGGACGATGAGCGGGTGATCCATGAATCCACCCCGATCCAGCCTCTTGCCGCGCACGGCCATCGCGATACCTTGGTGCTGACCTTGCGCGCTGGCGGGTTCCAAGGCGCCTGAAATGAATCGGACTTGACCGGACGCAGAAGACGCAAAGGTACGCAAAGGACGCAAAAGGAATTCAAAAATTGGGTTGAATCCTGTTTCCGGTTTCTTTTGCGTCCTTTGCGTGTTTTTGCGTCTTCTGCGTCCTTGACCCCGTTTCATGGGTCGCGCAAAGCGCGGTGGAGCAACTGATATGTACGAACTAGGCGTTGTCTACCGCAATATCAAGCGGGCCGATCGCGAAGCGGCCGACGGCCTGGCTAAATTCGGCTCGGCCACGGTGCACGAAGCGATGGGCCGCGTCGGCCTCATGAAGCCTTATATGCGGCCCATCTACGCGGGCGCGCAAGTTTCGGGAACGGCCGTCACCGTGCTGCTTCAGCCGGGTGACAACTGGATGATGCATGTGGCTGCCGAGCAGATTCGGCCCGGTGACATCGTGGTGGCGGCCTGCACGGCCGACAACACCGATGGCTTCTTCGGCGACCTGCTGGCCACCAGCTTTCAGGCGCGGGGCGCTCGCGGCCTGGTGATCGACGGCGGTTGCCGCGACGTGAAGACGCTGACCGAAATGCGCTTTCCGGTCTGGAGCCGGGCCATCAGCTCCAAAGGCACGGTCAAGGCAACGCTGGGCTCGGTCAATATTCCGGTGGTGTGCGCGGGAATGAGCGTCAACCCGGGCGACGTGGTGGTGGCTGACGACGACGGTGTCGTGATCGTGCCGGCGGCCCTGGCCGCCAAGACGCTTGCGGCCGCCGCCGCGCGCGAGGCCAATGAAGGCGAAAAGCGGGCCAAGCTGGCGTCCGGTGTGCTGGGCCTGGACATGTACAAGATGCGCGAACCGCTTGAAAAAGCCGGCCTCAAATACATCGACTGAAGTCGACCGAGCGTTGATGAAATTCGAGAAGACCCCCGGCTGGCTCGACTGGTACGCCAATCCCAGCAAGCCCCGCTTCAAGCTGCCGCTCGGTAGCGTGGATGCGCACTGCCATGTGTTCGGCCCCGGCGATGAATTTCCCTTCGCGCCCGAGCGCAAGTACACGCCCTGCGATGCGAGCCGCGAGCAACTCTTCGCTTTGCGTGACCACTTGGGCTTCGACAAGAATGTGATCGTGCAGGCGACCTGCCACGGCGCCGATGGCAGTGCGCTGCTTGACGCGTTGCGATATTCGAATGGCAGGGCCCGCGGCGTGGTCACCGTCAAGCGCAGTGTGACCGACCAGGAATTGCAAGGCATGCACGAGGCCGGCGTGCGTGGCGTGCGGTTCAATTTTGTCAAGCGTTTGGTCGATTTCACGCCCAAGGACGAGCTGCTGGAGATTGCGGGGCGCATCGCGCCGCTGGGCTGGCATGTGGTGATCTATTTCGAGGCGGTGGATCTGCCGCAGCTGTGCGATTTCTTCACTGCTTTGCCTACCACCGTCGTGGTGGATCACATGGGCCGGCCCGACGTGACTCAGCCCATCGACGGGCCGGAGTTCGAGCTGTTCGTGAAGTTCATGCGCGAGCACCAGAATGTCTGGAGCAAGGTGAGCTGTCCCGAACGCTTGAGCGTGAGCGGCCCGCCGGCACTGAACGGTGAACGCAATGCCTATCGCGACGTCGTGCCTTTCGCGCGGCGCATCGTCGAGACCTTTCCCGACCGGGTACTCTGGGGCACGGACTGGCCGCACCCCAATCTGAAGACTCACATGCCCGACGATGGCTTGCTGGTCGATTTCATTCCAAGCATCGCGGTGACGGCGCAGTTGCAGCACAAGCTGCTGGTGGACAATCCGACACGGCTTTATTGGACTTGAAGGCGCAGGCCAAGATGCCACTCGACAAACCCTACCTGGACGTGCCAGGCACGACGATCTTCGACGCGGAACAGTCGCGCAAGGGTTATCACCTGAACCAGTTCTGCATGTCGTTGATGAAAGCCGAAAACCGCGCACGCTTCAAGGCCGGCGAGCGCGCCTACCTGGACGAATGGCCCATGACCGAAGCGCAGAAGCAGGCGGTGCTGGCGCGCGACCTGAACCGCTGCATCCAGCTTGGCGGCAACATCTACTTCCTGGCCAAGATCGGTGCCACCGACGGCAAGAGTTTCCAGCAGATGGCGGGGAGCATGACCGGCATGAGCGAGGAAGAGTATCGCAACATGATGATCGCCGGTGGCCGTTAGAAAGGTTCCCGTCACCTGATCGCCCTGTTGGGAGAATTCCGCCACCGCCGGATAGGTCTTGCCATCATCCTCGGTGAACGTGACTTCCCAACGCCCCGACACGTCTGCGCTGTCGGTCGAAGGTGTGGCAAAAAATCGATACGTCTCGCCATAAGTCGCTCGCAACGGCAGTTTGTTTTCGATTCCGCCTTTGCGGATCATGGTGATTTCGCCCGCGAACGAATTGCGCTTCAACTCGACCCTCAGTCGATTCTCCAAGCCGGGAAACTTTGCGGAGAGAACGCCGTCCGCGATCGTCACATCGTCGACACGAGTGCGCTCGGCGCCGTTGATCAGATACAGCACCAGGCCACTCGGCTCGCGCGCGATTTCCATTTGCACGGGCGATTCGCCGCCCAACAGCGACAATACCGCCCGGTACGCCCCCAACTTTGGCTCGGTCACGCGCGAGCAATCGCTCAGAAGCGCGACGCCGCAAACGAGGCCCAGAAGCATCAACAGCGGTTTTTTCATAGGCTTAAGAGATTTAATAACCAATATATAACCAGAACATAACTGACAACCCCGCGAAGCGACGACTAGCATAGAGGCTCGCGCCTTGTGCGTGTCGGACTTTTCTGCACCGTTAGTATGTCCATTCTTCTCGATCAAATCACGAAACGCTTTCAGGGCAAGCCGGCGGTCAACGACGTGTCGCTGGAGGTCGCCGAGGGCGAATTCTTCGTGCTGCTCGGGCCGAGCGGCAGCGGGAAAAGCACGCTGCTCCGCGCGATCGCCGGCCTCACCGGCGTGGACCATGGACGCATTTCGTTGCATGGCCGCGACGTCACGCACTTATCGCCGCGGCAGCGCGAAGTCGGCTTTGTCTTTCAGAATTACGCGCTGTTTCGCCACATGACGGTGGCCGACAACATCGAATTTGCACTGCGGGTGCGGCGCGTCAAGAGCGCGGAGCGCGTGGAGCGTCGTAAGGAATTGCTGCGTCTAGTGGCCCTCGATGGCATGGACGATCGACTGCCGTCGCAGTTGTCCGGCGGTCAGCAACAACGTGT
>Ga0137403_10001105_pt1 | contig 12089 bp, 5 predicted proteins | sample CZOMad2_1_16fung_FD_122057 | JGI IMG/M metagenome (GOLD analysis project Ga0137403, IMG submission 122057) | Vadose zone soil fungal communities from Angelo Coast Range Reserve, California, USA - CZOMad2_1_16fungal (Hybrid Assembly) | ecosystem: Environmental > Terrestrial > Soil > Vadose zone...
GGGCGATCGATGAACCAACTGAATCGCGGCGCGCCGTAAATTTGACCGCGCCATTTCGCGGTCCCGGTCGGGCCGAAGAAAATCAGGTGTTTGAAACGAAGAAGCGATTCGGCTTCGCCGTAACCTTCCTGCTGTTTCAAAAAGGCGCGTAGGGTAAAGCGGCGATGATGCCAAACAATCGCGGTCGGACTGAAAGCGATAACGCAGCCCGATTGCTGCAAGCGCCAGCAAAAATCGACATCGTCGCCAGCCTTGTGATATTCAGGATCAAAACCGCCGATCTGTTCGAAGGCCCAGCGATAAAACGCCATGTTACAACCCGGGATATGCTCGGCCACGGTATCGGTCAACAAAACGTGGCTCGGCCCACCGGGCGCGGCGGCCACGCACGCCTGAATCGCGTTTTGCGCCGGCGGACTCACATTGGGTCCGCCAACGCCGGCGTAATCGCCGCTCAAAAGCGTGCCGACTAAATAATACAGCCAATCGGGATCGGCCATGCAGTCGGAATCGGTGTAGGCGAACACTTCGCCTTTGGCCGCGGCCGCCCCCGTGTTGCGGGCGTGACTCAAGCCGTGGTTGCTCTGATGAATATAACGAACGTTCGGAAATTGCGCGGCGATCTGCGCCGTGTTGTCAGTCGATCCATCATCCACCAGGATGACTTCGCAATTTGGATAATTGAGTTTGCCTAACGAATCGAGGCAGTCGGTCAACGTTCGCGCGCCGTTGTGAGAACAAACAATCACTGAAACCAACGGCGCTTTGGAGAGGGCGCGATGCGGCAGAGTCGAATTGTCCTGACCGAACTTGTCGCGCAACGAGGAGAGGACTTTTTTCGGTTCGCGCTCGCGGGTTACGATCCCGAAAGCCCAGTCCGTCACTTCGTTGCCGCCGGTAAACCATTCGTCCGTCCAGGAAAACAAGATTGTCCCAGCCAATCCGCATTTGGCCACGCTCTCGATGTGCCAGCCGAGCATTTCCGCCTGCTCCTCCTGCGAATGTCGAATCGTGTCCATGCCGAACTCGCCCAGAATGAGCGGACGCTCGCCGGTGAGATTTTGCAGGCGCAAAAGGTAACGCTCGAAATCGCGCTGATTGTGGAGATAAACGTTGAAACAGAAAAAATCGACATTCTGCGGAAGTAAATATTCGGTCGGCGGATAGGTCGCGTAGGAATAAAGAACATCCGGGTCCACCGCGCGTCCGATCCGGACAAGATGCTCAACAAACTCGGTCACGCGGCGGACACCGAGCCAGCGCGCCATCGTGCTCGCGATCTCGTTACCGACCAAATAACCGAGCACGGCCGGATTACCGACATATCTCCGGACGGTGTTGCGGACCATCTGCGCAATTCCATCGCGCACTTTTTTCTGGCGCAGAAATTCGATGTGCTTTTCCCAAGGCAGCGTAATCAAAACCCGGATCCCGGCCGCCAAACATTTTTCCAGGAACCAGTCCGGAGGCGCATGGTAAACCCGAACGGTATTGATCCCGATCTCGCGCATCATGCCAAGATCGACATCGACCTGTTCGGGCCGGCCGAAACTGTTCCCGTTTGCGTCCGGTTTGAACGGCCCGTAGGTGGCCCCCTTGATGAAAAATTTTCGATCGCCCTCGAAAAAGAACTTCGAAACGGCGCGGATCTTTGTCATGTCGAGCGAAGTCGAGACATCTCTCAATATTTCAAAAGGGAAGCTAGCAGCTTCCCCTACAGATTCACCAAAACTTCGCCCACAACTTCGCCAGTGCGCACAATCTCATCCGGCATGTGGGCGGTGGAAACGAAACCGGTTTCAAACTGGGACGGCGCGAAATAAACGCCGCGCCCTAAACAGGCGCGGAAAAACTTTGCAAACATTTTCAAATCGCTTCGCTTTGCATCCGCCAGACCCACAATCGGCCCGCGGGCAAAAAACAAACAAAACATCGAGCCGGTTCTGTGAAAGGTAATGTCGATTTTTGCGCCGGCGATCGCTTCGCGCGTGAGTCGCTCAAATTGCGCGCCGAGTTTTTCGAGGAGTTCCCAGCCATCGATCCGTTCGAGCTCGCGCAGTTGCGCGATTCCAGCCGCCATCGCCAGCGGATTTCCCGAAAGCGTCCCCGCCTGATAAACCGGTCCGTCCGGGGAAAGTTGGTCCATGATTTCGGCGCGTCCTCCGAATGCGCCGACCGGCAAACCACCCCCGATCACTTTACCCAGCACGGTCAGATCGGGTTTGATTCCATAAATTTCCTGAGCGCCGCCGCGCGCGACACGAAAACCGGTCATCACTTCATCGAAAATCAGAAGCGCCCCGTGTTTCGAACATTCCTCGCGCAAGATCGACAGAAAATTCTCTTTTGGAAAATAAAGCCCGGCGTTCGCGGGAACCGGCTCGAGAATTATCGCTGCAATTTGATTTTTATTTTCGCCGAGCGCTTTCCGGACAAGATCGACATCGTTGAACGGCAAAGAAATGGTGAGCTCGGCAAATGCTTTCGGAATTCCGGCGCTATCGGGCCGTCCATGAGTGAGCGCGCCACTGCCGGCCTTAACCAGAAGTGAATCGGCGTGGCCATGATAGCAGCCATCGAATTTAATAATTTTGTCACGTCCGGTGAATCCCCGCGCCAGGCGAACGCAAGACATCGCCGCTTCGGTCCCGCTGTTGACCATTCGCACTTTCTCGACTGACGGCATCCATTGGCAGATCAGTTCAGCCAGTTCGACTTCGAACGGGTTCGGAATTCCGAAACTCAGTCCGCGCGCAGCCGCATCGCGCACCGCATCAACCACAACTTTCGGCGCGTGACCGAGAATCGCCGGGCCCCAGCTGCCGACGTAATCGATGTATTCTTTTCCATCGACGTCCCAAATTCTTGAGCCGGCAGCGCGCTCAACGAAAAACGGTTCGCCGCCGACATTGCGAAACGCGCGCACCGGCGAATTGATGCCGCTGGGAATACGCTTTTTGGCCTCAGCGAAAAGTCTGGATGAGCGTGAAGTCATTGGACGACAGAAAACGTCCAACCCGCCTACGCTGAAAGCTTCGGCGTGGCAAGCGCTCGCTCGTCCGCCATAGCGAAACGAAGGACGAACGTTCAACGCCCAACATTCAAAGAGACGGCGAAATGTTCTTCCGACTTCGGGAACGCTCGGCAGTGATGCCGCTCCTCGCACTTCCCTCGCGGGGCGCAGGCGCGCCCGCGAGGGAGTCTCGGAAGTTTCCGAGGCAGCTTACTTACACGGTTGGTGCAACTGGATGTTACCCCCCGACAAGAAGCCCGAGGCCGTATAGCCGTTGGACGAGCTGATCGCGAATGTATCCACGTTCCGTCCGGGTTCGCCATTATCGGCCACGTCAACCTGGTAGGTGAAACCGGGCTGGCCGTTCACTTCGGCAGTGCCTTCAATATGACGCATGGTTATGCCGGTGACCATATAGGCGGTCACACCGGTCCCGTGCACTTTGAGGCCGGTTCCGTGGTCCTGGTATTCCAAGTGACCCCAGAAAGCATTATTTTTAATGCCCCCGGCAACGGCAAAGTTCCCACGCGCGCCGGACGAAGGGACAATCCATCCGCCACCGGTGACGAAGTCGCCGCCTGTGCAGGCAGGCTTGCCTTTGCAATCAATATCGGCGTGAGCCGAAGCAATGATGACATCAGCAAGCACGCCGCCGGTGAGATCGTTGATCGTCACGTGTAGCGCGTTGACGGTGATGCTGCTATTGCCGCTATTGTTGCTGTTGCCATTCTGCGAGGACGAGCCGGTCTGCTCGTTGATGACAATCGTGCCGTTCGGAAGATTGATCGTCTGATTCGGCTGAGTGCCGACTGTGATCGTCTGTCCGTTTACGACCAGGTTCGCGATCTCGGAGCTTCCGGTCGCCGCGGCACCGCAGACAGCCATGGCTCGCGACATCAAGAAATCCGCCGTGATGGAATTGCCGCCGACGCTAAGATTGAGGTTTGCCACGGATGCCTCGGATCGGCTTCGATCCCCCTGACCAACGGTCGAAGCGTGAGCAACTTCAGCGGTAAGCAAACCGGGCACGCTCACATCGAGCAAAGACGCTTCGAGTGCTCCACCTGACCCGGGCAGGCCGCCGGTGTCCGAGATCACGGTGTTGATCCCAAGATCTGGAACCGAGGCTTTCACGACATATGCCTGACCACTGAAGGTCACGCTACTCGTGCTTCCGCCGTCGCCGCCGGAACCAGGCTTGCCCTTGCCAGAAAGCGGATCAGTCAATGCGATTGATCCAAGCAAGCCCGCCAAAACAAACAAAATGGCCCCGAACGGGGCCACCCTAAGAACTGAGTTTTCCATAATACCCATAGTCTTCATATTTAGAGCTTGGTCGGAAACTCACGAAGTCAAGAATTTTTTGTGATAAAGTTGACGAGGTGGCTTGGATGAAAGGGCCCAATGTTCATCTTGCTAACGACCTGTGACAATTCCACGCGCACGCGCACCGCGCGTAGTATGGTCGGCGAACAATATCGGACGATTCCAAGCACTTTCGCATTGTTTCCGAGCAAACTCCCAATGCGCCCGCGCGAAAACCGAGCGACAGTCGACGGACAAAATCACACCGCAGTGAAATCAGGGGATTGTTGTGATTTGATCAATTCCGAAACGTTAGTCCGTCGTAAGTTACTGTGAATCATAGATATAAGGCGGGGGCGGGAATCGAACCCGCGAATAGCGGTTTTGCAGACCGCAGCCTTACCACTTGGCTACCCCGCCGTTAGCGGAAGTTGAGCGTAACGCGCGACTCAACAGTGTCAACGTCACCAAGTGCAACGATTGGCACAGAGAGAAAGCTCTTACTCGGCAGCCGCCATTGACTCCGTTCCGCGCGGAAATGGCACTTCCTGGATAATCGAATCAAGCTTGTTTAAGTCGACCGGTTTGACCAAGTGATGAGAGAAACCGGCCTCGCCGCTTCGGCGAATGTCCTCTTCCATCCCAAAGCCGGTCAAGGCGATGCCAAAAACTTCACCTTTCGCGCGCAACGCTTTTAGCAGATCAATGCCGCTGCCATCGGGTAGGCCGATATCGCTGACCAGGACGTCGAAGCGCTTGCTCGTGGCAATGTCGAGCGCGGAACGAATGTCGTTAGCCGGATGAACCTCGTAGCCGCGCCGACGAAGCATCCGGGTGAGAGATCGATTCGTATCTTCATGGTCCTCCACCAAAAGAAGACGGACTGATCTGCGTTTCGCAGTCGAGCGCGGGGCGTCAATCGACTCCGGAATCGCATTCCGCTCGCAAGTTGAAAACAGAGCGGTAAACTTCGCGCCTCGATCGCGCCCCTGACTTTCGGCCCTGATGGAACCTTGATGCGCTTCAACCAGCGCCTTGCTAATCGCCAGACCCAAACCGAGGCCACCTAATTGCGTTCGCCCGGCTTGCTCAAAAGCGTGAAAAATTCTAGGCAGAACTTCGGGATCGATCCCGCAACCGGAGTCTTCGACTTCCAGGCAAAATTGCCCATCGCCATCGTTCGTGGTTCGAATGCTGAGCTTTCCGCCCTTGGGCGTAAATTTGACGGCGTTCTTGATCAAATTCCAAAAGATCTGTTGCAGCCGCGCCGGATCGGCTTGCAGATACACTTTGGTGGCGGCGAATTCACTTCGCAGTTCGAGTTTTTTCTGTTCGATCTCGGATTGGCAAATTTCGAGCGCATTTCGCAAGAGGGTGTGGGCATCGACAATTTCGAAGCTGAGCTGCACTTTGCCTTTGCTGATTCGGGTGAGATCGAGTAGGTCGTCGATCAAGCGCGCTTCCAGCTCGACGTTGCGGCGAATGAGCTGAAGCGACTCATGCATAATCGCGGGAATATTGTCCTCGCGTTCGAGCATAAACACTGACGCCAAGACTGGAGTGAGAGGAGTGCGCAGCTCATGACTGAGCATCGCAAGAAAGCGATCTTTCGCCTCACTTGCCCGCTCCGCTTCCACGCGCGCGTGTTCGGCAATGGCCTGTTCGCGAATCAAGCTTTCGCGTTCCTCGGCCTGCCGTTTGATCTGTTCGGTCTTCTTGAAAAGATCGACAAAGACCGCAATCTTTGCCCTTAAGATGTCCGGAACAACCGGCGTGAGAATGTAATCGACCGCTCCGAGCGAGTATCCGCGCGAAATGTGATTGACCGTGTCATTGATCGCGCTGACGAAAATAATTGGCGTCGTCTCGCAACGTTGTCGTTGCCGGATCAAAGCGGCCGTTTCAAAGCCATCCATGCCCGGCATGTTCACGTCCAGCAGGATCGCGGCAAAATCCTCCTGGAGCAGACGCCGCAGCGCTTCTTTGCCTGATCGAACGCAGACGATCTTCTGCTTCAATTCAGCCAGCATCACTTCGTAAGCGAGGAGCTTGTCGGCACGATCGTCCACGACCAGGATGCTGACCCTGTCTCCAGAAGAATCGTTGTTGGTGTTGTTCTCCGACATTACCGCAGCAGCCAATTACGCAGAAGCGAGAGAAGCTCCTCAGTTTCGACCGGTTTGGCGATGTAATCGCTCGCTCCCGCATCAATGCATTTTTCACGGTCGCCCTTCATCGCCTTGGCTGTCAAGGCCACGATCGGCAGTTGGTTAAAGCTGTACATCTGGCGAATCGCCCGCATCGTGTCATAGCCGTCCATTTCAGGGAGCATGATGTCCATCAGGACGAGATCAATGTCTCCAGCCTTCTGCAGCGCTTCGATGCCCGCTTTTCCGGTTTCGGCAGAGATGACATTGATTTTATAACGCTCCAGCAGACTGGTCATCGCGAAGATGTTCCGGATATCGTCGTCCACGATTAGAATTTTTTTGCCGGCCAGGATTGCGTTCGGATCATGCAGACGCCGCAGAAGATCGCGCTTGTCGGCCGGCAATTTCGAGACATCTCGATGCAGCCATAATGCTGTTTGATCGAAAAGCCTTTCCGGGCTGCGGACGTCTTTGACGATGATGGTTTGCGCCAGGCGGTTCAGTTGCTCCTCTTCCTTTCGCGACAAATCTTTCCCCGTGTAGATGATGACGGGCAGTTGCTGATGCTCGGCGCGAATTCGCTCGATCAATTTGAAGCCGGACATGTCCGGCAACATGAGGTCAAGAATGATGCAACTGACACCTTGATTGCGAAGTGCGGCCAAACCCTCGGCGGCGCTTGCTGCTTCAACGACCTCCACCGTTTCGTCTCCAACCAGTTCGCGAATCGCCATCCGTTGAGCGGCGTCGTCTTCGATGACCAGCAGCTTTCTTGTCTTTGCCACCGCCATTGTCGCGGCTTTCACCAAAACCGTCCGAATTGCAGCTGAACTTATCGGCTTCTCAAGCGCGGCAATCGCTCCGTACTTCAGTGCGCTTTGCCGAACCGAATCATGTGTTGATAGCGCGATCACGGGAATATGCCGAGTAGAAAGGTCGGACTTTATTCGCTCCAGCAGTTTGCCGCCTTCAATGTCCGGCAGTTGCAAGTCGACGGTAATCGCGATGGGAGCGTATTCGCGCACCAAAGCCAGCGCAGTGCGTCCTAGTGGAGTAACGATTGCCTTAAAACTCGCATCATGGGCTTGTTCCAAAAGCCACTGCGCCAGATCACGATCCTCTTCGACAATGAGGACTGTCTTGTCGGACGGCAGGATGCTGAAGCGGTCATCTGGAATCGACGCATTTGTGAATGGGGCAACCGCAGGTTCGCTCCGCTCACGTTCAGCTAACGCCGCGGCGTCGGCGGCAGCTGCTTCGCCTCCTATCTCTTTTTCCACGGAGGAATACGAGTCCGGTAAAAACAAAGTGAATGTGCTGCCCTGACCTTCACTACTTTCGAGTTTGATTTCGCCGCCAAGAAGACGCGCAAGTTCACGACTGATGGCTAACCCGAGCCCAGTCCCACCATAGCGGCGACTGGTGCTTCCATCCGCCTGTTGGAACGCCCCAAAAATTGTCCCCTGTTTGTCCGCTGGAATTCCAATTCCACTATCGCTAACCGATAACGCGAAAACGTTTTTTGCGCGCGCGAGTGACGGATGGTTGGCGCTCCAACCGGTTGGGGCAGGCGCAACCCGCAGCCTGACATAACCGCGCTCCGTAAATTTGAACGCATTCGACAACAGATTCTTCAGAACCTGATCCAGTCGTTGCGCGTCGGTGTAAATCGCTGGAGGCAGCTTCGAGTCGATATCGATCTTGAAAGTGAGCCCTTTGTTTTCGGCTACGTGTCCAAAGGTTCGTTCCAAGTTTTGCTGCATCTCTTGGAACCGAACTTCGCCCACGTCCACGGTCACTGTTCCGGACTCGACCTTGGAAAGATCGAGGATGTCGCTGATCAACTTAAGCAAGTCGACACCTGAATCCCGGATGGTGCTGGCAAACTCCATCTGTTTCGAAGTCAGGTTGCCTTCCGGGTTGGTCGATAATTGCTCGGCCAAAATGAGCAAACTGTTCAGAGGGGTGCGCAATTCGTGCGACATGTTCGCGAGGAACTCGCTCTTGTAACGCGATGTGAGCGAGAGTTGTTGCGCCTTGTCCTCAAGGGCCTGTCGGGCTTGCTCGACCTCGCGATTTTTTCTTTCCACTTCTTCATTCTGCTCGAAGAGCTGTCGCGCTTTTTCTTCCAGCTCCTGGTTTGTCTGCTGCAATTCCTCCTGCCGGCTTTGCAATTCGGTTGCGAGCGATTGCGATTGTTTCAGCAGATCTTCCGTTCGCGTGTTCGCTTCAATCGTGTTGAGAACGATCCCGATGCTTTCGGTCAGTTGATCGAGAAATGCCTGGTGCGTCGGATTGAATTGTTCGGCCGACGAAAGTTCCATCACCGCTTTAACCTTGCCCTCGAAGAGGATCGGTAGCACGACGATGTTCCGTGGAGCCGCTCGCCCTAGCCCCGAGCTAATGCGCACATAATCACTGGGCACGTTCGTTAAAAGAATGCGTTCTTTCTCAAGCGCGGCTTGTCCGACAAGTCCTTCGCCAAGCTTGAAGCGGCTGTTAACGCCTTTCCGATCCCGATAAGCGTAGCTGGCAAGCAACTTCAGCTCCGGTTCGCCTTCTTTGCCATTCATAATATAGAAGACTCCTTGCTGAGCCGAAACCACCGGGGCGAGCTCCGAAAGAATCATTCGAGCCACCGCGAGCAAGTCGCGTTGCCCTTGCAGCATTCGGCTGAACTTGGCCAGGTTCGTCTTCAACCAGTCCTGTTCGTTGTTGCGAGATGTCGTGTCTCGCAGATTACGGATCATCTCGTTGATGTTGTCTTTGACGAACGCGACTTCGCCCTGGGCTGCGACTTGAATCGATCGGGTCAGGTCGCCTTTCGTTACCGCCGTCGCCACATCAGCAATTGCGCGCAGCTGCGAGGTAAGGTTGCCGGCGAGCTGGTTCACGTTGTCGGTCAAGTCACGCCAGGTGCCGGCTGCACCGGGCACGTTCGCCTGGCCGCCAAGTTTTCCTTCGACACCCACCTCGCGCGCCACCGTCGTCACCTGATCGGCGAACGTCGCCAATGTGTCGATCATGCTATTGATCGTGTCAGCCAGCGCTGCGATTTCGCCTTTGGCTGCGAGTAACAGCTTTTGCTTCAGGTCGCCGTTCGCGACTCCGGCCACAACCTTGGCGATACCGCGCACCTGGTTGGTCAGATTGGTGGCCATGAAATTCACCGAGTCGGTCAGGTCTTTCCAAGTGCCTGCAACTCCGCGCACGACTGCTTGTCCACCAAGCTTTCCTTCCGTGCCGACCTCGCGCGCCACACGCGTCACTTCCGACGCGAACGAGTTGAGCTGGTCCACCATCGTGTTGACGGTATTCTTCAGCTCGAGGATCTCGCCTTTAACATCGACCGTGATCTTTTTCGAAAGATCTCCCGTCGCGACTGCGGTCGTAACGGCAGCAATGTTCCGGACTTGTGCGGTCAGGTTGCTGGCCATGAAATTCACCGAGTCGGTCAGGTCTTTCCAGGTTCCGGAAACGCCTTCGACCCGCGCCTGACCGCCAAGCGCTCCATCCGATCCCACTTCGCGCGCCACGCGTGTCACTTCCGACGCGAACGATCGCAACTGGTCCACCATCGTGTTGATCGTGTCTTTGAGTTCCAGAATTTCTCCGCGAACATCGACCGTGATCTTTTTCGAGAGGTCGCCGTTGGCGACCGCAGTTGTGACGTCGGCAATGTTGCGCACCTGACCGGTAAGGTTACCAGCCATCGAATTCACTGAATCGGTCAGATCCTTCCAAGTGCCGGCGACGCCTCGCACATTGGCCTGGCCACCGAGGCGTCCATCCGTTCCCACCTCGCGCGCGACACGCGTTACTTCCGAGGCGAACGAGCTGAGCTGGTCCACCATCGTGTTGATCGTGTTCTTCAGCTCCAGAATTTCACCTTTGACGTCGACGGTGATTTTCTTGGAGAGATCGCCATTCGCGACCGCGGTTGTAACTTCGGCGATGTTGCGCACCTGACCCGTCAGATTGCCGGCCATGAAATTCACGCTATCGGTCAAATCCTTCCAGGTGCCGGCAACCCCGCGCACGTCCGCCTGACCACCAAGTTTTCCTTCGGTACCGACCTCGCGCGCGACCCGCGTTACTTCCGCTGCGAATGAACCGAGTTGGTCCACCATCGTATTGATCGTGTTTTTCAGCTCTAAAATTTCCCCGCGAACATCGACGGCGATCTTCTTCGAGAGATCGCCCCGCGCCACCGCCGTCGTTACCTCGGCAATGTTACGCACCTGGCCGGTGAGGTTGCCGGCCATGAAATTCACCGAATCGGTTAAATCCTTCCACGTTCCGGAAACGCCTTTCACTTCTGCCTGGCCGCCCAAAATTCCTTCTGAACCCACTTCAAGAGCGACACGCGTCACCTCCGACGCAAATGAGCTGAGTTGGTCCACCATCGTGTTGACGGTGTTTTTCAGCTCCAAAATTTCGCCCTTCACATCAACCGTGATTTTTTTCGACAAGTCGCCGCGGGCGACCGCGGTCGTAACATCCGCGATGTTGCGCACCTGACCGGTCAGGTTTCCGGCCATAAAATTCACCGAGTCGGTCAGATCCTTCCAAGTACCGGAGACATCGCGCACCTCGGCCTGACCGCCGAGCTTTCCTTCCGAGCCCACCTCACGCGCGACACGCGTTACTTCGGACGCAAACGAACCGAGACGGTCAACCAGCGTGTTGATCGTATTCTTCATCTCGAGAATCTCGCCCTTCACGTCGACGGTGATCTTTCGAGACAGATGGCCATTCGCGATCGCAGTCGTAACCTCAGCGATGTTACGCACCTGCGCGGTCAGATTGCCGGCCATCAGGTTCACGTTCTCGGTCAAATCCTTCCAAGTGCCGGCGACACCTTTCACATCCGCCTGGCCACCCAGTTTCCCCTCCGTGCCCACTTCGCGCGCGACACGCGTTACTTCCGATGCGAATGAGCGAAGCTGGTCCACCATCGTGTTAATGGTGTCCTTCAATTCCAAAATTTCGCCACGAACATCGACCGTGATTTTTTTGGAAAGGTCTCCATTGGCGACCGCGGTCGTGACGTCTGCGATGTTTCGCACCTGGCCGGTCAGGTTTCCAGCCATTGAATTCACGCTATCGGTCAAGTCTTTCCACGTGCCGGCCACTCCTTTGACTTTCGCTTGGCCGCCTAGTTTTCCTTCCGTGCCCACTTCGCGCGCGACGCGCGTCACTTCCGAAGCAAACGAACTGAGCTGGTCCACCATCGTGTTAATGGTGTTTTTCAATTCGAGAATTTCGCCTTTCACGTCGACTGTGATTTTCTTGGAGAGATCGCCGCGCGCGACAGCAGTAGTGACGTTGGCGATGTTGCGCACTTGCCCGGTCAAATTGCGCGCCATGAAGTTCACCGAATCGGTCAGGTCTTTCCACGTTCCTGACACGCCTTCGACTCGGGCCTGACCGCCGAGAATTCCTTCCGAACCCACTTCGCGCGCGACACGCGTGACTTCCGAAGCGAACGAACGCAGTTGGTCCACCATGACGTTGACTGTGTCCTTCAACTCCAAAAATTCGCCTTTAACGTCGACCGTGATTTTTTTGGTCAGGTTTCCATTCGCCACCGCGGTCGTAACCGTGGCGATGTTCCGGAC
>Ga0137403_10007742_pt1 | contig 12088 bp, 10 predicted proteins | sample CZOMad2_1_16fung_FD_122057 | JGI IMG/M metagenome (GOLD analysis project Ga0137403, IMG submission 122057) | Vadose zone soil fungal communities from Angelo Coast Range Reserve, California, USA - CZOMad2_1_16fungal (Hybrid Assembly) | ecosystem: Environmental > Terrestrial > Soil > Vadose zone...
TTGCTTCTGCGGGATATCACGACGGGATTGGTGAAGAGCGTGATGTTTGGCATCACCATCACCGCCGTCGGGTGTCTCGAGGGACTGTCGACTGGCGCGGGGGCCGAGCAGGTCGGCCGGTCCACCACGCAAGCCGTGGTCAAGTCCATCTTTCTGGTTGTCGTTGTCGATTTGTTCTTTACAGTTCTGTTTTTTTTCGCGGGTAACTGATGACTGCAGAACAAATACTTTCGGCTTCGCGTGCTGAACCCGTGCTTTCACTGCGCAACCTGCGCGTGAGTTACGGAGAACGAGAAATTCTGCACGGCATCAGCTTCGACGTCGTGCGCGGCGAAACCCTGGTGATCCTTGGCGGTTCGGGGTCCGGGAAAAGCACACTTCTTCGCACTCTGGTGGGGCTCGAAAAACCCAGTGCTGGTGAGATATGGATCAAAGGCCAGGATCTCGCGAAAACTTCCGCCGAAGAAATGGACGAGATCCGAAGGCAAATCGGCATGTCCTTCCAGGGCGGAGCCTTGTTCGGTTCGATGACCGTGGGCGAAAACGTGGCTCTGCCTCTTCGAGAACACACCAAGCTGGAAGACTCCACCATCGAAATCATTCTTCGGCTGAAACTGCAGCAGGTCGGGCTCGAAGGCTTCGAATATTACATGCCGGCGCAGCTCAGTGGCGGCATGAAGAAACGCGCGGCCGTGGCACGCGCGCTGGCAATGGACCCGGAGATCCTGTTTTTCGACGAGCCTTCGGCAGGACTGGATCCTATCATCGCGGCAGGTATCGACGAATTGATCATGGAACTCAAGCGCGCGTTCCACATGACCATCATTGTGGTTACGCACGAGCTGGCGAGCGCATTCTTGATTGCCGACCGCATGCTGTTGATCGACAAAGGCAACATCGTGGCGCTCGGAACGACCGAAGAGATGCGGTCCAGCACACAACCTAGGGTCCGGCAATTCCTTGATCGCATTGCCGAACCTGAGGTTTCCGGAGAATTGGACTACCTGCAGATGCTAACAGCGGAGCGTCCCAATGCGCATAGCGCTGCAGGAAAGAGAGGATAGTGATGCAATCTAAACGCGAGCAGGTGCTCGTAGGTTTGTTCGTGCTCATCGCCGTGGCCGTCCTGTTTGGCACGGTATTCGCCATGAGCGGCGCCTATGGACAATCCACGACAAAATTTCATGCGTATTTTCCCTTCGCGGGAGGGCTTGAACCCGGCGCGACTGTGCGCTACGCGGGTGGACCGAAAGTCGGCCGCGTTGACAGCATCCGGCTTGATCCGCAGAATCCCGCACGGCTAGACGTCGTTTTCACTGTGCAGTCTGATCTCCCAGTTAAGACCGACAGCAACGTAAAGATCATGAGCATGAGTCCGCTGGGGGACAATCACCTTGAGATTTACCCCGGCAGCACGCAAGCACCGCGAGCGGCGAGCGGCGCCGCGCTTCCCTCGCTAAAGTATGTCGACTTCAACGCTCTGACCGCACAGCTCAATGACTTGAATCCACAAGCCCAGGAACTGCTTCGCAACTTAAACGATCGAGCGTCGGAGGTGAAAGAGACCATCGCGCGCGTCAACGATTTCCTCGGTCCGCAGAACCGCGCGAATCTTTCCGCAACACTCGCAAATACGCGCGGAATGCTCGAAGAAAACCGGCCTCAAATCAAGACAACTCTCCAAAACGTGAACGCCGTCAGCGAGAAACTGCAACCCCTTCTCGAGGATTTTCGAAAGACTTCCGAGCAAGCAAATCAGACCTTGAGCCATGTCGATGCCATGGTCGGCGAGAATCGCGCGGACGTCCGCCAGGCGGTACTCGAACTTCGCCGTACCCTCACGAATATGACCGATGCCACTGCACGGCTCGATCAAACCCTCGACGTCAATTCGGAAAACATCGACGAATTGCTCGACAATATGCGGCACGTCACCGAGAACCTGAAGGAATTTACGTCAACGATCAAGACCCGTCCGTACACGCTTATCCGCGCGAGCAATCCTAAGGAACACAAAACAGGAGAATAACAATGAATCGCAAATTTATTTTTCCGGCGCTCATGCTCTGTCTCGGAATCCTAAATGGCTGTGGCGCCGCGCGGCCAAGTAAGTTCTATCAACTAACGCCTGCCGGCAACAAGACTGCGGGAGCGGATCCGGCCCCCTTCCCCGTCACTCTACTGCTCGGGCCAATCACCACATCGCATCTGTATCGCGACGACCACATCGTGTACACCTCGAATGGCGAGGCGATGGGCACGTACGAGTATCAGCGATGGGCGGAGCCGCCTTCCGAAATGATTAGCGATGTCCTGCTCCGAGAGCTACAAGAGTCGGAGCGCTACCAGCACGTCTACTCCTTGCGCAGTGACTCCCGCGGCGACTATGTCCTCCGCGGCCGTTTGTATGACTTCCGGGAGATCGCCGGAAACGGCGAGGCGGCCCGCGTGGCTTTCGAGTTCGAGTTGCGAGACTCGAAGACCGGTGCGACCGTCTGGAGCCGCTCTTACTCGCACGACGAAGCGGTGAGCAGCAAAGACGTGACGGCGGTCGTTGCGGCCCTTAACCGCAATGTTCAGAGCGGTTTAAGCGAAGTCATGGTAGGCCTGGAGCAGTATTTCACCACGCGCTCTCAGACCACCGCTGCTGCACGCTAACTCCCACTAACCTATATGTATCCACCTTCGTTCGGCGGGTCGCACGAGGTGCCACAATTGGGTTAACCATACAGGGTCGAGCTCGAAACAATCCCGTTGGACTTGCCAGCCAGAGAAAACCATCTTGCCGCCGGGCAACGCGGCGGTCGAACGTGGGGTGGCTCCTTGAAAATTGATTGCACGGCGTCCACAACTTCGTCCTGCGCGCTCAGTTAACTACGCTTAGCAGAAACGCCGTCTGCCGGCGTTCGAATTCCGTGAAGTGGCCGAAATTCGGGGAAGTGACGTTGTTGTAGACCTGATTGAAATTGCCGTGATTGGTGAGGTTGATTACGTAGAAGCCCAGATGAATCTTACGCGAACCGAGGTGTACCCAGGGCGGCATGCGGAAGTCCCGGTAGACCTGCATATCGACGGAGAAAAATGTTGAGAAGCGCTGGGAGTTGGGCAGGCCAACGTAATTCTGCCGCTCATCTACTTTGGAATACGGATAGCCGGTGTGGACGTCCACGACAGGGCCGGCCACCAGAGCGAATGGAAGGTGGAACGTCCCCCAAGCGATCAAGCGGTTTGGAACATCCGAAGGGCGAACACCGTAAGCGTTAGGCCGGATGACGGGCATCTCGAATGGAATGAAGACGTCCCCGAGCGTGTTCAAATCTCCGCGCGACCGGCTCCAGATGTAAGAGATGCTCAGATCGCCATCTTTAATCGGATGGAACCGAAGTGTTGCTTCGGCCTGGTTGTAGTTTTCCTTCCCCGTGTTCATAAGGCCTAGAACGGCTGGCGCGCCCGCGTCGCCGCCAAAGGGAGAAACAACGAACAGATCGCGCGTTGTGCTGTGCACATAGCCAAGCCGCAGAACGGCTCCGGTCCAGAGCGCGCGGTCCACTTCTGCGCTGCTTACAAAGCTGCGAGCGCTGGTGTTCGGCGCATGGCGGATTCGCGACGCGATGGGACCGCTTCCGTTGGCGATGTACTCGTTCTCAAAAGCGATCGTGTTTCCGGCCGGCTGACCGCTGGAGTCGTACTGGCTGATGATGCGTGTCGGATTTCCGGCGAAATCCGCCGCGAGCAGCGGAACGCGGTCATAGAAAATGCCCGTTCCAGCCCGGAGAATGGTTTTGCGATCTTTGCCCGGCGAATAGGCGATGCCGAAGCGCGGCGCGAAGGCCGCAGGGCGGCCCACGGTCTGGCTGGTGAATCGTCCACCGAGGTCCGCGGCCAAGCGATCGCTGAGCATCCAGTGGTCCGAGACAAACTCTTCCACATCCGTTACGGATCCGCCAAGCAATCCTTGGCCGGCGAACTGTATCTGTTCGGAGAGACTGCCGTCTTCGCGGAGCAGGCGCACCGGCTGTGACCCACTACTGCCGCTAAATGAGCGGTGCGTAGCGTCGACGCCAACCTTGATTTCGTGGCGTCCAAGGAAAGTTCGCGGGGCAAACTGAAAGGTCGGGGCGGCCTGGAACTGGCTGGAGGACCGTGCCCAAGAGTTGAAGAAATTTCCACCCCAGCCGTCAGGCGTGAGAAGCATCGCGTCGCTGCCCTGCCCGTGTGCGTTGCTGTCAAAGCGCGTGTAGTTCAATCCCATGCGGAATAGTGCGCCGGATGAGAACGTGTATACGTCAGACAGGCTCGCGGAAGCACCTTTCCTGTCGTAGTCGGAAGAGGCGGTTTGAGGAATCAGCGCGGTGATGTTGGCAAATTGCGTTCTCATTGGAAATACGTTCAACGTCACCGTCAGGACTTGCTTTGGCGAAAGGATCGCCTGCAGCGTGCTGTAGGAATTGAATCCTTGCTTCTTGATTTCGTTGCGGGGCCACGCAAGGCCCCGCACAGGATCGCGGATGACGTCGTATTCGAAGACTTCGGAAAAACTGATTTTGTCTCTGAGCACCGGCCCGCCAAAGACGACGCGCGGCGTGGCGCGCCCAACGCCGACAAAGTGGTCATTTTTGCCGCGCAGGCTGACATTGAGGTCGCGCACGCCGAACTTCCAACTTTCCGGTGGCGGCACCGTTTCGACGACCGTCAAGCCACCGGAGAAGCCGCCATTTTCAGCACTGTATGGAGTCTGGACTACGCGAGCAGACTGCACTGCATCGAGAGGAACAGGAATCGAAAACGAACCAGTAACGGGGTCGGTCATTTTCGTGTTATTCACCTGGAGCATGGACTGATCCTCGGCTGCGCCGCGGAAATTCAGTTTTCCATCCGGCGTACGGACCACGCCGGGGGTCAGGGGTAGCAAGGACTTGAAGTCTTCTTCGGTGACGGGCAGACTCGCGATCTGTTGCTCGGTAAGCTTTGAAGCGCCAGAAGAATCCGACGAAAGCGGCTCGGCCTGCTCTTTCACTTCGATTCTCTGCGTGAGCCCGGCCAACTTTACTGAAATATTTTGGATGATGGACGCCCCATCCTCTACGTGGAGTGTCGCCGTGAATGGCTCGAAACCTTCCGCTTCGAGCCGCAACAAGTAATCTCCGTCCGGCACCTCTTTAAATTCGTAGTCTCCCGCCTCGTCCGTTATCGCCGACAACGAACCCGCACCCTCGGCCAGGGGCTTCAATTCCAGCAGAAGGCCCTCGGACGTCGAGGGTTCCTGCGATGCGTTCACCACCGATACGGTGCCCTTGACCGTGCCGCCCTTCTGCCTCGCTTCCTGAGCCGGCACACGTGCGGCGCACAAGAGCATCGCGCCAAGCAAGGCAACTCCTATAACGCAACGAGCTGAATTGAAGAATGCGCGCGTTTCACAAGGCATGATTTGTTCAGCTCTGGACCTTCCTATTGGATCGCAGAAAACGCCGCCAGATCCCGAGTTCCTCAATCCAGCTGATCTCGTAAACCAACTCGCGTTCCTCGCTCGCATGCTCCTGTTCATTCCACACTGTGCAATTTTGCGTTTCCCAGTGCGCATCGTCCCCCGTCGGAAACGCGGGTACGGAAGGAAAGGTCGTAGAGGCAGCTAATGCGGACATCAAGCCAACCTGCCAATTCTGAAAATTCACCCGGACAAGAGAAGTTCTGGGCCGACGATCCAAATGGAGCGTTGCATTCCGCCTTCCATTCAGAGAAACCTCAACCGGGCGCGCCAGTTGCCGGGAATCTGACGTAACTCTTTGTGTTTGTTCACACTTCTTTGCTTTCATGAACATCCGGAACCGCAGCTCTCACACAATCGCGAAAACCTCTGGCAGAAAATTGACAACATAGTCAAAGCCCCGCCGCCCGTGAACTGACAGGAGAGCCTCCGTTCCGCAACGCCAATCCAGACGGCGCAGGCTAAATGCTTCCCGCTGCAAGACATACGAAGCTCAAAGCCTCGGACGCTTAGTACAGCTGCTGTTGGAAAGAGGAATGCCTTACCTGAACGCGGGAGGCTCCGTGTCCAGCCCAAAACAGAAACCGCTACAACCTCCACACAGGCTGCCAACGCAGCCATCCGGCCTGGAACTGCACTCCATCTTTTCCTCCAGGAGCCTCCGAAATTTTCGAGACGTGGCGGGCAGGGAACAACAAAAGAAGACAGTAACCAGACCAACCCGAAAACGCGGGACCCTCTCATCACTCCGCGCCCGAACGAGACCCCCGAAATTGTTTCCAACGCCAACAATTAGATGTTTGACGAAACGGCGAAGTCACAATTTTTTATACGGATCGTGGCGAGACTCCGGCCGATTTTTCGCAACGAGATCGTCAACGTGCAGTTTTTTTTGTGCCGCTCGGCCAGCTCTAAGCATCGAAGTTCCGGAACGCGATGTGCGAAACGCAGTAAGCCGGCCGTCCGCCACGCTACACGGAGGGTCAAGAACATGAGGGGGTTGTATGTCTGAAATGCAGCATTTTCCTACTCTGCCGACTCAGCCATTCCGGCTCGATGTGCCCTTGCACGAGTTGCTGCAACAACGCGCGCACAAACCAGCACCTGACCCGTCGACGTTGACGAATCCCTTGACGTTGCCTGCGGCCGTATTTCCGCAGTACCCGGAGTTGCTTCACGAACTGGATGAAGAGGATATTGCCGCGCACGATGCGGTTCTCCGGACGGGCAAGCGGCATTGGCCTGCGTCGAAGATTCTGAACACCATGAAGGGCTGGATGTTTCCCTATTTCAAGTCGCGCGTCCTGCCGGGAGACTTTCAGCCGATCATCGCGTACCTCTTCACCGAGTGGAAATGCAATCTGGACTGCCACTACTGCTGGTCGTATGACAACCGCATCAAGGGCATGACCGAGGACACGGCGCGGCGCGCCATCGACTGGCTCGAATCCACGCCGTGCCGCGTGCTCGCTCCAACCGGCGGCGAGCCGCTCATCCGCCCGGACTTCGTTCACAAAGTCATCTACTACGCCGCCAAGAAAGATTTCTGGGTGTACCTGGCGACGAACGCCCGGCTCCTGCGGCCGGAAGTCACCGACCGTCTCGCCGACGCCGGCATCGCTACCGTCAACTTCGCCGTGGATACGATCAAGGAAAAGCCGGGACTCCCGAAAGCCTTTGAGCACGTGCGTTCAAACTTCGACTACCTCGTCCGGCGGCAATACCGCTACGGCTATACGGTGTTTTTCAACACCAACATCTGCCGCACCAACATTGACGACGTGAAAGAACTCGCCACCATCGCGCACGAGAACGGCATCTCCATCACCTTCCATATCAACGAAGCGCCGATGATGGAGCAGGGACACTTCAAGCATTTGCATGAGAACGACACGTACATCCGGCCGGAAGACTTTCCGGTGGTGGACGGCCTACTCGACTGGCTGATCGACAAGCAACGCCAGGGCTGGAAGATGGTCGACTCGATTCCACGTTTGCAGAACATGAAAGGCTTTATGCGCGGCGCGGGCGAACACTGGGGCTGCCGCGCCGGACAGAACTGGCTGATCATCCGTACCAACGGAACTCTCGCTCCGTGCTTTCCGATGTACAACGCCACGTACGACTGGGGCACCGTCGGCAATCAGAAGTTCGATGTGAAGCAACTTTCGGAGATGAAAAAGGGCTGCGAGCCGAATTGCTTTTCGACACTGGGATACAACGTCGCTTACTGCTACAGCGCGGCGCGCGTGATGAAGTGGCTGTGGAAACAGGCCATGAACGGCTTCCAGGGCGTAACCGGAAGCTTTGAGTAGTTCATCCGAAAAATCTGAGGAAAGGTCGAGAAGGGCAATGTCAGAACACGCCGTCATTTCACTACCACTGCAAAGGACCGCCGAAGTCCCCTTCGCAACTTACAAGCGGCGTCAGGCCGCTCTCGCTCGCTATCGTCTCTACCCGCTGACCGCTTTCTACTGCGTGTACGCAATCTTCGTGTTGGCTATCGCGTTTTCGCCAACGCATCCCTGGACCGCCGTCGCTTTCTTTTCAGCGGGCTGTGTGACCTGGACTCTCGTCGAATATCTCTTCCACCGCTACGTTTTGCACGGCCGTTTTCCCCCAGGTAAAGGCGTCATCCGGCGGTTTCTTCATGAGCGGCTCGATCCACTCCACTGGGAGCATCACATGCGGCCATTCGACGGAAAGCACATCAGCGGCGAATTGAAGGACATTCTGCCGTTGTTTTTTGTCGCTGCGCCGGTCAGCTTTCTGTTTCCTGTCTACACCGCGCCCGTCCTGCTCGCCGGCGTCGTCCAGAGCTACGTCGACGAAGAATGGCTGCACTACGCGCTGCACTATTCGAGTTCCAGCTTCCCCCTCTTTCGGCGGATGAAGAAATATCACCTGTACCACCACAGTCCCCGCGGGATCGACAAGGGTTACGGCATCACCACTCGTTTCTGGGACGGCGTGTTCGATACTCGATTCCCACAATCTGTGCGCCGCTCCCTGAGCAAGAACTGAAATGAAGAACGACGGCTTTGCTCTCATAACCGGTGCTTCCCGCGGTCTCGGGATGGCGTTCGCCCGCGCGCTCGCGGAGCGCCATTGTAATTTGGTTCTCGTTGCCTGTTCCCCGGAACCTCTCCACGCATTCGCAAACGAATTGCGCAGGGCCAACCCAGTCTCTGTGATCGCCATTCAGGTTGATCTGTCTTCATCCGGAGCAGGCCAAATCCTGGCGGAACAACTCTCAAGTGGCGACATCCCGATCGACTTGCTCGTCAACAACGCCGGCTTTGGTCTCCGCGGAGAATTCCGCGATCTCTCGCTTCCCCGGCAACTGGAGATGCTCCGTCTCAACAATGAAGCCATCGTTGAGCTCACCTACAGCCTCCTTCCGGGAATGTTGGAGCGACGGCAAAAGGGGATCATCAACATCTCCTCGACGGCGGGCTTTCAGCCCATCCCCTTTGCGAGCGCCTATTCTGCGACCAAGGCCTTCCTGACCACGTTTTCTCTAGCCCTGGAGCAGGAGCTACGCAGCGCTGGTGTGACCGTCGTAACGGTCTGCCCGGGAAGGTTGCGTAAGACTCAGAATGGTGAATCGGAGCAACCCGCCCCTGGAAAATGGGCCGGCATTTACCAGAGTCCAGAGCAAGTCGTCGAGGAGGCATTGCGAGTACTCGCCAACGGGGGCGGCCTGACGGTTCCCGGAGCTCTCAATAAGTTCAGCGTCTTTGCCCAGCGTTTGATCCCCCGGAGCCTCGTGCCCAGGTTGGTCGCAAAGATGTCGAGGGCCTGATGTACGGCAATGCGCACAAATCTGCCGGGTCCGCGTTCATGATTCTCCGCCGGCTGAATTTGCATCGATATAGGAGAATCGTGAATCAAACGCTTATGCTCCCGAACACATCTCTCGTGCCTGCCCGACGCGATGAACGGTCCCCCGAAGTAAATATCTCCGTCACTCAGGTGCTTCTGGCCATGGCGACTGGCCTTTGCTTGACGGGACCGCTCGTATGGATGTTTGTGAGGTACTGGCTGTTTGCGCTGTGAGGAGAGGCAAAGGCGAATCTCCTCAGATCCGCAGGTGTGGGCTGGCCAAATAACAATTCTCAGCTGGAATAACATATCCGCTACTGGAAACCGAACATCTAATCTCTGGATGAAGCTGTCTCCTGGAAAACAGGCCGAATCGAACAACGGAGCCGCACAGACTCTCGGAGAGTTCCGGGAGTTTCAACTGGGTGCTATCCGATGCCGATTGTCATTCCGACGGAAACTAGAAACTGCTCGGTGATAAGTTGACAGCAATGCGCATTCTCCTCCTCAACCTGGGTATGGGTTCTACCCAGGCGGTAGAGCAGGCCTTATCAGGTCAAGGCTATGAAATCACCGCGGATCGCGATCTGGCGATTGATGAGATTCTCGCTCTTTCCCCGGAAGTCCTGGTCACAGAAGCAACACCATCCGACCTGAGCTGCTGTGGCGTGATCAGCCAAATCAAGGCAAGTCCCGACCTGGCAGCTCTCAGGATTGTGATGCTTGTTCACGGGGGAGCGCTGGAACGTGCCCGCGCCCTGGACCTTGGCGCTGATGACGTCGTCTCCTTTCCGTTTGAACCGCTGGAATTCGCAGCGAAAATCAGAACACAGTTTCGCGAGAGACAGCCAGAGCTGAAGCTCGAAGCAAAGCTGAAAGATGCGCTGCAAAGAGAACACGTGGCGGAGCCGGCCGTGGAAGCCCGGGGTGGCGGCCCGAACGCCAAAAAGCGCTTTTGGATGATTGCCACAGTTCTGGGCCTCAGCGCGGCTGCAGCGCTCGCGGCGCTTGTTACGGTTATTTCGAGCAGGCACGAGCGCAAGGATACGTTGCAGCTCAAAGCGGAGGTCGCGCGACTGAACGGCGGAATCCTGCAACAGGGAGAACTCCAGCGCCGCGCGGAACAGGCGCGTGCCTCACTGACCGCAAGCGAAGCATCGGGACCTCGCGAGTCTTTGAAAGCGCAAACTGAAGAGATCCGCAAGAAGATGGCAGCGGACGGCGACTCAAATGGCGAATCCCTCAAGAAACAGCTTCAGGAGACGCAGAATCGCCTGAACCGGCTTGAGAATGAAGGCCGGAACGCGGAAACGATCGTTCACACTTACGGACCCAGCGTCTGCCTGCTGCACGTGGTCGTGGAGTTTCGGGAGAAAGATTCCGGACAGCTCATTCGTATCTCCATGGACGGCACGGGTAAGCCGCGGATTGACAGCAAGGGAATGGTAGCTCTCGAATTAGATGGAACTGGACCGCCGTTGGAGGAAGATTTTTTTGGCACCGGATTTCTTGTAGCACGCGATGGACGTCTCCTGACGAATCATCACGTTGTCGAGCCCTGGTGGGCCGACGAGGAATTGAAGCAACTTGTCGAGCGCGGAACTGTCGCGTTCGCCGCATCGTACACGGCATATTTCCCCGGGAGCTCTCAAGGCGTTGCGGCCAAGGTCGACCGAATTTCGGCAAACGCAGATTTGGCGACTCTCAAACTACAGGCTCCCGCGCCGCCTCACGCCGCGCTCCTGGAACTGGACAATCGGAAGGAAGCCAGTGTGACTGGCGATCCAGTCATTCTGATCGGCTATCCTACGGGAATCGATGGCATTCTCGCCCGCGCGGGAACTGACGTGACACGAAAAGTGGCGGAGAACGCGCACGAGGTGAGCCAGATTGTTTCGCAGTTGTCGGCGCAAAACCTCATTCGCCCAACCACGACTCAGGGACACATCGGAGATATCTTGAAGGACAAAATTGTTTACGATGCAGCGACAACGTCCGGCGGTTCCGGCGGGCCGCTTTTCAATCGCGATGGTAAGGTCATCGGTGTGAACTTCGCCATTCTGAATGATTTTGGCGGCTCGAACCTGGCGGTTCCTGTCCGTTACGCCGATGAACTGGTGAAGTAGTGTCCTACCAAAGCCCGGCGCTCTAAGCGGTGACCCCGGATTCCCAGCTTCGCTGGAAAGGAACTCCCATGAAACGCAGGCATGCTTCAATAACAATTCTGGGACTCTTAATCGGATTCAGCTCGGGTCTATCATCCTTGTCGGCGCAGCAATCCGCATCCGGAACAGTTTCGGTGAGTACGGTAGTTTCCGTTGAGGCAAAGCATGGCAAGGATATTCCTGCCGTGAACCGCGAGGATGTGAGGGTTTTCGAGGGCCATAACCGGCTTAAGGTGACGGACTGGATTCCCCTGCAAGGCGACCAAGCTTCCCTGGAGTTGATGGTCCTGATCGACGATGCGTCCGACACAAATCTCGCTTCCCAGTTTGAGGATATACGTCACTTTATGGACGCCCAGCCGCCTACGAGTGCAATCGCCGTGGGGTACATGCAGAACGGTACGGTACGCATTGCCCAGAATTTCACGAAGGATCATTCTGCAGCGGGAAAGGCACTGCGAATCCCGCTTGGTGCCGAGGTGGGCGGAAGCAGTCCTTACTTGTCCATCACTGATGCAATCAAGCGGTGGCCGGAAAGTCCTGCTCGACATGAGATCCTTCTCATTTCGGATGGTATCGACCCCTTGCAGCCTGGAACAACGGATACGTATCT
>Ga0137403_10007743_pt1 | contig 12087 bp, 9 predicted proteins | sample CZOMad2_1_16fung_FD_122057 | JGI IMG/M metagenome (GOLD analysis project Ga0137403, IMG submission 122057) | Vadose zone soil fungal communities from Angelo Coast Range Reserve, California, USA - CZOMad2_1_16fungal (Hybrid Assembly) | ecosystem: Environmental > Terrestrial > Soil > Vadose zone...
ACGCCACCAAGTTCTCGACCGCCGGTCTGACGGTCAACGGGTCCACCTTCGCTACCGCTGCACCGGCACAGGCCAAGAGCGAGCACAAGAAGGCCGCAAGCGCCAAGAAGGATGACAAGAAGTAATCCGTGGCGCCATCTCAAAACGCCCCGCTGAAGCGGGGCGTTTTTCATTCCAGCTCTGTGGTGTGGAAGTCGGTGTCGGCCACCGGTGCCAGCGGTTCGTACGGTTCATCCGTTTGCTTCCAACCGAAGAAACGAACCACTTCCTCGCGGCGTGCCAAGGTGTCGGCCACGCCAAGCGCCACCAGCTCGCTCGTGTAGGCCGACTCGAACAGCAGGTAGCTTGCCAGCGCCGCGCCGCCCGGATCTTCGCCCTCGCCCGACACACCCACGCCGCGCAACAGCGCCCGCACCGGCAACGGCAGGCTGTTGATGTGTTTCGCTGCCAAGTCGTCCAGCCGTTCCGACGGTGCGATCACCAGCACGTCGATCGGTCGCAGCGACGTCGACGCCAGTGCCTCGGCGGGCAGCAAGGCGAGTGTGTTGTTGATGCGTTGCAAGCGCTCCACATCCACGGCCAGCGCATCCAGAAAGATGTTCGACAGCGCATGGCCCGCAATCTGCGCCACGCTCGGGTAGGCATCGCTGACCTTGCGCCGGCCCGGGGGCTCGTGCATGCGGCCGGCACCGATCACGAGGATGCGGGTTGCACCCAAATGCACCGCCGGCGAGATCGGCGCCGATTGGCGCATCGAGCCGTCGCCAAAATACTCGACCGCGCCATCGAAATTGAGTGGCACCGCCGGGAACACAAAGGGAATCGCCGCCGAGGCCATCAAATGATCGATGGTGATGGCGTCGCGGACTGCGACGCGCTGCGAACGCAGCCACGGCACGAATTCCTGCACCGCGTCGTAGAAGGTCACGTGGATGCCCGAGCTGTAGCTCGAGGCCGTGACGGCGAAAGCCTGCAGATGGCCCGCGCGCATCAGGCGGTGCAGCCGCCTGACCTTCACCATGTGGGTCAGCAACGCGTGCAGCGGCGAGTTGTCGAGCAGCGAACGTGGCCGCGAGCGCCGGAAACGCGCGATCACCCAGCCCATCGACATCATCGTCAGCCAGCGTGCGCCGGTACGGATCACGCCGATGGAATCGCTGCGATAGACCTGTTCGGCGCGGAAGTTTTCCCACACGTGGGCAAGTGCCATGACCGCGGCGTCGAAGTTGTCGCAGTGGCTGGCCAGCACCGCGGCGTTGATGGCACCCGCCGAGGTGCCGGTCAGCACCGGAAAGGGATTGCTCTTGTCGGACGGCCGAATGTCTTGGCGAATCTGGACCAAGGCCTTCAGCACGCCCACCTGATAAGCGGCGCGGGCACCACCGCCGGTGAGGATCAGGCCTGTTGTCGCGGGCTTTTGCATGGCCTGCAGTGTAGACAGGCCGCCACGAAAACCGGTCGGGTCAGGCCCGTAGGCGTGGTGCCAAAACCGCAGTCAAACTCACACACTGCGGGTTTTACTGGAGCCGGTCAATCGTGATCGTGTCCGTGCCCGTGCCCGTGTCCACGGTCATGGTGATCGTCGTCGTCATGTCTGTCGTCGCGACGCTCGTGGTGCCTGTCCTCACGGCGCTCCTCGCGATGCGAATAGTGCTCGCGATACCAATCGTCACGAACGAAATACACCGGTTGGCCACACGCGGCGTACTCGCGGCAATAACGACCCCAGTTCTTCTCATACCCCGGAGGCACGTGCAGGTAGATGGGCCGCTGCTGCACGGCCACCGGCCCCGGCACGATCACCACCGGTTGCGGATACATCAGCACCGGCTGCACAGGGACGTTGCCGATGTCGACACGGCCATACACCCCAGGCTGGTTGATGCTCACCGACACGCCCACGCTGGGCGACGCAAAAGCTGACACGCCGGCTGCAGCCAGCGACATGGCAATCAAAAATCGTTTCATGGCGGGTCTCCGTTCGAATTGATCAATCGATCATTTGTCGGACATCAACGCGCCAACAACAAGGCGCGATGACAGGTGTCAGTCATAAACCACCCTGGCGTGGCCATGACTGCCCTCGCTCCAGCGCGCCAAGGCGGCATCGGTCGGGAAAAACCGCCCTTCGTCGCCCAGTTCCAGTTCGGCGCTCGCCGCGCTGCGCTGCAACACCAAACGCACGGCCAGGCCTTGCGACACAGAACCCTGGTCGGTGGTCAGGCGCCGGCTGGGGAAGTCGCGCAACACCTCGGCCACAGGCGGAACACTGCCGTTGACCTCCACGCGCAGGTACTTGCCGAAGCGGCAGCGCGCCGCCGCCAGGTCCCACACCTGCTGCACGTTCAGCCGCATGCCGCCCGAGAACCGATCGGGCTGCACCTTGCCCAGCACGACGATCAGTTCGTCGTCCTTCAGCAGGTCTTTATTCGCGTTCAGCAGTTCTTCGTTGGCCACGGCCTCGATGGCTTCACTTTTGTCGTCGAGCTTGAAAATGGCCACACGGCCACGCTGGCCATTGATGACGCGCAGGTCGCCCACGATGCCGACCAGTATTTGCGGCTCCCGGCTGTCGATCAGATCGGCGATCCTGCGTTTGGCGAACTGCCGCACTTCGGCCTCGCACTGGTCGAACAAATGGCCCGACAGATAAAAGCCCAGCGCGGTCTTTTCCAGACTCAAGCGCTCCTTGATGCTCCACGCAGGCGCATTCACCAGCTGCGGCTCCTGCGTCGACGCCGCATGCGAATCGGCGAAGTCGAACAGCCCGCCCTGGTCCGCATGCGCGGCCTGCGTGTCGGCGTAGTCGAAGGCCAGCCCGACGCTGGCCAGCAGGGCCGAACGTTCGGCATGCAGCAAATCGAATGCGCCGGCCTTGATCAGCGCTTCCACCGTGCGCTTGTTGATGCGGCTGCGGTCGACGCGCGCACAGAAGTCGAACAGACTCTTGAACGGACCGCCTTCGTCACGCGCCTGGATGATGGCCTCGATGACACTTTGGCCCGTGCCCTTGACGGCGCCCAGGCCGTAGCGCACCACCTTGTCGGCCACCGGCTCGAAGCGGTAGCCGCCGGTGTTGATGTTGGGCGGCTCGAAGCCCGTGCCCAGCGCCACCGCGTCGTCGTGAAAGATCTTGATCTTGTCGGTGTCGTCCAGCGCCACGCTCATGTTGGCTGCGGTGAATTCGGCCGGGTAGTGAACCTTGAGCCAGGCCGTGTGGTACGACAGCAAGGCATAGGCCGCGGCGTGCGACTTGTTGAAGCCGTAGCCGGCAAACTTCTCCATCAGGTCGAAGATCTCGTTGGCCAGCGGCTCGGCAATGCCATTCTTGGCCGCACCCTCGGCAAACGTCGCGCGGTGCAACACCATCTCTTCGAGCTTTTTCTTGCCCATCGCGCGGCGCAGCAAGTCGGCGCCGCCCAGCGAATAGCCGCCCAGGCGCTGCGCCACCTGCATCACCTGTTCCTGGTAGACCATGATCCCGTAGGTTTCTTCCAGCACCTCGCGCATCAGCGGGTGCGGGTAGTCGACCTCTTCGCGCCCGTGCTTGCGCGCGCAAAAGCTCGGGATCAGGTCCATCGGGCCGGGCCGGTACAAGGCCACCAGCGCGATCACGTCTTCGAACACGCTCGGCTTGGCGTCGCGCAGCATGCGCTGCATGCCCGAGCTTTCCAGCTGGAACACCGCGACCGTCTTGCCCTCGCTCATCAGCCGGTAGGCACCGCGGTCGTTCAGCGGCAGATTTTCCAGGCAGAACTCGCGCTGGTCGGCATGCCGCGCGCGGATGAATTCCTTGGCCTGCTCCAGCACCGTCAAGGTCGCCAGGCCCAGAAAGTCGAACTTCACCAGGCCGATGGCTTCGACATCGTCCTTGTCGAACTGGCTCACCGCGCTGTCGCTGCCCGGCTGCATGTACAGCGGGCAAAAGTCGGTGATCTTGTTCGGCGCGATCAGCACGCCGCCCGCATGCATGCCGACATTGCGCACGATGCCTTCCACGCGTTCGGCCAGCGCCAACAGCTCGGCGACTTCTTCTTCCTTCTTCTCGCGCTCTTCGATTTCGGGCGATTCGGTGCGCGCGTAGATCATGCTGTGGTCCGGCTTGTCGCCGGGCCGGCGCAAGGTCACGGTTTTGCCGGGCGGCGCCGGCACCAGCTTGGCGATGCTGTCGACGTGGCCATAGCCCATGCCGAGCACGCGGCCCACGTCGCGCAGCGCGGCCTTGGCGGCCATCGTGCCGAAGGTGACGATCTGGCTCACCGCGTCACGGCCGTACTTGTCTTTCACGTAGTCGATCACGCGGTCGCGGTTGGCCTGGCAGAAATCGATGTCGAAGTCGGGCATCGACACGCGGTCCGGGTTCAGGAAGCGCTCGAACAGCAGGTTGTAGCGCAGCGGCTCCAGGTCGGTGATCTTCAGCGCATACGCCACCAGCGAGCCGGCGCCCGAGCCGCGCCCGGGTCCGACCGGGCAACCGTTCGTCTTGGCCCAGTTGATGAAATCGGCCACGATCAGAAAGTAGCCCGGAAAGCCCATCTTCAGGATCGTGTTGATCTCGAACTCCAGACGCTCGACGAAGCGCGGGCGTTCTTTTTCACGCTCGGCGGCGTCGGGGTAGATCCGCAGCAGCCGCTCCTTCAGGCCTTCGTGCGATGCATACCGGAAATAAGCCTCCGGCGCCATGCGTTCGCCGTTCACCTCGGGGGTCGGGAATTCAGGCAACTGCGGCTTGCCCAGCACCAGCGTCAGGCTGCAGCGCCGCGCGATCTCCAGCGTGTTCTGCAACGCACTCGGCAGGTCGGCAAACAAGGCCTGCATCTGGGCCTGCGTCTTGAAGTACTGTTCACGGCTGAAGCGCTTGACGCGGCGTGGGTTGGTCAGCGTCTCGCCCTCGGCGACGCAGACGCGCGCTTCATGCGCCTCGAAGTCTTCGGGCGTTTGAAACTGCACCGGGTGCGTCGCCACCACCGGCAACTTCAGCTCGGCCGCCAGCGGCACCGCGGCGCGCACATGGGCCTCGTTGGTCGGCAAACCGGCGCGCTGCAACTCGATGTAGAAGCGTTGCGCAAACAAGGCCGCCAGGCGGCGCGCACTGGCGCGCGCGCGCTGCGTGTCCTGCGCCATCAGCGCCTGCCCAATGGCACCGCCCTCGGCGCCCGACAGCGCAATCAAGCCTTCGTTCAACTCGGCCAGCCACTCCCATTTCAGCCATGCCTGCGCGCGCTGCACATTGCTCATCCAGCCGCGCGTGATCAGCTCGCACAGGTTCAGGTAGCCCTGCTTGTTCTGCACCAGCAGCAACAGGCGGCTCGGCTGCTTGTCGCCTTCGGTCGGCTCCAGCCACATGTCGGCGCCGACCAAGGGCTTGACGCCACCGGTACGCGCCGCGCGGTAGAACTTGACCGCGCCGAACAGGTTGGACAAGTCGGTGATTGCCAGTGCCGCCTGGCCATCCGCTGCGGCGGCCTCGGCCAGGTCGTCGATCCGCAAGATACCATCGACGACGGAAAACTCGGTGTGCGTGCGCAGGTGAATGAAAGCCATGCGCGCATTTTAGAGAGGCTGCGTTCGTAAAATGGCGCGGTGAACCCCGCTTCCCAGCCCATTCTGAACATCTCGGCCTATCGCTTCGTGACGCTGACGAACACGCAAGCTTTGCGCGAGAGCATCCGCTCACAAGCCAGTGAACTGACCCTGAAAGGAACCGTGCTGCTGGCCAAAGAAGGCATCAATTTGTTTCTGGCCGGCCCGCCCGACGCGGTGCGAGCCTTCGTGGCCTGGCTCCAACGCGATGCACGCTTCGCCGCCATCGAGCCCAAGGAAAGCGGGTCGGACACCACGCCCTTCGGCAAGCTGCTGGTCAAGGTCAAGCGCGAGATCATCCGCATGAACCACCCGGCGATCCAGCCGTCCAGCGGCCGCGCACCCGCCGTCGACCCCCAGACGCTGGCGCGCTGGCTGGACATGGGCCATGACGATGACGGCCGGCCGGTGGTGATGCTGGACACGCGCAACGCGTTCGAGCTGGGCCACGGGCGCTTTCACAACGCGATCGATTGGAACCTCGGCAAGTTCAGCCAGTTTCCGCAGGCCGCGCTGGCACACCGCCACGACTTCTCGGGCAAACGGGTGGTGAGCTACTGCACCGGCGGCATCCGCTGCGAGAAGGCCGCGATCTTCATGGCCGAGGCCGGCATCGAACACGTGGTGCAACTCGACGGCGGCATCCTGAAGTACTTCGAGGAGGTCGGCGGCGCGCATTTCGACGGCGACTGCTTCGTCTTCGACGAACGCCAGGCACTCGACGCCAGCGTTGCAGGACAACGCTGACACGCCAATGCGGCGATTGATGCTGCGTTGAAACACGCGTTTGGCCTACATTGGTGGGCCGTCGTTCAGGTCAGCCAGGCCGTCCAGGAGCCCACCGATGCCCGCCGCCTTCTCTTCTCCTCTGTCGCGCAGCGCCTCTGTTCCCTGTCCGACCGCGGACCGCTACCTGGCGGTCCGCCGCCGCTCTCTGGAACTGGCCGCGCCGCTGACCGATGAAGACTGCCAAGTGCAGTCGATGCCCGATGCGAGCCCGACCAAGTGGCACCTCGCGCACATCACCTGGTTCTTCGAGACCTTTGTGCTCGAGCGTTTCGAAACCGCGTTCAAGCCATTCGATGCGAGCTTTCGCGTGCTGTTCAACAGCTACTACGAAGGCATAGGCGAACGCCATCCTCGGCCGCAGCGCGGCCTCATCACACGCCCGACCCTGGATGAGGTCAAGCGCTACCGCGCCGAGGTGGACCAGCGCATCTGCGCCGTCCTCGCCGCGCATCCGGACGATGCCGAACTGCACGAACTGGTCACGCTCGGTCTGCACCACGAACAGCAGCACCAGGAACTGCTGCTCACCGACATCAAGCACGCGCTGTCCTCCAACCCGGCGGCCCGTGCCTATGCGCAGCATTGGCCGCTGCGCGCGGTGCAGCCACTGCCCATGCAATGGCTGGCATGCGAAGGCGGCCTCTTCGATCTGGGACACGACGTCACCCTGGACGGCCCTTTTTGTTTTGACAACGAGACGCCGCGCCACAAGACCTACACCGCAGCCTTCGAGCTCGCATCGCGGCCGGTGAGCAACGGCGAATACCTCGGGTTCATCCACGACGGCGGCTACCGGCGCCCCGAACTCTGGCTCTCGATGGGCTGGGATTGGGTGCGCAGCGAAGCACGCAACGCCCCTTTGTACTGGCGCCGTGAGCCGGGCAGCGACGCCGCGGCTTGGCGCCATCACACCTTGCAGGGCGTTGTCGACATCGACCCGCACACGCCGGTGTGTCATCTGAGCTATTTCGAGGCCGACGCGTACGCACGCTGGGCCGATGCGCGCCTGCCGACCGAAGCCGAGTGGGAATGGGCGGCCCGGCATTTCGCCGCCCAGCCCAGTGCGCGCGACAACCTGGCCGATCGAGGCGCCTATCACCCGTTGCCGGCTGCCGATTCGCAGACGCACGGACCTTTGCAAATGTTCGGCGACGTGTGGGAGTGGACGCAGTCGAGCTACAGCGCCTACCCGGGCTACAAGCCGCTGCCGGGTGCCGTGGGCGAATACAACGGCAAGTTCATGTGCCAGCAGTACGTGCTGCGCGGCGGATCGTGCGCCACACCCGGCGGGCATGTGCGGGCCAGCTACCGCAACTTCTTTCCACCGGACGCGCAGTGGCAATTCAGCGGCATGCGACTGGCCCGATGACAGCCCCTCGCCTGCGGGGATGCAAGCGATCCCCCGAGGCGATGCCGCCCGGCTTGGGGCGCCCTGAGCACTACGAGTTGAGAACCTCCAGCATGTCGGACTTGAATTCGCGCTGAAACAGCACGTAGATGACGCCCGCCGTGGCGCACACGAAGATCAGCGGCGAGAAAAACCAACCGATGGCCGCGAACGAAAAGTAGTACGCGCGCAACCCGTCGTTGAAAGTTTCGGCCGCCAGACCGACCACACGGCCGGCGCGGTCGGCAAACGCCTCGCGCGACAAGCCTTGCTCTGCAAACATCTTGGCCTCGGGCGCGGAGCCGATCATCAGCGCGCCGAAGGTGTATTGCCGCATCGACCAGGTGAAGCGGAAGAACGCATGCACGAACAACACCAGCAGCAAGATCAGCTTCAGGTCGAAGATCAGCACCGAGGTGCGGGCCGTAAACGGAATTTCCTTCACCAGTTCGGTCGCCTTGTCGCTGGTGCCCAGCACGGCCAGCAGGCCACCGATGATCAGGATGGTGGTCGACGCAAAGAACGAAGGGCTGGTCGACAGGTTCTGTATCACCGCGCCGTCGACCACCCGCACCTCGCGGTAGGTGATCTGCAGCATCCACAGCCGGCGTATGCGGTTGGTGCTGGCAAGAATGGACGGCCTGGTTTGCGCGCGGTTGCGTGCAAACCAGGCATAGCCCACCCAGCCGGCAAAAAAAACGACCACCGCGGCCCAGTCGGTCCAGGGCAGCAGCGTCATCACTTTGAACATCGCTTCCATGGCGGGAACTGTAGCAAGCCTTGGCGCCACTGAAGCTGCGAAGTTCAGCGGCGCTTCAGCACGCCAGGATCACGGCGCCAGGTCGAACACGATGACCTCGGCGTCGCGCCCATGCTTCAGGCTGAGCCTGGACTCCTGGTGGAGCTGCGCCGCATCGCCGGCAGAAAGCGTCTGGCCGTTCAGCTCCAGCGTTCCGCGTGCCACCTGCACATAGGTTTCGCGCGCCGGGTTCAACACCTGTTCCACCGCCTCGTCGCCGTCGAGCAGGCCGGCGTAGAGGGAGGCATCGGCGTGCAGCTTGATGGAACCTTCACGCGCATCGGGGCTGGCCACCAGCCGCAGCCGGCCGCGCTTTTGCGCTGCGTCGAAGTGCTTCTGCTCGTAGCCCGGCTCGATCCCGCGCTGGTTCGGCAGGATCCAGATCTGCAGGAAATGCGTCGTCTGGTTCGGCGACTGGTTGAACTCGCTGTGCTGGATGCCGCTGCCGGCGCTCATGCGCTGCACGTCGCCCGGCACGATGCTCGCGCCGTTGCCGATGCTGTCCTTGTGCCCCAGCGCACCCGACAGTACATACGAAACGATCTCCATGTCGCGGTGGCTGTGCGTGCCAAAGCCGGTGCCCGGCGCGATGCGGTCTTCGTTGATGACACGCAGGTTGCCCACGCCCATGTGCTCGGGGTGGTAGTAGTCGGCAAACGAAAAACTGTGAAACGACTTGAGCCAGCCATGGTCGGCAAAGCCGCGCTCGCAGGACTTGCGTACGGTGATCATTGAGAGGTCCTTTCCAGAGCAACGAATTTAAGCGCCGAGGCAGGTTTGATCGATCTGCGGCCGTTGAAGCATTCATTCAAATAAGATGAAGCGGTGCCACCGCCCCGAACGTCTCACCTGTCACCACCACACCGATGATTTCTGCACGCAACGTTCTGACGCCGGAAGCGCTGGCGATGATGGATGTCATTGCCCGCACCGGCAGCTTCGCCGCGGCGGCGCGCGAGCTGGGCAAGGTGCCTTCGGCCCTGACCTACAACGTGCGCCAGCTCGAAGACGCACTGGACGTGCTGCTGTTCGACCGGCGCTCGCGCCAGGCCAAGCTCACCGCCGCCGGCGAAGAGCTGCTCAGCGAGGGCCGGCGCCTGCTGGACCAGATGGACGCCGTGGCGAACCGCGTCAAGCGCGTGGCCACCGGTTGGGAAACCCAGCTCACCGTGGCGGTGGACAGCGTGATGTCACGCGTGACCTTGTTCGAGCTGTGCGAGGCCTTCTACGCGCTCAAACCCGAAGGCACCGAGGGCGCCCTGAGCGGCGGACCGGGCACCCGGCTGCGGCTGCGCACCGAGGTGCTCGCCGGCACCTGGGAGGCGCTGGTCAGCGGCCAGGCCGACCTGGCCATCGGTGTCGGCACCGACCAGCCGCCGCCGCCGGGCGTGCAGATGCAAACGCTGGGCACGCTGAGCTTCGTGTTCGCGGTGGCGCCGCACCACCCGCTGGCCGCGGCCAGCAGCCTGATCAGCGACACCGAACTGATGCACCACCGTGCCGTGGCCGTGGCCGATTCGGCGCAGCACATGGCGCCACGCACCATCAACCTGCTGCCCGGGCAGGACGTGCTGACCGTCGCCTCGATGCAGGCCAAGATCGAGGCCCAGCTGCGCTGCATGGGCTGCGGCTTCGTGCCCGAACCGCTGGCCCGCGAGCACATCGCCGCCGGCCACCTGGTGGTCAAGCAGGTGCAGCGCACCCCGCTGCTGGCGCGCCTCGGTTATGCGTGGCGCAGCGTGCCGGCGGGCAGCTCGGCGCGCAAGTCGCAACTCGGACTGGCCCTGCGCTGGTGGCTGTCGCAGCTGGAAAGCCCGGCGACGCGGCTCGCTTTGCTGGAGCGGCACAGCGGGCGCATTCCTCTCGGCGGAGCCTGATCTTGTTTCAGGGCCCCTACCGCGGCCGCTTCGCGCCCTCGCCCACCGGCCCGCTGCACGCCGGCTCGCTGGTGGCCGCGCTGGCCAGCTGGCTCGACGCCCGCGCACACGCAGGCCAGTGGCTGGTGCGCATCGAAGACACCGACACACCACGCTGCGTGCCGGGCGCCGACGCACTGATCCTGTCGCAGCTCGCCGCCTGCGGCCTGCACCCCGACGCAGCGCCGCTGTGGCAATCGCAACGCGCCGACCACTACCAGCATGCGCTCGACCGGCTGCTGCCCGACGGCCGGGCCTACCCCTGCGGCTGCACCCGCAGCGACATCACGCAGGTGCTGAGCGCAACCGGCCACGCCAGGCAACGCCATGGCGAGCTGGTCTACCCCGGCACCTGCCGCAGCGGCCTGCACGGCAAGCCGGCGCGCGCCACCCGGCTGCGCACCGACGCGACCGACGGCTCGGACATCTGCATCGACTGGTTCGACCGCCGCCTCGGCCCGCAGCAGCAAAACATCACGCAAGCCGTCGGCGATTTCGTGCTGCACCGTGCCGACGGCCTGTGGGCCTACCAGCTCGCCGTGGTGGTCGACGATGCGGCCCAACACATCACCCACGTGGTGCGCGGTGAAGACCTGGCCGACAACAGCGCACGGCAGATCCACCTGCAGCGGCTGCTCGGTCTGCCGACGCCCCACTATCTGCACACACCGCTGGTGCTGGGTGCCGACGGCGAAAAGCTCTCCAAGCAGAACGATGCGCAGCCGCTGGACCTGCGCGATCCTGTCGGGACTCTGCGCGACGCCGCCCGAACCCTGGGGCTGGAGGTGCACGCCACCGATGTCCCGTCCTGGCTGGCCGAAGCCGTCAGCGCCTGGCGTCAGCTGCAGGGCTGATCACCTGCACACTGCGCATTCAGACAAGCGCAGCGAAGTCCCCATCAAGCAACGCCCAAGGGACCGGCTTCGCCGGCCCGATGGGTGGCGCCCCTCGGGGGCAGGAGCGAAGCGACTGGGGGGCTCTATATCTGCACCCGTGTCCCCAGCTCGACCACACAGTTGTGAGGCAGCTTGAAGAAGTCCGCCACGCTGCCCGCGTTGCGCGACATGGTGGCGAACAGCGCCTCACGCCAATGCGCCATGCCGGCGCCGCGGGTCGGCACCACGATCTCGCGGCTCAGGAAATAAGAGACCGCTCCCTGGTCAATGGGCAGCCCTTGCGTCGCGCAGGCCGCCAGTGCCTTGGGAAGGTCGGGCGCGTCCATGAAGCCGTAGTTCACCCGCACCCGCCAGAAACCCTTGACCAGCAGCGTGACGTGAACGCGCTCGCTGAGCGGCACCATGGGAACTTCGTCGAACTTCACCGTCAGAATCAGGTTCTGCTCATGCAGCACCTGGTAGTGCTTGAGGTTGTGCATCAGCGCCTGGGGCACCGTGTCGGGATCGGCCACCGCATACACCGCGGTGCGCGGCGTGCGGTGCGCCGCTTCATCCCCGGCCAGTGAGGTGATGAACGGCAGCAGTTCCGGGTCGTCGCTTCGAATGTGTTCGATCAGCAGGTCGCGGCCTCGCTTCCAGGTCGACATGACCGTGAAGATCGCCGCCCCCATGAGCAGCGGAAACCACCCGCCCTGCAAGAGCTTGAGCGAGCACGAC
>Ga0137403_10007744_pt1 | contig 12087 bp, 9 predicted proteins | sample CZOMad2_1_16fung_FD_122057 | JGI IMG/M metagenome (GOLD analysis project Ga0137403, IMG submission 122057) | Vadose zone soil fungal communities from Angelo Coast Range Reserve, California, USA - CZOMad2_1_16fungal (Hybrid Assembly) | ecosystem: Environmental > Terrestrial > Soil > Vadose zone...
CGCAAACCACCACCACGACCTAGTGGCACGGGCATCTTGCCCGTGCGAAGAAAAAAGCCGCAGGCGAAACCTGCGGCTGAATTCTCCAAAACCTTCGGCTAACCGCCGTTGTCGCCGATCGCTTCAACCGGGCAACCTTCCTTCGCTTCCTTGCAACGCGCCTCTTCGTCCGGATTTTCGGGTTGCTTGTAAACGAACGAATAACCGCCATCGTCGTTCCGCTTGAAATTATCCGGCGCCGTCTCGCGGCACAAATCGCAGTCTATGCACTGGTTGTCCACGTAGTATTTGCCAGCGTTATTCTCGGGATATTTATTTGCTACATCAGCCATAAAATGAACCTTTTTAGGTGAGGCAATATGACGGGGCTCCCGTTTGATGGCAAGTCCCATTTCCCACCGCAAATTGACTTTTACCCGCCGCCCATTGACCCGCCCAAAACAAAAATCCTTTTCATCCGCCTTCACACAACTATTCTCCCGTGATGCAACCCAGCGCCCAGCGCAAAACGAAAATTATTGCCACTCTTGGCCCAGCCACCGATTCCGCCGAGATGATCGCCAAATTGCTGAAGGCCGGCGTGAACGTCTTCCGTCTCAACATGTCCCACGCCCCGCACGATTGGGTCCGCCGCGTCGTCAAGGACATCCGCGCCGCCAGCGCTGCCGCCGGGCTTCATGCCGGCATCATGATGGATACCCAGGGCCCCGCCATCCGCACCGGCGATATCGGCGTACCCCTCGACCTCCAGCCCGGCCAGAAGTTCACCCTCACCGTCCGCGGCGAAAAAAGCGAGGAGGAGCATTCCGTCGACGTGAACTACGAAAATTTCGTCAACGACATCAGCGTCGGCGACGTTGTCCTCATCGACAACGGCACCATCCAGATGAAGGTGCTCGCCAAGAACGGCAACAAGGTCGAATGCGAGGTCCTCACCGAGGGCAAGCTCGGCAGCCGCCGCCACATCAACCTCCCCGGCGTCAAGGTCAGCCTCCCCGCCCTCACCTCCAAGGACATCAAGGACGTGAAGCTCGGCCTCGAGCTCGGCGTGGATTTCATCGCGCTCTCCTTCGTCCGCGAAGCCCGCGATCTCCTCCAGCTCCGCGAATTATTCGGGGAAGGCAAGCCCCACCCCCTCGTCATCGCCAAGATCGAGGACCAGGAAGCCATCAAAAATCTCGAGGCCATCATCCAGGAGGCGGACGGCATCATGGTCGCGCGCGGCGATCTCGGCATCGAGATCCCCTACGAGGAACTGCCCATCGTCCAGCGCCGCATCGTCAAAACCTGCCTGCGCGTCGGCCGCCCCGTCATCGTCGCCACCCACATGCTGGAAAGCATGATCGAGTCGCCCATGCCCACCCGCGCCGAGGTCACCGATGTCGCGAACGCCATTTTCGAGCAAACCGACGCCATCATGCTCAGCGGCGAAACGACAGTGGGCAAATATCCTCTCAAGTGCATCGAAGTATTCGATCGCATCGCGCGGCGCATCGAACGCAGTGGAGGCGCCAATTATTTCGATCATGCACAGCTCACGACGCCGCGTCAGAAGCTGGTGAAGAGCGCGGTGGTCATGGCCAATGAGCTGAAAGCCGAAGCCATCCTCGTCATCACGCGCCACGGTCACATGGCCCGGCATACCGCCTGGATGCGCCCGCGTTATTCCCAAATTTATGCGCTCTGCGCGCGGGAAGATGTTGCTGGGGGGCTGACCCTGAGCAGCACGATCACTCCGTTCGTGATCCCGTTCGACATGATCAACCCGGAGAATACCATTGATGGCGCACTGAAGAGGCTTGTCGAGCGAGGCCGGCTATCGGCAGGCAACACGGTCGTGGTCATCGGCTCCATCCTGGTTGGCGAACAGATCGTCGATGCCGTCCAAATGCGAGTTGTCTAGGTGAAAAGGTCAGGGGATGACGGCGTAGTTGAAGTAACCGATGAACATTTCGTCCCAGGTCTGTTGGCCAAAATTTACCGTAAGGTCGGGAGAGTAACGATAATTATTTGGGTTGTTCGGATCATCGACGAGTTGCATCAGTTCGTCATTCTGGATGGAATTGTCCCATCCGGCAGAAACACGAATTTTTGTGCCAGCCGGCAAGTCCTTCGGCTGAGCCAAACGGTAAGCGGTCTGCCAGTGGAACACATAGTGAGGAACCGAAAGCAAAACCTCGGTGGGCGGATTATGACCCGCCGGATAGATGGCTTCGTATTTGAAGCGGGCTCCGCGGGTGTGTAAATGGGGACTGAATTCATAGACTCGAACCTTTGTCGCAAACGCGGAATTGGTAGCGACCGCTTGATAGTCGGTTGTGTTTGCCGGGACTTGGAATGCTCCGGGGACAGAGGACTGGATTAGGGAATAGGTAGGGGCCGCTGGCGTCGTGTACAGGCCCAGGCGAGATATGTCGTTCGTCGCCTGTCCGGTAGCAATGTAATGCATTTGGAATTGGAGCACTGTTCCATTGGTCAGCAGCTTCCCCGTTTCGGCAGGAAATGCCCCAATAAAGGAACCTGGAGCATAACCGGTCAAAAAGCTGTACAACGTGTTATCCACCCCTTTCTGATAGGCCAAAATGTGGTGGACGACGCTGACTGTTCCGGGCAGAGCGACCGCGGCGCGTAACCAAACCGTTGGTCCGGTGTAAGTGTAGTCCACATAGAGATAATTGATGGTGCCGCTTGCAGGGATGCTTTGACTGGGGAGGGTTACGATGTTCGATGGAGTGCCAAGCGATGACGGCCAGGCAAATGGATAGTCGAGTGGCGGTGGAGGATTTGTCAGCGGGTCGGCCCCAGTCCCGCGCGGGGCGCCATTATCGACCCATTGAACCAACATCGCCGCTTCAGCCGGGGTTAAGGAGGTATCGTTGGTAAAGCCTTGGTAAAAAGGATCGGCATGCCAGGGCGGCATGCGCGCAGCCAGAACTTCAAGACGCATCTGGGAAGATCTTTTGGGAGGCCCAATGGATGCGTAGTTGGTCATAGCAAAGGGCGCCAGGTTGCCCTCGCTGTGACAGCGAACGCACTTGTTCAAAAGCAGCGGCGCAATGTCGGTCGAGTACGAAGGCGGCGCTATCGAGGTCAGCGTGATGGCACAGCCTCTGGTTTGTGTCTCTCGTGGCGACACAGTCTGGCCGGCCAGAAAATTCGACAATGCATTGGTCAGATAATATTGCGTCGTGGGCAGGGTGCCGTTGCCAATTCGGTCATCCAGGGTGCCGCGATAGAAAACGGTCCAGGTTGACTTGTCGATGCAAACCACTTCCGGGGTCGTGCTGGCGTGAAAAGCGCGCGCCACGAGTTGCGCCCGGTCATGGAGAATCGGCAAGGCAATACCGAGGGCGTTTGCTTCGGCAACGATGTTGGAACGATCGTCGGCCGAATTGGCATCGATCATCCAGGTCATGACTCCCTGCGAGTTGAAGTTGGTCAATGCGTTGATCGTGGAAACCATTTGCTGCACATTCGTGCAGCCGTTGCCGGTAAAGATCAGCACGAAGCCGTTCACGGTGGGATCATTCTGATACCAGGAAAGCGAACGGGATATGCCCTCAGTATCAATGAGCCGAAAATCATCTACGGATTCGAGCGCAGGGCTGTCCAACTTGATTGCCCGGTAAAAACGATTCGGCATTAACGACGAGGCTGAATCAAACCAATTCTGGGAGGAATTCGTCAAGGTGAGCGTTGCCAAAAAATCCCAATTGGTGGAGGACAGATCGCTGGCTTGCAGCGTATAATCGCGGTTCGCCTCGCCCTGGACGTTGATTCGTGCGGGACCAGCGTTGCGGTCAATGCCCAATTGCGTTGGCTGGGCCTGGCACATCCCACAGAGGATCAGGATCAGAAAGGCGGCAGGAAGAAATGTTTTGATGTGCATGGTCAGGCAAAATATACTAGCGAATGCCCTGGCGACAAATTGTTTTTGGATGGGGAGAAGGGACCAAGCACCAAAATCCAAGGTGCTGGGCACGAGTTAATTGGTTAATTGGGTTAAGTCAACTAATTGGGTCAAATTCCAAAGACCCAAGATGCAAGGAAATCTCAAGCTCCGAAATCCAAATCCCAAGTTTCGAGTCGCCTAGGGCTGAGTGCGCTCCATCACATTGGCAGGGGGGCGCGCCTTGGGCGCGCCTGTCCCCATTGCGGCGTGGCCGGAACCAAAACTTTGGAGTATGGCGGCAAGCAAAGCGCGACGCCGCTTTGGATGGTTTGAGGAGTTCGGAAATCGCAGCTAAAGCGGGCGTCGCGCTTCGCTTGCCGCCGTACTCCATAAAATCTACGCGAAAATGACTATCGGGCGCCAATTTGCTGAACCATCGCGACCGTTTCTTCGATGTTTTGGTTCAGCCCGATTTGCTGGCGGACAATTTCGCCGTCGGGACTTAATAGCGTTATGATATTGGAATGGGCGAACTGCCCGCGCGCGCCGTTTTTGTATTTCATTCCCACCCGCGCAGCCAGCTCTGCAACGTCGGCCGGTTCGCCTCGCAACAAGGTCCAGCGGGCCGGATCCAACGCGCGTCGCAGGCGATAAGCGTGCAATGCCGCCGTCGTATCGCGCTCCGGATCGAATGAGACGAGGGTAAAACCCACCCGCGTCCGCAACGCTTCCGGAAGCGCCGCCTCAATGCGCTTCATGTCGGAGACGGTGATGGGGCAGGCGTTTTGGCAGCTCGTGAAAAACAGGGCCACGATTTGAGGGCGCCCGCGTAGCGCCGCGAGTTTGAATGGTTCGCCAGCATCAGTGGTCCAGGTTGAGTCGATTTGATAAATCGATTTGCCGGGCAAAGCGGCGGCCGACGCAGAAGCCGGTTGAGCGTTCGTGGCGCAGCAGGATGCCATGGCGGCAGGCTTGGAGCGGTCCGTGGCGCAGCCGCTAGCAAGGCAAAACATCGCGAGAAATCCGATCAGCCGGATGGGACTGCAGATCTTCATTATCCTCTTTCCAACAAAAGCCAGGCAAATAGCACACAGGCCGCCTGCCTACGGAAGGACTGCGTAACTAAAGTAGCCGATGAACATTTCGTCCCACGTTTGTTGGTCGAATGTTATACCAGCACAATTGTACGGCGGGGGGATATACTCCGGGTGATTAATATAACTGGGTGAATACTTGGCGTACGTGTCGTCGGGTCCCATCGATTCGCCGTAAAGTGCCATCAAGTCTGCATTCTGGATCGAGTTATCCCAATGAGAAGTGACCTTGATTGCAGTGCCGGGGGGTAAATCCTTCGGTTGTGCCAGACGGTAAGCGGTCTGCCAGTTGAACTCGTAGTAGGGAACGGAAAGCAGCACTTCACTGGTCCCATTCGTGTAGATTGCTTCGTATTTGAACGATTTACCTCGGGCGTGCAAATGGGGACTAAATTCATAAACCCGGGTGCTCTTTGACGCAGACGGAGTGAATTGAGTAACAAACTGGTAGTCGTTCTTGTTGGTGGGGACGCAGAACGATACGGAGTAGGATGAGGACTGGACCAACGGATGATCCGGTGCTGTTGGCGTCGTATAAAGGCCAAAATAACTCGTATCGTTCGTGGCCGTTCCGATGGCAATGTAATGCAATTGGAATTGAAGCTGCGTTCCATTGGTCAGCAGCTTGCCCGTCCCTTCCGGAAACGCCCCGAGATACGCGCCCGGAACATACCCAGTGATGAAGCTTCGCTGTTGGTTGGCCCCTTGTTCATAGACCAAGATGTGGTGTACCACCGGCACGGCGCCGGGCAGGATCACCGCCGCGTGCAACCAGACAGTCGGACCCGTATAAGTGTAGTTGGCATATTGATAATTGATGACACCGCTGGCGGGAATGGTTTGGGTTGGGATCGTGATGATATTACTCGGCGTGCCCAAAGAGGAGGGCCAGGCAAAGGGATAGTCGATTGGCGGCGGGGCATTTGTAAGTGGGTCCGGACCGTTTCCACGGGGTCCGCCAGCGTTAATCCAGCTAACCAGCATGGCAACTTGAGTCGTGTTCAAGGAAAAATCATTCGTGAACGTTTGGTAATTATAATCGGCGTGCCAGGGCGGCATGACGCCCTTAAGCAGTTCCAGCCGCATCGCCACCATCTTGTTTGTCACTGAGGAGTAATTCGTCAAGGCGAAGGGCGCAAGGTTCCCCGGACTGTGACATCCAACACAACTGGACTTGAGCAGCGGCGCTATGTCGGTGGAATAGGAGGGCGTGGGTATCGACGTCAGGGTAATGGCGCAGCCGTTCGTGTGTGCCTCACGGGGCGTCACCGTTCCGCCCGCCAGAAAACTGGTCAAGGCATTCGAGAGGTAATTCTGCGTGGTCGGCACCGGGGTACTGCCCGTGCGGTCATCAATGGTTCCGCGATAAAAAATGCGCCATAAATCCAAATCCGCCTGGTTCTTGGTGATGCAGACCACCTCAGGAGTGCTGGACGAACGAAATGCGTCGGCGACGAGTTGCGCGCGGTCGTGGAGAATCGGGAGGTCAATGCCGAGGGCGTTGGCTTCGGCCACGATGTTGGAGCGGTTGTCCGCTGCATTGGAATCGATCATCCAGAACACGACTCCCTGGGGCGTGAACTGGTCGCGCAGCGATTTGATGGTGGATACCATATTCTGAACGCTCGCGCAACCGTTGCCGGTGAAGATCAGCACCACGGCCTGGACGGTAGTGTCGTTCTCAAGATAGTAGAGCGAACGGGAGATTCCCTGGTGATCGGTCAGCCGAAAATCATCCGCATATTCAGGTACCGGGCTGTTCAACTTGAGCGCCCGATAAAAACGATACGGCACTAATGGTGAAGCTGAATCAAACCAGTTTTGGGAGGAATTCGTCAGGCTAAGCGTTGCCAAAAAATACCAATTGGTGGACAACAGATCGCTGGCTTGCAGCGTGTAATCGCGGTTTGCTTCGCCTTGGACATTGATTCGGGCAGGACCGGCGTTGCGGTCAATGCCAAGTTGCGTTTGCTGCGCCTGGCAAATCCCGCAGAGACTCAGGGGCAGAATGATGGCAGGGAGAAGTGTTTTCATGTGCATGGCAAAGCAAAATATAACAGGGAATTGCGCCGTGACAAATTATTTTGAGTAGGCCCGCTGCAGCGGATCACAACCGAGGAGTTATGGCATGAGGTCTTTAAGTCAAGAATATCGGGGTCAAAAACATAGGAACAAACCATTTCTCATTCTCTTGACCCAATGTTTTTGACTAAAGTCTTGTCGGCGGAATCTGCGGTTCCGCAGAAAGTTTGGTTTTGCTTCAGTTTCCGGGAATGCTTACGTTTCTCACATGAGTGCAACCTCTTTGAAGTCGCAAGGAAAGTCAGCCACGCTGCAGGAATCCAGCTAGGAACCATGCGCCCGGGCTTTAATTCCATCTACTCGCACCGGTTCATCCGCGCCGCGGTGTGCGTACCCTCGCTGCGGGTGGCTGATCCGGTCTTCAACGTGCAACGAACGATTGAACTGGCGCGTCGAGCTTCCGAAGCAAACGTTGCCGTGGCGCTCTTCCCGGAATTGGGTCTTTCGGCTTATTCCAATGAGGATTTGTTCCATCAGGATGCTTTGCTGGATGCCAGCAAAACCGCGATCGCGCAGTTGGTGGCGCAAAGTGAAAAACTGACATCTGTGCTGCTGGTCGGCGCGCCTTTGCAGTTCGATGGCAAACTATTCAATTGTGCGGTGATTATTTACCGGGGAAAGGTGCTCGGGTTGGCGCCCAAGAGCTATTTGCCGAATTACCGCGAGTTTTACGAAAAACGGCAGTTCACGTCCGGACGCGACGCGGTCAGCCGCGAAGTTCTTTTCCTGGGAGCGCGAGTGCCCTTCGGGAATGATTTGCTCTTCGACGCGGAAAATGTCGAGGGATTCAGACTGCACGCCGAGATTTGCGAAGATGTGTGGACGCCGATTCCACCAAGCACCTATGCGGCGTTGGCCGGTGCGACGGTGCTGGCGAATCTTTCCGCCAGCAATATCACTATCGGCAAGGCTGCCTATCGTCGCGATTTGTGCGCCTCGCAATCGGGCAAGTGTATCGCCGCTTACATGTATTCTGCCGCCGGTCCGGGGGAATCTACCACCGATTTGGCCTGGGATGGCCACGCATTGATTTATGAAAACGGTGAGCTTTTGGCGGAAGCGGAGCGGTTTGCAAATCATGAACAAATGATCACGGCGGATATTGACCTGGAACGATTGCTCCAGGATCGCATGCGCATGACCAGTTTTAGCGATTCGGCCACGGATTGCCGCGAGCGCGTGCAGGCCATCCGCCGAATTCCTTTCGAGTTTCGCGTGCCAGAAGACGAGGTGCCATTGCAGCGCAGAATTGCCCGTTTCCCTTACGTGCCCAGCAATCCGAGTGAACGCGACGATCGTTGCTTTGAGGCCTATAACATCCAGGTGCACGGCCTGCTCAAACGCCTCGCGAGCACCGGCACCAGGCAGGTTGTAATCGGCGTGTCGGGCGGTTTGGATTCAACCCAGGCTTTGATCGTGGCGGCAAAGACGATGGACCGCATGGGACTGCCGCGGAAAAACATTCTGGCTTACACGATGCCGGGATTTGCGACCAGCGATCTGACCCTGAAGAATGCCCGCCAGCTCATGAAGACGCTCGGCGTCACGGCCGGCGAGATTGACATTCGCCCGGCTTGCAACCAGATGTTTCGCGACATCAACCATCCCTTCGCGCGCGGCGAGCAGGTTTATGATGTGACGTTCGAGAATGTTCAAGCGGGGGAGCGGACGTCGCATTTGTTCCGTCTGGCAAATTTACACAACGCGGTGGTCATGGGCACAGGGGATCTTAGCGAACTGGCGCTTGGCTGGATGACGTATGGAGTCGGAGATCACATGTCGCATTACAACGTAAACGTCTCCGTGCCCAAAACGCTAATCCAATATTTGATTCGGTGGGTCATTTCCTCCGCCCAATTCGACCCGGCGACTAATGCTACCCTGGATGCCATTATCGACACCGAAATCTCACCCGAACTGGTGCCGCGCGCGGATGGCGATTCAACCAAACCAGCTCAAAAAACCGCCGAGAAGATCGGCCCGTACGAACTGCAGGATTTCAATCTTTATTTCATCACAAGGTACGGATTCAAGCCGAGCAAAGTCGCCTTCCTGGCACACCACGCGTGGAGCAACAAGAACCGCGGCGATTGGCCCGATTTGCTCCCGGCGGAAAAGCGGTTTGATTATGATCTGTCCACCATCAAGAAATGGCTCGAAGTGTTCCTGTTTCGATTTTTCAAGATCAGCCAATTCAAACGCTCTGCCATCCCGAATGGCCCAAAGGTCGGCTCGGGCGGTTCACTCTCGCCGCGGGGTGATTGGCGCGCGCCGAGCGATTCCGAAGCCGAGGTATGGCTGGCGGAATTGCGGGAAAATGTGCCGGACGCGCCGGCCCGGATTCCAAACTCCAGACCACGAAGACAGCTCAAATCTCAACAGGTCATCAAGTAAAACAGCTCTGCTACGGGCTGACGATCCTATAGAACCGCTGCGGATTTGAGGTAAGATTCGTGTCGCTCGACGAAGCGCTTGCGCCTGTAGCCGTGACACTGTAACCAAAATCAGTCCAGGCCGATGGCCGCCCGTTGCCCGCCACCGCAACCATACGCCCACAAATAGTTTCCCACAGCTAGCTCCGCAATCCACCGCTCATTTTTCCATCTAGCCAAACGAGCCCCGAGATCTCACTCTGGTGGCTCTGAAAGAGCTTTCGATGGTGTATTGGATGTTCGTGCTGGTTTTGAGGATTGCCGCGGCCCAACCAGTGTCATCGGGAGCAATTTCCGCGCCCAGGTTTAGAGTGCTGGTCCTGGCGGAGCCTGGAGGTCATCACGTTGAGTTCACCAAAGCAGCAAAACCGTGGCTGACTAAATGCGGGAAAGAGAATGGTTTTGAAGTGGACTATATCACGAACACCGCCCCGATCACCGCAGCATACCTGGCCAAATATCGGTTGGTGCTTCAGTTGGACTTTGTCCCGTACGGCTGGAAGCCCGAAGCGATGGCGGCCTTTGAGGATTACATCGAGCATGGCCGGGGCGGTTGGGTTGGTCTCCACCATGCGACCCTCCTCGGCGAGTTCGATGGATATCCCATGTGGCCATGGTTTTCGGACTTCATGGGAAGGATAAAGTTTAAGAATTACATTTCAACCTTCTCTTCCGGAACCGTTCATGTCGAAGATAAAGCGCACCCGTGCATGAAGGATGTGCCGGAATCCTTTGTCATCTCGAGGGAGGAATGGTACACCTATGACCGCAGTCCGCGCGCCAATGTCCATGTGCTGGCGAACGTGGACGAATCCACCTATTCGGACGCGGCTGCCGTCCGGATGGGAGATCACCCAGTCATCTGGAGCAACGAACGCATGGCGGCGCGCAACGTCTACATCTTCATGGGTCACGGACCCTGGCTTTTTGAGGAAAAGGCCTTCACGACAATTTTCCGCAATGCCATCCTGTGGGCCGCCCAAAAGCAGCCTTTGTCAAAATGAAACTCGGACTCTATAGCATCACGTATCTTGGCCTCTGGTATCGAGGTGAACCGTTAACCCTGCCGGATTTGATCAAAACTGCCAGGCGATTTGGCCATGACGGGATCGAGATTGACGGCAAACGTCCTCATGGAAATCCACTGGATTGGCCGGCGCGCCGCTGCCAGGACTTGCGCTCTATCGCCGAGGGCGAAGGAATCGAGATTCACGCAGTAGCCGCCAACAACGACTTTAGCTGCCCGGCCGCGGAAGTTCGTGAGGCGCAGATCGCTTACCTGCGCGATCTCATCCGCATGACCGCGGATCTCGGCGCAAAGCATCTGCGTGTCTTTTCGGCGTGGTGGGGCGTCACTCGACATCCTCAACTGGCGACGTATGACATTATGGAGAACCTATGGCCGATCGTTCACGAGAAGTTTTCCGCAGAGGAGATTTGGGGTTGGTGTCAGGAGGCGTTGGCTGAGTGTGCGCGTTACGCGAAGGAAGCGGGTGTGATACTGGCCTTGCAAAATCATCGCCCCGTGGTCAAGGACCATAATGATGTGCTTCGTATGGTGCGCGAGGTGAACTCGCCTCACCTGAAAGTCTGTCTCGATGCGCCGCTGATGCTCGACAAGAGCGCGGGCGCAATGCGCGAAGCTGCGCGCTCGGTTGGTCCGTTGCAGGTGCTTTCGCATATCGGAGGTGAATTCGAGCGCCGCGCCGATAGCAGTATCCGCGGATACGAACGCCATGACGGCGTGGTCGGAGGCGAGACCAACCAGTATTATCGCGATTTTGTTGCCGCGATGCGCGACATTGGCTACGACGGTTACTTCAGTTACGAATTGTGCCACCAACTGCCGCTCGAAAACGGCCAGACCGTCGGGATCGAGTTTGCCCATCGGAATGCGGAATTGGCCGCCGAGTTCATGCGTGAGATGTTTGAAGCATGAGTCCAAGTCGCTATTACCTGTTCAACCTGTTTTTCGCGATAACTGTCGGCTGTTTGACTCTGAAAGCTCAAGGTCCTCCACCTGCTTTCAAAGTGCTCGCTTTTTATACCGGTAAGAACGACCAGGCGCACATCAGTTTCGTGCGGGAGGCGAATCGATGGTTTGCCACGAACTCCAGCCAAGCCAACTTCAGTTATGAATCAACCACGAATTGGGCCGATCTCAACGACGAGGTTCTGGCTCGGCATCAGGTCCTGTTGTTCCTCGATACTCGCCCGGAGAATCCAGTCCAACGCGAGGCGTTTAGAAAGTACATTGAAAAGGGCGGCGCCTGGATGGGTTTCCATTTCGCCGGTTTCGCTTTGACGCCCTCGGACGTTCCTCAGAATTGGGATTGGTACCACAATGAGTTTCTTGGTGCCGGTTCATACGTGGGCAACACCTGGAGGCCAACGTCGGCGATACTGCGCGTGCAGGATTCGGAGCATCCGGTCACCCGCCATTTGCCGCCAACCTTCAAATCCGCGCCCAACGAATGGTATAAATGGACCAACGATCTCCGAACCAATGGCAACATTCAGATCTTGCTATCAATCGATCCCTCGAGTTATCCGCTGGGAACCGGTCCTAAACCACATGAAATATGGC
>Ga0137403_10007745_pt1 | contig 12086 bp, 6 predicted proteins | sample CZOMad2_1_16fung_FD_122057 | JGI IMG/M metagenome (GOLD analysis project Ga0137403, IMG submission 122057) | Vadose zone soil fungal communities from Angelo Coast Range Reserve, California, USA - CZOMad2_1_16fungal (Hybrid Assembly) | ecosystem: Environmental > Terrestrial > Soil > Vadose zone...
GGCGCGACCGCTGGAGATCGGCGTGCCCGCCGGCTCCGCGTCAGTGGAAACGATGAAGATTTCGTTTTTGTTGACGACGTAGGAGACCCAGTTGTACGTGGCTCCGACGCCGGCGTTGAATGAACCAATCGCGCGGCCGGTGGTGGTGGAAATTGTGCCGATGCTTCCAGTGGCGCCGGCGATGGCGCTGGTGACCGAGCCGCCGTCGTCAATGTCGGCGTAACCGTTGCTGATCGCGCCGGTGGAAGTGCTGAGGTTGAATGCGCCAGCGATGGCGAAATGTGCCGCGGAAATGTCGGTGCCATCGAGGCCGAACGCATAGCGCGCGTTGAGGTGGCTGACACCGAAGTCGGCAGTCGTTTGCAGGCGCAGGATACCCGAACCGCGAGTTCCGGTTCCGTCGGTGTCGTCAAATTCGATGAAGCGTCCTTTCGAAGCGACGCCCGAGCTGATTCCGCCAACCGCAAAGTGGAACACCACCTTATTGTTTCCGCCGAGAGACAGGAACATGCAGCCGCGGTTATCGGAACCAAGCTTATAGGTACTGCCCACAGCGGAAATGGTGACGTGCTGTCCCCCGCCATTACCGGACTGATTGAAGTCAAGTTCGCCGGCGGTGACGCTGCCGGATCCGTCGGCAGTAAAGCTGCCGGCCGCGGCGAATGGGCTGAGCGTTCCTGTGCCGACCATGCCCTGGAAGAGGAACGCATATGAGCCGTGCAAGGTGGATTCGTTTCCGGTGCCGTACCCTGCGCAGGCAGCGGCGTTGACGGTGATGCTGAGTGCGGCTTGCGCGGTGCCGCTGATAGAGTCTGTGACCTTCGCCGTGAACGGGAAGGTGCCGGAGGCTGTGGTGGTGCCAGTGATCTGGCCGGTGCTGCTCAGCGACAGGCCGGTGGGAAGCGGGCCGGTGCCAGGAAGAACCAGGGTCCAAGTGTAAGGCTGAATGCCGCCGGTGGCATTGAGGTTGGTCGAGGGATAAGTAGCGTTCAGCGCGCCCTGAGGCAAAGAGCCCGATGTGGTGGTGACCGACAAAGCCGGAGCAGCGGCGAGCACCAGGCTTACATTGGCGGTTTGGGTTCCGCCCAGGCTGTCTGTGACTTGAACGGTGAATGGAAAAGTTCCGGAGACGGTGGGAACGCCGGAGATCAGGCCAGCCGAAGGGATCGGATTCAGGCCCGCGGGAAGCGGACCGGTTCCAGGAGTTACGAGAGTCCAGGTGTATGGTCCGACGCCGCCAGTCGCGGCCAAGCTGAAGCTATACGCGGTTCCTTGCGTGCCGGATGGAACGGATGTGGTGGTAATGGTGAGCGCCGCATTGATTGGGATGCTTAGCAATTTGCTGGCGGTCTGCGCTGTCGGCACTGATGAGTCGGTGGCGGTAAAAGTGAACGGAGTGGTTGCGGCTACTGACGGAGTTCCGGTGATTGCGCCGGTGCTGGCGTTTAGTGATAAGCCAGCCGGAAGCGTGGTTGGCGATGCGGTCCAGGTAACTGGCGGTGTGCCGCCTGTGGTTTGCAGTAACGCTCCGGTGTAAGCGAGACCGACTTCTCCGGCCGGCAAGCCGGTCGTTGTAACGGAAAGCGGAGCCGCAGCGATGGTGATGGTCAGCGCCTTCTGCGCGGACTGGGGCGGGTTGCTGGAGTCGGTGACTTGCACGGTGAAACTCGCGACGACATTCGCGGTCGGTGTTCCGGTGATGGCGCCGGTCGCGGCGTTGATGCCGAGATTCGCGGGAAGCGCGCCGCTGAAAATGCTCCACGTAAACGGCCCGTGACCTCCGGTTTCCGCGACGGTCTGGCTGTAAACGGAGCCGATGCTGCCGTTGGGTAGCGAAGTTGTGGTGATGGAAGGCGCGGTCGGCAGGTTAACAAGAATGCTTAGAACCTGGGTAGCGCTTTGCGGCGGATTGCTGGAATCGGCGACTTTGAGCGTGAAGCTGGCGGTACCGTTGGGACCGGTTGGAGAGCCGCTAATGGCGCCAGTGCTGGCATTGATTCCGAGACCGGCAGGCAAAGCGCCCGTGCTGATGGTGAAAGTGAGCGGCGCGAGGCCTCCGATGGTCTGCACGGTCTGGTTGTAAGCGACAAATTCGACGCCAGCGGCCAGGGTGGTGGTGGTAATCGCGGGAGGCGCGGGCAAATTGACGAGAATGCTTAGAGCTTGCGTAGCTGTTTGCGCGGGATTGCTTTTGTCGGTGAGCTTGATGGTGAAACCGGAGGTTCCGTTTGGTCCCGTCGGCTTGCCAGAGATCACGCCAGTGCTGGCGTTCAACGCCAGGCCGGCGGGCAGGGTTCCAGCACTGACGGTGAAAGTGTACGGAGTGAGTCCGCCAGCGCCAACGACTGTCTGGCTATAGTTCGTTCCTTCGATTGCTGCGGGCAAAGTGGCGGTGGTAATCGATGGCGCGGCCGGTAGATTGACCAGAATGCTCAGCGCTTGCGTGGCGGATTGCGCGCCTGCAGCGCTGGTATCGGTGACCTTGACGGTAAAGTTTATCGTTCCGCTGGGCCCGGTCGCGGTTCCCGTTATGTGCGCGCTCGAATCGATGCTTAGACCTGGGGGAAGGCTGCCAACGCTTACGGTGAAGGCCAGCGCTCCTGCGCCGCCTGCGCTTGCTACTGTCTGTGTGTAAGCTGTTCCTTCGATGGCCGCTGGCAGCGTCGTGGTTGCCAGGGTGGGCGGCGCCGTTACATTGATGATTGCGGATACCGTCTTGCTGGGATCCGTCGCGGAAGTCGCAGTGAGTGTGCCGCTGGTGGTGGCCATTGCGCCTCCAGGGGCGGGCGCGACGTAAGTCACGCCGCTTGCCGTCTGGCCGGTAAGCGTGCCGGCGCCGCTTAATGTCCAAGTCACGCCTTTGGCCATTCCGTCATTTGTGACTGTTGCGGTGAAAGCCAGAGTTTGCCCATAGTCGACCGCTTGGGGGCTTGGAGACGAAAGCGTCACCACCACCGGCTTCGCACCGCCACCGCCACATCCAGATAGCACTGCCAATACGGCAAGGAAAATACCGAGGCTAATTTTTTTCATGACCTTCCTGTACGAACTCATGGGTGAGATTTTTCCGAGACTGCTCCCGCCGCTCGATTGCTTTTTGCGCGGTTTTCCAGCGTTGCGTGATTGAGGAACACGCGGATAGAACGTTATTGCTGTTCTAAATTGATTGTTCTATAAAAGATAATAGGAGTTTCGCTTGCCCAGCCCGCCGACCTCCAGCACTTCGCTGACCTATCTCCAGACCCCTTCGCTTTCGGGCGTGGAACTGCTGGTCGCGAATAACAATTCCCGCGTCTGGCGGCTATTTCATGAGCGCTACTGCGTTTGCGCGTGTTCGGTGGCCGCGACCACCTGGAACTACCGCGGGAAGACGAACTTCACTGGTGATAACAGCATCGGCCTGATGGAGCCGGGCGAAACTCATTGTGTGAAATCCACTTTGCAGCCCTCGAACTTCAAGGCTTTCTTTATCGATCGCCAGGTTGTTGCGGATTTCGCGCGCGAAGCGGAACTCTCCGGCGCGCCCCACCTTCGCGTTGCGCAGATCAGCGACCCGGCTCTTTTCGCCGCCCTGGATCGCGCCGCCACATCCATTCAGACCGGGGAAACTCCGCTGGATCAGCAGGTTCGTTTCGTGGAATTTCTAGCTGGCGTGCTGGGCTATGCCGAGAACCCGCCCCGCAACATGGTTCATTCTCACGGCCATGCGGCGATTCGGCGCGCACGAGATTTGCTGCAAGCACGATTCAACGAGACAGTCACGCTTTCGGAGCTCGCTGCGGTCTCTCGCCTCAGCCGGTTTCACCTGGCGAGGTGTTTCTCCGATGGACTGGGATTGCCGCCGCATGCGTACCAAATTCATGTGCGCGTTGAGCGAGCGCGTGAGCTGTTGCGGAAAGGCATGAATTCCGGGCAAGTTGCCTCGCTGGTGGGTTTTTCGGATCAGAGTCATTTCACGCGGCACTTTAAGAAGATCATGCGGGTGACGCCGAGCGAATACGCTCGCGGAGTTGCTGCGCGGAAAAGTTATCCTTCTGCTCCGGCATCATCGTCAAACATTGTCTGATGGTCATTTTTCCTGGGCCACGTAGGCGCTCGCTGGCCTTCGGTTCCTCGCCGCTGCTATATTTAATTTAGGGGAAATTCGATGACGCTTGCAGAACAAATCCAGACTGACATTGTGGTGGCGATGAAGGCGCGCGACGATTTCAAACTCAGCGTGTTGCGCATGGTGAAGTCCGCGATTCAGCTGAAGGAAGTAGAAAAACTTCGCAAACTTGACGAGCCGGAATCCATTCAGCTGCTGCAGACCATTTTGAAGCAGCGCAAGGAGTCCGTCGACCAGTTCACAAAAGGCAATCGGCCGGAGCTGGCGGAAAAAGAATCCAGAGAAGCCGCGCTGATCGAGCAATATCTTCCGGCGGGAGCATCAGCAGAGGAAATGAACGCCGCCATCGATAAAGCGATTGCCGAAACCGGAGCAACGTCTACAAAACAAATGGGCATCAAGCAGATGGGTGCGGTGGTGAAAGCGGCCAAGTTAGCGCTGGAAGGAAAAACTGTGGATGGTAAAGCGCTGAGTGATCTGGTTCGCGAACGGCTTGCCAAACTCGGCTAGCCTTGGCGCCGGCAATTTTTGTTACCAAGCGATTTTTCCTACCAGCTGAAAATGAAATCCGCGACTGATTCGCAAATCACGAATGCAAGAGCGATGGCGTTCCTGCGCATCTCGGTAGGAATTCTGTTTTTGATTTTTGGGCAATATAAAGTGTTCGGAACGCAATTCACGCTGCACGGCGGATTTCAGTTCTGGATCAATAAATTTCTGGAAGATGGTGCTTATCCATTCATGGTTCCGGTTCTTCGCAATTTTGTGCTGCCCCACGCCACGGCAATCGCGTTTCTGGTGGCGTACGGCGAACTGGCCATCGGTCTGGCTTTGTTGCTTGGTGTACTGGTTGGTCCCGCAAGCGCTTGTGGATTGATCTACATACTGTCGCTGCTGCTCTCCGCAAATTATCCCGGTGCCCGCGCGCCGCTCTGGCAATACTTCGGCGCCTCGCTCGATCATTCGGTGTTAGCGCTGTGCTTCCTCGGTTTTTTGATTGGAAATTCCGGCGCCACATGGTCGCTGCGCGGCTGGCGCGGCGACCATGCCCACAAGTTTTGAGGTTTGCCGGGAACTAGCGTAGTGCGGATTGCGCCGACGGCTTAAGCACTGCCGTATTGCGTTCGTCGCTGGCAATGATCCGATAAAACTTCCTCAGATCATCCATCTTGTCCATCGGCACGGTGAGTTCCTTGATCTCGAACGTCCGCGTGAACCGCAAAGCATTTCCGGAAACGTCCGTTTTGCTGTGATAACTTGCGAAGCCGTAGTCCACATCCACGGGCGGCGGCAAATCATCCACTTCGTACCCCTTTGGCATCGTGATTTCGAAGCGGTCCGAATCCTTTTCCGGCCCTGGAAAAACTACCGGAAATCTTCGCGGTTCTTTCGTTTCCAGCACGTCGCTGCTGCGGGTTCCGACGATACGCGGCCGCACGATGATCAGTTGACCAGCTTGTTTGGCATAGCCCGGCGCGACAAACGAATAGCTATAGCCAAAGGGCTGATCGTTGAACTGCAGATTTTTCATAGCGGCCTGCGTAATCTGGAACAAACCGAGCGAGTGCGACATTTCCTGTTCGATGCGTTTTATGTGGTCTTTGCTGGACTGCGCTTCAACCTGCGCGTAGCGCTCGTTCGATGCCAAGTCTCCTACCAGCGTTTCGTCGACGTCGCCTCGCAGCGTTCCGGTCGCATCCAAAGTCAGTTTGCCGGTCCGCACCGTGCCGTTCGACGGCCCGGGTAGTTGCGGCGTGCGGACCAAGTCGCCTCCGTCAGGAGTAACCAGCAGCGCGTAGTTCCCTTGCAGCTGACCGTGCAGGAACCCGACCGGAATCTTTTCGTTGGTTGGGTCAAAAATCAAGAGTCGCCCCAGGGTCGGATGATTCAGGATTGCCTGATAGCGATCGTCCTTGACTTGATCCGGAAGCTTTATTGCCAGAATCACGTGATTGAATACCTCGATTGACGGCGGCGTTCCCTCCATCACCGCTCCCCGCCGTGTATTGATTATCAGATAATAGGAATCGAAGCCGGACTGCTTCAGCATCGCGCTCATCAAGGTCGCTTTATCTTTGCAGTCGCCAAAGCGGTGATTGAAAATGTCGGTGGCGGCATGTGGCTGGTAACCGCCAATTCCCAATTCAATTCCTACATACCGGATATTCTTTTGCATGAAGTCCGCAATCGCCTGAAGCTTCTGTTGCGGCGTCATGTTCGCTGCAGTAATCTGCCCCACTTTCTGAGTGATCTCGGGAGAGATGTCCCGGCGGCTAGACGCGAGGTCCGCTTGCCACTTGCCCATGTCCGCCCACGTCATGAATCCATTCTTCTGGTGTGCGCCTGGCGCCAGAAACGCTACCGACATTCGTCCCGCAACCCCGGTGAAGGGAGGCATGGAATATTCGTAGCGGATGGCGGGCAAATCGGTGACGACCCATTGCCACTGATTGCCACCAATGTTGTTCGGTTCAACTTTCGCGTGATTAAGCCAGTTGGCGTGATACTCCCATCCTGCCGGCATCTGCAAGGTGTACCGTGCCTCTTTCACTGGAATTTCACGCTGAAATTCCCAGTCGTCCTCAAGCACAAACGGCCGGCCATCGTACTGCACTTCATAACCAACGACATTCCCGGGATCAGGCGCAGGTATTTTCATGTACCGCACCTTCATATCGCTGATGAGCTCTCCTCCCGGCTCGTTCAAGCTTCGCTCCACCGCTTCCTTGTCCTTAACTTCGTAGTCTTTGCCTTGTTTGGGGATGCACCATGCACGGATGCTGCCGATTTTCGATTCCCGTCCGACATATCCCCAAGCCAGTGCATATCCCCTGCCTTCCGGGCGCAGAATCTTATACACGCGGCGAGTGATTCCTTTTAGCTTTCCATCCGGCATGACCATTGTGACGTCTTCGGCATATAAAAGCACCGCATCCGTTTTTTCGTCATAGCTAGGCAACGATGCGTTCGCCGCGGTGCGCATCCACGCGGGAGCATCAGCGGAGGCTGGATTTGGACTAACGAAAACTGCAATCCCAAGCGCGATGAGGGCGGTCCAAGTAGCTTTGCATTTCATTGTGCGCCTGATTTCGCAGCCGACGCCGCTGCCGACTGCAGAATGACCTGCTGTTCATCCTCGGTCTTGACCAGTTGGTAGAACGTGCGAAGAATCGAATAATTTTCCTTCGCGACGATGACAACGTCGGAACGCAGCGTTCTCTGTATGCGAATATTGCCATTTTTGTCATCAACCTTGAGGGTGTACTGCACTGCCTTGGCATCGCGGTCGACATCCTTAGGCAAAGTTTCGGTTTTCCAGCCCTGTGGCAAGGTAATCGAAATATCGTCCACGGTGCGGAAAGGATTGCGGAAATAAACCGGCCAAACACGGCTGGCGTGCTCGAACAAGTGCTTCTCCGATGCGCTGAAGAGTCCAGTAGGGAGCAGCGCCCTGCGGCCGGCGCTGGCCGTCCAGCCCGGTACCTTCAATTGATATTCGGCTACAAAGGCAGAGTTCGCGGATTGCCAGTCCGGCGTATTGGTAAGTTCGAGTTCGCTGCCGGCAGGAATGGAGTCCTTTACTCCATCTTCAAGCAGCTTCCTCCGCGCAGTGTCGTCCTGGTTCCGGCCTGACATGCGAATATCCCAGGCGTTCAGGCCGGTATAGGTTACCGTCAATTTGCCGCTGAGATCACCTTCATTGGAAATTTCCAGCTTAGCCGTGCGTTGCAACGTAGTCTGATCGCTTCCGGGCATGGATGTTTGAATCCACGTACCTCCGTCCTTATCCAAGCGCAGACCATCCACACCGGTCTCTACCCACGGCAATAAACCAAATGGCGTAAAGGCCGCGCCCGGGTCGAAGTATTCGGCTTTCCCGTTCACTTTCACCAGCGCTACATTCGCATTTAGCTCCCTGCCATTCACGCGCTCCTTATGGAAGAAGTATTCGCCTCGGCTGGACACAATGCACGGATAAGCCTCGAAACCGGCAGCGCGCGCCAGCCCGACAAATAACCAGGTCAGGTCCCACCCGTTAGCGTACTGGCGCTTCCAGATGTCTTCGACATTACTGTTGTCCTTCTGGTTTTCGTGCTTCCGTTCTTCTACGGATTTCGCGGGCAAATAGCTCAAATTCTTGATGGACTGCACCCTCTCATAAATTTTCTTGAGCTTCACCTCAGGAGGATCATCGCGCGAAACGATCGTGTTCACGGCCTCTTCCATTGCTTTACGCTTGTCGATGAACCCTTCCGCCTGCCCGTACCTCTTTTTTCCGTAATTTCGCCAGAACTTGTTCACGTCGGTTTCTATGGGCTCGTCGTGGTAAACGAAGTTGACGCGAAACTTCAGTTCGTCAGGCGGCGGCATAAAATCCTCGGTGACAAACGCTGGAATATTCTGTGCGGTCATGCGCACCACGTGGTCCGGGCCCTCTTCCGGAGGCTTGGTTCCGGCGGGCAGGCCTGCCGGCCAACTCCATTGCACGTTCCAAGGGAAGCGGGTGAACGGCTTGAGGGTGAACACTCCCTTTTTGGTGAACAACTCTGTGCTCAGAATCCAGTCCGACGAAAAGACATAGTTATCCTCAAAGTCATAATTGAAATGGTATTCGATGATGCTCCCCACCTGTACATCGGGGAGTGAAAAGGTCTTAGCCAGATACTTGCCGCCTTTGGTTTTTTCGACCGTCTGTTCGTAGGTCTTTCCGTCGAACACTGCAACGGTTCCATCCGGTCGAATCGTACGCGCACGAATTGAGGAAATACCGATCCGGCCCTTCGTAAACGGGATCTCGATATTTGCGTACTTGCGACCTTCTTCCGTGAGAATCTTGACCCGCAGGTAGTTATATTCGGTTGATGCGCGATTGCTATCGTTGCGATCCACCTGCCGATACAAATACACCGCGGGCGCACCCGGGGCCTCCGGCAGGCTGGCCATCTTCAGTTCTTCTTGGGAGATCGGCATCCACTCATCGCCGCTGATGGTTCCCGCTTTCCACAGCCCCGTCGCCACAACCATCAGGGCGAACGTACACACCACTGCCACTCGCCGTTTGTTCACTGGTTTTCTCCCGGGATCTGTCTGGCTGCCGTCCGCGCACACCCGCCCGCCGAGGACAAAATGGCGTTCATAAGGCGATTCCGGACTGGGTGCGGCATCGTACTTAGTAATAACCTGAGTACCTGATATGGCGAGAAACTATCCTGTTAGCAGGCCGGTGTCAAGAGAACCACTGGCCACTGCTTTCTTCAACGACGCCCTTCCCCCAGCGGCTCTAGTGCGGCATAATCCCCGCGCACCTTTTTTCACCCCCTGTTTCAGTGGCACCACCTGGAGGCTTTTGTGACCGATCGTCCCTGGAGCTCCACCGCGCCTCCCGGTGAATTCCGCACTTACATTTCCGCCGAAGAATCTCTCGCGGAATTCACCGTTCGCGCCATCATTCTCGGCGCGCTGTTCGGACTCCTTTTCGGTGCGGTTACGGTATATGTCGGCCTCCGCGCAGGCCTCACGGTCTCCGCATCCATCCCCATCTCGGTGCTGTCGATCAGCATCCTTCGCGCTTTTGGCCGCTCCACCATCCTCGAGAACAACATTGTGCAAACCACCGGCTCCGCGGGCGAATCGCTCGCTGCAGGGGTCATGTTCACTATCCCAGCGCTGATCTTTCTGGGCTTCGGCAAAGAGTTCACTTTCTGGCGTATCTTCCCTTTGGCTCTTCTCGGCGGATGGCTGGGCGTTTTGTTCATGGTGCCCATCCGCCGTCAGCTCATCGTCAAAGAACACGGTAACCTTTCGTTTCCTGAAGGAACGGCCTGTGCTGATGTTCTCGTTGCCGGTGAACGGGGCGGTTCTTTCGCCGGCCGCGTCTTCTGGGGGCTCGGCCTCGGCGGCATCTATACATTCTTAATGAAAACCTGCCTTGCCTGGACCGAACAGCCCGAAGGCCGGCCTAGTTGGTTCCCCGGCGCAAGTTTCCGCGCCAACATCACTTCGGAATATTTGGGCGTCGGCTACATTATCGGTTCGCGTGTTTCCGGCATTCTGTTTGCCGGAGGCATTATTTCCTGGCTGGTGATCATGCCGGCCATTAAGTTCTACGGACAGCTCGCGGGCAACACTCCCATTTATCCCTCCACGGTCCCCATTCCCCTGATGTCGCCTGATGATCTCTGGCGCAGCTACATTCGCCCGATGGGTGCGGGCGCCGTTGCTGCCGCGGGTTTAATCACGCTTCTCCGCACCCTGCCCACGATCATTTCCGCGTTGCGCGCAGGATTGAAGGACGTTCGCGCCGAAGGCGCCGGCCAATCTACTTTTGCAAATCGAATCGATCGCGACATTCCCATGCGCACCGTGGTGATCGGCTCCATGGTCATCATCGCCATGATGTGGGTGCTGCTCACCTTCCACCCTATCGAAGGCGCCGCCACCCGCTGGTACCAAAATCTTTTCGCTGCCGTCTTCGTCGTCGTTTTCGGCTTTCTCTTCGTCACGGTGGCCGGACGCATTAGCGGCCTCCTCGGAAACTCCTCCAACCCCATCAGCGGCATGAGTATCGCCACCTTGATGGCCACCTGCGCGATTTTCTTCGTCGCGGGCTGGACTGCTTCTAACTACGCCGTGCTTGCCCTGATGATCGGCGGAGTGGTTTGCATTGCCGCCGCGATCGCCGGTGCCACTTCGCAGGACTTGAAAACCGGCTACCTGGTTGGCGCAACTCCGGTTCGCCAGCAGTACGCGTTGCTGATCGGCGTGACCGTTTCCACTCTTGCGATCGGCGCAACCCTCAACTTGATGAACAAAGGCCTGGAGAAATATATCCCTTCACAAATTCCGGTGAACATCCAGTCTTTGCCCTCGGGCGTCAAGATTGAACAAGACTCTTTCACGTATAAAGGCAAGTCGTACACGCTCATCAATTCGCTCGGTTCGCATGAGATTGCCGACGGCGAATATCTCTACGATTCGGGTTCGCAGCAAATTGAATACCAGTGGGCGCAAGGCATCGGCAGCGACAAAGCTCCAGCGCCGCAAGCTCGCCTGATGGCCAGCGTCATCAGCGGAATTCTGAATCAGCGCCTGCCGTGGCGGCTGGTATTGATGGGAGTTGCTCTGGTAGTTGCGGTCGAAATTCTAGGCGTGCGCTCGCTTGCGTTTGCAACCGGTTCGTATCTTCCTCTCGGCACAACGGCGGCAATGTTTGCCGGAGGATTGTTGCGCATGCTGGTTGAAGCCACCACCAAGAAAAAAGATGAAAGTGAAGCCAGCCCCGGCGCTCTTTACTCCAGCGGTCTGATCGCCGCCGGAGGCGTCTTCGGCTTGCTCGGCATCATCATCAATCTTTTTCAGGATCCGGAAATTTCCAATAACGTCCCACACTGGCTGACCGCAACTCTTCGCTTGCCCTGGCGCCCCGACCTCTTCGCTTTCGGCCCCAAAATCTTTGGCCACCTCGCCACCAGCAATCTCTTCGGCGTCTTCATGTTCCTGATGCTGGGCGCTTCGGTCTTCTACTTCGCCCGCAAGAAACTGGACTAAAGCGCCATCGCACCATCTTTTGCCGCTGTGGCTGCGACCTTCAGGCCGCGGCCTTCCTTTACTCCGCCTACTTTCCCTCGTAAACTGGCAAAAGCATGGCTCCCCGCGTTCGCACTCATCGCGTAAGCTTCGACTTTTACATCACTCCGGGTGTGCAACTCCTCATCATTGCCAACGTCGCGGTTTATATCCTGGAAGCTTTCATTCATTACTTCGGCGGCGCTAACGGCTACAACTCGCTCCTCAAGTGGTTTGGCCTGGTTCCTGCCGGAGTTATCCCCCTGCTGCGGGTCTGGCAGCCTTTTACTTATCTTTTTCTGCATGACGTCAACAGCATCTGGCACATCGTTCTGAATATGTTCACGTTGTGGATGTTCGGGCGCGAAGTGGAACTGGTGTGGGGCCGCAATCGTTTCCTGCGCTACTATTT
>Ga0137403_10007747_pt1 | contig 12085 bp, 8 predicted proteins | sample CZOMad2_1_16fung_FD_122057 | JGI IMG/M metagenome (GOLD analysis project Ga0137403, IMG submission 122057) | Vadose zone soil fungal communities from Angelo Coast Range Reserve, California, USA - CZOMad2_1_16fungal (Hybrid Assembly) | ecosystem: Environmental > Terrestrial > Soil > Vadose zone...
CTGCTGTACACCGGCGTGCGCGAACTGCCGGCGGATTTCTGGGACCAGCACGGCAAGGAGATGGAATCCTGGCAGCAGGACGGCCGCACTTTCTATCGCGTGCGCGGGCCGTTGTGCGACAGCCTGATGGTCAACGAATTCGTGTTCCTCGAAAGCGAAAAGCCGTTCTATGCGCAGGTCCGGGAGCAGACCGGCAAGACTGCGATCCTGCAGACCATCCGCGAGTACACCCACCAGAAAAACAACATCTGGGGCATCGTGGCGCGCAATCGCGAACAAAACTTCGCGCTCAACCTGCTGATGAATCCGGACGTCGACTTCGTCACCCTGCTCGGCCAGGCCGGCACCGGCAAGACCCTCCTGACGCTCGCGGCCGGACTGATGCAAACGCTCGAGGACAAGGTCTATTCCGAAATCATCATGACCCGGGTCACCGTGCCGGTCGGCGAGGACATCGGTTTCCTGCCCGGTACCGAGGAGGAAAAGATGACCCCGTGGATGGGCGCGCTGGATGACAATCTGGACGTGCTCAACAAGACCGACGACGAGGCCGGCGAATGGGGGCGCGCCGCCACGCGCGACCTGATCCGTTCGCGGATCAAGGTGAAGTCGCTGAATTTCATGCGCGGGCGCACCTTCATCAACAAGTTCCTGATCATCGACGAGGCGCAGAATCTCACGCCCAAGCAGATGAAGACGCTGATCACCCGCGCCGGCCCCGGCACCAAGGTGGTCTGCCTCGGCAACATCTCGCAGATCGACACACCCTACCTGACGGAAGGCAGTTCGGGCCTGACTTACGTGGTGGATCGTTTCAAGGGCTGGGCGCACAGCGGCCACGTCACGCTGATGCGCGGCGAACGCTCGCGCCTGGCGGACCGCGCCGCCGAAGTCCTCTAGCTGCCATAACTACACGGCAACGGAACCTGCCGGGGGCGTTGCGCCCCTGGCAGGTTCCGGCTAAACTGGCCGGCACTACATATGGTGCATATGCGCTGAAACCCTACTACATCTAGTTAAAGCGAGTGCTAAGACCGATCCCTCCGCATGCGGCGTGGCAGGCGATAACGGCCTTGGCCGGGTCTTTCACTCTCGTTTGCGCGCTCGCCGCCCCGGTGGACCTCTGGCGTCTCACCGTAAAATCCCGCCAGGGCGAGCCCTTCCACGCGATCGCCACCCTGGCGTCGCTGCCCGAAGAACACATTTCCGACGAATGCCTGTCCATGGGTCCCCAGAGCGATGCTCCGGGTTCGGAAATGCCTTTCCTCGGAAAAGCCAATCTAAAAGTGGACTCCGCGCGCGGCGCGGTCGAAATCAGCACCGACGAACCGATCAGCAGCCCGGCGGTGGAACTGGTCCTGCGGGTGCAGTGCGCGGGCGCTCCCCTCTACGCGCGCCACTTCTCCGCGCTCATTCCGCCCGCGGTTGCCAACAAAACGGACGCCAGGGCGCAGCCCGCTCGTACCGACGCGCAGCCAGCGAAACGGCGGGGCTTCCATCTGAGCTTGCTGCCCGGCGACACCGTGGAAAGCGTCGCCGCCGTGATCTTCCCCGGACAACGCGGCATGCAGCAGGACCTTGTGCGGCAGGTAATCGCGGGCAACCCGAATGCCTTTCCGAACGGTGTGGCCCGGGAAGTCCCCGCGGGCACCGTATTGTGGTTCCCGGACCTGCGCGAACTGCGCAAGTCGTCGCAGACAAAAGCCGCCGCAGCCGCAAGGCCTGCCGCCACCCGCCGCCCGGGTCGCGCCGTCGCGCCGGCCCCCGCGGAGCCGGCGCCGGCAGAACCTGCCGAAGCGGTGCCGCCAAAGCCGCGCAATCCGATCACGTTGCGTCGCGCGCTCGAACTCGGCGACAAGCCCGGTCCGCAGGAATGCAAGCAGCTGATGCAGCTGTGCGGCGCCGAAACGCCGGCCGTTGCCGCAAACCCACCCGCGCTGGATGACAAGGCGCGCGCGATCGAATCCGGGGTCAAGGAATTGCATCTGAAACAGGAAGGCATCGACCAGCAATTGCAGCGCCTCGAACAGTCGCTTATGACGTTGCAGAGGAACGTCGCCAGCGCGAGTACCGTGGTTGCCCCGGCAAAAGTGCAGCCCATGCCGCCACGCCAGGAGATCCGAATCCAGAGCGAGCCGATTTCCTGGTACATCTGGCTCAGCTTTGTTGGTTTCATCGTCGCCGCGGGCCTCGGCGGCTACGCATACGGTCGCCGGGGCTCGTTCTCGCGCGGGCTCGCCGAAACGGACGAGCAGCTCGACCGCATGCTGGCAACAACAGCGACGGTAATACGCGAATTCGAATCCGCCCCGAAGCCGGCACCGGCGCCGCGGATCGATGTGCCGGCGCCACCGCCCAGGCCGCGTCCGCCGCCGCCCGCAAGCCCGCCACCGGACGAACCCGCCGCCGAACCCGGACGCGTGCCCGACTTCGCACTCGATACCCAGGCCATGCAGCCGGCATCGGACGTCGATGTCGAACTGGAAAGCGAAGCGCCGGCCCCGCCGCAGGTGGCCGGGCTGTCGACCGATGTCCTGTACGAAATGGACCAGGCGCTCGACAACACCCGCTCGATGTTCACCGACGTGGATCGATTCATCGCGCTCGGACGCACCCAGAATGCGCTCAGCCTGCTCCAGTTTCAGGTTCACAAGGATCCCAAGGACCGGGATTCCTGGATCAAGCTGATGGCCATCTACCGGCAGGAAAAAATGGATGCCGAACTGGCCCGGGCCGTACGCGAATTCAGGGGCCATTTTCCGCTCGAGAATCCGCCCGGCGGTGTGATGCTCGGGTAAAGGCCTGGCTAGAAGCGGCCGGGATCGGCGAAGTTGGCGAAGCGGGTGTACTCGCCCTGGAACACCAGGGTGATGGTTCCAATCGGGCCATTGCGCTGCTTGCCGATGATGACCTCGGCCTTGCCCTTGTCGGGCGTATCCTGGTTGTAGACCTCGTCGCGGTAAATGAACAGGATCAGGTCCGCATCCTGTTCGATGGCGCCGGACTCGCGCAGGTCCGACATCACCGGCCGCTTGTTGGGGCGTTGCTCCAGGCTTCGGTTCAGCTGCGACAGCGCGACCACGGGCACATTGAGCTCCTTGGCCAGCGCTTTCAGTCCGCGCGAGATCTCAGATATTTCCGTGGCGCGGTTTTCCCCCTGCGAGCTTGCCGACATGAGCTGCAGGTAGTCGACCACGATCAGGCCGAGTTTTCCGTATTGCCGGTGCAGGCGGCGCGCACGGGCGCGCAATTCGAGGGCATTGAGCGCCGCGGTTTCGTCGATGTGAATCGGTGCGTCGTTGAGCCTGCCCACCGCGTCGGTCAGCTTGCGCCAGTCTTCGTCCGCCAGGCGCCCGGTGCGGACCTTGTGCTGGTCCAGCTTGCCCACGCTGCCAAGCATGCGCATCACCAGTTGCGAGGCGCCCATTTCCATGGAGAAGATGCCGACCGGAAGGCCCGACTCCAATGCGACGTGCTCGGCCATGTTCAGCGCGAGCGAGGTCTTGCCCATCGACGGACGGCCGGCGACGATCACCAGGTCGCCCGGCTGCAGTCCGGAGGTCATCTTGTCGAGGTCGGTGAATCCCGTCGGCACCCCCGTCACGTCGGAAGGATTGTCCCGGTTGTAGAGCATGTCGATACGCTCGACGACTTGCGTGAGCAGCGGCTGCATGTCCATGAAACCCTGCTTGCCGCGCGCACCCTCCTCCGAAATCGCAAACACCTTCGATTCCGCCTCGTCGAGCATCTGCCCGGCTTCCTTGCCCATCGGGTTGTACGCGGTCTCGGCGATCTCGGTGCCGACTTCGGCCAGTTTGCGCATGACCGCTTTCTCGCGCACGATCTCCGCGTAACGCCGGATATTGGCCGCCGTGGGCGTGTTCTGCGCCAGTGCGCCGAGGTAAGCCAGGCCGCCCACACCCTCGAGTTCCCTGGTGCTCTCCAGGCTCTCGGAAACGGTGATGACGTCGGCGGGCCGCGAATTGCCGACCAGCTTGGAGACGTGGCGGTAGATGAGTCGGTGGTCGGCGCGGTAGAAATCCGACTCGCCGATCATGTCGGCGATCTTGTCCCAAGCGGTGTTGTCGAGCAGCAGCCCGCCGAGCACGGACTGCTCCGCCTCAACCGAATGCGGCGGCAGCTTGATGAGCTCGACCTGAGTGTCTGCGACGCCGACGCGCTGCGTAGCGAACTGCACCATTGTTTATTTTTTTGGATTCTGAATTTTGGGATTCGGCAAAAAGCCAAAATCGACGCGAACTGACCTGTCGCTAGCTATTATTCGGATGCCGCCGGGAGGCGCAAGAAGAAAAATAAAAAGGGCTGTTTTCACAGCCCTTTTTTTTTAGCCTTCAGCCTGCGACTTCAGTTTGACGTGTCGCCCAGAACCGAGATCGTGATCGTCGTCGTTACGTCGGCGTTCAGATCGAGCGTGATCGGATAGTCGCCGACTTGCTTGAGCGGGCCTTGCGGCAGCCGCACCATGGCCTTGGTCACTTCGTGCCCCTGGACTTTCAGCGACTCGGCGATGTCATAATTGGTCACAGAACCGAACAGGCGGCCATCGACGCCGGCCTTCTGCGTGATTTGCACCATCAAGCCTTCGAGCCTGCCGGCGCGCTCCTGCGCCAGGGCGAGCGCCTTGTTGTGCGCCGCCTCGAGCTCGGCGCGGCGCGCCTTGAACTCCTCGATCGCCTTTTCGGTCGCCCGCTTGGCCTTGCCCTGCGGAATCAGGAAATTGCGGGCGAAGCCGTCCTTTACCTTCACGACGTCGCCGAGCTGACCGAGGTTGTGCACTTTTTCCATCAGGATGATTTGCATGTCGGCGCTCCGTCAGTGCAGGTCGGTATACGGCAGCAGCGCCAGAAAGCGGGCGCGCTTGATGGCCACCGACAACTGCCGCTGGAAGTGCGTCTTCGTGCCGGTGATGCGGGCCGGGATGATGCGGCCGTTCTCGTTGATGAAATCCTTCAGGATTTCAACGTCCTTGTAGTCCACCTCCTTGATACCTTCCGCCGTGAAGCGGCAGAACTTGCGGCGGCGGAACAACGGCCGGTTGCTGCGTTCCTTGCCTTTGTCCTTGCCCTTGCCTTTAGCGCCTCCGAAACGTGCCATTTGTCTATCCTTTATTCAATTCGAATCTGTTCACATGCAACACGGGTATACGCGACTGTCTGCTGCGCAGCGCCAGGAAGCCTTCGAAGCTGTATTGTCCTTCCAGCGGCGCCCGGCTCAATTTCTCCGCCACTTCGCCCAGCGCCACCCCGTCTATTTCGAGGTTTACGTTCCTGGGCATGCCTGCTTCGACTTGCTCCGACGCGTGGCCTATCCTGAAACTCAGCGCGGGCATCCCGGCAGGCGTATGTCGAAGTTCTTCGCGCGCGATCAATGTTCCGCTCAGCAGTATCGTGTTGCGGCTCAACCGGACTTAAACGGTCTCGGCAGGGGCCGGCCTCTCGCCGCCCTCGGGTTTTGCGCTGTCCGGCCTGGCGCCTTCGCCGACCACGGTGCGCGACTTCTCTTCCTTCATCATCGGGGAAGGTTCGGTCACGGCGCGCGTCATGTTCACGATCAGGTGGCGCAGAACCGCGTCATTGAATTTATAGGCGTGTTCCAGCTCGTCCAGGGTGGACTGGTCGCACTCGATGTTCATGAGCACGTAGTGCGCCTTGTGGACCTTCTGGATCGGGAATGTCAGCTGGCGGCGGCCCCAGTCTTCGAGTCGATGGATGAAGCCGCTGCGCGAGGTCACCATCTGGCGGTAACGCTCGATCATCCCGGGGACCTGTTCGCTCTGGTCTGGGTGGACGATGAAAGCGATCGCGTAATGCCGCATTGGTTTGTCTCCTTGTGGGTGAGCCCCTGCGGGTAAGAACCCTGGCGGGGCGGAAAGCCTTCCGGGATGCGGACCCGGTAAGGCAAGGAAGGCCGGCATTATACCGATTTGGCCTTGAAGATCAATCAGGTCGGACAAACGACCGTCAATGGCGCTCGGCGATGCGGTAGCGGCGCTCGCTGTACAGTTCGAAAGCCTTCTGGAAAATGGCGATCGTATCCTTGGTCCGTTCGGAATCGACAGCAACAGACTTCTGACGATGGGTGACCGAATCATAAAGATTCTGTGCCGAAGTCTTGCGAAATCCGATTTCGAACAGATTGCTTCCATCGAACAGCGCTATATCCCGGTTGTGGTTCAGCGGGATCGCCCGGCCCGGATGACTGTCCTTGAACACGTCGATGCCGAAGAAAGTAGAATCGTAGTTGAAATCCAGAATTCCCAGCACGGTCGGCGCCACGTCGATCTGGCTCGTGAGCGTATCCACCCTGCCCGGCTTGATGTGTTTCGGCGAGTACAGCAATAGCGGAATTTCGTAGGTCCTGACGGGTATGTCTTCACGGCCATAGACCCGGGCCCCGTGATCGGCAACGATGACGAACAGGGTATCGTCAAACCAGGCCTTTGCTTTTGCCATTTCGAAAAACTTGCCAATAGCGTAGTCCGAGTAGCGTACTCCCGCGTCCCTGCCCCCTCCCTTTACCGGCACACCCTCCACCCCCGCGGGAAAGGTGTATGGCTTGTGGTTCGACGTGGTCATGATGATGGAGTAGATTTTTTCGCGGCGGCTGTGCTGTTCGTCGAACACGCGCACCGCATTGCGGAACAGGTCTTCGTCCGACACGCCCCAGATATTGGCGAAGCGCGGCGCATCCAGGTCGGTACGATCGACCACGCGATAGCCGTTCGAGCCGAAAAAATAATTCATGTTGTCGAAGGTGCCAAATCCGCCGTAGATGAACGTCGGGACGTAGCCTTTCTTCGCCATTACCGTCGACCAGTTAAACATGCCTTCGTTATGCGGCCGCTTGACGATGGATTCCGCCGGCACCGGCGGAAATGACGCCGAGACCGCCTCCATGCCACGTACGGTTCGCGTCCCGGTGGCGTAAGCGCGCGTGAACAGTACGCTATCCTTCGCCAGGTTGTCGAGCACCGGCGTAAGCCCGCGCTTGTCGCCGTAGGCGCCGACAAATTCCGCACCGAGCGATTCTTCGAGCAAGACGACCACATTCAGATGCAGCGGATGTCCGTTGCCCACGACCTGGCGTTCGATATGGTCGGTTCCAGGAAAGAACGTCGAATGCGGCGTCGTCAGCACCTTGCGCACACGCTGGTCCGCCTCATTGTCCGGCAACGTCAGGTAGTAAGCGGCGTAATCCAGATCGCTATTCAGGGCCGCATTGAAAAAAGAGTAGATACCATTCATCGCCAACTCGTTGACGACCCGGTTTTCGGAATAACGGCTGGCGTTTACATTGAGCGTCGCCTGCGACAGGCCTATCGCAACCGCCAGAATCGCCAGCACGGCGAAGCGCGCGCGAGCCGAGCCGGTGCCCTTGTGTTCGCCGAGCAAAGGCTTGCGCATGAGCCAGATCGCGAGTGCGGTCAGCGCAAGGACGGCAAGGAGCACTCTCGCCACCGGGTACGATTGCCAGATATTGATGAATACCTCATGCGGATAGATCAGGTATTCGACGGCGACGAAATTGAAACGCGAATTGAACTCGTCGAAAAAGAAATACTCGACCGCGCCGAGATAGATCAGCCCGAAAACCACCAGCGAAAACAGGATCGCGAGCAGCCAGCGATGCCATCTGCTGTTGTAGATGCGCCGGGGGATCACGACTAGATACAGCGCGAACAGCGCGAACAGGTTCAATGCCGTGACGATGTCGAACAGCAAGCCGAACGCCATCATGGCGGGCACGTTGCCCAGGCTCGCCTGGCCTTCTGCGATCGCGACACCCGCCAGGACTACGCGGGTAAGCGTGGAAACACATAGATAGAGCGCGACCAGCAGCCCCCACAGGCGCAGGCGTTCGTCGGAAAAGACGTTTCCAACGGCAACGCAGGTTCGTCTCAGGATCGACTGGGGCGGATTTTGGCGGGCCATGGTGGGATCGGTTAGCGGTTTGTGCGCCGTTAGCGGTTCAGGCGATCCGTCGGGTTGCCAGGGGATCGCGCTTGTGGATCGGAGTGAAACTTCTCTCTCCGTAGTTGCTTGCGACAACTTGCGGAGCTTATTGTTTCATGGACAGATGGGCCAAGCCGATTCTTTACGTTCGGTAATGACAAGCCCGAAAGAGAAACGTATCGACCAGCGCGTTCCAGAGCGCTCTGGCAACTCTATGCCGACCAGATTCGCATCGGCAATCAAAAAAAAACCCGCCGAAGCGGGCTTTGTTCGTTGCCTGGCTGCGCTCTAGTTCTGCGCCTGCGTGACAATTTTTGGCTGCGTTCTCGGCAGCACGAGGATGATGATGGCCCCGAGCAATGCTACCGCCGCGAGGGTATAGAACGCCGCCTGGCTGGCGCCGCCGGTTGCCGTGCGTATGCGTCCGATGAGATCCGGGCCGAAGTGCCCGCCCAGATTGCCGACGGAGTTGATCCATGCAATGCCGGCAGCGGCCGCCGTCCCCGAAAGGAAGGCGGTCGGCAGCGACCAGAAAGTCGCCACCCAGGACAGGATGCCGACGGTCACGAAACTCAGTGCAATGATGGATGTGATGGGATCGTGACCGACCAGCGCCAGGCCGATGAGTCCCACGATACCGACAAGCAGTCCGCCCGCCGCGTGCCAGCGGCGCTCACCCGTACGGTCCGAATGCGCACCCCATATGACCATCGCCACTGCCGCCAGTCCCCAGGGAATCATGCTGATCAGTCCAACCAGCAGGAAGTCCGTTTTGGCGATACCCAGTTCCTGGATGATGGTGGGCATCCAGAAATTCACCGCGTAGAAACACACCACCCCGCAGAAATAAACCACCGCCAGCGCCCACACGCGGTAATCCTTGAACGCGTCGAGAAAATGATGTTTCTTCCCGAGTTCGGATTTCGAAGCATCGTCTTCCTGGATGCGCTGGACCACCATGTCCTGCTCTTGCGCTGTCAGCCATTTGGCCTGCTTGGGGCCGTTGGGCAGGAATACGAACACGAGGAGGCCGACCAGGACTGAGGGCAGGCCTTCGAGCACGAACAACCACTGCCAGCCCCTCCAGCCGTTGATGCCGTCCATGTATTGCATGATGGCGCCCGATATCGGCGAGCCGATTACGTTGGAAATGGCGATCGCGGTCATGAACAAGGCCACCATCTTGGCGCGGCGCGTACCCGGGAACCAGAAGGTCAGGTACAGGATGATGCCGGGAAAGAAGCCCGCCTCGGCTACACCGAGCAGGAAACGCAGGAAATAGAAACTGAACTCGGGATCGGTGCAGTTGAACATCGTTGCAATCGAACCCCAGTGGATATTCGGGGTAAACACGAAGGCCGATGAAATGAGGCCCCAGGTGATCATGATGCGCGCAATCCACACGCGCGCCCCGATGCGTTCGAGCAGGACGTTGCTCGGCACTTCGAAGATGAAGTAGCCGATGAAGAAGATGCCCGCGCCAAAACCGTAGACGGTGTCGCTGAATTTCAGGTCGGGCGCCATCTGCAACTTGGCGAAGCCGACATTGACGCGGTCCAGGAAGGCGACGATATAGCAAAGGAACAGAAAGGGAATCAGACGCCAGGCAACCTTGCCATAGGTCGATTTTTCGAACTCCGCGGAAAAAGTTGTGGCCACTGTATTCCTCCTCGTGTCTTGTTATGTTTTATGTTCTGCGCAGCTTGGGTCAGATTGTTCCCGACCGCGCCGCGTCCGATTGTCGTTGATTTCGGCGCCGTAGTGTAGCAGCCCCGAACCGGTTGGGAACGCTTCGCCGCGCCTCCGCGTTGACGCAGTGCAACGTGAAAGCCATCACCGACGTGATCGGCGCGCAGGGGTGAGGTTGCCGGATACTATGAAGTTGAAACAATCGAAGAATGGACGTTCGCCACGAGCGGCGTCGGGGCGCGCTGCCCGTTATGGCACCCGTGCCGCGCCCCGCACCTCGAAGCGAATGCGGTCCAGCTCTTCACCGCCCGCGTCCACCAGGACGAGGTCGTGGCGCCCGGGTTGCGGCGTCCAGAGCACCGGCTGATCCGGCGCGCCGAGCGTTTCCCCGTCCAACTGCCAGCGCTGGCCCGGCAGCTGCGGTGCCGCCACAAAGTGCACGCGCTGCACGTTGTCGGGAATGTCCGGATCGAGCGCGATGATGCTGCCGTTGCCCGGATAGGCAATTTCCGCGCGTAGCGTTCCCGCCGGCTTTGCGGCGACCACGTCGATCTCGGTACCGGCGACGAAATATTCTTCGCGTGCCGCTTCGATGTCCTTCTTGTAATCGATGTGCCGCGCAATCACCGACTGCGGACTTGGTGGCTGTGTCGAAGCGGACCGGCGGTGCAGGTAATCGACCAGTTCGATCCACACCGGCGCGGCGCCGGTAACACCTGATACATCGTGCATCGGACTGCCGTCGAAATTCCCGACCCAGATGCCGACGGTGAAACGCCCGGTGAAGCCCACACACCAGTTGTCGCGCATGTCCTTGCTCGTGCCTGTCTTCACCGCAGCCCAATGCCGCGACGCCAGCGGGTTCTCCAACCCGAAAGTCACGCTCCTCGCCAGCGGATCGGAGAGCATGCTGGCAACGATCCATGAGGCCGCTGGATCGAGCGCCGGCGTGGCCGCGGTTTTGAACGCCCTCTCGAGCCTGAGCGGCGACCACAGTCCGCCGTTGGCCAGCGCGCGATAAGCATTGGTCAATTGCCAGAGGCTGACTTCCGCCGAACCCAATGCCAGCGAAAAGCCGTAGAAATCGCCATCGTGAATGACGTAGTCGAATCCCAGCATCCGCAAGCGCTCGACGAAGGGTTCCGCGCCCACCAGCATCAAAGTGCGCACGGCCGGCACGTTCAGGGAGGACGACAAGGCCGTGCGTGCACTGACCATGCCCTTGAAATCGTGGTCGTAGTTCTGCGGCACGTAGAGCCCGCTGGGCGTGACCAGGTTTACCGGTGAATCGTCGATCAGCGAAGCCGCGGTAATCAGCTTCTGCCCGATCGCCATCTCGTAAAGAAATGGCTTCAGCGTCGATCCGGCCTGGCGCGGCGCACGCACGCCGTCGACGTAGATTGCACTCGCGGCTGCACCCGCGTTGCCGACGTAGGCCAGCACCTCGCCGCTGCGGTTGTCCACGACCAGTGCGGCGGCGTCGGCAACGTGGCTGTCGCCAAGCGCGGCCAGTTGTTGCTGCAACAACTCCGTTGCATAGGCCTGCAGGTCGGCATCGAGCGTCGTCTGCACGCGCGGATGATTTGCGGAAAGCAGTTCCCGCGCAACGTGCGGCGCCAGCGCGACACGCGGTGCCATGTTCGGCGCGGCTGGCAGCGCGGACAACGCCAGCCTCTGCAATTGCATGCAGGCAACCCCGACTCCCATATTTTTTGCGAGCTGGCAGGCGCGCCTGGCAACGCCGTCGGGTTTTGCATTCGGCCCGCGCAGCAGTACCGCGAGCAGCAGCGACTCCGGCTCATCGAGGCCGCTGGGATCCTTGCCGAACAGCGCGCGCGAAGCCGCGCCCACGCCCTGCAATTCCCCGCGGAAAGTCGAAAGATTGAGATAAGCCTCGAGGATCTGGCTTTTGCTCCAGGATTTCTCCAGTTCCCGCGACGCGGCGATCTGGTCCCATTTCTGCGACACCGTGCGCTTTTGCCGCGTCGGCTTCAGTGCGGTGTCCAGATGGGCGGCGACCTGCATCGATATCGTCGACGCTCCTCGCGATTTGGCGAACAGCGTGTCCAGCGCAGCATCGGATAGCGCAAGCCAATCCACGCCGTGGTGCTGGTAGAAGCGCTTGTCTTCCGCGCGGATGATGGTCGCCAGTGCCGCGGGCGATATGTCGCCGAGCCGCGTCCACGCCAGCCGGCGGCCCTGCCCGACCACGCGCATCTCGTGGATCGGCTGACCGTGGCGGTCGAGGAGGACGCCTTCGGTACTGGTCCATTGGCTCTTCACATCGTCAAAGGAAGGTATGCCGGCGACGGCGGGCGTGGCGGCGCCGGCGATCGTGAATGTCGTGAATGCCGTGAATATCGTGAATGCCGTTTTCAATCGGTACGCCCGCGAGTCCTCTCGAAATCCGATACAGGCGGCTT
>Ga0137403_10007749_pt1 | contig 12084 bp, 11 predicted proteins | sample CZOMad2_1_16fung_FD_122057 | JGI IMG/M metagenome (GOLD analysis project Ga0137403, IMG submission 122057) | Vadose zone soil fungal communities from Angelo Coast Range Reserve, California, USA - CZOMad2_1_16fungal (Hybrid Assembly) | ecosystem: Environmental > Terrestrial > Soil > Vadose zone...
CGCGTGGCCGGGGTCAACCGCGGCCTCGAGGGCCTCGCCTGCGACGTGTTCAACCAGCTCATCCACATCGCGCAGAAGATCGGCGATCCGATCATCGAGAAGTCGGTGGACTACGTGCTGGCGGACGAGATCACGCACGTGCGCATGGGCTCGCGCTGGCTGAACGAACTGACGCGCGGCGACCCCGAGCGCCGTCGCCGGGCGATCGAGTTCCAGGAGACGATCGACGAGCGCTTCAACCTGGGCGGCAGCCGCCAGGACGGCCATCATGACGTGGTGCCGATCTCGATCGCCAAGGAGGCGCGCAAGCTCGCCGGCTTCACCGACGAGGAGATCGAGCGGCTCATCAAGAGCACGCAGCGCTCGCAGGTGTATTGAGCTCTCACCGCCTCGCCGGCCACCTCTCCGTCGACGACTCCGCGCGGCGGATCCGCAACTACCGGTACGCCGAGGAGCGCATGATGCGGGTGCTCGGCGGCTGGATCGCGCTGACGCCCGAGCTGCCCCCCAAGCTGCTGTTCGGCCGCCACGTCTGGGACTGCGCGCAGCACGCCGATCTCTGGGGCCGGCGGCTGCCCGAGCTGCGGGCGGCCGCGCAGCAATCGGCGCCCGCGAACGACGCGATGGTCGCATTCATGGAGATGCTCGAGAGCCCGGAGGGTCCGCGGCAGACGGTCGAGCGCGTCGTCGGCGTCTACACCGTGCTCAAGCCGCACCTGGTGACCGTCTACGCGCGTCACCTCGGCGGCACGAACGCCGTGTACGAGCCCCCCACCCGCCGCATCCTGGCGCGCTGTCTCGAGGAGGAGCGACGCCACGCCGCTGCCGGCGCCATCGTGCTCGCTCGGCTCGCGCGCGACACCGCCGGCCGCGCGCGCGTCGCAGACTGGGAGCGTCGGCTCCTCGGCACGCTCGAGAAAGCCGGTGGCGTCACCGGCGACGCGACGGCACCGCTCGTCGACGCGGCGCTGCTCGGCGTGTCCCCCGACGCCGTGGCGCCGGACCTCGTCCAGGTCCCGCCCGACTTCGATCCGGCCACCCTGCCGGCCGACCTGGCCGCAGCGGTGGATGCCCATCGCACGGCGCTGGAGTCCGGTGACGGCGCGGGAGCCGCAGCGTGGGTCGAGCCCGCGGCGCGGGACGCGCTGACGGCGGCCCTGGCGCCGCTCGCGGGGCGTATCACCGGCACGCGGGTGGTCGGGCTCGCCGCGATCGGCCGCCAGCAGATGGTCAAGGTGCGGATCGAGAGCCCGCGCGCGATCGGATTCGTGCAGCTCCGCTGGACGCCGACGGCGTCCGGCTGGCGCATCGCCGCCGGCGACCTGGTCTCCACCGAGCCCGTCTCCGCCGCTCCCTGAGCGTGTTCCGCACCGTCCTCGTCGCCAACCGCGGGGAGATCGCGCGTCGCGTCTTCCGCGGCTGCCGCGCGCTCGGGCTCTCCACCGTCGCCGTCTACTCCGAGGCCGACCGCGACGCGCCCCATGTGAAGGACGCGGATCGCGCGGTGCTGCTCGGGCCCGCGCCGCCGCGCGAGTCATACCTCAGCGTCGAGCGCATCCTCGCCGCCGCCCGCGAATCCGGCGCCGACGCCGTGCATCCGGGCTACGGCTTCCTCTCGGAGAATTGGCGCTTTGCCGAGGCCTGCGCGCAGGGGGGCCTGACCTTCATCGGGCCGTCGGCGGAGGCGATCCGTGCCATGGGCGACAAGCCGGAGGCGCGGCGCCGCATGGCCGCCGCCGGCGTGCCGATCGTGCCCGGCAGTTCCGAGCCCGTCGCGGACGCCGTGGCCGCCGGGCGGGTGGCCGGCGAGATCGGCTATCCGGTGATCCTCAAGGCGGCCGCCGGCGGCGGCGGCATTGGCATGGCGAAGGTGACGAGCGCCGGCGAGCTCGCCGGCGCGTTCGCGACCGCCACCCGGCGCGCGCAGAGCGCCTTCGGCAGCGGCCAGGTCTACGTCGAGCGCTATCTCGAGGCGCCGCGCCACGTCGAGGTCCAGGTCTTCGGCGACACGAAGGGCAGCGTCGTCCATCTGCACGAGCGCGAGTGCTCGATCCAGCGGCGTCATCAGAAGCTCGTGGAGGAGTCGCCGGCCCCGAACCTCGAGACGAAGACCAAGCGCGGGCTGACGGACGCCGCGGTCGCGGGCGCGCGCGCCATCGGATACGTCAATGCGGGCACGCTCGAGTTCCTGGTGGACCCGCAGGGCGGCTTCTACTTTCTCGAGATGAACACGCGGCTGCAGGTGGAGCATCCGGTCACCGAAGAAGTCACCGGCCTCGACCTGGTGGCCGCACAGCTGCGCGTGGCGGCCGGCGAGCCGCTGCCGTTCTCGCAGGACGAGGTCGAGCAGCGCGGCGCCGCCATCGAGGTGCGTGTCTACGCGGAGGACCCGGCGAAGAATTTCCTGCCCTCGCCGGGTACGATCACGCGGCTGGCGCTGCCCGGCGGCGGCGAGGGGATCCGGGTCGAGTCGGGCGTCGTCGAGGGCAGCGTCGTCTCCGTTCACTACGACCCGCTGCTCTTCAAGCTGATCGCGCTCGGCGCCGATCGCACCGGGGCGATCGAGCGTCTGGCGCGAGCACTGGACGCCTGCGTGGTCGAGGGCGTCAAGACGACGCTGCCGCTGCTCCGCACGATCGCCGCGCACCCGGATTTCCGCCGCGGCCGGGTGCACACTCAGATGGTCGAACAAGGAGCGTTCCATGGCTGAGGAGATCAAGGCGCACATCACGGGCGTCGTCTTCCAGGTCACGGCCAAGGTCGGCGACACGGTGGCCGCCGGCGATCCCGTGATCGTGCTCGAGTCCATGAAGATGGAGATCCCGGTGGAGGCGCCTCGCGCCGGCGCGGTAAAGGAGATCCGCGTGCGCGAGGGACAGACCGTGCAGGAGGGCGAGACCGTGGTCGTGCTGGAATAACCAGAGGAGGAGCGCACGATGAGCATGGCGATGATCCGCGACCTCTACGAGTACCATCGCTGGGCGAACCGCAAGCTCTTCGACTTCGCCGCCGCGCTCGGCGAGGGGACGTGCGCGCGCGAGGTCGGCGCCCACTTCAGCCATTCGAAGGTGACGCGGATGTTCGCGCACCTCTACGGCGCCGACTGGGTCTGGCTGAGCCGCTGGAAGGGGACGTCGCCGACCACGCAGCCGGGCGCCGAGCTGCCGACGATGGCCCTCGTGCGCGAGAAGTGGGACGCGCTCGAGACCGAGCAGAAGGCGTTCATCGATGGCCTGAAGGACTCCGAGCTCGGCCGGATGGTGGAGTACAAGAACACGGAGGGCAGAGCCTTCAGCGCGCCGCTGGGCCCGCTGCTGCAGCACGTCGCCAATCACGCAACCCACCACCGCAGCGAGATCGCCACCATGGTCACGATGCTCAGCGGCTCGCCGCCCGATACCGGCATCAACACCTGGATCCTCATGCGGACCGGACAAACGCGCTGACCGCGGGGCGACACTCATGAGCGACCGACTCTTCGACGGCGGCACGTTCGAGCGACCGTGGCGCAAGCACGGGGTGATGCCGGTGTGATGACGAACAGCACGCGGCTCGCGTCCGTCCTCTACCTCGGGAGCGCGCTGGCCATCGGCGTCTTCGCCGGCTCGCTGAATCTGCCGCACTACTCCCGGCTCGAGGCGCGCGGCGCCAGCGCCAACGCCCGCGTGACGTCCACCGATTGCGGGAATCGTGGAACGGTGGCCTACCGGTTCCGGGTCGACGAGCGCACGTACGACGGGCAGGGCAACGCCGGCTTCGGCATTCCCGCGTGCGGCCACCTGAAGCCGGGCGATGCCGTGCTCGTCCGTTACCTCGTGGCCGACCCCACCCAGAGCCTGCCCGGCGACATCAACGATCGCCTGCAACACGAGTGGCTCAGCGTCGTGGCGGCTGCGTTCGGGATGCCGCTGATCATCCTGTTCTTCGCGCGGCGCCGGTTTCGGCGCTGGAGCGGCGCCCCATCGTCATGAGAGCGGCGCCGCTCTTCCGCATCTCGTCGCGCCTCGCCGGCTGGCTGTTCGCCCACCAGCTCGAGAAGTCACATCCCGCGCACGTCGTGGCGTGGTGGGAGCTGCGGCGGTTGCCCTACAACCTGATCGTGGGAGCGACCGGTGTCCTGAGCCTGGCCGTGTTCTTCGCCGTGGCGTTCGGATGCGAGCGCAGCGGCGGCCTGCCGCTCGGGCTGCCGAGTCCGCCGCTGCTCGTGCTCATCGCCTCCGCCGCGTACCTCATCGTGGCGAACGTCTTCTACACGTGCGGCTGGATCCTCGAGCTGCTCGTGGCGAAGGTGTGGCGCGTGAGCACGCCGGTGTTCGGCCCGATCGCGTTCACGCTCGGCACGGCATTGTCGGTCGTCGTGACGCTCGTTCCCGCCGGCCTCGTCATCCTCCTGGCCGTGTTCACGTCGTGCCACGGACTGTGAGGCGCCTCGGGCGCGGACGACTGCGCGAAGGTGGTGCTGACGCCCTTCTGGCGACCGCGCTCAGCACGAGCGGCATGGGGGCACGTCGCGGCTGTAGAGGGGCTGGCGGAGGAACTCCTCCGGCGGGTATTTCCAGAACTGCGACACCGCGGGGATGGTGACGATGACGGTGTTCTGCAGCTCGCCCTCGCGGTTGCGCTCCACCCGGCGAATGTAGACGTTCTGGATGGGGTTGCCGTAGGCGTCGAGCTTCACCGGTCCGCGGGGCGCGTCGGGGATCTCGACCTTCCGGAGGGCCGCGAGGAACTTCTCGCGGTCCTCCACGTTGCCGCCGAGCGCGCGGACGGCCTCGTTGATCCAGCGTCCACTCGTGTAGTTCGTCTCCGCGAAGTACGACGGGACCTTCCCGAAGCGCGCGCGGTACTCCTTGGCGAAGCGGCGATTGGCCGGGGTATCGAGGGCGCCGCTGTAGATCAGCGGGCTGATCGTGCCCAGCGCTTCGTCGCCCATGGAGGGCAGCATCGACTCGTCGACGGCCGGGCCGCCGGCGATCAGCGGGAGCTTGGCCTTCAGCCCCGCCTCCTCGTACTGCTTGAAGAATTGCAGCGTCGAGGCGCCGGCGATCATCGTCAGGACGGCATCGGCGTCACGCCGGATCTTGGCGATGTACGGCGCGAGGTCCATCACGCCGAGGGGCGCCCAGAGCTTCTGGATGACCTGGCCGCCGTTCTCCTCGAAGGTGCGCTGGAAGCCGCCGACGACCTCCCAGCCGAAGGCGTAGTCGGACGCGATGACGGCCACCTTGCGGTGGCCGAGCGTCTTCGCGACGTACTCCCCGAAGGGATGGGAGGGCTGGCTCGATGCCCAGCCGGTGCGGATGACCCAGCGATACTTCTGGCGCTGCGTGAGGTCGTCCGCGGCGGTGACGGTGAAGAGCGCCGGGACCTTGTACTCCTCGACCTTGGGCGCCATCGCGTACCCGATGTGCCCGAACAGGACGCCCGCCACCAGCTGCACGCGATCGTGCTCGACGACCTTGCGCAACTTCGTCACGGCCGCGTCCGGTCGGCCCTGGCTGTCTTCCACGATCAGCTCGACCTTGCGCCCGGCCATCTGCGAGCCGATCTCGTCGAGGTACATCGTGATGCCGTTGACCATGTCTTTGGCCGCCTGCGCCGCCGGGCCGGTGAGATCCGTGATGAACCCGATCTTGATCGGGCCCGACTGGGCCGGCGTGCCGCCGACGGCCCCGAGGAGGAGCGCGATCAGGACGAGCAATGCCATCGCGAAGCTGCGGGGGCTCATGGTCGTTCCTCCCGAGGGAAGCGTGAGCCCGATGATACCGCCGCCGCGCCTACTATCGTGGTGAGCGTGCTACCATCCCGACCGCCATGACGCGCGCGCAGCTCCAGCGTCGGCTCGGCACCGCGGGCCTGCTCGCGGTCGTCGTCGGCGGATGCGCCGCACCGGGTTCGCGCGAGGGCATCATCGCCGAGTCGGCGGGCCTGATGGGGGCGGCGCCGCGGTTCGCGCCGGACGGGCCGGACGCCGAGGAGTATGGGGCGAGCGACGGCTTCCCGACCGGCGATCGCACGACGTTCTTCCGCATTCCCTTCCTCGTCGGCTCCCACAGCCAGCTCGACCAGGTGTTCGAGGGCCGCCTCGTGCGGCGCGCCGACAGAGCGTCGCGGCTGGGGCGCGCGGCCTCGGAGCCGGTCCTCCAGTACTACTACCAGGGCGCGGCCGCGGACCTGGACCGCTACCTCTCGCGCAACCCGGCCACCGGGTTCCTCATCGTGCGCGGCGAGACGATCCTGGTCGAGCGCTACCAGTACGGCCGGAATGATCGCCACCGCTTCACCTCGTGGTCGATGGCCAAGACCGTCACCTCGATGCTGGTCGGCATCGCGATCGCGGAGGGCCGCATCCGCTCCGTCGACGATCCCGCCGCCATCTACGTGTCTGCGCTTGCCGGGACCGAATACGGTCGGACGTCGCTCCGTCACTTGCTGCAGATGTCTTCGGGGGTCCGGTTCGTCGAGGAGTATTCGGGCCGAGACGACGTGGCGCAGCTCTCGGCAGACACGTTCCGACAGGTCGGTGCCGGCGGCGTGGAGGCGGTGACCCGGTACGATCAGCGCGTGCTGCCGGCCGGCAGCAAGTTCTCCTATGCCTCGGTGGAGACGCAGGTCCTGGGCCTCGTGTTGCGCAATGCTGTCGGCCGGCCGGTGGCCGACTATCTGTCAGAGAAGATCTGGCAGCCGATGGGCGCCGAAGCTGACGCCACGTGGCTCGTGGATCGCGCAGGCCAGGAAGCGACCTACTGCTGCATCAACGCCGTGCTGAGAGACTACGCGCGGCTGGCAGTGCTGCTCGCGCACGACGGCAACTGGCGTGGTCGACAGATCATCCCGGCCGCCTGGATCGCCGAGGCGACGCGCGCGCGGCCGGAGCCGAGTCATCTCAAGCCGGGCGTCGCGACGCCGTTCTTCGGCTACGGCTACCAGACGTGGATCTTCCCGGGGGAGCGGCCGATGTTCGCCCTCCTCGGTGTGCGGGGTCAGACGATCCTCGTCGATCCCACCAGTCGTCTCGTCATGGTCCACACCGCAGTCCGCAAGCAGCCCTCCAGTCCGGGCCCCAGCGAGCTGGGCGCGCTCTGGCGGACCGTCGTGAGCGCCCTCGGCACCTGACCGAAGCTCTCGCCGGCCCTGGTGCCGGCAGGGTTGCCTGAACGGCCGTCGGGCCATCCGCCGCGCGGTCACCGACCGAGGTCATCGTGAGAACAGTCTGCGCGGGTAGGGCGGGGGCGGCGGCAGGCCTGGCCCCGTGAGGGCCGTGTTTCGGGTATCGCGTCGGACCCGGCTGGCAATCGGTGCTCGCCCACAGGCGCACCGTACTGTCGATTTGCGTGCCCGAACGGGGGCAGACCTGCCGCCGCCCCCGCCCTGGCCCCGAGGGGCTAGTTCTCGACGAAGGCCTTGAGGTTGCGCCCGCGCAGCGGGTGGCGCAGCTTGCGGAGCGCCTTGGCCTCGATCTGCCGGATGCGCTCACGGGTGACCGCGAAGCGCTTGCCGACCTCTTCCAGCGTGTGCTCGCCCTCCTCGCCGATGCCGAACCGGAGGCGGAGGATCTCCTTCTCCTTGGGCGACAGCGTGGCCAGCGCGCGCTCGACCTGCGTCGTGAGGTCCTGACCCAGCAGCGTGTCGTTCGGCGAGCCCGCCGACTTGTCCTCGAGGAAGTCGCCCAGCTCGCTGTCCTCGCCGATCGGCGTCTCCAGCGATAGCGGCTTACGCGACGACTCGAGAATCAGTCGCACCTTCTTGGCCGGCACACCGGTGCGCTGCGCCAGCTCCTCAGGCGTGGGCTCCCGGCCCATCTCGTTGACCATGTTGCGGTTGACCCGTGAGATGCGGTTGAGCGTCTCGACCATGTGCACCGGGATCCGGATCGTGCGCGAGTGGTCCGCGATGGCGCGCGTGATGGCCTGACGGATCCACCACGTCGCGTAGGTCGAGAACTTGAACCCGCGCCGGTACTGGAACCGGTCGACGGCCTTCATGAGGCCGATGTTGCCCTCCTGGACCAGGTCGAGCAGCGACAGGTCGCTGCCGAGGTAGCGCTTGGCCACCGAGACGACCAGGCGGAGGTTGGCCTCCATCAGTTCGCGCTTGGCCTGGCGGACGGTGCGGTCGCTCGTCTCGATCTCGGCCAGCAGCGTCTGCACCTGCTTGCGCGGCAGACCTGCCTCTTCCTCGAGCTTCTTCAGCTCGCGCGCCAGCGCGGCGGTCCGGTTGCGACGCGCCTCCAGGGCCAGGCTGTCGATGCGCTGGCAGAGGCGCCGCACCTTGCCGACGAGGTCGTCGATCAGTGCCGGCTTGAGCGGCATGTCGGCGACGGTCTTCTGGATGCCCGCGCGATACCCCGCGATCTGCTTCTGGACGGTCGCCCGCCCTGTCGCCGAGCGACGCTTGTCCGCCAGCGACTCCTCGAGGCGCGCGATCTTGCGCTCGAGCCGCCGGATGCGGCCGAACGCCAGGAGCACGGGCCGGATCTCCTTGGCCTCGAGCTCGCCGCCCTCGGGCAGAACGATCACGTCGTCGGCGGCCATGTCGTTGTGCCGGAGCCGATCACCCACGTCGAGCAGCGCGCGCACCGCCATCGGGATGCCGGCGAGGCCGCGCCGCAGCGCGATCTGGCCGACCTCGATCCGCCGGCCGATCTGGACTTCCTGCTGCGCCGTTAGCAGCGGGACCTTTCCGATCTCCTTGAGGTAGAGACGGACGGGATCCTCGCCGCGCGGCGACGCACCGGCTTCGAGTGGCTCGGGCCGCGGGGTCTCCTCGGCTTCCTCCCCGAGGGCGCCCGGCGTCTCGGGCTCGTCGGCGGTGATGAGCCCGCCTGGAGCCACGGCTGTGGTTCCGGGGTCCGTATCGCGAGCACTTTCCCTGAATGTCATCCTGTCACCAATTCTCCGTCCGGAGTCGCTATTTATGACGCAAAATTCGCTGGTGGCGTTTCCGGTAGAACCCTCAAAGTTCCCGAGGCTTTTCCCGGAGAGGGGAGCCCCCATGCTGTCTACGCATCTGACCGGGGGGTCGGCCTCATCTCTCATCTATTCAGGTCCAGTGTGATTGGGCCCTGGTAGGCTTGCTTCGATGGGCTCCGAGAAGGACGGCCCCCGCAACCGACCGGGAGGTGGGGACCCTGCGACCATGAAGACGCCGAGTGCCTCCTACAGCTTCACGATCCGCCTGCAGATCGCCAACCGCCCGGGCATGCTGGGCCGCGTCGCGTCCGCCATCGGCGAAGCGGGCGGGGATATCGGCGCGGTCGACCTCGTCGAGACCACGCGTGAGCGGACCCTGCGCGACATCACCGTCAAGGCGCGCGACAGCGTTCACGCCCAGCAGATCGTGAGCCGGCTCCGTCACGTCGCGGGCGTCCGCATCGGGCACGTCTCCGACCGGACCTTCCTGATGCACCTCGGCGGGAAGATCGAGATACGCAACAAGGTCCCGATCCGCACGCGTGACGACCTCTCGATGGCGTACACGCCCGGGGTCGCCCGCGTCTGCCTGGCGATCCGCGACGACCGACAGCTTGCATTCTCGCTGACGATCAAGCAGAACACGGTCGCCGTCGTCACCGACGGCACGGCGGTCCTGGGCCTCGGCGACATCGGGCCCGAGGCGGCCCTGCCGGTGATGGAGGGCAAGGCGATGCTGTTCAAAGAATTCGGGGGCGTGGACGCGTTCCCGATCTGCCTTGCGACGAAGGATGTCGACAAGATCGTCGAGACCGTCAAGCTCGTTGCGCCGGCCTTCGGCGGCATCAACCTCGAGGACATCGCCGCGCCCCGCTGCTTCGAGGTCGAGGAGCGCCTTCGCAAGGAGCTCGACATTCCCGTCTTCCACGACGACCAGCACGGCACCGCCGTCGTCGTCCTCGCGGCGTTGCTCAACGCCCTCCGCATCGTCAAACGAGACCTCCGGCGGATCCGCGTCGTCGTCACCGGGGTGGGCGCTGCAGGCACGGCCGCGATCAAGATCCTCCAGTCGAGCGGCGTGCGCGACATCATCGGCGTCGACGAGCACGGCACGATCTACCGCGGGCGCGAACAGGGCATGGACTTCATGAAGCGCTGGGTCGCCTCGGCCACGAACCCGCGCCAGGTCAAGGGCACGCTCGGCGACGCGCTCGAGGGCGCGGCCGTCTTCATCGGCCTGTCGGTGCCGGGGATCCTGACGGTCAAGGACATCAAGCGTATGGCCCGAGACCCGATCGTCTTCGCCATGGCGAACCCCGATCCCGAGATCCGGCCGGAGGAAGCCGAGCGGCACGTTCGCGTCATGGCGACGGGGCGCTCCGACTATCCGAACCAGATCAACAACGTGCTGTGCTTCCCCGGCTTCTTCCGCGGCCTGCTCGATTCGCGCGCGCGAGCGGTGAATGACGAGATGAAGGTTGCGGCGGCACGGGCCCTCTCGGCGTGCGTCAGCCGGAGCGAGCTCAGCGAGGAGTACATCATCCCGAGCGTCTTCAACAAGAACGTCGCGCCGGCCGTCGCCGAAGGGGTCGTCCGCGCTGCCTACGAGACCGCGACGGCCCGTCGTCGGCGGACCCCGGACCGCTCGGCAATCCGGTGACGGCGACGCACTGGTCGGTCGTCATCCCGGCGTTCAACGAGGCGCGGCGCCTGCCATCCTACCTGGACGACGTCGTCTCGTTCTTCGAGGGCCGCGGTGAGCCGTACGAGGTCATCGTCGTGGACGACGGTTCGACCGACGACACGCCCGCGCTCGTCGAAGCGCGCGTCCGTGAGCTCGCGTCCGTGCGGCTCCTGCGGCTTCCGGTGAACGCGGGAAAGGGCGCGGCGGTGCGAGCGGGCATGCTCGCCGCCCGGGGTGTCTACCGGATGTTCACCGACGCGGACGGTGCGACGCCGATCGCCGAGGTCAAGCGGCTCGAGCCCGCGCTCCTGGCCGGCGCAGACGTCGTGATCGGCTCCCGCGTCCTGGTCGACCCGTCCGTGTCGGTCGCCGCGCTGCCGCATCGGGTCGCGGCGGGCCGAGTCTTCAACTGGCTCGTCGCCCGGCTCGGCCTCCGGTCGGTGGCCGACTCGCAGTGCGGGTTCAAGGTCTTCAGCGCCGCCGCGGCGGAGCGCCTCTTCGTCGGACTCCGGACGCGGGGCTTCGGCTTCGACGTCGAGCTGCTTCTCGCGGCGCAGGCTGCCGGGTATCGTGTCGTCGAGATCCCGGTGAACTGGGCCGACCAGCCGGGGAGCAAGGTCGGGGTGTTCCGACACGGCCCGGGGATGTTCTGGCAGATCGTCATGGCGAGACTTCACGCGGGGAGGCGACGGTGAGCTTCGCGCGGCGGATCCAGGAGATCGAGCCGTTCCTCGCAGTGGAGATGGGGGAGCGGGCGCAGGCGCTCGAGCGCTCGGGCGTCGATGTCGTGCATCTCGAGTTCGGCGAGCCGGACTTCGAGGCGCCCGCGGTGATCCGCGAGGCGGTCGAGAAGGCGGTCAAGGACGGCCGCACGCGCTACACGCACAGCCTCGGCATCCTTCCGCTGCGCGAGGCGATCGCCGAGCACTACGCGGCGACCTACGGCGTCAACGTGTCGCCGGACCAGATTCTCGTGACCGCGGGGACCTCGCCGGCGATGCTCCTCCTCTTCGGCCACCTCCTCGACCCGGGCGACGAGGTCGTGCTGAGCGATCCCTACTACGCCTGCTACCCGAACTTCATCCGCTACGCCGAGGGGAGGCCCGTCTACGTCGGGGTCACCGAGGAGGACGGCTTCCAGTACCACCCCGAGGCGATCCGGGAACATCTGGGCGCGCGCACGAAGGCCATCGTCGTCAACTCGCCGGCCAATCCGACGGGCACGGTCCTGTCCGCGGAACGTTTGGCGGCGATCGCGGCGCTCGCCCGCGGCGGGGGGCCGTTCATCGTCTCCGACGAGATTTACCACGGGCTCTCCTACGAGGGGCGCGACCGGACGATCCTCGAGTTCACGGACCGCGCGTTCGTCCTGAACGGCTTCTCCAAGGCGTACGCGATGACCGGCTATCGCCTCGGCTACGTGATCGCGCCGCGCGATCGGATCCGCACGCTCCAGACGCTCCACGGCAACTTCTTCATCTCGACGAA
>Ga0137403_10007751_pt1 | contig 12083 bp, 9 predicted proteins | sample CZOMad2_1_16fung_FD_122057 | JGI IMG/M metagenome (GOLD analysis project Ga0137403, IMG submission 122057) | Vadose zone soil fungal communities from Angelo Coast Range Reserve, California, USA - CZOMad2_1_16fungal (Hybrid Assembly) | ecosystem: Environmental > Terrestrial > Soil > Vadose zone...
CCCGACTCGCTAAAGAATGATCAATGATCATTGATCATTCTACATTGATCATTGGACATTCTTCAGCAGGCGCCAGTAGCTCAGCTGGATAGAGCGTCGGCCTCCGGAGCCGAAGGTCCCGCGTTCGAGTCGCGGCTGGCGCATTTCCTCAAAAAGCTAGCGCAATTCCCACCCTGCCGAGCGACTGCTGGATGGGCGCCGTCAACGGACCACTCCCGTCATTGGTCTTCCGCGAGAAACGCTGAAATCCGTAGTCCCCGGTGACGCGCACCCGGCCGCGCAACGCGTCCACGGTGAGGCCGAGTCCCAGCTGGAGCGCCCCCAGCGCCGAAGTCGTGCCGCCCCCCGAAAACTTCGAGCCGAACAGCAGCCCGCCGTCCAATGACATGTGCACGCCGGGACCCAATACGTAGGCCATGCGGGCGCCAAGCGTTACCGCGCCGACGGATTGGGCTTCGAACTCCGGATCCATTTTGCGATGGATGAAGCCCAGCTCGGCACTGACCGGACCGGTGACGTAGTAACGCAGCCGCACGTCCACTTCCGACGCGTCGAAGTTCGCCGTGGCCGCGGACGTCTTCGGCTTGTATTTCACTTTGGAGAGCACGACGTCGGCGGAGAACTTCTTCCACATCAGGGTCGCCTTCACCCCGAGGCCGGTGCCGCGATAATGCAGATCGGACGAGACCTCGCGATAGTCGCCGAAGGCGATCTGCGGGCCGACGTTGACGTGCTGGGCGGCTAGGCGGTTGAGCGGTTGGGCGGTTAGAAGCACGCCCAGCGCGCAAACCGCCAAACCGCCAAACCGCCCGCCGCTCATCGCCCGCCTCCGGGCCGGGCAAGCGGGACGACGGTCAGCGAGACCTGTTGCCGCCGCCGCGTGTTTTCCTGCGCGATTTCGGTGTTCCGCCGCGCGATCTGCTCCCGCAGCAGCGAATTGTAGAGAATGTTGCCGCGCGCGGGCTGGGGCGCGGGCTTCTTCAACGTCATCACGAAGCCGGCGAGCACGATCCCGCCGCCGATCATCCCGCCCTCGCGCATCGACGCCGAGCCCAGATTCCCGTGCGACAGCGCCGACGTCCCGGCGAGCGCGATCCCCGAATACACGAGCGCGAGACCCATGGGCCGCCAGCTCTTCGGCGGCACCTCGGTCTCGGGCAGATAGGTGTAACCCGGCAGACCCGTGAGGTGAGGCAAGGTGTCGACGGCGCCGTGCGCGATCCGAATCGGCTGAGACGTCGAGAAGCTGTTTTGTCCGACCGTCGCCTCGACCACGACGTTATAGGTCCCAGCCGGCACCGGATCGCCGCTCGGCATCCGGGCGGGCCAGCGAATATTGACCTGCCCGTTCGCCACGGTCGAATCGATTCGTATGGTCCCCAACGTGCCCCCGGTGACACGAGTAACGACACGCGAGGGCTGGGTCACGGTGTAGCGAATCCCGACCGCTCCCTGACCGCCGATGAAGTTGACGCTATCGACCCGCAGCTGCCGGACGACGAGGATTTGGGTCAGCGCAACCTGAAAGGCACTGAGCGCTTTGGGGGACGTGCGGTTGGGGTCGAGGTCGCGCTCCGGCTCGATCAGCACGACCTGCTTGAACGCATCGACCGCCTTGAGGATCGAGTCCATCCCGCTGTAGGTGAACCCCAGCACTTCGTACGCGCGCGCGCGCTCGAACCCGGTCAACCGCTCGCGCAGCGAGGTTAACGCGATGGTGAGCGCCTGGCGGTAGTCCAGATTGTCGAACGCCTGCTGCGCGCGGCGCAGTGTGGGGTTCTGGATGGTCTGCGCCGCGGCGGCGGCCGGCAGGACAAGAGCCAGAGCGACAAGCCAAGAGGTCGAGCGATGCATGGGTCTCATCCTTCCGGATCGAGCACGTATCGCCGGCGTACAGGATTGTTGGCGGGGACATCGAGCGTTTCGGTCTTGGTCTTGTATCCCGGACGCTCGACGCGAATCGTATGGCGCCCCACGGAGACGGGCTGCTCGATCACCGGGACGGAGCCGACATCGCGACCATCGATGAACACCGTGCCGGGTGGCTCGGAATTGACGGTGATGAATCCCTGGGCAGCAGCGGCAGCCGGCGGCGGCGCCGGTGGGGGCGTTGGGCGGCGGTTGTCGGTCACGCGGCGCGGCGCCGGCGGAGGCGGTGCGACGGGTGGCGGCGCGGGAGGCAGCGACGCTTGCGGCGGCGGTGGCTCGCTCTTTCTGCCGAGCGCGAGATACCCGCCGACTCCCGCGACGACGACCACCAGCGTGCCGAGGACCATCCCGACGCTCGAACGTTTCTTCTTTTCCGACGGGATCTTCATCCCGGCGCGCGGGATGGGCGTCGTCGGCGCATTGGTCACTTCGGTCGGCGCATCGGCGCTGGCCTTGCGCGCGGGCGGCGGCCGGCGCGGAGCCTTTGAGGCGCTCCCGGACTTCCGCGGCGCGGCGACCGGCTGTTCCGGCCACACCGCGGTCGCGAACTCCTCCATCGTGGCGAAGCGCTGGTCCGGCTCCTTGGCGAGGGCGCGCGAGATCGCCGCGGTGAGGAACGGCGGCGCATCGCTGCGCTTGACCGCGGCGCTCGGCACTTCCTCGAAAATGTGCTTATAGAGGATCGTGTGGACGGAATCGCCGGTGTATGGCAGCTCGCCGGTGATCATGCGATAGCCGACGACGCCCAGTGAATACTCGTCGGCGCGTCCGTCCACCGTGCTGCCCTTCGCCTGCTCCGGCGCCATGTAGTGCGGGGTGCCGATGATCATCCCGGTGCCGGTGAAGCCGCTCGCGGCCTGCAGCGCCTTCGATATCCCAAAGTCGGTCAACATCACCCGGCTGTCGTGGTCGAACATGATGTTGGCGGGTTTCACGTCGCGATGCACGACGCCGCGCTGGTGCGCGTGGCCGAGCGCGCATGCGGCTTCCCACAACACGCGCTGGATGTAATCGATGGTCAGCGGCTGCTTCTGATCGAGCACATCCTCGAGTGACGTGCCCGCGATGTACTTCATCACGAAGTAGTTGAGGCCGCCTTCGCTCTCGACCCGGTAGATCGGAATGATGTTGGTGTGGTCGAGCTTCGCCGATGTCTTCGCTTCCTGCTGGAAGCGTTTGACGATCTGCTCGTCCATCGAGATGTCGGGCGGCAGCACTTTGATCGCGACTTCGCGCTCGAGCGTCAGGTCGTGGGCGAGAAAGACCGCGCCCATCCCGCCTTTGCCGAGCAGGCGTTCGATCTTGTACTTCCCTTCCACGAGTCGCTGCAGGCGCTGCATCAACGCTTCGGTCCCGCTGGCACTGGCGCCCAGCGTGCCGCCACCCGTCACGTCGGCCCCGCACGCGAGGCAGAACTTGCTGCCGTCCGGCAGTGGCGTGTGGCACTTGAGGCATTCCATCGTCGATCCGGCAGCTCCGGTCATGGGCGGCGACGCGGACCGAGGAACGAGTTGCGCCCACCGCTCGTCACGGCGGCCGATGCTTGAGGCCGAGCCTTGCTGTGCCCGGGTACCGTCGGTCCAGGCTGGATCAGTCCGCACGTGCGGATGAGGGCAAGTAGAGGAATTGCGCGAATGCACATGGAGTACCGCATGGCCACGCCGGCATAGTCGACGACCGCCAGGTAGTAAGACCCTGCGGGGAGATCCAGCATCAGGTTTTCTGTCGAGCCGGCATTGACCGACGATCCGACGTCATTGACGCCGGGCCCCGTCGACCCCGGAACCGTCTCCACAAAGATGTCGATGTCGGACGAGTCCCGGCCGGCGACGAACGGCCGGCCCTGGAGCCGGAAGAGCACGGAGTCACCCAACGAATGCGCCGGCACCTCGATCCGATACCAGTCGATCTCGAACGGATTGTCGATGTTCATCGTATCGGTGAACTGCACGTTTGAGACGTGGATCCGTGACTTGGGATTTGGCTGCCCGGGAATGCTGTCGGTGTAGTGACAGAGATCGTTCTCTTCGTAGGCATCGGCCTTGATACGGGGATCAGCGGTGAAGTACCCCTGCCCCACCGTCAACGCGTAGCGCTGGACGCGGGAAAAGAATGTGACGATGTGCAGATTGTGACTGGGCAACGTCTTCAAGGCTACCGTCGTCGATTCACGCGCGAGCTGCGGCGGACTGAATTCGAATCCCTTACAGCGATAAAAGTCTGAGCTGATGAAGTCGGCGGAATCGCGCCCGAAGAACTTTTCCACCGGGTCACCGGGCCCACCAGCGAAATACGCGAGTGAGTCCATAAAGAACGTCCGGGTGGCAGCCGTGCTCGTATCGCCGAATGATGGATATGTAATGAAGAACGTGAGCGCCTGGGTGGTATCGGCTGTCGTAAAGTGGAACCAGTCCTCGCCGAGCCCCAGCGTGCGATCAACCGGTTCGAACGCCAGCGCGGGATTCGTAAAAAGGATCGGCGCGAACGGCGTCCCAGGCCAGGGACCACCCAAATCGAGATTGATGTTCGTGGGAATCGTGTCGTTGGGCTCGAACACGTCGTCCTTCAGGACATTCGTCGTCGCGGTGTCGAGGCCAAACACCCCGGCGCCGAGGAAGAAGAGCTGGCCGCTGTGCGCCGGAGGCGGAACCCAGAACGACATCCGGCCGAGACCGGTCGCGTTGTCGCGCACACGCGAGAAGGGGTACTCGATCAGGTTGACGCTGTTGAGACTCGCCAGGAACATCGAATCGGCGCCCACACCGTAGACCGTCAGCAGCTCCCCGTAGTGCGCTGTCTTTGGCCGTACGCTGTCGATCTCGAGCGGGTTCGAGACCCGCAGCGGCAGGTCGGCTGCCTGGCCATGCTCGAATGACACGGCGCGGGCGATGATGTCGACGTTCCCGCTGTTCACGCCGGTGACGGTCGCGTATCCACAGCAGTCTTTATCGACGCGCGCGACCGATCCGCTCCCGCTCGTGAACGCGAAATCGACGTTGGCGATCGCCTGCGTGTCGGTCCCAACGACGCGCCACGCCTGCGCATACACCGAGACTTCCTGGCCCCGGAAGACCACGTGGGACGGAGCCTGCAGGGTGACGAATACCTTGTCGCTGTTGTCGTTGGGGAAAGCGCAGGTGACGCCGGCAAGCGCCGCTGCGATGACCAGGAAGCGCATCCAGTTCAGTCCGTGTACGTGAGGTCCGAACATACAATACGCCGGTGGCCCGGGCCAGACAGTGACTTAGAGCGTGCCTCGTCGTTTGAGGTCCAAGTACTTCGCCACCACCGCTTGCGCCGCGCGCTGCGGTGTGACGTCAATCACGAGCACACCCGCGCGCCGCATGTGCCCCAGCGCCTCTTCCCGCGCATGCAGCAGCTCTTCGGCCGCGGCTTTTCGGAAGGCGTCGCGCGGCGTCGCGGGACGCCGCATCGCGACGGCGTCGAGCTCGGGATTCCGCAGGGTTACGGCGAGGGGAAGGTGTCGCGGGCGTAGGGTCGCGACGTTCGCGACGAGCGCATCGGAGGCAAAGCGATCGATCACGTCGGTGAACAACACCGTCAGCGCGCGTTTGCGATTGCGCGCGGCGAGATAGCGGAACGCCCCGGGGTAGTCGGGCTCGACGAGCTTTGGCTGCACTTCCGCCAACACATCCATCACGCGCCGCACGCCGGCCCGTCCGCGCTCGGGCGCGACAAAGTGCTGCACGCCGTCGGCGAACGTCATGATGCCGACGTTGTCGTCGTGCTGCGCGGCCGCATAGGCCAGCTCGAGCGCGGCCTGTACCGCGAAATCGAGCCGCGCCACGCCGGCCGCGACGTCGGCGGTCATGAGCCGCCCGGTATCCAGCACCAGCAGGACCTGCTGGCGCCGCTCCGCCTCGTACAGGCGCGTGATCACCTTGCCGCGCCGGGCAGTCGCCTTCCAGTCGATGTGCCGCAGGTCGTCGCCCGGGACCCACTCGCGCAGCGACTCGAACAGCCGCCCCTCGCCGAGCTTGCGAATCGGCTTCGTCCCGGCATCGCGGCGCCGCAGCGCCTCGGCGACGGACGCCCGCAGCCGGACCGACACGAGTGGCGGATACACCACGACATCCCACGGCAACGGCAGCCGCGCGCGGTGCCGCCCAAGCCCCAGCGGTCCCATGCTGTCGACGACGAAACCGCCGACGCCACCCGTCTCCCGTCCACGCCGCAGCGGCACGACGGGTACCTGCTCGCGCACCGCGGCGCGCGGTGGAATCCCCACCGCCCGTGGCGGCTGGGTACCACCCAGGATCCCGGGACGCATCTCGCGAACGTGGAGGTGCGCGGCGCGCGCCGAGGGATTGGTCCACCGGTAAGTGACCTCGCCGGTGTGGCCCACCGACAGCGCGGGGAGCGGCTCGCGGTTCACGACGACGGTTTGGGCGAGCGTCGCGTCGATCCAGATCAGCACGATCAGCAGCAGGTCGGCGAGCAGCATCACGTCGAGACCCCATGGCGTCCAGAATCCCGCCACGCCAAACGCCGCGAGGATCGCCGCAACCACGAGCGCGCGCGGCGTCCACAGGATGCCGGCCACGGCACCCAGCACGTACCACAGCCCGATGAAGGCGGCGATGACCGCGCCCGCCAGCAACAGTTGCTGCAGGCTGTTCACGCGGTCGGCGCCTCCGTCCGATCGAGAATGGCCTTCAGCGCCTGATCGGCGGTCACACCTTCGAGCTCGAGCTCGGGGGCGACACTGACGCGGTGGCGGAGAATCGCGGGGGCGAGACGCTTCACGTCGTCCGGGATCACGAAGTCGCGGCCGTCGAGCAGCGCGGCGGCCCGGGCCGCCTTGAACAGCGCCACGCCGGCTCGCGGGCTCGCGCCCAGGGTGAGCGAGGCGGCTTCGCGCGTGGCGCGGATGATGGCCGTGATGTACGCGGTGATGCGCGGCTCGACGCGCACGCCATCGACAGCCTGACGGACCCGCTCGAGGCCGTCCGCGTTCATCACTGGGCTCACCCCATACGTGTCGGTGCGATCGGCCTCGAAGCCCTCCACATACCGCGTCAGGATGCCCTGCTCCACTTGAGCCGACGGGTAGCCGATTTGCACCTTCGCCATGAAGCGATCGAGCTCTGCTTCGGGGAGGGGATAGGTGCCCTCGAACTCGATCGGGTTCTGCGTCGCGAACACCGTGAAGGTCGGGGACAAGGGGTGGCTCTGCCCGTCCACCGTCACGGTCCGCTCCTGCATCGCCTCCAGCAGCGCCGCCTGCGTTTTCGCAGGTGCGCGATTGATTTCGTCCGCGAGCACGAGATCGGCAAAGACGGGGCCGGGCCGGAACGAGAACTGCTGCGCCCCGGTCAGGAGCGTGATGCCCGTGATGTCGGCGGGCATCAAATCCGGTGTGAACTGGATGCGCACGAACCGCACATCGAGCGCGAGCGCGAGCGTGCGCACCATCAAGGTCTTGGCGGTTCCGGGGACGCCCTCGAGCAGAATGTGCCCGCGTGCCAGCAGGCAGACGAGGACCTCGAGGGTCGCCGCCTCCTGTCCCAGCACCACTTTCCGTAAAGCGTCTACGATGCGTTGCGCGTCGTGCGCGGGCGCAGTTCCTCCCACACGTCCTCCACGGCTTGGGCGGCGAGAAGCACGCGTTGTTCGTCACGATCGCGTGCAGTGAGCAAATGGTGCAAGCGGCGAACGGCGGCGCGGCCCTGCGGGCCGCGCATCGCGAGCTCGAGACTTTCGAGCCACGGCAGCACGTCGCCGTTTCCGATGTGGCCGGCCCGGCTCAGGCGGCGGCGCAATCCCAGCGCCAGCCGCTGGATTGCGGTATCGGCATCAGCGGCGCTCTCCAAACCGGCGCCGAGCGCTTCCAGATGCTCGAGCGGCGAGCGACGGCGCCGTTCGATCACCGACAACGCGGGACCGAAGCGCACCGACGTCATCGCGAGCCAGGCAAGGGCGACGGCGATCAACTGCAGGATCGCCCACCCCGCGGGTGTGCTGTGCAGCCAGCTCCAGGTGTGGCCGGCGAACGATCCCTGATTGCCGAACCCGAAGCCCTGATGGTACTCGTCCCACGCGACGCGTCCGGGCCGTTCGGCCCGCGGCGTGAGCAGGGGCAACAGGGCGACGGGGACGTCGGTATCTCGCCACGCGCGGTTCGTGAACCAGCGACGATCGGCGGCGAGCGTAATGGTGCCGCCACCACGATACCGCAGCCGGAGGATCGCCGGGCGATTGTTCAACGCCGCGACGACCGTGTCGGCGGCAAACGGCGCCAGCGTGGCGCACAGGTCGGGCCGGGGAGCGTCCTCATCGGCGCCCTTCCTGAGCTTCTCGAGCGATCCCCGCGCTGCGTTTGATTTCACGGGGACCACCGTCAACACCCGGCGCGTGGCAGGTAGTTGCGCATCCGTCTCCAACGCCCGGACACCGATGCTGTCCCCGAAGCCCACCTGCTGTGTGCGCCATCCCGCGCAGGAGGTGACGCCGCCTCCCTCGCCCACTGCCAGCACCGCCCCTCCCGCGCGGACGTAGCGGACGACCTGCTCGATCTCGTCATCACTCAGATCGATGATTGGATTGACCAGCACGAGAATGGCGGGACGATGCGCGCGCTCGGTCGCGAGCGCGGTGAGCGCGGAACGACGCCGCTCCGAGAGCCGGCCGAGACCGACGAGAATCTCGTGCAGCGCCTTGCTGCCGTTGGGTCCGCTCAAGTAGGTCGATGCACGGAAATCGAGCTCGGGTTCTCGCGGCTTCCGATTGGCGGCCCAGATCACGACGCCGATCGCGCACGCCAGCAGCACCGCCGTCGTTATCTCAAGCCGGTACGACATGCTCCCCTCGCGCCAACTCTTGCGCGGCGGCGCCGAATGTCTCGTAGCCGCCGGCATCGCACGGCACCGCGCCGAAGAGATGGCGGTAGAGCTGTGCGACGAGCCCGGCGAGCGATTCGCGTCCCCGGTCGGTCAGGCGCGCTTCTCCGACGTATTCAGCGGGCGTCTTCGAAGCGTGGAACCGCAGCGCCTTGCGCCGCTCGAGCTCGAGGACCAGCGCGAGGAACCGATGTCCGAGCGCTTCGGCGTAGCGGCCCGCGCGTGCCAGCTTCTCGGCAAACGCGAGGTGGGCGGCGGCATCCGCGATCACCGGCGCCCCGACGGCGGGCCTGGTCTCTCCGGTTCGCGCGCCGGGCCGCACGATCCGCCACATGACGTACCCGATGTGCACCAGCAACGCGACGAGGGCCACGACGACGAGCGCGAGACCGATGTCGAAGCCGATTGGATGCTGCGCGGAGAGGCGATTCATCCAATCGATCAGGTTCTGCCACTGGCGTGCGAGCCAGGACACCATGCGCCGCTGCTCGGTCCATTGAAACTCGGAGCGCGCAAAAACCTGGCCGATCACGCGCCGCAGCGAGTCGGATGGAACCCGGACGAAGGCTTCGGTCAGTGTATCCCCGTCCCCGTCCCCAATTGCTCGGCCAGGACCTGAATATCGAAGGCCTCACGCCGGACACGCAGATCGTAGTAGAGCAGCGTAAGTGCGCAGGGCAGGATCGGCGCCAAAACAATCGACAGCAGCGACGAGATCACGACGAAGAGCGGTTGCAGTGATTGGTTGCCCGCGGCTCCGACGGCGCCACTGATGCCGGTGATCACGATCCCCGGCAGGAATTGGGAAATCAACCACGTGACGATCACGGTACCGGCAATCTTCCCCCGCGCGCCACGGGTCAATTCCCAGGAGCGACCAAAGGCGTCGAACGAGCTGGGGAGGTCTTCGAGTACGACGATTGGAGTCGTCACCCCGTATGCACAGACCACCCAGATCACGAACCACCCAGCAGCGACTGTGCCCAGAAACGCCATCAGTCCACCCACACCGGCCCCGAGGATCCTGCCCATGAAATACAGCAGTATGACCGCGAGCACCGCGACCACATAGAGCAGGATGATCAGCAGCGTCTTGCTGAGAGCGACGAGCAGCAGCGGAATGATTTTGTCGACGCCGAATCGCAGGGACGAGCCCAGCTCCGGCTCGCGGCCCAGATACGAGTCGGAGATCACCCGGATCGTCCCTGCCTTGAGCAGCAAGCCACAGGCAGTCCAGACGACCAGCAGCAGCATGGCGATCCCGATGCTCTTCGCGATGTTCTGCTCGAACAGGTTGAGGAGATCGAGCGGGTTGCGGCTAAACCGCAGATTCAAGTAGATGACGGCCGCGGCCGGGAGCCACACCAGGATCAGACTCAGCCGCATGAACAGGCCGAAGTGACGCCGGTAGATGTTGAAGCTTCCGTCCAGAATCTCGCCCAGACGCATGGGCCTGAGGTTCGTATTAATGGGTCGCTCCGCGAGGGGACACGCGGTAAGATGAGTACATGGCCGCGTCCGCGCGAGACCTCGATCTCCGCCAGCACCACGGCGTTGAAACGCCGGAGCATGTAGAGGTCCAGTTCGAACTGGCCGGGGTCGGGTCGCGTATGGCCGCCGGCCTGCTCGACGTCCTGTTTCTGGTCCTGGCACTCCTGGTGGTCGTGATCGGCGGTGGGGCGATCGGCGACACGCTGGCTTCCGGCAGCGTGGCCCGGAGCTGGCTGAGCGCGGTGATGATTCTCCTCTCGTTCTGTTTCGTCTGGGGCTACTTCACGCTGTTCGAGGCGCTGAACGGCGGCCGCACGCCCGGGAAGCAGGCACTGGGCATCCGCGTGGTCATGGACACGGGCCGGTCGATCACCCCGCAGGCCGCGGTCGTGCGGAATCTGGTCCGGTTCATCGACTGCTACGCACCGATCCCGGTAGCCCCTGCCCTGCTCTCAATGTTCCTCCACCCGAGCAACAAACGCCCGGGGGACATGGCTGCCGGTACCATCGTCGTGCGCGATCATCCCACCGACTGGAGCCTGGGCGCGACGCTGCCGGTGGCCGAGGAAACCGTCGCCGAGCCCCTCGAAGCTGGCCCGCCGGAGCTTGCTGAGGAAGAGTTCCGTCTCCTGGATCGATTCCTGGCCCGGATCAACGATCTGACGCCGGAGATCCAGGTGCGTATCACCACGGATCTCGTGCGCCGATTCGAGCCACGCATCCCGCGCCGCACCGGGGACCTGCAGGCCTATCTGGTTGCCGTCTTCGCTGACGAACAGCGCAAGCGCCGCAGCCGGTTTGCCCCGCGCGCCAAGGCCGGTGCCGCCGGCCGCATCACCATCCCCGCCGAGCGTTTCGTGCAGAAGAAACGGAACGCATGGGAGGCATTTCGCTCGACGGCGCTCCGGATGGAGCGGTCTGGAGTCGGGGCGCTGGCGCCGGGGGAGATTCCCGCGTTCGCGGCCCAATACCGCGAAGTGGCCGCCGATCTGGCACGTGCGCGCACGTATCAGGTCGATCCGCGAGTCATCACCTACCTCGAGCGAGTCGTGACCGCCGGGCACAACGCGTTGTACCGCGCGCGCGGCAAGGACCGCACGCCACTCCCGCACTACCTTCTGCGCAATTTTCCCGCCGCCGTCGTCCAGTCGTGGCGGTACGTGCTCCTCGCCTTCCTGCTGTTCTCCGTCCCCGCCGGCATCGGCTATGTGATGATCCGCGAGCGGCCCGAGCTCGGGGAGGAGTTGATGCCCGGAATGGTTGCGCGTGCCGAGGCGGCGGCGGAGAACCTGGCGGAGGGCCGGGGTTACGCCGAGACCAGCAAGGAAAATCGTCCCGAGATGGCGGCATTCATCATCCAGAACAACATCGGCATTTCATTCGTGGCTTTCGTCGGCGGCGTGACGGGTGGTTTGCTCACCGCCTGGCTTCTGTACACCAACGGGCTGATGCTGGGACTCGCTCTGGGGCTGTTTCAGAACTACGATGCGGCGCGGTACCTGCTGACCTTCATCCTCGGGCACGGGATCCTGGAATTGACCGCCATTTTCATCTCGGCCGGGGCCGGGTTTCGTCTCGCGAAGGCGATGATCGCCCCGGGCGATCGCACGCGCAAAGATGCGTTGGTCCTCGAGGGACGAATCGCGGCGGGAATGATCGGCGCCGTCGTGACGCTGCTCGCGATTGCCGGAACGATCGAAGGTCTGCTGTCCGCATCGGCCGCGGCGCCGATCTGGAAGTACGGCGTGAGCGCCGCGACGGCCGTTCTACTCGTCCTCTATTTCACCAATGGCTACGCCTATC
>Ga0137403_10007752_pt1 | contig 12082 bp, 10 predicted proteins | sample CZOMad2_1_16fung_FD_122057 | JGI IMG/M metagenome (GOLD analysis project Ga0137403, IMG submission 122057) | Vadose zone soil fungal communities from Angelo Coast Range Reserve, California, USA - CZOMad2_1_16fungal (Hybrid Assembly) | ecosystem: Environmental > Terrestrial > Soil > Vadose zone...
CGTGAGTGGCTCCCACCAGGCGGATGAACTCTTTGAAATCGCGAGCCAGGAACTGCGGCCCGTTGTCACTGATGACGCGCGGTTTGACGCCGGGGAATTTCTTTTCCTGTGCGCTTTTTACGGCGGCAGGCACATCGGCATCCTTTAATTTTTGCGCCTGCATGGTCATAGAAGGGATGATGAATGCGATCAGTGCTATGACAGCGGTCGGTAACTTTTTCTTATTAGTCATGACATAAAGGTTAAGGGCCAAAGTGAAGACAGGATTCTGAAGGAATTTGGAAGCGGGGATCAGAACCGGATGGAGAATACATGTTGTTCATTTTCATAGCGATAGGTTAATTTATATCCAGCCAGATCGCATACCTGCTTTACTATGGAAAGCCCCAGGCCATTGCTGCTGCTGTTAATTGTTTCCTTATAAAAACGTGAAAACAGGCGCTTCTCATTTAAAGGTACAGGGGAGCCTGTGTTACTTATAGCAAAACGCCCTTGTGTAAGCTGAATAATGACAGAACCATCCGCCATGTTGTGGTTACAGGCGTTACTGAACAGGTTGTTCAGCAGGATATCGGCGCGGCCGATCCCCTCGTTGTACAGCTCCCGGATTTTCGACGCGGTGAGGGCGCGCACGGCGGCGCGGGCGTCGAGCTCAGCCTGGGTGTACTTGCGATCGTCCTCGCGCTGCTCGTGGATGTCTCCCCCGGCGGAGAAGGCGCGGTCGCCGGCGCCCGTGACGACGATGCACCCGACCTCGTCATCGGCGCTCATCCGCTCGACCGCCAGGCGCAGCTCGGCGCCGAGCTGGGCGTTCATCGCGTTGAGCTGCTCCGGGCGATTCAAGGTGAGAATCGCCACCCCTTGCGTCTTCTCGACCAGGACGACTTGGTCCGCCATGCTCTCCTCCCGTCAGTGGCCCACGAGCGACGTGGGGTGTAGCATACACCGCCCGGAGGATACAGCGTGCTGACCCGCATCGACCACATCATGATCTGCGTCCTCGATCTTCAGCAAGGTATCGACGCCTACACGCGCATCGGATTTCACGTCCATCCCGGCGGCGCGCACACGGACCGGGCGACTCACGACGCGATCGCGTTCCAGCAGGAGGATTATCTGGAGCTCTTGAGCCTGCGCGAGCGGCGCCCGGCGGCCGCGCTCGTCCCCGGCAGCTCGGACGCCCGCCTCGCGGAGTTCCTCGCCGCGGGCGGTGGCTTCCGCTACGTCGCCGTGCAGAGCGATGACCTGGCGGCCGACGTGGCTGCGATGCGGCAGCGCGGCGTCGAGGTGAGCGACGCCACCGAGGGCGCGCGGCGAACCCCGGCCGGCCAGGAGCTTCGATGGAAGGCCGCGGGACTCGGGCCGCGCAATCCGCTGCCCATCTTTTTCGTCCAGCACCTGACGCCGCTCGACGAGCGGCGCCGGCAGGTGCCGGGCGCCGGCGATCATCCCAACGGCGCGCTGCGTCTGGATCGCGTCTACATCGCGGTGCCCGACGTCAGGGGGGCCGCCGAGTCCTATGGCCGCGTGCTCGGCATGCCCGTGCCCAAGATCCAGCGCGGCGCCGTGATCAAGGCGGACATGGCGGTCTTCGATCTGGGGCCGACGGGCCTGACGGTGGCGCAGCCCGCCGAGCCCGGTCCCGCCGCCGAGGCGCTCGCCCGGCGTGGGCCCGGCCCTTTTCAGGTGCTCTACCGCACGCGCAGCATGGACGCGGCGGCCCGCTGGATGGAAGGTCACGGCATGCCGCCCCCGGCGCGTGGTGTTCGCAACACGGGTGAGCAAGCCATGCTGGTCGGGCCGGCCCAGGCCTGCGGCGCTTACATCGGCTTCGTGGGCCCGGCTTGAGGAGTACGCCAGCGTCAGCGCGTCAGGGCAGGAGCGCGGCGACAGGGATCGAGCGGCCGAGCGCGACGAGCGGCGTGACCGTTGCCGGCGGGCGGAGCGTCGCGACATTCCGGTACCGCCAGCCGTAGAGCGCCTCTGGCGACGCCTCGGGCTCGCGGTGGACCTCGAGGATGCCGTGGACGACGTCGACGATCCAGCAGTCTGCGATCCCGGCGCGGGCATACAGGCTTGCCTTGTGCTCGCGGTCCGTCCGGTAGGAGCTCTCGGCGATCTCGACGACCAACACGGCGCGGGAAGGATGAGCGTCAATGTACGCGCCCGGATCACGCGGCACCACGCTGATGTCAGGCTCCGGCTCCGAGTCGTCGTCAAGAGCGATCGGAAGCTGTGAGTCGATCTGCCAGTCGTCGCCGAGGGTCCGGCGAAGCGCCGCAAGCACGCGGCGGATCGTCCCGGCGTGCCGGCTCCCCTGCGGCTCTCGGACCACGAGGAGGCCGTCGAGCAACTCCAGCCGCTCGTCCGTCCTGAACACCCCCAGCTCGATCAGGCGCTCGTACTCGAGGCGCGTCCAGCGCCGGGTCCTGGGCGGAGGGACGATCGTGGAGGCCATCAACTCCAGAGCGTAGCGAGTTGACCGCGTGCGGTCAATGTCCAGGAACGGACACGCCTGTTACTTCGGGCGAGGCTGGCGTAGAATCCATGGACCATGGACTACGGATTGTTCACGATGCCATCGCATCCGCCCGAGCGCAGCTTGTACGACGGCCACCAGTGGGACCTCCAGCAGCTTCGCTGGGCGGACGAGCTCGGCTTCAGCGAGGCGTGGATCGGCGAGCACCACACCGCACCCTGGGAGCCACACCCGGCGCCCGACCTGCTCGTGGCCCAGGCGCTCCTGCAGACCAGCCGCATGCGCATCGGGCCCGGCGGGTTCCTCATGCCGTACCATCACCCGGCCGAGCTCGCGCACCGGGTGGCGATGCTCGACCATCTGGCGCAGGGACGGCTCAACTTCGGCGTGGCGGCGAGCGGGCTGCCGAGCGACTGGGCCATGTTCAACGTCGACGGCAACTCGGGCCAGCATCGGGAGATGACGCGCGAGGCGCTCGACATCATCCTGCGTCTCTGGAGCGACGAGCCGGAATTCGACCACAAGGGTAAGTACTGGCACGTCACCAAGACGGGAACGATGCTCGACACGCTCCGGCCTCACATCAAGCCGTTCCAGAAGCCGTATCCGCCGATCGGCGTGGCGGGGGTGAGCAAGGGCTCCGATACGCTGAAGCTCGCCGGCGAGCGCGGGTTCTGGCCGATGAGCCTCAATCTGAATCCCACCTACGTCGGCAGTCACTGGGAGGCCGTGGAGCAGGGGGCCGCGCGGACCGGCCGTACGCCGAAGCGCTCGGACTGGCGGCTCGTGCGCGAGGTCTTCATCGCCGACACCGACGCCGAGGCCATGCGGCTCTCGGCCGGCGGCATGATGGGCCGCATGATGAAGGAGTACTTCCTGCCGCTGCTCGCGTCCTTCCAGTTCACCGAGTTCCTGAAGCACAAGCCGGACGTGCCGGATTCCGACGTCACCCCCGAGTACTGCGCGCGCCACAACTGGCTGGTGGGCTCGCCGGCCACGGTGGCCGAGAAACTCCACGGGATCTACGAAGAGGTGGGTGGGTTCGGCACCTTGCTGCTGTTCTGCTTCGACTACTCGGAGAACCCCCAGGCGTGGCGGCACTCGATCGAGCTCCTGGCCAAGGAGGTCATGCCGCGCTTCAAGGGGCTGGTGCCGAAGTAGGTTCCGGAGCCGACGTCACTTCGCGAACGCGTTGGGGCGTGTAGCCCAGCAGCGCTCCGAGCACCGCCTCGTTGTCCGAGCCGGGACGGCGCGACCAGCCGGTCAGCCGTCCCGGCGTCCTCGACAGGATGGGCACGATCCCCTGCGTGACGATCTCGCCCATGTCGGGATCGGAGCGCCGCACGAGGTCGCCGCGGCTCCACAGGTGTGGCTCGCGCACCAGGTCGGCGACCGAGTTGACCACACTTGCGGCAAGCCCGGCCTGCCGCAAGACGCGTACGGCTTCGTCGGCGGAGACCCCGCCGACCAGCTTCGCGATCTCCTCGCGCACGTCCACTGGATCGTCGACTCGCGGCCGTCCCAGCCGCGCGAGCGCCTCGCCGAACTCACCCCAGCCGGCGGCCGATGCCGTGACGAAGCGCCCGTCGACGGCCTCGGCGGACAGGGCGCTCGGGTAGAGCGGCCAGTCGCCGGCCGCGCGCTCGCGCCGGATGCCGAGAGCGCTGCGCACCGCCAGCAGATCGCCGGTGAGGCGCAGCGCGCACTCGAACATCGCCGTATCGACGACTTGCCCCTCGCCGTCGAGATCACGGCGCAGGAGCGCGGCGACCACACCCAGGACGTTGAAGAGCGCCGTCGAGTAATCACCGGCCGTCACGCCGTCGCGCAAGGGGGGCCGGTCCGGGAAGCCGTTGAGATAGGTCATGCCGCCGAACGCGAGGCCCACCGGGTTGAACGCGGCACGTGCCGCGTACGGTCCGCTCTGCCCGAATCCTGACGACCTCAGGAGCACCAGGCGTGGATTCACGGCGTGGAGCTCGGCCGGGCCGAGGTTCCAGCGCTCGAGCGTCCCCGGACGGAAGTTCTCGACGATCACGTCGCTCAGGCGCACCAGCTCCAGGAACACCGCGCGGCCGCGCGGCGAGCGCACGTCGAGCGTGATGCTGCGCTTGTTCCGATTCGTCACCGGAAACCCCGGGCCGCGACTACCCGGCCCGTCCATCGGCGCGGCCCCGCTGGCGGGCAGCTCGACCATGATCACCTCGGCGCCGAAGTCGCCGAGCAACGCGGCCGCCGCGGGCCCCGCGAGCCACTGCGAGAGATCGAGCACGCGCACGCCGGCCAGAGCGCCCGTGCCGTGCGCGCTCGACGAGCTCACGTCCGGCCTCGCCCGCGCCGCGATTCGATCGACGCTCGCGCGCACGATCGCGGTGTGCTCACCGAGCGTCGGGGCGCTCAGGGGATCGCGCGCGCTCGTCCGCGCAAACTTCGGCGTCGGAGCGGGGGCGAGGAAGTCGCGCCCGGAGGACGACGTGAGGCGCAGCATCGACCGGCGCGCCTGGACGTGGGCATCGCCGATGATCTCGTCGACCGAGCGGACGGCGGTGCCCGCCACGCCCGCCTTCATGAAGCGCGCCTCCACGTCGGCCAGGTCGTGCGTGACGATCCACGACCGCACCAGCTGGTCGGCCGCGGCGCGATTCGCCAGACGCGCCGCGCTGGTCGCGAACCGAGGATCCTTCACGGCCTCGGGCGACTCGATCGCCTCGCACAGGCGCGCGAACGGCTGATCGCCGGCGCCAGAGAGCGCGATCCAGCCGCCGTCCCGCGTCGGATAGACGTTCGCGGGCACCACGGTCGGGGATTCGGTGCCCATGCGCGTCGCCACCGCGCCCGTCTTCTGATGACGGACGACGACTTCTTCCTGCAGGCGCAGGCTCGCCTGGTAGAGACCGATGTCGACGACCTGCCCCTGACCGCTTCGACGAGCGTGAAAGACCGCCATCAGGAGAGTGCTCGCTCCGAGAATCGCCGACCACGCCTCGGCCAGCGGCACCGTCACGGGAATCGGCGGCCGATCGGGGAACCCCGTCGCGAACTGCATGCCGGAGAACGCCTGCGCGATACGATCATCGCCGCGCTCGCCGGCCAGCGGCCCGGTCTGGCCGAACGGCGAGATGCGCAGGACGGCGAGGCGCGCGTTCTTCGCCAGCAGGGTGTCCGGCGCGAGCGCGACGGACTCGAGCTGTCCAGGACCAAGATCCTCCACGATCGCGTCAGCCGACGCCAGCAGCTTCGCGAGCCAGGGCTCTCGGGCCAGCTCGGAAAGCTCGGCGACGACCGAGTACTTGCCGCGGTTCTCCGACTGGAAGTAGAGCGAGTCTTCGCCGGCGATGCCCGGGCCGCGGCGCCGAAGCGGCGAGCCCTCGCGGGGCTCGACCTTCACGACGGTTGCGCCCATGTCGGCGAGGAGCCCGCCCGCGAACTCGCCGGCCAGGCTCTGAGCCAGCTCGACCACCACGACGCCCTCGAGCGGGCCGCCGCGGTCCGAGCCCGGCAGCGCGGGCGAATCCGCTGTCATGGCCGGCTCGTCAGTCCAGCCCGAACACGCGCGCGGCGTTCTTGTAGAGCCACTTCTCCTTGACGGTGTCCTTGAGTGGCAGGTTCATGTACTCGTCGATCAACGTCTCGTACGGCTGGCCCACCAGCCCCGCCGAGAGGCCGACGAGCACCTTGTCCTGGATCAACGTGTTGCCGAGCTGCATCAGCATCTCCCAGCCCGAGCCGGGCTGGCCGAGGTACTTCGCGCGATGCGCCGAGGTGTCCATGTGGAGGTTCGGGTGCCGGCGCACCAGGGCGACCATCTCGTTGACCCAGGGCCAGCCGCCGAGGCCGCCGATGATGCGGAGCTCCGGGAAATCCATCGCGACCTGGTCGAGATGGCGCGGATGGCCGAGATCGTACGGCCGGTCGTTCGCGTAGTTCATCGAGGAGTAGATCCGCACGGGGATGCCGAGCTCCGCCGCCTTCGTGTAGAGCGGGTAGTAGCGCCGGTCGCTCGCGGGAATGCAGTCGACGAGCGCCGAGACGCCGAGCGCCTTGAAGCCCTCTTCGCGAACCAGCCGCTCGAGCTCGCGGACGCCCATCATGCCCTTGAAGGCGTTGATGCTGATGCGCGCCAGCCCGATGAAGCGATTGGGATAGCGTCGCAGGAGCGTCGTCTCCTCGTCGTTGGTGATACCGAAGGGCACGGAGCGCACGATCCCGAGCTTGCCGAGCTTGTCGACGTAGGCGTCGAGGCTCATGTCCGGGCGGTGGTCGGCGCCTTCGCGACGAGAGCGGAAGATGCGGCTGTAGTTCGCCATGCCGTACCCGGCCGGCTGAGCCGCGGTCGGCTCCTGATCGTGGCCCGGCTCCGGCTGGCTCGTCTCGGTACGCGGGATGCTGCACTCCATGTCGATGATTCGCACCATCACGGTCTCCCTCGCTGGTTCAGCACATGCGTCAGCGATGCTTTGGATCGAGGACGTCACGCAGCCCGTCCCCGAGCACGTTGAGGGCCAGGACGATCGCGAAGATCGCCAGCCCGGGGTAGAGCGACATCCAGGGTGCCTGCGACAGATAGCGCTGCGCGGCGTTCAGCATGCTGCCCCACGACGGCGCCGGCGGCTGCTGACCCAGCCCCAGGAACGACAGGCTGGACTCGGCGATGATCGCGGCAGCCACGGTGAGACTCGCCTGGATCAAGAGCGGCGGCAGCATGTTCGGAAGAATGGCGCGCACGCCGATCCGGAACGGCGAGCCGCCGAGCGCCCGAGCGGCCTCGACATATTCCTCGGCCTTGACCGCGAGCACGGTGTTGCGCGCCAGCCGCAGAAACACCGGCAGCGCCGCGATGCCGATCGCGATCATCGCGTTCGTGAGGCTCGGGCCGAGGAACGCGGCGAGCGCGATGGCGACGATCAGGAACGGCACGGCGAGCATGGCGTCGGTCAGGCGCATGATGAGGTCGTCGATCCAGCCGCCAACATACCCCGAGACGAGCCCGAGGGGAATGCTGACGAGGACGGCGATCGTGACAGGGATGAGCCCGGCCAGCAGCGACGCGCGCGCCCCCCAGATCAGCCGCGCTAGCACGTCGCGGCCCACCTCGTCGGTGCCGAGGCGATGCAGCGCGGACGGCGCCTTGCGAACCGCGCCGAAATCGGTGGCGATCGGATCGAACGGCGCGAGCCACGGCGCTCCCAGCGCAATCAGCACGAATGCGCCCACCACGGCCAGGGCGAGCGCCGCGGCCGGGCGGCGCAAGAGCCGGCGGACGGTCGAGGGCCGTCGCGCCACCGCGACCTCGAGCGTGGCTGGCATCGTGCTCACGCCGAGCCTCGCAGGCGTGGATTGACGAGGAAGCAGAGGACGTCGCCGGCCAGGTTGAGCACGACGTAGAGTCCCGCCGAAACGAGCACGACGCCTTGCACGACGGCGTAGTCGCGGTTGAAGACGCCGTCGACCAGCATCTTGCCGAAGCCCGGGATCGCGAAGATCTGCTCGGTCAGCACGGCGCCCGAGAGCAGCCGACCGAACTCGATGGCACCCAGGGTGACGACCGGGATCAGCGCGTTGCGGAGCGCGTGCTTGAGCACGACCATCCGCTCCGCCACGCTCTTCGCCCGCGCCGTCCGCACGTAGTCGGCGCCGAGCGTCTCGACCATCGCCCCTCGCGTGTGGCGCATCATCACCCCGCCGACGCCGGTGCCGAGCACGAACGACGGCAGGAGGATCGTCGCGAGATTGCGCCGCCAGTCTTCCCACGGCGCCACGTAGCCCGACGCCGGCAACCAGCCCAGGTGGACCGCGAACAACAGTATCAGCATGATGCCCAGCCAGAAATGCGGGACCGACAGGCCGGAGAGCGCCAGGACGTTGGCGGCGACGGCGACGGGTTTGCCCTGGCGGACCGCGGCGATGATGCCCGCGGGAATGCCGATGGCCAGCGCGATCGCCATCGAGCAGACCGCGAGCTCGACGGTGACCGGCAGCTTGGCCGCGATGAGCTCGGACACGGGGATCTTGTTCCGCATCGACTCACCGAAATCGCCGCGCAGCACCCGGCCGATCCAGATCCCGTACTGGATGGGGATCGGACGATCGAGATGGTACTTCTGGCGGATCGCGGCGACGGCCACCGGGTCGTGCTCCTCACCGGCGAGCGCCACCGCGGGGTCTCCGGGTAGCAGCTGCTGGAGCGAGAAGATGAGCACGGAGACGAAGAACAACGTGGGCACGAGGACGACTAGGCGCCGAGCGATGTACCGAGGTAAGGTCATGGCGCGATCGCGGCGCCGGCCCCGCCCGGCACGTCAGGAGAGCTTCAGACCCTTGAACCGGATGATGCCGTCCGGGTAGGGCGTGAAACCCTGGACCCTGCCGCTGAGCCCGGTGAAGACGCGGCGGTGCCACAGCACCAGGCGCGGCAGGTCGCGCAGCAGGATCTCGGTCGTCTGGTCGTAAAGCTTCTTGCGCTCGGCGGGATCGGCCTCGTGGCGCGCCTTGGTCACGATCGCGTCGAGATCGGCGTTGCAATACCTGCTGTCGTTCTGTCCGCCGCTGCAGCTCGTGAACGCGTAGATGTTGCCGTCCGGGTCCGGGCGCCCGCTCCAGAAGGTGAAGTAGGCCTCGAAGTCGCCCTTGCGACCGGCCGAGAGCATCGTGACGTTCTCCTGCGTCTGGATCGTCATCGTGATCCCGGCCTCGGCGAGCATGGCCTGGATCACCAGCGCCGCTTCCTGCCGGTCGCGCTCGGGGGGCACGATCAGCGTGAAGGCCAGATTCGGATGCCCGGCCTCGCGCAGGAGCTGGCGAGCGCGCGCAACGTCGCGACGCTTCACCGGGAACTTCGCGTTGTAGTAGGGGCTCACCGGGCTGACGAACTGGTTGCCGGGGATGTACTCGTTGTTGAAGACGGTCTTGATGATCGTCTCGCGGTCGATGGCGAGGTCGATCGCCTGGCGGATGCGCGGGTCCGCCCCGAGCACCTTCCCGCGCGGGCCGTTATTGAGATTGAGCGGGAGCATCTGGTAGCCGAGCTCGGCCACGCCGACGACTTTGAGCTTGTTGTCGGCACGCACCTGCGCTAAATCGGTCGGCGAGACGCGCTCGATCATCTGCAGATCACCGGATCGCAGATTGGCCAGCCTCGCCGTCGAGTCGGTGATCGGCACGAACTCGACCCGGTCGACGTGGATGCTGGCCTTGTCCCAGTAGTCGGCGAACCGCTCGCCGACGATCTTGCCCTGGGCGACGCGCTCGACGAACTTGAAGGGTCCGGCGCACACCGGGCGCGTGCCGAACTTGTCGCCGAGCTCGCGCGCCGCCTTCGGCGAGACCATCATGCCGGAGCGGTCGGTGAGCGCGGCGATCAGCGGTACCAGCGGCTCGGCGAGGTTGAACCGGACCGTGAGATCGTTGATGACATCGACGCTCTTGATCTCGCCGATCTCGCTCTTGCGGAACGAGCCCGGCGTCGACAGATGACGCTCGATGTTGAACCGCACCGCCTCGGCGTTGAACGGCTCGCCGTCGTGGAACTTGACGCCCGGGCGCAGTCGGATCAAGACCGAGCGGCCGCCCGCGGCCCACTCGTAGCCGGTGGCGAGCTGCGGAACGATCCTGAGATCGGGCGTGACGTCGAATAGCTTGTCGCAGAACGCGGCGAAAACCAGACGGCCGACGTAAGCGCGGCTGATCGTCGGATCGAGAGCATCGGGGTCGTCGTTCAGGCCGATCCGCAGCACGGTCTGGGCCGAGGCCACGCCGGCTTCGAGCAACACGAGCATGACGAGGGCCGTCAGCGTCCGTGTCCAGCGCATGTCGAGAGCTCCTCTTGATCCTGGGCGGGTTCGGTCTGGTCGCCGACGATGACGGCGCTCCGCCGGAGCGCGCATCATAGCAAGCGCCGCTCGACCTTGTCACCCCGGGCCGTGCGTCTTGACTCGGCGTGCCCGCCGGAGCAGCATCGCCAGGCGAGTCGACGATGAGCTGACGGCGGCAATCGGTTGACCGATGAGGAGAAACGGAACGTGAGCGACTTCGACGTGGCATTGGCTCGATGCGGGACGCTCGACGAGGACGTGCTGGCGCGCCCCTGGCCGTTTCGCGGCCGCCCGCTGGACGTCCGGTACGCGCTCTACCGGACGCTCGAGGACGCCCAGGAGGTCTCCGTGCGCGTGTCGGCGAGCGCGCATCCCGAATCTCGCCGCATCCTCGCGCTGGCGCAACACGCATTCGGCGAGCTGCGTGGGCTGCTGGCCGGGCTTCCGGACCCGCTGCTCGACCGAGCGCCGCGCGCGGGTGAATGGCCGATCCGCGAGGTGCTGGCTCACATGCTCGCGGTCGAGGAACGATACGCTCTGCAGACGCGGTACGCGGTCGAACGGACGGATGCGGACCCGATGCGGATTCCCGACAATCGGATGCCGCCCACGGCGCCGGCGCACATCGCCGGCGAGGTCGACGCGATCCTCGCTCGACTCGCCGAGGCACGAGCCGACACGAACCGCCGGCTGGGCGACGTGACGCCGGCGGCGATGACGCGTCCGACGGTGTGGGTGGGCCTCGACGTCGACGTGCGGTTCCGGCTGCACCGGTTCGCCGCCCACGTCGTGGAGCACACGATTCAGTGCGAGAAGGCCTTGCTCGCGCTGGGATGGCGTCAGACCGAGGGGCGGCTGATCGCGCGGCGCCTGGCCGCCGTCGTCGGCGAGATCGAGGGGCTGGGCGCGATCGCGGAAGCCGGCCAGCTCGAGGCGCGGCTGGCCGAGCGCCTGGCGTCGGTGCAGCCGTGAGCGCCACCCGGGGCATGGTCCCCGAGGATCTCACGCGGATTCTCTTCGTCACCGACGCGCAGCTCTCACCCGACGGACGACGCGTGGCCTTCGTCGTCACGTCCTTGTCCGAGGAGCGCGACGAGTACCTGGCCAACATCTGGATCGTCGACGTCGGCGGTGGATCTCCTCGACGGTTCACCGCGGGGCCACGGCGCGACGTCGAGCCGCGATGGTCGCCCGACGGCACGCGGCTCGCCTTCCTGTCGGAGCGCGCCCCCAAGGACAAGCTCCAGCTCTACGTGATGCCGGCTGACGGCGGCGAGCCGACGAAGCTGACCGCCCTGGAGAACGGCGCCTCGAGCATCGCGTGGGCGCCGGACGGAACCCGTCTGGCGTTCGTGTCGCCGGTCGGCGGCCAGAAGGAGCCGGAGAGCGAGGAGGAGAAGCGGAAGTCGCGGCCGGCGCGAGTCATCACCTCGGTGAAGTATCGCTTCAACGGCGAGGGGTTCATCTACGACCGCCGGCCTCACGTCTTGGTCGTCTCGCTGGATGGGTCGAGCCCTGTCCAGATCACCGACGGCGACTTCATCGACGCCGAGCCCGTCTGGGCGCCGGGCGGCGAATCGATCGTGTTCGCGTCGGCCCGTCACGCCGCGCGCGACGACGACGACGCGAGCGACCTCTGGCGCGTGCCGGCCAAGGGTGGCACTCCGCAGCGCCTCACCGCGACCACGGGCCCGGTCATGCTCCCCGCGTTCTCGCCGGACGGGCGCGCGATCGCCTTTCTCGCGCGCGCCGGGCTGAACGCCTACGGCCGCAACGTCCAGCTCTTCACGGT
>Ga0137403_10007753_pt1 | contig 12078 bp, 5 predicted proteins | sample CZOMad2_1_16fung_FD_122057 | JGI IMG/M metagenome (GOLD analysis project Ga0137403, IMG submission 122057) | Vadose zone soil fungal communities from Angelo Coast Range Reserve, California, USA - CZOMad2_1_16fungal (Hybrid Assembly) | ecosystem: Environmental > Terrestrial > Soil > Vadose zone...
ACGTCCGCCTTGCTGCAATTTCCGGGAAGGGGACACTCAAAAATACTACCACGAAGCCATTTTGTGTTTTTGCGGCGCTTCGAATGCCGCCTGCAACGCCGACGGCTCAAGCTGGCTGGAAATCGAATACATGCTGCGCCATGCGCGCGTGAGCATGCGCGACTCCATCTGGCGTTTCCACTCCGCAGCGCTTTCCTCTGCCAGCCTGCGTCCGGGCGAGGCCGGGAGTCCGCGCAGCTCGCCAAGATAGCCCGTTCCCAGTTTCTCCCAGGCGTCAAACAAGCGTCCTTCCGCCCATAGCAGGGCAATATCCAGGCGCTGCTTTTGCATGCGCGTGAGCTTGTTGTTGCGAATGCGGTAAACCCAGAACAGCGCTTTGGAAGGATTGTCCCGGAACCAGGCCTGAAAAACAGCGGCCTCAAGGAAAAGGTGGTCGCGCAGTTTAGGCGTGGAATAAGAGAGAACTTCCAACGCGCCTTCCAGATACTTTGTGGCGCAGGTAATGTCCTGGCGCTCGGCGGCCCACAGGTAAGCCAGCCAGCGCGCGACGTAAGCATCGCGCGAGTCGTCAGAAACGGCGGCGGCACGCGCCACGCAAAGCTGCTCCCAATCGCGCGGATGGCGTCCCTGGTTCAGGGCAATCTGGCAGCGGATGTTGGAAAACCAGCGCTCGGCTTTCGCGTCATTTCGCAGAAGCATGAGCAGACGCGCGCCGTCGGAGAATATGCCGCGGCGGTTCACGTCCGGGAGAAGGGCGGCAACGGCAATAAGCGTGGAAAAAGCCGCACACACATGAATGCCGAACTTGATAATGAAACCCGGCTGCACCAGGTACAGGGCGATCTCCACCGAGCCAGCAAGCAGCAAATTGGCCAATGGTCCACCCAGCAAAAGGAACAGTAGACGGCGGCGCAGCGCCGCATCATCTTGACCGATCACACGCGGCTCCAACACGGAAGCGCCAAGAGCGAGCACATCTCCGCAGTACGGTTCACCGCAGCGAGCGTGCTTGCCCAGATGAAGCGGGCCAATCCTGAACTGTTTTACTTTGAATCCGGAAAACCATCCGGCCAGCAGGTGTCCTGCTTCGTGAGCGAATCCCACGGTGAGGGCGGCCACCAGGGGAATGAATGCGGCCCAATATCCCGGCGCTATTTCAAGAATCGCGCGCAGGCTGGGCAGGGCAACCAGGGTAAGAATCGCCAGGCTGCTGGCAAGAAAGTATTCCCCTGCGCTCAGACTGTCTTTGGTCTGCGGCGGCAAAGGGCGGAAGACGTCCAGCACGGGTGTGGACGTCGGCGAATAATGTTGTGCGGTGTTCAGTTTGTTGTCGGCTGCAAGTTCCATGGGGAGTACGGTCCAGACGGCCCTTCCACCTCAATCATAGGGTCAATCGACCTCGCTGACACGAGGTCGTTGGTAGATGGCCTTTGGTCACTCTCCGGCTGCCGACTCGCAAGCCCGAAAAACCGGCGCGGAAGCCTGCGCCGGGTGGGCGGAAACTGCTCCTGCCGTGGCTTATTTTGGCGCCTCGCCACCTAGCGTCAGCTTGATGCCGCTGCGAAAGTTGAACGGCAATGTGGGGAACCCTGGAACTGCATCATAGTGCTGGCTGGCCAGGTTTTCGATGGCCGAATACAGCTGGAGATGGCGGTTGATACGATAGCTGCCGCTGACGTCGATCTTTTGGTAGGCCGCAGCCAGGTTGTGGTTGGGAAGGAGCATGGTGGGCCCAAATGAGGAATCGAAGAGAAATGTGCTGCTGTCTCTCCGCCCCACAAAATTCCCGCTCAACGTGAGCGCCAGCTTTCGCCGCGCATAGCCGAGATAAAAACTGGCCGTGTGCGGCGCGCGGTTGAACGGCCGGTTTCCCACCAGCGGCGAAAAAGCCCCGATGGGGATGGCTGGAAACATGGGATTGAACGAGGGGAAAAGTTCGTCACTGGAAAATGAGTGGCGGACAACACCGTCAAGATAGGTGTAGGCGGCGCGCGCAGTAAAGCCGTGCCCCAGGCTGAGTTCAAGTTCAGTTTCCGCGCCGAGCGAACGCGTGGCCAACGAATTGATACTTGCGCCGAAGGGCGTCAAGGCGACGATTGGATCGGGGACGCCGAGTTGTGCCAGTCCGCCCGGACTGACAAACTCAATCTCGTCACTAAAGTGGTTGTCGAAAAACGTGAGACCCAGTTTTGCGCGGCCATTCCAGAAAAGCTGTTCGACTCCGGCATCAAAGCTGCGCGAACGCACAGCGCCAATCGGCCCGACGTGAAACTGCGAAATGAGCTGCGGCCCATTGGGGAGTTGCGAAAGCAGCGCAAACAATGAATTATCCGCAGAGAATGTATCCGGCTCCTGGATTCCCTGCCCGTAATTGAATTTGAGTTTGGTGCCGGCAAGAGCGCCGCTGGAACGCGGCCGCACCAGATAGTAAGCCAGCGAAGCGCGAGGAGTGGCGGCCAGACCGAAGACAGCATTTTTTTCCACGCCTACACCAAGCGTCGCATATAGCCGGTTCCACAAGTTGCCGTGCAGTTCGCCAGTGTAGCTGAAATTGGTGCGCTCGGCCGGTTTAGGTCCGCGCTCATTTTCGTAATGAAAGGCGAAGAGCGCGCTCAAGCGGGTTCCAAATGTGTAATCGGATTGAAACGTCAGCAGGTCACTGTTGTTCAGAATAAAGAACCGCTGCGGATAGTCGCCGCCGAAGTCGAGGATGGCTTGACCGGTGGTGCTGAAGCCGTTGGCGCCGCGAATTGTGACCACGTTGCCGAGAAAGTTTCCAAAGGGATCAGGTATCCCCGTGGGCGAGGGATTCACAAACTGCGAGTTTTGCCGCGTGGCGCCGTAACGCAACAGATTATGCCAATGAGACGTTGTCTGGTTCTGCAGCGTCGCGCCAATGTAGGTGTTGTCTTCGGTCTGGAAGGAATCGTCAGGAATGCCGAAGAAATCAATAGCGTTGGGGACATCAACCTTGGCTGCCACTCGCCGCACGGTCAGGCGCAGACTGGTGGAAGCGCCGGGCGTCCAGCCAAAGTTTCCGGCATAGGTCCCGTTGTGAAAATGAGGGTCGCTGGAAGTATTGCCGCCATCGTACCGCGCAAACTCAGAGAAGTAGTCGATCTGCCGGAAAATACCGCCGAGGGACAAATCGTTATGCAGGTTGTTGAAATTTCCGGCGTCAAACGCATAGCTGAGTTGCGGAGTAAACGTTGTGCCATGAGACGTGGACAGGTTCACTACGCCTGCCAGTGCGTCGGCGCCATAAAGCACGCTGTTGGGGCCGCGAAAGACTTCGATCTGGTCGATTCCGGTAGTGAAGACGCCGCCGAAATCGACGGTGCCTCCGATCTCATTCAGCGGAATGCCATCGAGAAGGACTTTATTGAATTTGCTCTCACCCCCGCGGATAAAGAGCGATTCATTGATACCGCGCTGGCCGTTTTCCAGAACCTGCACACCCGGAACCTGGCGCAGCGGCTCCAGAACTTCAGGCTTGTATTGAAACTGATCTGAAGTCACGACAGAAACAGAAGCGCCAGTCTGCGTTTCCGGCAGACTGGTCCCGGTGGCTGACACGACGACCTGCTGCGACACGCTCCCGACTTTCAGCGTGAGGTCAACTGCCGCGTTGCTGTTGCTGCCCACGTAGATGGCGTCACTTTCTTGTGTCGCGAATGAAGGAGCCGTCGTCTTTACCTGGTAGCGTCCGGGCGGAAGCGGGGAGAAGCGATACTTCCCTTCGGAATCAGTAGTGGTGGAAGAAACTGGTTTGCCTTGGCGAAGCAGTTCGACCTGAGCGCCAGGAACGACTGCGCCAAGAGGATCCGTGACGGTTCCGTGAATGTTGCTGCCATCGGCAAAGGCCGAAATAGTTGTGAATGCGAGCACCAGCGCAAGGCTGGCGCAATAAAGCGATTTCATCAGTGAGACTCCTCCCGCGGAAGTAGTCAATGGACGCAGGCGGGGCCATGGAGTGGGGAAAGCTTCCTTACGCATGCAAAATCGAAAGTCAAAATGCGCGCGTCGAGCGGAGGATCGACTGAATTCCTATGGAAGCAGATTGCTCGAACATGGAAAATGGCGACGAGCCACCATCTCTGCAATTTTCCACAAATGAAACGCATCGGATCCAAAACCGCAAGAAAGCTCTCCGGCTCTCCCTGCGCAGCCGGAAACGCCCAATGACGGGCACCTGGCCGGTCTCCTGACTCACGCCTCACCGAACCTGAAGCGCCTTCCCGGGTCGTCCCAGTGGCATGTTGCTCAGGTTCTCAGCGAATACAGTTGCGGGGCAGTGGCGGATTCTCACCGCGCTTCCCATTACCAGATGGAGGAAGTTATAGAAGACGAGAGAGGCAGAGTCAAGAGCGAGAGCAATTCAACCTAGACGGTTCTTTCCCGCTTCTTCCAGATCGCGTATGCGATCGCGGTGAGGAGCGCGGCAATCCCGGTAAGAAAGATCCACATTCCATTTTCCAGCCGGCGCGCAGCAACCGGAAGAGTGACCGAGGCTGGCGTGTCAGGCTTGGGGGATGCAACAGCAGCCGCAGGACTCGTCGCCGACGAAGTCCCTGCGGCCTGGGCCGGAGCCGCCAGGCCAATCCCGGACACCTCAAACTCAGGCACATCACGCACCACAGGTTTGCTGACTGCCTGTTCAACGCGAAGGCCCTGCGCCAGACCGGGGCTAGTGAATGCCTGCGCGGACGACGGCTTGAAGGACATGGAAGGCGGATGCATCACTGCGAAACTCTTGACCGGATAAGCCAGCTTTACGTGCAAGCTGGTGGGGCCAGTGTAGGGTAGGTGGTAGACAAACTTAAACAGGGTGTCTCCCGGCCTGATGGGGAAATCCACGGCGTAGCGTCCCTGCTGCCCTTTGATGGGAAGAGGCGCAAGGGTTACCCAGATGCCACCTCCCTTCTTCACCTCCAGCGAATCCAGCGTGGCTTTTGGCGCAATGGAAATCTCAAAGTTGCGCGGCCCGGATTGAGTAACCGGAGGAACGGAATCATTCGCAATGCTGTACATCTCCGTGACCTTCAGCATCTGGCCATCCGATTCCACCTGCGCGATGCCGATGCTTGCTTGCAGGTCCCGGATGCGCGGCACGGCATTGAAAACGGCGATCTCCAGCGGTCCATTGCCGCTCACAGTCTGGTCATAGTTGATCCCTTGATGCAGCACCCGGACAACGTGCGGGGCATCGGCAGAGACCAATGGCAGGCTAAACGCACCCTTAGCATCGGTCCGTGTCCTGGATTCCTCCTCCATGCCATTTTGCAGACGCAGCAGGATGACCTCATCACCGGCGGCTGCCTTTCCGGTGGTGTGGTTGCGCACCACGCCGTTGATGGTATCGGCGGCATAAGCTGAAAGCGCGTAACAGCAGCAAACAAGCAAGAGGGTGCTCTTAATTCCAGAACGGATATTCATAACAACAATGTCCTAAGGATTGCTTCCACAACAATTCTTTCTTTCCGAATCTTAAAAAGGGCGAAGCACCGTGACCTGACGACCTTAATTCGAAAACCTTCTCATGTCTTTGGCTCCAGATCTCAGTCCGTCGTCGACTCAGTTGCCGGAACAGCCCGGGGAGCTGCGCCAAACATGATGCCGGTTTCAACCTCGAATCGCTGCCCGTTCCGTTCGTAAGGCCTGAACTTCCACTGCTTCAAGGCATCGCTGATCACCTTTTGCTGCTCAGGATACGCGCTCAGAAAGTGGATGTGCCTGACCTTGCCTTCCTTATCGATGATGATTCGCACAGGGACTGCGTTATACCGTTGCTGCGTAAGCACGGGCTCAATCCGCTCAAGCACGTTTTCACCGGCTGCGTAGTCTTTGATGCACACGGGGAAATTGCCTACGCCCGTGCCTCCGGTTAAGCTTGCCTCCGCCGGCAATTTCATTTTATTGTTCATGTCCCGGACCAGCTCCTCCAGCGCCTTGGGATCATGGTTCATCAATACAATTTCCACGGTGTGACAGCGAATCTGGGTAGCCAGCACGTACCAGTGCAGTTCCGCATCAGGAGACCAATAGGCAAAGAACATGAAGGGCTGGCCGCCAACCGTGGTCTGCGTTGGCTTGAGTTCCACTTGATAATATTCCGGCAGATGGTTCCTGGAGTAGTTCACTAATTGCCGCGCATTGGCGGCAGGCAGGGGGGTAAAAAACATGTCGTCGGCGGTGAACATGATACTGCCTCCGGACCCTCCTTTGGAGCTGTCGCTCTGGCCCATTTGGAAGCTGCCGCTCCGGCCTAACTGCGCCAGCACGTACCTCCCCGTATCCGACGGAGGCGGAGGCGTGAACTTCTGGAACCAACCGGACGGCAGAGGGTAGGTGAGGCCAAAATATTGGTCGGCGAAGACATTGTTGGCTACGGCGGCGCTTTCCGGTAACGGAGTTGTGGAATCGCTGGCGCTCGACCATGCGCCCTTGACGATGATGGTGTCTTTGGGCACGATTCCCTCAGGCTTGGGATGGGTGACGGTAGAGAAATCGCCGCCATTCACCGAGGAATCAGGCTGGACTGGAGAATCTTGAGCCGGAGTATTCTGGACTGGGGCATCATGGACTGGTTGGATGCTTTGGCCCCACGCTGCGAATGATAGCAACAGGCAAATAGTGATCAGGAAACCCGAACATCTGGACTGCATACTTCTGTTCCTCCCTAAAACAAGACTGCAAGCTGCTTGCTCCCGGTGGTCGACATCCTCAATTAAATCGTTTTTGCAAAACCGGGGCGAGACCAGGTTCGGTCCCGCCCGGAAAGTTTGTGATCAAATTGCGGTTACAGCGAGCGCAGGAAATTGATCAGGTTCTGCTGATCGGTCAAGCTCAGAGCAGCGGCCGCGTTGAGCGAGGCGTTTGCTTCTGATCCATTGCTGCCGTGGGCATTGATGGCCGTGACTAGGTTGTTGGTGCGGCCATCGTGCAGGAAGAAGATGCGCTGTCCCACTCCCCACAACGGCGCGCTGCGGAACTGGTCTCCGCCGGCTCCTCCCTGAGAAACGTTGTCCGCCAATCCTGTGCCCATGTGGTGGACCTCAAGATCGGAGAACAGGTTGGCAGTTGCGTTGCTCAGACCTGCCGTCAGCCGCGAAGGTTGAGTGGTAAGCGACGGTGTATGACAAACCGCGCATCCAACGGAGCTAAAGAGAGTGCGCCCGCGGCTGATTGAAGCCGAGCCACCGGGAACGGTCGTGGAAGGTGTGGGCGGAGCCAGGTCATGCATAAAGACTTCGAACAGAGTGACGTCGCTGGCGCTGCTTGAAGCGTCAGTGCCGTCAGAGTGGGTGACGTCCTCGGGGTAGCCGACATGGGCAAGGTTCAGGCAGCTCGCCGGAAGTCCTCTTCCGCCGGTGCCGCCATTACCGTCTTCTCCCGGCAGCGGGCGGTCCTGCTGGAAGAGTTCGTTGCTGATGCCCATCTCGACGTTGTAAGCCTCACCGGAAAAGATCATCAGCGACTTGTTCTGCGCCTTCCAGCCAAAGCGGCTGATGGTGCCATCATTACCGTTGTGGTTGAAGGCCCCCGCAACGCCAAAACCGTTGCCCGCCTGGGCCCCCTGATTGTTCAACAGGGTTGAATCGTCAATGTTTGACATCAGGCCCGAGCCGAACACCGGCGTAGGAATACGGAAGATCAGGTTATTAGCGTTCGCCGCTGCGGTAAATCCAGGCTGCTGCAAGCTGCAACCTGCAGCATCAGCGCGGCCGCTCACCGTGAATATGGTTTCGACGCCGCCGTTCGGGTTGTTGAGGTTGGCCGTGCCGTTGGCGTTGAAGAAGAACGGGAAGCGGGCTTCGCGCACCGGACCGTTCGCAGCGATAAACGACGGAATAGTGTTGGTGCTGCCGCTGACCACGCCGTTAGCAATTACCTGACTCTGCGGGTTGGGTCCCACGTTGGGAAAAACATTGGCGCTGGGGCTGGTTCCACCGGGGGCCGGCTGCGAGTGGCATCCTCCGCACCCGTCCAGGTTGAACCGGGGACCGAGGCCCACGTTGTCACCCGTCACCGTTTGATGCTCATTGAACTGAGCGAGTCCCGTGTTGAAAAAAGCCAGATCGTTGGCATTGGCCGAAACAGATGCCAGCGGCCGGCCGGCATTGACTCCCGTCGAACTCCGGACACCGGGGTCGTTAACCTGCGCAAACGCCGTTCCAGCCAGGAAAAGCGCTGCGATTGTGAGCGTTAAAACAGAGATGTTCCGCCTCGTCATTGCGAGTTCCTCCTAGATTTGTGGAAGTGCACTTTCTGTCGCGAGAACTCTGCCGTACTGCAGACGATTAGGGCTTGTCTGCCAAAAGTGGACGGGATGGGAAAAAGCATGCGCCCTCCGCGTTTGATCGTTGCGAGCGCAACGGCAACTGCAGAGAACCGGGCGCAAACATACAGCAACTCAGATTTAAGAGTCAATAAAAATCATGGATAAATCCTTGATAACAATGACGTAAGCGTTCCATTATGGGAAAATTTTGCCAGCCTCTGCGCGAGGTTTTGGCTAGCCCCTAAAGGGACTGCTGCTCTCGCCAATTCCGAGTACTTCCTCGAAATCCAATGAGAACAGTTGAATTGTGTGAGAACCCTTGCCGTGACTGCAGACAATTGGAAGCAGTCTGCCAATAGGTAACGGGTATGAAATCTGAAGTGAGACCTGAAGCGACTTCCCTGGCGAGTCTAAAGCAAGCCAAAGGCACAAGAAAAATACAGCAGCTCTGAAGCGATTGTCAACAAGAATTAGAATTTTCTTAAAAATCGCGCCTGTTTGGCAAAATGGAAAAACCAATCAGGGAAGGCCAGCAAAAAGGACTAGTAAATCAGACGGACCGCCAAATCGACGGCGAACCACCAATTGCTATTTGCCGTTTGGAGAATTTAGGATGTGCGGTTCGAAACACTAACGGTTCCCCTGGAGACCATACAAAAATGCCCTGCGCCGCTTACGCCAAGAAAGTCCTGATCCACCGCTTACTGCCGGTTTTCGTCACCATTATGCTGTCTTGTGCTTGTTCGTTTGGTCAGGCAGATGCCAAGCCGAAGCAAGAGGGCCCCGAAAGCAAGAAGGCAGCAACAGGCAAGAGCAAAAAGCAACCCAGCGCGAGCCAGGAAAAGAAAACCGAAGCAGGGCCGGCCGGAGCGGACAAGCCTCAATCAACCGTGGGAGACGGTGATCAGGAAGAGGCGAAAGGCCCATGGCACGGGCTGACATGGCGGCTGATCGGGCCGTTCCGGGGCGGACGCGTGCTGGCTGTGAGTGGCGTGGTGGGCGACCAGCACACTTATTACTTCGGGGCCACGGGCGGCGGCGTTTGGAAGACTACGGATGGCGGTCTGACGTGGCGTCCGATGACCGACAAAGTGAAAGACATGGCGCCTTCAATTGGCGCGATTGCCGTTGCCCCTTCCGATCCAAACGTGATCTACGCCGGGACGGGAGAAGCCTGTATCCGAGGCGACATCATCAACGGAAACGGCGTTTATAAGTCGGTTGACGCGGGAAAAACGTGGACGTATTCGGGACTGCGCGAAACCCGGACCATCGGACGCATTGCCGTGAATCCGAAGAACCCTGACATTGCCTACGTGGCTGCACTGGGACATGTGTTTGGCGCGAACCCTGAGCGCGGCATCTACCGCACGACTGACGGCGGAAAGAACTGGAGCAAAGTTCTCTATAAAGACGAAAATTCCGGCGGCATTGATCTGTCACTAGATCCCACGAACCCGAACGTGATTTTTGCGTCATTGTGGCAGGCGCGACGCACGCCATGGGGCATGGACAGCGGCGGCCCCGGCAGCGGTCTATATCGCAGCACTGATGGCGGCACAACGTGGAAGCAGCTCAGCGGGCACGGATTGCCTGACGGAACCCTGGGACGCATAGGGCTGGCGGTGGCATATAGCGGCAACCGAGTGTGGGCGCTGGTGGAAGCCGATAAAGGCGGGCTGTTTCGGTCGGACGACGGCGGCGACACCTGGACGCTGACCAACAGTGATCGCCAATATCGCCAGCGCGCATTTTATTACACGCATGTTTTTGCTGATCCGCGTAACGCTGACGGAGTTTATGTACTGAACACGGGAATGTATCGCTCAAATGACGGGGGAAAGAGTTTCCGTCCGATTCGTGTGCCACATGGCGACAATCACGGCTTGTGGATTGACCCCAATGATCCCAGCCGGATGATTGAATCGAATGATGGCGGAGCCAACGTGAGCACGAATGGCGGCGCCAGTTGGACCAATCAGGCCAACCAGCCAACAGCGCAGTTTTATCACGTGGCCACCGACAATCGTTTCCCCTACTATCTCTATGGCTCCCAGCAAGACAACTCTTCCGTGGCGATTGCCAGCGCAGCGCCCGGTGGTATTGATCGCACAAGCTGGTATGCCGTGGGCGGAGGAGAGAGCGGCTACATTGCGCCCGACCCGCACGATCCGGAGATCGTTTACGCCGGTTCTTATGGCGGCGAAATTACCCGCTACGACCATCGCACGGAGCAGACCAAGAACGTTACGCCATGGCCAATCAATCCCATTGGCGCTGCAGCCGCAGACCAGAAATACCGCTTTCAATGGACCGAGCCAATCGTATTTTCACCGCACGATCCTAAAACACTCTACTTCGCGGCACAGGTGCTGTTCAAGTCAACCGATGAAGGCGTGAACTGGCAGATCATCAGCCCGGATTTGACGCGCAATGATAAGAGCAAGCAAGTGGCCTCAGGCGGGCCCATCACCAAGGACAATACCGGCGTGGAAGTCTATGACACGATTTTTTCCGTGGTTGAATCTCCGGTACAGAAAGACCTGATCTGGGCGGGGTCCGACGACGGACTGGTGCATGTGACTACCGATGGCGGAAAGAACTGGGCCAACGTCACACCTAAAGCGATGCCGGAATGGGGCACGGTGAGCATGATTGAAGCGTCCATGTACAACGCCGGAACGGCTTACGTTTCCGTCCAGCGGCACAAGATGGATGATCTTGCACCCTATATCTTTAGGACCACGGACTTCGGCAAGACCTGGACCAGCATCATCAATGGTCTTCCCGCGGACGCGTTCGTCCACGCAGTGCGCGAAGACAAGAAGCGCAAAGGGCTGCTCTATGCCGGCTCGGAACGCGGCGTCTTCTTCTCCTGGGATGATGGTGCGACATGGCAATCGTTCCAGGGCAATCTGCCGGTGTCACCGGTGTACGACCTGTTGGTGTATGGCAATGATCTGCTGGTAGCAACGCATGGACGCGCGTTCTGGGCGTTGGACGATCTTTCTCCGCTCCAACAGTACAAGCCTGAGGTGGCGAATGAAGAGGTGCACCTGTACGCGCCCAGCCCGGCCAACCATACGCAGTTTGGCGGCGGCTTCTTTGGCGGAGGTGGAGATCGCGGACAGAATCCCCCCACGGGCGCAGTCATCTACTATTCGCTGAAAACCGCATTGAAGAAACCGGGCGAGAAAAAGCCGGAGGAGAAGAAACCAGAAGGCGGCGCAACGGCGGCCACTGCAACTCCAGCCAAAGAGGTATCGGCGGAAGGCAAGGAACCAGGGCAGACGCATCCTGCAAGCGCTCCGGTGCCGCCAAAACCTGAATCGGCCGCCGGCGAAACAGCAGACACTGCAAAAAGCTCTCCGATCGCGTTAGAAATCATGGACCAGAAGGGTCAGGTAATACGCAAATACCCGCCCAAGCCGCAGCCTGGGGCGGATGCTGGCGACGACGAGGGTTTTGGGCCGCGTCCAGCGGAGCGCGGCCTGCCCACGGAAGTTGGCCTGAATCGCTTTGTTTGGGATATGCATTATGAGGGCGCAACCAAAGTGCCGCGGTCGCCACTGTGGGCCGGGAGCACGGACGGTCCGGAGGCTGTTCCGGGCAAGTATCAGGTAAGGCTGACAGTAAATGGCAAGCAATACACTGCGCCACTGGAGATCGTGCCTGATCCCCGGCTGAAGGTCACACAGCAGGACCTGGAGAAACAATTCGATCTGCTCATCAAGATTCGCGAGCGCGTTACCCAGGCGCATGAAACGGTAAACCAGATTCGCGATATCCGGGCGCAG
>Ga0137403_10007754_pt1 | contig 12077 bp, 16 predicted proteins | sample CZOMad2_1_16fung_FD_122057 | JGI IMG/M metagenome (GOLD analysis project Ga0137403, IMG submission 122057) | Vadose zone soil fungal communities from Angelo Coast Range Reserve, California, USA - CZOMad2_1_16fungal (Hybrid Assembly) | ecosystem: Environmental > Terrestrial > Soil > Vadose zone...
GCTTTGGCGTGCTCGAGGTCTGGCAGGCGCAGGACAGATTTTGTAGTGGTACGTTTTCTTCGTGAGTGCGGTTTCCGCTTCATGACCGATGGCCTCCATGCCACCGATCAATGATCGGGTGAGGTCGCGGCGGTATGGTCAGAGTTGCGCGTTTACCAGGACTTTGAGTAGGGTCGCCGCGTATTGAGGGGATTGTGGCGTAACTCCCAAGGTGCTAGCCTTCGTGAAAGGTGTTCTATGGACTACGCATGGCTCATTAAGAAGATTCTTACTGGCCTCTTCATATTAGGGGTCGTAATCTTTGGAATAATTCGGCTTGGCTTTGGAACGGCCGCTGTGGCCGGACTCGGCCATGTGCCAATGTCAATGGTCCCTGCCCGTTTGCGACGCTTTCTGTTTGGCGAACGAAACAACACCGCGCACAAACCGGCGAAGTGACGCCAGTTCTCCAGTTGACCACCGGGAAGCCAATTCATTTTCCCTTGGCAGGTTTAGGCGGCGATGCGGACTCAGTTCGGCGCACGAGCTTCAATCCCGGACCCAAATCTTTACTCGTGGCTTGATTTTCCAGTTTCCACAGGCGCGCCTCGTTTGGCCGCGTAAGCTCCATGCGGAACTTGACGTTCGGACCGAGTTCCGTGCACCCGTGGCATTTGTAGTGCTGAACTTCAAAGGTGAGAGTCTTACCCTCCACATGCGGCACCGGCAGAGCTACGGGACTTTCGCCCGCTGTATGCCACGGCTCATTCTCGTTACTTCGTTCTTGATAATAAAAAACAATGGCCCCGCTGACCTTTCCGCTTGCTTCATCAATCTTGAGGTCGATACCCGGGAGGTAGTTCATTTTCCCTTCCCAGGTTCCGGCGAAGGAAGATTTCTCCGGAACTCTTGCTGCAGACTGCGCGACAAGAGGAGACGGCTCGATAGGAAACATGGCAACAGTAGCCAATACCGCGACTAGCGATACCCAGCAAACTTTCATTTCGCCAACCTCCCCGATGTTACTTCGTCAGATACTACGCCGTCTTCACGGCCTGCCGTCAAGTCCTGGTAAGTGCCAGCTCGCTCCTAGTACGAACTTCGGCGGTTAAAGGAACCGCAAAGGGTAGTAATTGAAGTCAGGCGGGAGACTGCTAAGAAGCGTAGACTTGGTACAGAGGATTTAATGAAGCCCGCCAACGTAGTTATCTCTGATGTTCAGACACTTAAGGCTAAGCGAGATAAATTGTTTAAGCAGTTTGAGGACCACCCATGGAAGTTGTCGTTAGCCAGAGAAATCAAGCTCATTGATGACCAGATTGTCGAAGAATCCCGCACGAGGAAAAAGGCCGGGACCGAACAGACCAAGTAACTTGCGCAGCATGCACTTCCGACTTTCCTAAGCAACAAAACACAAGAGCCGTGAAAATCCTAAAATGAAATCCGCCAAGCTTCGTTGGGTGCTGTACCAATACAAAGATCGCGAACTTGCCATTTTGTCGAAGCCATTCAAAACCAAAAAGGAAGCGGAGAAGGCGCGAGAGAAATACGCGGAATGGCAAAGACGACAGATCGGAATTGGCCGAAGTCTTTAGTCGTTGGGTGAGTCCCGGCCTTATCGTTTTTCGATGATAGGTACGCACTTGAATCCCGTAGCCAGCGAACAATACAGGCGGTGCGCACCATGAACCAGCTTATAGCGATACGGGTAACCGGGTTGGCCCTCGACGATCTCCACGGGCGGAATAGCGTTGTCAAACCGGAAGCCGCGCAAGATTCGCACGACCCGTTCGCGGGCTGAAGAACCCTCCTCTATGCTGTCGTTAAAGATGCCCACACCCAGATTGCGAATGACTGGCCGCACGTCCGTGATGAAGACTTCGCGGACATTTCGAAACAATTTTTGATTCACGCGATAAGCCGTGAATGTGGGCGCAAAACCGCGCATTCCTGCCTCGGTCCACCAGTCGTCCGGAATTTCAATTTGTAATCCGTGGTGGGTGAAGTTCATTGCCAAAGTATGCCGAAATTCTTCGATGTAGGGCAAGACATCCACTTCGCCCCGAATTCCCACCACTCTTTTGCACAAAGAATCTTTCGAATGTCCTTGACACTCTCACGCGATAAGAACAAGCTGAGGTTGAAGTTTCGCTGTTTGGGGCGAGACTCCCGCTTCTCAGTCCATTTGCAGTTTCTCTAAAGGTCCAGCTCCGCATCGAGTGCCAATAGGGCAGAACCTATCAGGTTCTTTTTATTTCCTCGCGCGGGGCCCTACCTCCTGTTCGACGTACAGGTTGCCTAACCAACACGCCAGCGGTTTCAGGCCAGCTCGCTCAAGCACTACTCGCCAGATGCGAGTAGGAAGTTCATGTTTTTCAAAAAGGAGATACACCATGTCTGAACAAAATAAAAATAGTGTCCGCCGTTTGTTCGAAGAAGTTTGGAATAAGGGCAATCTGCCAGTGGCAGACGAGCTTTTTGCACAGAACTATTCTCACCATGACTCTTCGACGCGCGAATTTGGGCAGGGTCCCGAAAGCGAAAAGAAGAGAGTGACTCTCTACCGCACTGCATTCCCCGACGTTCGATTGACGGTCGAGGACATCATTGCCGAAGGCGAGACAGTCACGGCCCGTTGGTCCTGCAAGGGTACACACAAGGGCGACCTCAACGGAATTGCCCCCACCGGGAAGCAATTCACCATCTCGGGAATAAGTGTCGTCCGTTTCATAAGCGGCAAAATCTCCGAAAGCTGGGTCAACTGGGACGCTCTAGGCTTGATGCAGCAACTCGGTGTCGTCGCTGAAGTCGGAAAAGCCAAAGCCGCAGCAAGATAACCGACTCCATCCATTCAGTCAAAAACAAAAACCGGAAGGCCCGATTTGTGAAGTCGGGCCTTCAGTTCTTCTTTCTTCTCTTCATGCACTCCTCTGCGCTTCGCCAAGTCTGTTGTCCATCGTTCGCCATTCGACGCGGACTAGTGATTAGGGTTGGTATCTCCGATTCCGCACCTTCTCCGGGTCAACCCACCATTTCTGCACACCTGATCGAACTTCAACCATTCGTCGCGGGCCATCACCGCGCCCCAAGCAGTTTTCGCAGCTTTTCTTTCCTCGTTTCCTGCCCCGGACGCACCGATTCAACTTTGAGCCACTTCATCAATTTTCTTACGTCAACAACATGGCGCGTCAGCTCCTAAAAAATTTCCACTTCTACTTGTGCGATTGTTTCATTGTCGTCGGATTCCCATCCGACTGCGGTCAATTGATTCAACCCACGAAGGATAGCCTCGTACAAGGATTCTGCGTGTACGGTAGCGACGTGCAATGTTCCGTGCGAATCGCGCAACCTAACAATGCATTTTGAAATCGGCATGAAAACTCGGAATGTGGACTTGGTGGAGGAGGAAATAGATTCTAGCTCTTGGACCAAAGTTTCTCAAACAGCATGCGTTGCGTTGGAGAGCATCTTGCGCTGTCATTGGAGACAAAAAGGCGTAGACTTAGCGCAGTCTCTTCAAGCAAATTTCCCGCCAATTATTTTTGACGGTTTCCTTGCAAAATCAGGCGGCTTTTCCTACTTAGGAAGGTAAGATGAGTAGTGTCGCCCCAGCAAACAGTAGCGATAACAACGCGCAACGTCGCAGTCAGCGCGTCATGGTAAAAGTTTCGGTGGCGGTTCTAACGCAAGGACTCGACAACAAACCAACCACGGAAGAAACGCGGACAGTCACCGTCAATGCGCACGGTGCAATGATATTGCTAGGCTTAAAAGTGTCGACCGGACAAATGCTCACCCTTCGTAATTTGAGAACCAGAGAAGAAGTGTTGTGTCGCGTGGTCTACATCAGCCCTTTTGAATCGGAACTGCGAGAAGTAGGCATCGACTTTGTGAAGCCTTCCCCTGGATTTTGGCACATCTCTTTTCCACCACCTGATTGGACAACTCAAAGTCCCGAAGCAAAAGGCAGCACAAAACGGAGGAAATGAAATCCTCTCCGTCGTTACCGATAGTGATTTCGGTACGAGAAGATCTTTAAGAGTTCTCGTAGAAAAAATCAGATTAGCAATTCAGCGAGAGGTCGACTTTAATCACTAAATCGAAGTAGCGTGCTGGTGTTTCGCAGACGATTTCTTGGGTTTCCTGAGAGGCCACAAAGTACTCACCTGGCGAGCGCCGCGCCAATTCCGTCAAACGAAGGTTCGCCGTCTCAATGTCTTGCACCGATTCCATCCAAACAGCAGTGCCCAGAAGGTCTTTCCTGAATATGTCAAAAGCAGGTTTCATGGAAATCCTCTAAATGACAAAATTGGGACAAGACCAAAATTGGGAACGACGCAAGGTTCTCAATTAGCCTTTGGAGTGCATTCTTGTTGCCAGCCCCCGGTTAAGCAGTGCCAGCCGCTGATCCGCTTGATTCTCCAAGACTTGCATGGATTGCGTCTTGGCAAGCCCGGAGCACGGCCACCTTCAGGGGTGTCAAATCCCGGCGTAGCCCGGGTATTTTTTACATATGAAATTCAAGAGCTAAGGAGAAGGCTAGCCGCCCACACCGAAGTTAGACGGAGTTCGCTCTTCGATTACTTCGCGCTTTAGGCTGTCGTAAATGTAGTGGCTGCGTCCTGACTTTTGCGCCAGAAGTCGAACCCGCAGTTTGGCTTCTTCCAGCGTAAAAAATGATCCAACCAGTTCCTTAGAGCCGTCAGGAAATTGGACGTAGATTAGGTAGGTAGGTTCGAGGCCTCGGTTCAAATGAGTTCTCCCGCTGGGTGGGGCTCATCGCAGCAAGTCTCACCCCCGTCAGCCTAAATGTCAAGATCCGGCCGGTGAGCGTCGTGACTTTCTCTCTCTCTCGGAGGATGCTTCGTCTCTCCTACAGGGAACTAAAACACCTTAAGTACTAAGGGATTTCCCTGACGGGATCCCTGGGTATTTACTCGATTGGGGCGGGCGGCAAGAAAATTTACATTACACACGTGAATACGTGAGGCGTCTTGACGGTACTTGAGAACACGATTCGGCAATTCAAGCTCCCCCTGATCAATACTGGACCACCGACCCGGCCAACCACACGTCTCCAGCGACAGACGCATGTCTGCGGACCCTAGTCTCAATGGCAGAATGGAACGGCGGCTCCCCATCATCGTTGTAGTGTCTCTCACCGGCGCGGAACATCAGGATACTAACGAAGACAAAAGCGAGAAGACATACACAGATAACATCAGCCTCCATGGCGCCCGCGTTTTCTCTCGATTCCGTCGGGAACCCGGGGAGATGGTGCGGATCACTCCGCTGAACTACGCCTGCGTGTGCGGCAAGGTGATTTATTGTCAGCGACTGGCCGACGGCCGCCACGTTGTCGGAGTGAATTTCCAAGACCGCGCTATCAGCTGGTCCATCCTGCAACGATTTGGTGGGGCGTAGAAATGACCTCGGTAAATGCAAAGCGCACTCAAGGCGCGCCAGCCCACGACAATGCCATTGACGTCGAAAAAGACCGCGAGGAACGCACATGAACCGACCTTTGGTAGGAATCGAGCAGGGGCTCGCAATCGTTGGTCTGGGCAGCATGCGCCAGCAAACAGAGACCTCGGTCGAGCTGCTATTTGACAGCTTTTGGCGGTCGGCCCCCGCAGGCATACGCTCGGACAGTTTGGGTTTAAGGCAGATGCTCTATCGAGCCGACCCTTATCAAATTGACCTCCATCTGGAAGCGGATCGGGAGCACAACCGCCTCATCATCACTGGACAGTTGCTGGACGTTTGCCATCCGGAGATGGCCTGCCTTAGCTTCCAGGTCACGCTATCGAATCTCCGAGGAAATGCCGTTGATACAGCGACGAACCAGTTTGGTGAGTTTCGCGGCGAGGTCGAAGACTCGGGAGATTTGGAACTTTCCTTCCTCGGCCACAGCGGAAAACGTATCGTCATTTTGCTTCGAGGCGAGGTCGAGCAATCCTCTGGAACCTAACCCCGCCCAAACACCACGCGCCCGACGGAGCCCCACTAGAAGCAAGCTCACACAATGCGAATTTCGCATCATCTAAACTGCGGATTCGGGGACGAGACCGTGACAAAGAAGGCGCCGCGCTCTCGCTCGATTAACTTCCCGCGATTAGGACAACTTGTGCTGCTCCAAAACTGGTCTTCAGTACAGTAGTATCTCCAGACTCCGCGGGCCTACTATCCGCTTACCAACCCACGGGGCCTATTCCTTTTTTGCACTGGCCACCACTGAAATCGAGAATCCCGGCTTCTAACCAGCTCAGCCGCTTTTCACACTATCTGGAGGAAGATATGAAAAAACTGTTACTGCTTATAGCAGGCGCAGCAGTCTTAAGCACAGCAGCGGTGTCAATTCCTGGGTTTGCGCAGAGCGGGAATGGGAACGGCATTACATCCAATGGTGCTCATTACAACTTGAACCTCATTGGCGTAACAAACGGGAAAAGCGCGCCATTGACCGGTTCCGACCGCCACACGATTTTCGTCCCGCTCTATACAAACGGAAAAGACGGCCCCGACGTGGATCCTGTTCCTGGCACAGACATCTGGCTGACGCAAGGTCCTTTTGCAGTCTGTGACGGAAATGCCTTCGATCCGGCGTACGACTGTAACGGAACGCAGATTGCCAAACAGGGAGCCGTCTTCCAGCTTCCGTGTAACACGAACATCACGACAGCCACAGGCACCACGCTGGTTCCGTGCACCACGGGTGCTACAGCATCTTACGATGTATGGGCTCGCGTGGTAGGAACGCCGGGCGGATCATCTACACTTACCACTTGTGCGACTGACCCAACGGGAGCACTCGTTTGCTCTACGAACAAGGCTATGTTCGTTCGAATGAAACCGAACAAATTTACGAACGTCACGGATGCATTGACGTCGCTGGTTGACACCAGCACGCTGCAGACTGTCGCGCTTTTTCAAGGTGGGTTTCAGAACTTCTTCTGGGACTATGACAACAACGGTAACAAACTCGTGCAGCTCCGCTTCTATCTGAACGAGTAAACTCAGGCTCCTACCCGCAGCAAAGATCGCCGGAGCCGAGACAAAATCCGGCTCTGGCGATCACTCATCAGGAGAGCTTTGTTGATTTCCCGCGCCACCAGAAGGATCGTTTTTCTCGTCGTATCCCCTCTCTTTGCCTCCTGTAGCTCACAGCAGAATGTGGCGCCGGACGGCGCCAGAACGGTCAAGCAAGCTTTCGCGGCACCAAGCGCGCCTTCCAAAGTACCAAAGGCAGCATTCCCGGAGTCCCGCTACGAATTCGGGGAAGTCATATCCGGAAGCGTGGTGGAGCACGACTTCGCCCTCATTAACCAGGGTGCCGCTCCGATGTTGATTCAGCAGGTCAGCATGACGACGCCTCTGCTGGTAACACAAATGCCGCACGCAGTAGCTCCGGGCACGCAAGATAGAATTCATTTCAAGCTGGACACTGCGGACCTGGACGAAAAATTTGAAGGGACAATTCTCGTCTCCCTCAACGATCCTGCGCTGCCGCAGGCACGCCTGGCCTTCTCCGGGCGCGTGATCCCGCCGATTGAGTTGACCCCGAGATCGGGATTTTTCGTAGCCGGACAAAGGGGCCGAAGCAACCGCGCGTCGATTGAAATTGTGAATCACGAACCGGAGCCGCTCAGGATCAATAAAGTCGAACACTCTCTCGAGAGGTTCACGACCCAGCTCGAAACCATAAAACCCGGTCAACAGTACCGTTTGACTCTAGCCTTGAAACCGGACGGCCCCGCAGGAAGAGCCACCGGCACGGTCGTGATAAACACATCGAGCAAACGCATGCCGGTGCTCAATGTCGGGGCCAACACGTATCTGTACGAAAGAGTGCACGCCTTCCCGGACGTCGTGGACTTCGGAAAATTGCGCGCCGGCGATGCAGGCAGCGCAGCCATAACCCTGATGATCCACCAGGAAGGCGGCACGGATTTCAAAGTGCATTTGCGTACTGATATTCCGGGCCTGAGCCTCAAGTCGGTGCGAGCGCCGAAGGGCAATCAATATCAAGTGGAGGCTACTTTAAACCTGCAAAGAATCGCAGTCGGTCCGATAAAAGGCTCCATCAATATCAACACCAACGACGCGGAGTTTCCAACGGTCACCGTGCCGGTTTACGCACAAATCGTTGAGCGTTGAAACCGCGAAGATGCAAGCTGATGCCTAAGCTCGTGAGCCTGCCAGCGAGGATATTTAAATCAACTGTTGGATATCAGTATTGGGACTAACTTACGCCGATATAAGAGCCGACCCACAGGGATTCTTTCACTCGTGCGACTGCATAGTTTGCGCAGGGATTAGGCCCACTGGAACGAGGTCGAATCACCTTGGCGAGTCGTTGCCTTTGAATTCCTGTCGCTCCCATCAGGTGGCGGGGGTTCCGCGAGATTCCCGTAGAACATCGAGCCATTGCAAAAAGGTCCCATTGGAAACCGAATCGACCTCTAAAGCCTGAAGGCCCATTCCTATTTTCGGCTTCAACACACGAACTATCGCGAGCATCAGCACATTTTGGTTTTTGTGCTTCAGTGTAAGGCGGACACGCGTTCCAATCTCCAGCGACTCCCGCGTACGGACAAAGCACCCATCCAGTGAAACGTCCGAAGTCACGCCGGAAAGGCGAGTACCAGATTTTAGATCGACAATATCTGCATCGGCTGCAAAGGGATACCTAGGCCTATACCCGCGGTCACGAAGGCGAGACTCTGTAGCGGGCTGATCGACCTCTTCTCGTTTGCGCGACAGTTGAGTCCCGATGCGCGCGAGAGCCACGGGAAAGTCGATCGGTTTGACCATGAGGCGTTGTGGCGCAACTGAGGAGTTCGTAACGCTAACAAAACAAACGAAAATCGGTCCGTGCGGACAGGTCAGGGTGAATTAGCAAACCGCCGCTATGAATCGTTCCTTCAATGCCTTTTAACCGAAGGGTTGAAATGCTCTCACGCTAAGCCTTATTCGGCGGGCAAGAGAGCAGTTGAGAGAACGGCGAAGCGGACTGAGCTTCCTAGCGCGTCACCCATCGCTGTCTTTGCCCAGAATGAGGAACGAAAAAGTGCGTGAGGTCCCCCCAGTTTCCCTCTCACCCACCCCATGAGCCTTTTTTAAGTTGCGTCCATTCAATAATTTCTGAATGGCACTCCTGCCTCGGCCTGTTTTTGAATATTTGTCCTGTGGCGAACTCTTTGGAATTACACGGCTTACGAATTCAGACCTCCTGTCTGCCAGAATTCCACAGATGGGGTTGGGGTGAACGGCGCTTTCAATAAGCTAAAGAAAACACGCGAGTGTTTTGGTCGGGGCGCCCGGATTCGAACCGGGGGCCTCCTGCGCCCAAGGCAAGAGCAGAAATGCTAAGTAGTTGGTTCGTCTAGCATTTTCCTATGTCATGCATCACGATTTTGCACCGTATTCGTCAATGTTTGTCCCAAGTTGTTCCCAAGTTTTGGGGTGAACCCCTAAGATGGCACAAAAACTTTGGGCTCAGTCGACGTTACTGCCCCGACCCCTTTTTTGAGACACATGCTGCGTTGAATTTTGGAGCCTGCGCATTACTTCAGACTGCCCTGTAATTCGGACTGAACCTGCTCTTACTACTACGATCTATCTCGCGAACCGAACACAGCAACTTTTCAATGGGACGAAATTGGGTGATGCGAGATCCCGGGGACTCAGCAACCTAGACACAGAAGGACAGACTGACATGCAGGCCGAAAGCAGTTCTCGCAGGCGGCGAGAAATGGCGAACAGTGAGCAGAACGCCGTGCGGCTCCCAAGTGCGGAGCGGTCCCAGGCTGCCTCGCTCGATCTTACGTCGCAGCCCAGAAGTGCACTGGCTTCTGTTGGTTCTCTGGAGCGGGCTAGTTCTAACAAAAACGCTCAACGCACGGATAAGCGCTTTGTTTTTCTTTTCGCATGCATCACTAATTTGGGTTGCTGCGCCGGAGTTGACGGGTGTACACTAGCGCCCAAGAAAGCTGTACGTGAGACTCGAAGGCGCAGTTTCGGCGTCGAGCCTCAGAGCCTCGGAAGAGCAAGTACTCCCGGTAATCCCCCCGCCCGCCAGGAAACAATTAGTTCCCTCTTGAGGGTCAACAACTTCTCTCCAGCCCTAAGAAATAGCCCGGCCGGGATGATGCAGCGTACAAGAATTCTGCGCAAGCAGCACGCGAGTGGGTATGGGTCATAAGAGCAACCCACGGATAGCCGTTTATTCTCAGGACAGTCTCGGACTGGGCCACCTGAGGAGGACCATAACCATCGGCCGCCACTTCCTCGAACAGGTGCCGGGCAGCAGAATTCTGCTGTTCGCCGATTCGCCGGTGGCGCCCTTCTTCCAACTGCCCGAGGGCATGGACCATGTCAAGCTGCCTTCTATCCGAAAAGTCACCGCAGGCCAGTGGGAAGCCTCCCGTTTGCATTTGCCCATCACGGACATACAACCCCTACGCATCGCCCTCTTGCACGAGGGGCTCCTCAAGTACCAGCCGGACTTGGTTCTGGTGGATCACATGCCGGGAGGGGCTCAAGGAGAGTTGCTTCCAGCGCTGAGGACTCTGAAGATGGCGCACCCCAATTGCTGCCTGATTCTCGGGTTGCGAGAGATTTTAGACGCACAAGAGGCCATCCAGCGCGTTTGGACCCAAGACGGCGCCTACGAAGCAATCGCCCGATACTATGACGGTATTCTCATCTACGGGAAACGCGAAATTTTCGATACGGAGAAAACATATCGTCTTCCCGCGCCGCCTCAGGGAATCCATTACTGCGGCTACGTTGCCAGTCAGGGGCCACTACAACCTGCTCAGAAGGTGCGGGAATCACTCGGGGTTCCAGCCGATAAGAAATTTGTGGTTGTTAGCGCCGGCGGCGGCGGCGATGGCCACTTAGTGATGCGGACATACCTGCAGGCCCTCCGTTATCTAGGTTCTCGAGCCGATTTCGCGACGGTCATGGCCACCGGTGTAAATGCTCCCGGTGATTTGTACCAGGAGCTTGAGGCAGCGTCTCAACGCCTCCCGATCCGGCTGGTCCAGTATCTTGATGACAGTTTGAGCGCCATTGCTGCGTCGGATTTGGCCGTGTGTATGGCTGGGTATAACACTTTGGCTGAGGCTTTGAAGTGGAAGAAAAAAGTTCTAGCGATCCCCCGCGTTGGACCAAGCGCCGAACAAAGGCTGCGTGTGGAGCTCTTCAAGGAAAGGGGTCTGATAGATGTGACATACCCTGAAGAACTCTCAGCCGAGAAACTCGCCGAAAGAATTATCGAGGACCTTCAGCGCACGGATTATCCCGCTTCTGACCGGGATTTCGACACAAATGGAGGAATCGAAGCAGCGGTGCACTTAGCAGAATTCATTGCGAAAAAAGCAGTGGGCGCCCATGTCTGACCAAAAGACTAAGGTCGGGTACGTTGTTAGCACATGGCCGAGATTGTCGCAAACATTTGTGCTGAACGAGATTTTGGCTCTTGAGCGACTCGGTGTGCCTCTGCGCATCTTTTCGGTGAAAGACCCGGGCGGCGAGCCGGTCCACGGCGCATTGGCGCGCGTGCGGGCCAGCGTAAATTATCTGTCGTTCCGGCGACATTGGAGATCGATCATTCCCGCTAATTACCGGTTGGCCCGTCAGCAGCCTCAGCTCTACTTCAGATGCCTGGGTCGAGCAGCGGGCTATTTTCGCTGGGGCGCTCTCAAACATTTTTTGGAAGCGGCTTATCTGACAGAACTGCTGCGCCAGGAACCTGTGGTGCGTCTCCATGCGCATTTCGCGACCGCCCCAGGGTTAGTGGCCATGTTCGCGCACTGGCTTAGTGGCATTCGGTATTCCTTCACCGCGCACGCACGGGACATATACGTGGATCAAAAGCCCAGGATTCTTCGCGCCGAGATAAAATTCGCGGATGCGGTTGTGACAGTGAGCGAATACAACCGACGTTACCTTTCCACTAAGATTTGCCCCAGCGCCAACGGCAAGGTTCGTTGCATCTATAACGGGCTGGATCTGCGTGATTTCAGCTTCCAGTTGCCCCGCGCTTCACAGCTCGAGCCGCCCATGATCCTTTCCGTCGGCAGACTAATCGA